>Ga0153947_1001154_pt1 | contig 12675 bp, 10 predicted proteins | sample TSNJ031MetaG_FD_104697 | JGI IMG/M metagenome (GOLD analysis project Ga0153947, IMG submission 104697) | Attine ant fungus gardens microbial communities from New Jersey, USA - TSNJ031 MetaG | ecosystem: Host-associated > Fungi > Mycelium > Unclassified | place: USA: New Jersey, Wharton State...
AAATATTACATTTGGACAGGTCAGCGTGTCGGATACATTGAACCTTCGGACAACTTTTAAAGGGTTTGGAGCAGAACTTATTTTGATTGATCCGATATGAGATAACAGCAAACTAGTACTTTTTTTGAGCAAACGCATAGTTGAATTGGCCAGAATTATCTGATAACATTAACTTACATAGTAGCGGAAACAAACGTTCAAATATTTGGGAGGTAAGGAAATGAAATTACTGATTATCGGAGCTGGCGGCGTTGGAACATCTGCTGCCATGATCATTAAGAGAGCTGGAAAAGAAGGCGATTGGGCAGAGAAAGTTGTAGTCTCAGATTACAATGAAGCTAGAGCCAAAGAAGTTGCAGAGAAGATTTGCGGAGGCGGTAAGTTTGTTGCGGAAAAGATCAATGCGCGCGATGCAGCAAGTATTACAGAAGTCATCAAAAAGCATGGCATTACTTGGGTAATGAACGCTGTTGAACCGGAATTCAATGAGAACATTTTTGATACATGCCTGGCAAACAAGGTTGGCTATTTAGACTGTGCAATGACACTGTCTACGGCTGATCCTGAAAAACCATTTGAAAAAGCATATATCAAACTTGGAGATTATCAGTTTGCGAAGAATGAAGAGTGGGAAAAGGCAGGAGATATGGCAATCGTAGGTTCTGGTGTTGAGCCGGGCATGGCTGACGTATTTGCAAGGTATGCTGCTGACCACTTGTTTGATACCGTTGACGAAGTAAATGTAAGAGACGGCGACAACTACACAGGTGGTGGAGACTTTGGATTCTCTGTATGGACGACGATTGAAGAGTGCTTGAACCCTCCTGTAATTTGGGAAAAGGGCAGAGGCTGGTTCTGTACAGAAAATTTTTCAGAACCTGAAATTTTCAACTTCCCCGGGGGCATCGGCGACGTAGAAGTTATAAATGTAGAGCATGAAGAAGTATTGCTTGTACCAAGAGTAATTGATTGTAACAGAGTTACATTTAAGTATGGCGTACCTCAGGAAATGAGAGATTTACTGCTTCATTTAAGGCAAGTTGGAATGGATGACAAGTTTACGAAGATCAAGGTTGGCGATGCTGAAATTACACCGAGAGACTTCCTGTGCAAGGTAATCCCTTCACCAGTAGAATCTACAATGAAGATGGAGGGCAAAGGCTGTGCAGGTACTTGGGTAACAGGTACAAAAGATGGGCTGAAAAGATCCGTATATCTGTATCAGGTAGCTGACAATCAGGATTGCATTAAGAAATATACAACAAATTCAGTTGTAGCACAGACTGCAGTAGGTCCGGTCATCATGATGGAATTAGTTACTAAAGGCATCTGGGATATAAAGGGTGTTCACGGTCCTGAGAGCTTCGATCCAAACCCATTCATCGAAAGGTTGGCAAAGTACGAATTCCCTGCAGGCATGAGAGAAATGGATTCAGAGTATTCAGATATGCTCAATGAGAAAAAATTACTTGATGCTTTGAAATAAGAAAACAGAATAGAAAAAAGAGGTCAAACAACAGGTTCTTGCGGTTTCGACAAACAGGAAAGTGAGCATTAGTGAATAATGTCTTAGTCAGAAGATTATATTAAAAAGTTTGGATAGTTTTGGATTTAAAGCGTGGATTTTTTCGAATAGTCATGATATAATCAGAACCAAAACAAGGCAAAAGGAGCATAAAATGAATAACACATCTTCAAAAGCGATCGGAACACGTGAAAACATCCAAATTATTGATACCATAGAAAACAACAATATTAAAGTTGAAGTACTGGAATATCAGACCCTGCTTGGACTTACAGATATAGGTGCGGCTCAGGACGTTTACTTTATGTCCAAACAAAACATGAGGGCAAGGCAGGCAGCAGTATATATCAATAATGCTTCTGTCCGAATTGAGCCGGGCGCTATGAGTTACTTTCAGGGGAATTTGGAAATGGTTTCCGGTGTCACCGCAGGAAATATGATTGGGAGAATGTTCTCGAGCGCCGTTACAGGCGAAGGAATTGCGCAGCCGGAGTATAAGGGTTCCGGACTTTTAGTAATGGAACCATCTTTTAAACATTATTTTTTAATGGAGCTTCAGCAGGGTGAGGAGGCTATTGTTGATAAAGGAATGTTTTACTGTGTCGAAGGTTCGGTTACCATTAAGCCGATATTACAGAAAAATGTAGGCTCTGCGCTGCTTGGTGGAGAAGGTCTGTTCCAGATTTCTCTGACAGGTCCCGGTATTATCGTATTGGAATGTGATGTCCCGTTCAGTGAAATCAATATCATTGAGTTAAATAACGATACACTTAAAGTAGACGGAAACTTTGCTGTGCTCCGTACAGGTAATATATCTTTCACAGTAGAACGCTCTGCGAAGACATTGATCGGTTCGGCAGTCAGCGGAGAAGGGTTGGTTAATGTGTTCCGCGGGACCGGTTCAATATGGCTTGCACCTACGATTAAAATTTATGACACATTAGGTTCGGGTTTGCGCAATCTAAAAAATCTGAACATGAATACAAGTAACAGTAAAAAATAATTTTTCTAATCTCTAAAATTTAAGACAGTTTGCCTTAAGACCGCTTTTAGTGTAGTGCGACAAACTAAAAGCGGTTTTTTCGTTTAATTGAAAGCCCGCTAATTTATCGAAACACCTCTCTACGATTCAAAAATTTCCTTTGCCTTGACCATGATTTCAGATATTGGCAAGGATTGTGGACAGTGTCCTTCGCAAGCTTTGCAATCAATGCAATTTGAAGGTCGCTTACCAACAGGTGTGAATGTATTAAAATCTGCTTTTATCTTTTCATTGCCATCATACAAAAACCATTCGTTGTAAGAATTGATAGCAGATGGAATGTCTATTTTCTGAGGACAGGGCATACAGTACCGGCAAGCAGTACAGGAATACTTAATCAGCTTATTATATTCGTCAGCAACTTGCTCAATAATGTCGTGTTCTTTTTCAGTCAGACTGTTCGGCGTAGCGTCATTTAAGATGCGTGTATTTTCTTCGAGCTGCTCCATGCTGCTCACGCCGCTCAAAATCGTCAGAACCTCAGGGAAGTCGGCAACCCAACGAAGCGCCCATTCCGCAGGAGTCCGTTTGACATCCGCTTGTTTCCAGAATGTTTCAATAGAAGCAGGGAGCACATCCGTCAATTTGCCACCCTTCAGCGGCTCCATGATAATTACAGGGACTCCTTTAGAAGCAGCATATTTTAAACCCTCAACACCTGCCTGAAAGTTAGCATCCATATAGTTTAATTGAATTTGGCAGAATTCCCAAGGGTAAGCATCGATGACTTCTTTGAAAAATTCCAGATCATCATGGTAAGAAAAGCCGATATGTTTGATTTTGCCCGCAGCTCTTTGCTTTTCTAAAAAAGCGATGCAGTTACGCTTTTTAATTGCTTTCCAAGCACCTTTGCTAATGCTGTGAAGCAAATACATATCGATACAGTCTACATCCAATCTTTCAAATTGCTTATTAAAAATCTTTTCAACATCAGCCTCTTCTTTTGCAAACCAAATCGGCATCTTATCAGCTAGGAGGACTTTTTCTCTATATCCGTCTTTCAGTGCCTTTCCTGTGACAACTTCGCTTTCGCCATCGTGATACATGTAAGCAGTATCGACATAGTTGACACCGGAATCGATTGCTGTGCGAATCATTTTGATTGCTTCAGGTTCATCGATTTTACCGTCTTTAGTCTTTGGGAGACGCATTGTTCCGAAACCCAGTAGGGACACATTTTCGCCCGTTTTATTAAAAGTTCTATATTGCATTTTCCACCCCATATTGTTGTAATTTAATAACTATCTTGTGTGTAAATATTTGTGATATAATATGATATCATATATCACAATGAAAATCAAAGGAGAATCAACTGAATGATTATAAAACAATTAAACAAATTCATGGAAGACACACTCTTTTACGATGACTTACCGGGTCTTGCTATTGGAATCTCAATCGGAGAACACGCAGATAGTCCTTATGCCGGTCTTGATTATCAAAATGCAGTGGGTTATAAAAACTTCATAACGAAGGAACCACTTTTACCGGAGCACATTTTCCATATGGCTTCCGTGACAAAGCTTTTTGTGGGGATCTCCATTATGCAGCTTTATGAGCGCGGTCTGCTAGACCTGGGGGCTAGAGCCGTTGATATTATTCCGTGGTTGCATATCGGCGATATACGATATAAATCGATAACGATTCGACATTTATTGACACACACGGCTGGGTTGGCTGATGTACAGGACTATGGTTGGGATAGACCGGAGCTAGATGAGGGAGCGCTAAAGCGTTATGTGCAATCTAGCGAAGTGACAGGGTCAAAATTGCTTTGGGATCCTTCGGAAAATAAATTTTTGTATAGCAATATTGGATATGAAATATTGGGGACGATTATTGAAGCTGTTTCTTCTCTTTCTTTTGAAGACTATGTGGCTGAACATATTTTAAGACCACTGGGCATGACGGATTCGACGCTGCTCACTTTTGAGAGGACGGAGAAATTGGGGATTATGCCGCCTTCAGAAAAAGGGCAGATTCGAAATCTGCAAAACGAACAATATGTAAAAGATAGTTTAAAACTTGAAAATTTGAGCAAGGTAGGTCTTGCTATGCCACATATAAAAAATGCAGAGAAGAGGATCATATTAGAACCGCAATATCCGTATAACAGAGGGCATGGTCCAAGTTCGACCTTGACTACAAACATCAGCGATATAAAAAAGTGGGCCGCAGTTCATCTGAACCACGGCGCAATCAAATCTGACGTAAAGAGGGCTTCTGAATCATGCTGCCAGATTCTAAAACCGGAAACATATAAGGAAATGTGGACGGAGTACGCGCTTGTTCCCAATAATGGGGAACATATCGGGCTTTCCTGGTTCAAGAGAGAACAAAATGGTTACACTCTTTATGGACATGAAGGGAATGACGATGGTTTCCGTGCCAGTTTCTGGATTTGCCCGGAACTGAATGCACATATCGTCGTTGCAGCAAATATGTCCAAGGCACCTGTAAAAAAGATGAATAAGAAAGCATTTGATTTACTTACAGTACCCTCGATTGACAATATACAACATGTCTGATCAGGTCACAAAAGTTTACAGGCGGTCAATTTGTTCAGTGACAAGGCAGACGCTTGCATCATAGTGGTTCCTATGGTGATAAGCGACCGTGTTGTACATTTTCAACCGAGGGTATAGTGAGCGAATCGCATGCAGCGATTATTCGTCTTTGATAAAATCAATGAAATCATTAAAGTCTTCAAAATCACTTTGAACGAATTCATATAAAATCGGCTCTTTAAATTCATATTTTGCAGTGGGAGAGAGATAGCGATCCAGTGAACTTTTTCTCACTTCTTTTTCCAGTGAATGTATTGCGGTAATGCTGTAGGCAGACAGTAAAAGCTGCCCGTAATCCGTTACGTAATAAAGACCGTGTACATCTTCACTCAGCCGAAATACGCGTTTGTTCACGTGATTATTATTCTTATTAAACGCTAGAAACAATCTGCCGTTTTCGTGAACTGTAAGTAGCGTATTGATTGTTAGCTCGCTCAGATGTTTGTTGAATTCTTCCGGTCCAATAAAGATGTCGTATATGGTGATAAATTCAGGACGTGCGAGCATCATTGCTGCCTCCGTTGCGCTGATAGTAAAAGAAGATCGCTTTTCCAGTGAGGTAATTTTTAATTCTGCTACAGTAACCTCAGAGATGACTAAGGCATATTCATTATCATATTCAACCAAAGATTCACACAAGTAGGAAGATTCGCCATCCGCTTCATATGGATCGATGGTATTCATGCAAAATGTAGCTGCCGGTATATCAGCATGGACGTTTAGCGGGAAAGAACCTTCGCACAAATAAGAAGCGGCGGTATAGTCTTTGCCAAAGCAGCGCATTAGAAAATAGTTGATCGCATGATAGTTTGATTCAATCGTAGTACAAATTTTCTCCATGACTTCATTTCGTTCTTCGCGGGTCAATTTCACCTCTGATTCGAGCAGAAATGCATATTCGTCTTTATTTTCTGGCAGTGGTCTCTGAAACCGTTCATTGATTTGTGCAAATTTCTGTAAAAGATAAATCGCTTCAGACTCATCAATATCTATTTTTTTGCCGCCGAGACCGCCGATGAGTGCATGTTCTATCAGAGCTAGCTCAATGACATCATCACCTAGAATGCTTTGATAAGTTTCCAAACCATATTCTTCGGCATCGAAATAAAAAAACTGGTGAAAACTGGTTATGGAATTTCCGGCGCCTATTTGCCAGTGAATGTAAAGACCTACGACTCCCATAAGTCGTGTATCTGTTACAAAAGCTGAGAGAAATGTCCTTTTTCGATTGGACAAAGGCGCATCTAGTCCGCCTCTAATTACTTTAAATGGTTTACTTGTCAAATACCTTACCTCCAACTAATAAGAGTATAACCAATATATCCAAAAATTACAAGATTCAAAACTTACAAAAATTACAAGATTTAAAAATTGCGCGGATTACGTTAAAAACTCACCAAAATTACAAGACTTAAAATTTATGCAAATTACAAATTTAAAACTACAATTCTTAAAGATGCTCTAAATTACAAAAGTATGGGATTCATTAAAAATTAATTATGAACTTACAGATTCAAAACTACAATTATATAATTCAAAATATATACAAAATTTATAAAATCACTTACAAAATTCAAAAATTGCAAGGCATCAAAAATTACAAGGTTGACAATCAATCATGATGTGATAAAATAATTTAGAAAAGTAAATATGCCTTATCATGAGCGGCTGAGGGAATAGGCCCTGCGAAGCCCGGCAACCTGTAATATCTAAAAAGAGATACATAAGGTGCTAAATCCTACGGAAATAAATTGCACTTTGCACTACTTTGCAGTATATTCTGAAAGATGAGGAAAGATAACATAATTATCCAGCCTCTTCTTTTGTGAAGAGGCTTACTTTGTTAAAAGGAGATTAACTAGCTATGAAAAAATTATTTACATCAGAGTCCGTAACCGAAGGGCATCCCGATAAAATCTGTGATCAAATTTCGGATGCTATTTTAGATGCCATTCTCGAGCAAGATCCGTATGGTCGGGTTGCAGCGGAAAGCACGGTGACGACAGGCTATGCAATGGTGATGGGTGAAATCAGCACCAATTGCTATATAGATATTCCAAAGATAATCCGCAGCGTAATCTGTGATATTGGCTACACGAAGAGTGAATATGGATTTGACGGCAACACTTGTGCAGTGCTTACCGCAATCGATGAACAGTCGGGCGATATTGCTATGGGCGTCGATAAGGCATTGGAATATAAAGATGGAAGCTTAGATGATAAGATCGATCAGGTCGGGGCAGGGGATCAGGGCATCATGTTTGGATTTGCTTGCAACGAGACGCCAGAACTGATGCCGATGGCGATTGCATTAGCACACAAATTGGCGATGCAGCTTTCAAAGGTCAGGAAAGAAGGAACGCTTTCTTATTTGAGACCTGACGGAAAAACGCAAGTTACAATTGAATATGACGGCAGTACAGTAAAAAGAGTAGATACCATTTTGATTTCGTCACAGCACGATCCTGATGTGACGCAAGAGCAGATTAAAAGAGACATCATTGAATATGTTGTAAAGCCGATTGTGCCGGCAGAGCTTTTGGATGCACAGACCAAATACTATGTAAATCCAACGGGCAGGTTTGTAATTGGTGGTCCGCACGGGGACTCCGGACTCACCGGAAGAAAGATTATTGTGGACACGTATGGTGGCTATGCAAGACATGGCGGTGGTGCATTTTCCGGTAAAGACCCTACAAAAGTTGACCGTTCCGCGACTTATGCGGCTAGATATGTCGCGAAAAATATTGTTGCAGCAGGGCTAGCGGACAAGTGTGAAATAGAACTCGCATATGCTATCGGTGTTGCAAAACCTGTATCTATTATGGTTGATACCTATGGTACAGGAAAAATTTCTGATGATAAATTGATTACGTTGATCGAGGCACATTTTGATTTGCGACCTGCAGGAATTATCAGAGATTTACAGCTTCGGAGACCGATTTATAGGCAAGTGGCTGCATACGGTCACTTTGGAAGAACCGATATTGACATCCCTTGGGAAAAGACAGATAAAGTGGAGCTTTTGAAAAAGGACGCAGCGGCATTGAAATGAAAAGAAAATTACCGCTGTTGTGTAATGGATGATGACTTTGCACAAGTAAACGAGGCAATGAAGAAACCAAAGTAGTAAAAAGAATGAAAAAAGCTGTTTCAAAGGTTAAAATTTGGAGCAGTTTTTTCTATGAAATAATTGCATTTAAAAAAGCAGTATGATATTATAAAATGTAATCGGTTACATAAAGAATTATAAGGTATTCATATGTTTTTTTCGTATGATATAACATATAAAATGTAATCGATTTCTAAGAGTAGTAAATTAGGCGTTTGCGAAGCACCTAATAAAGTAGTGAGGAAAAAGGAGGAAGATATGTCAAAGAAAGAAAAACAAAAAAGGGCTGTTACGGAAGATAAGGATTATCCTTTGAGTCATGTGCCAGTCAAGGCTAGAACGGGACTTGTTGCAGTTACAGGTGTACTCATTGGTTTTACTTTTTTTACGCCGACCATGGGAGCAGGGGCACAACTTGGCGCCGCATTTGCTTTTGCTGATCTTATATGGATTTTGTTTGTCGGAAGTGCTATATTAGGCATTTATGTTGCAACCATATGCGCCATAGGTGCGAAAACAGGGCTCACATCCGTGCTATTATCCAAGTATACGTTGGGAAGTTTCGGTGCAAAATGGGCCGATGTAATATTAGGGGGAACTCAAATACTTTGGTATGCAATTACTGCTGAATATATGGGAAGCTTGTTTGCTAAGGGGTTGGGTCTTCCGCAATGGGAAGTTTTCTTTGTGATTTTCTGGTCAGCTGTCATGGGATTCACTGCAATCTATGGTTTTCGCAGTATGGCGATTATTTCCTATATCGCCTTGCCATTGATGATCATCCTTGTCGTATTAGTCACATGGATGGCATTTCATGAGGTGGGTAGCATGGAGGCACTGTTCGGAATCAAACCTACAGAGTCTATGTCAGTTACAATGGCGATTACGGTCATCGTAGGAACCTTTGCTTCGGGCGGTACGCAGGCAGCTAATTGGGCGAGATTTGCAAAAAATGGAAAGACGGCCTTCATTGCGGGGTTGATTGCATTTCTCTTTGGAAACGGTATCATGGTATTCTCTGGCATGATCGGTGGATTTGCATTTCAGACGGGCGACTTAATCGAGCTTATGATTGCGATGGGACTGACTTTTTGGGCACTGATCATTCTGACGCTGAATATTTGGACGACCAACAACGCCACTGCCTACGCGTTTGGCGTAGCAGGTGCAGAGATGTTTAACAAATCTAACAAAGCACCGTTTATTATAGGTGGGGTTATCATTGCGACTATCGTGGCTGTAATGGGTGTAGGAACATATTTTATTCCACTGCTCAACCTGTTTGGAATTTTCATTCCACCTCTTGGCGGCGTGATAATTGGGGATTACATATTTACCTATAAAAGAAGCATTCCAATGATCGAATATGTAACTTTTAAAAAAATGCGTATTGCACCTGCCATCGCATATATCATTGGTTGTTCTATCGCATACGTCACCAATCTGTTTGAAATCGGCGTGCCGTCACTGCAAGGCATTGTCATAGCTGCGTTAGCTGTTCCTGTAGTGAGCGTATTGCTACGTACCATGAAAATTGACGACAGTCACCAGGTGAGGCAGGATGCCGAATATGTGTAGGTGAAGTAAGAAAAACCGTGGTTACTGGGTTTGACAGCCCAGACCAGGAGATTTTAACGGGAGGTATGGAATATGGGCACAATGTTGATAAAAAACGCGAAACTGGGCAATCAGGATCAGTTGCAGATGATTTTGATTGAGGACGGTAAAATCAAAAGAATTGCGGATACGATTTCAGTGTCAGATATAGAAACGATAGATGCAGAAGGGAATCTAGTGATTCCGCCCTTTGTAGATCCACATGTCCATTTGGACGCAGTGTTGTCTTCAGGAGATTTAAGTAGACCCAACGAATCGGGAACGCTTTTAGAAGCTATCGATATATGGAGTGAGCGAAAACCGTATCTGACAAAAGAAGTATTGAAAAAAAATGCTAAAGAAGTAGTCAAATGGTATATTGCAAATGGCGTATTGCGGGTGAGAACCCATGCAGACTGTTCTGATCCTACGCTGATTACGGTAGAAAGCCTTTTAGAAGTGAAAGAGGAAGTCAAGGATCTTATAGACATTCAGGTCGTAGCATTTCCACAAAACGGGATATTTACTAGCAAAGAAGGTATCAACCTTTTGCAGCGTTCACTCGATATGGGAGCTGACGTGGTAGGAGGAGCTCCGCATATTGAATATACTAGAGAAGATGGTGTACGGGATGTAGAATGTGTTTACAATTTGGCAGAGCAATATGGAAAGCTAATCGATATTCATATCGATGAAACCGGTGACCCGCATTCTAGGTTTGTGGAAGTGATGGCGAAAGAAAATATCATGCGTGGCATGCAAGGTATTGCGGCTGCGAGCCACACCACAGCGATGCACAATTACAACAATGATTATGCGTTCAAACTGATCGGTAACTTGAAGCGCGCAGAAATGAACATGATTACAAATCCGTTTGACAACGCAGTGCTGCAAAATCGTACGGATGGATATCCGAGAAAAAGAGGCGTGACGCGAGTGGATGAATTGTTAGCGCGCGGCGTCAACGTGTGTATCGGTCACGATTCGATCATGGATCCATGGTATGCTATGGGTAAGGGAAATATGATCATGGCTGCGAATTTGCTTGCACATTTGGCTCATATGAACGGGCATACGCAGATTTCTACGTTGATGGGGATGATTACAGAGCGTTCTGCAAAAACGATGGGCATCAAGGAGACTTATGGTTTGGCAGAGGGAAAGCCTGCGGATATCGTCATTTTAGATGCATCCAGTGATGCAGAAGCAGTTCGTTTGATGAGCGAATGTCTCTACGTTATCCGAAAGGGCAAGGTGCTTTGTAAAACAACACCTGCAAGACGTGTGTTAAACCTTGGAAAAGGTGAAGAACTCATCGATTTCAAGAAAGAATAACACGGGTAAAGACGATTGCAAAAGCAAGGCAGCAAAGCGATGTGTTTCGGTTGCCTTGCTTTTTTCTAGGCGTATGGTACAATAAAAAAAACGATAGAAGAAAGGGGGGAGGTTGCTTGAATATCAAATCGATTGCAGAAGAAGCAGGAGTCTCCGTTGCAACTGTATCGCGAGTGCTCAATCACCCTGACGTTGTTTCTCCCAAAACGAGAGAAGGTGTTTTGGCTGTAGTGGATCGGATGGACTATACCCCTAACTTGCTTGCCCGAGGTTTAAAGCTGAAAAAAACCGATGTGATTGCACTTCTGTTGCCGGAACTGCGCGATTTCAACTACATGGAAATCGCGCAGGGCGTAGAAGATGTGGCGCACCAAAAAGGCTATGTAATGATGCTTTGTACGATGGAAGACGACAGGACAAAGGAAAAGGAGTACATTGAAAACCTCATGACACGGCAGGTGGATGGCATGATTCTCGCATTTTCCAACCTGACGAAACAGGATCTTCTGTCGGTGAAAAAAAAGCAAATCGCGACAGTGTTTATTGGAAGAAACAGCGAATTGGCAGATGAAAATGTTGTTTACGTGGACTATTGTGCCGCAACGGTGGAGGTTATAAGGCATATGGCAGACATTGGACATAAAACCATTGGTATGATTGTGGGTGAAAAACCGAGACAGGAAAACCGCGAAAAATTACTGGGATTTCAGAAAGGGCTTCAAGAGATGGGGTTGGATTACCACGAAGCTCTCGTCATAGAAGCTGCAAACAATGCAGAAGGCGGTTATTTGGCGGTCAGCCAATTTTTGAATCGAGGTCAGCGCCCAGATGCGATTTTTGTCACGTCTGACATGATGGCAATAGGCGCTATGGAAAAAATCAAGCAATCGGAATTGTCTATTCCAAAGGATATTGCAATCGTCGGATTTGATAATTTGAAAATTTCTGCATTTGTAGAACCAAAGCTCACGACCGTAGTAAATCCTGCGTACTGCATGGGATTGGTTGCAGCACGGCTATTGTTTAATACTATGGAGGAGGGAGAAGGTCAGGAAGCACAGGTCCAAGAAATCCTCATTCAGTCAAAACTTAAAGTGCGGAAATCTTGTGGCTATATGGGAAGACTTAAGGAAATTCATAAAAAAACATAAATACCGCTTGTAAATATTCGTATGCTCGTACTATAATATTCTCATATCATGTCGAAATTTCATGAGGGAAAAAGCATATGGACTACATATCCGTTTCGCAGGCGGCGACCAAATGGGGCGTGTCGGACCGCCGGGTACATAAACTGCTGGAGGAAAACAGAATAGAAGGCGCTTTGCGTTTTGGACAGGCGTGGATGATTCCCAAAGACGCGGAAAAACCCGCCGACGCCCGCAAGACGCGGTATAAAAAAGGGGGCGGCGGGCATGACGGAGGATAAACCCCAGGGCGATTCAGGGATTGAATTATACCGCCGCTTTTTGGAAAGCGAAAGTAAATCGCTGTTGGA
>Ga0153947_1001155_pt1 | contig 12666 bp, 9 predicted proteins | sample TSNJ031MetaG_FD_104697 | JGI IMG/M metagenome (GOLD analysis project Ga0153947, IMG submission 104697) | Attine ant fungus gardens microbial communities from New Jersey, USA - TSNJ031 MetaG | ecosystem: Host-associated > Fungi > Mycelium > Unclassified | place: USA: New Jersey, Wharton State...
TGGTCGACGTGGAGCAGAATGTCGCGAATCATATTCGCAGCATACGCAAGAAGCTTGGCTTTTCAAATGATTGGCCGATAGAAAATTCCAGGGGTTATGGATACAAGCTGTTCGATTTGTATGACGCCAGGATGTGGGGTAAGAAGCAGAGAAATGACCGAATAGTTGGCAATAAAGTTTACGCCGGCTCAGTCTGAATTTTCCTTTTTGGCAGGTCTTTTGGAGCTCCGCCGGCGCAGGCTCTTGGAGCTTCCGGGCGCCGGGCTTCCCTCCTCCTCTCTCGCAGGATCTTTCTCCTTCGGCATAGCCGCATCATCCTCGAGCAGAAGTTCCAGAACTGCCAGGATGCGCTGCTTTTGGTCTGTTTTAACCGGATCCATGCCGAAGAGCGTATCCATTATAGTGATGAGCTTTTTCTTCTGCGTTTCCGTCAGACCCTTGAGACGCGTCCAGAACCCCTCGTCATATTGGCTCTGCAAATCCTGCACATATGGCGCGAGTAAAAAAACCGGAGATATACAGAGCTTCTGGCATATGCTGATAAACAGTTCCATACTTGGCAGCTTAACGCCATATTCCATATGCCGATAATGACCTGTAGTAACTCCCAGCTCGGAGGCCATCTTGTCTGGGGTTATCTCCTGTTCCTGTCTGGCTTTTCGTATTTGCCCGCCTATATGCCTCATTAGTTCCTGTTTGTCGTCCATATCTCCGCCCCCGTTCAATAGTTCCTTGCTTAATCATACAAGAAAAATGCAATAAATGATAGTTGCTTATAGATACACCATATATCTTAAAGATACAACTTTCTGGAATTGCGGGGCGTGGTTTTGGGGATACGCCCACTTTCTAAAAATCTGCTATCCTTTTCTGGTCTTAATCGTATATCCTTCATATGGGTTTTCTTGTTGGTTCAGCCTGAACCTGGGGGTGGTTCAGAAAAATGGCGCACCGGTCCCCGGGCGTGGGGGTTACCTTTATTTTTGAATGCGATTGGTGAGATTTAAGGCGGCCGCTTTAGCGTATCAGCCGGTAGTGGTTCACGGTGCGGGAGCCGTTATCCCTCCACTGGTATTCCTTGACGAGCAGACCGCACTTTTCCAGGTCGGCAATACTGCGCTTGACGGAGCTGCGGGAGAGCCCCGTGTCTCGCGCGATCCTGCCAATGGAGGGGAAGGCGATCCCCTCCTCTTTATTGGCACGGTCCTTCAGGTTGCAGTATACCAGAACAGCGCGGGGCGGCAGATCCGCCTCGTAGATTGCCGTAAACAGTGGCATGTGGTGGATCCTCCTTGCTTATGCTAGACCCGCATGGTCGCTCTGGGCGTTCTCGTCTCGGGCGGCCTGGCTTGGTATTGCTGCTGAGGCGTAAGCGGGCTTTGACTCATGCCGCCGCCTCTGGCGCCCCCTAAGGGCGGGAGGAAGGGGTCTTCCTCCTCCACATGATGGCGGAGCATGATTTCATCCTCCAGGTCCTGCTTGTCGGCGTAGGCTACCTTGCGGAAGGATTTGTCCTCCATCTGGTAAGGCTCTCCGAAGGTGATGCCCCAGTCGAGGAACAGGCGCAGGGTGGTCTGCATGGGATGCGCGCCTGTCTTCATCACAATAAACTGTCCCTTTGGGAGGGCTTTTAATTCGTCCGAGGTCTTGAGGGGGCGTTCCATCATCTGGAGGGACTCGCTGGGATCGTTCTTGCCCCGGCTCACGGAGCCGGAGAGCACAGTCCTGCTTCCAAGGGCTTTAGACAGCTTCTCTGAGCTCTCCGAATTCGGCGCGAAGCCGGAGAAGAGGGTCAGCTGACAGTTGTCGACGATAATTTCCGCCCCCTCGTTCCCGTAGTTCTTCTGGAGCTGTCCGAATGACTGGATCATGGGTATTATGCTGAGCCGCCGGCTTCGGCCGGCGCTGAGCATCATCTCAAAGGATTCTGTGTGGATAGGTACGGGTTTGACGCGATCTCCCCCGGTTCCCCCCACTCACACCGTACGTGCGGCTTTCACCGCATACGGCGTTCCACCGGGCCGGTTTCCGCCGGCCCGGCTGGTGGCCTTCCCTCCGCCTGCTTTCACAGGCATCCCCGGTACTATGCCACCGCCGACTCCATGGTAAGGGCACTTATTGTTCTTCGATACCGCCACGCTCGAACGGCGTGTAATCGCCTCGCGTGTCCATGGGATCAGACGTTCCGGCAGCCTTATCCATATCGATGCTTTTAGGCGCTTGCTATGGGCCTGCGCGCACATGGCCGCCTGTAACGGCCGGGGGCGGTTCGTCCAAGACAAAACTACTGTGCCCCACGCGCTCCCGGTTTCCCCGGGCGCAGCCGTTTCCGGCTGCTCTGCCTGTAGACCCGTACTCCCGCAAGTTCGTCGGCGCGCTTTGAGAGGGCGCGCATGCTCGCCATGAGCACCTGGGACTCCCGCCCTATCGCCGGCCGCCCTTCTGGGTACGGCCTTCTTCGGGCGGCTTCACCGAGCTTCACACCAGGGCGCCATTACAGGGCGCCCGCGCATGTCGGAGATCAGAGACGGCGCTTAGGGGCGTTACTCCCGCGTTCCGCCGTTCAGGCTGCCAGTTCTTCCATTCCGATGGAATGGCGCCCGCCTTTTTCGGACGGGAACGTCTCGCACATCTTGGGCAGAGTACCGAGCTCATCGCAGTAAAAGATGACCCGGTTAGCCAGCTTTCCTCCGTTTTGATCGGCGACGGTCAGGATCTCGCGGTAGAGCTGCTGGATGGTGAGGGAGGCGAGGAAGTATTTCGTCACGTCCTCCTCGGGCAGTGTTAAGAAAATGGCCGATGGTGTGGTGCAGAAGCGCTCGGCGTCAAGGGCGGTATCAAAGCAGAGGATCTGCTCCATCTCGGTGTCCAGGAAGGTGTTGAGGCGCGAGAGTACGGTGGAGAGGACGGAGGCCATCGCCTGCTCCGCGGTATTGAGGGCGGAGCCCGCGAACCAGCGGGCCTTGTGATCCGGCGGCAGCTTGTCCATGAGCACCTGGAAGCGGTTTTTCCCCTTGACCTTACTGGGGCCGAGGAGGTCCTGGGTCAGCTTGTAGACAGAGATAATATGGCGGCAATCCCTGGTGACCTCTCCGTTCTCGTCCACGGTTGGCGGCAGGTATTCGGCAAGGAGCAGGATGACGGCCGTGAGGAGACCCTCCGCGGAATCGTAGAAGAAGGCGTTCTGGCCGTAATCGGAGGAATCGCCGCTGGAGGTGATGATGGTTTTGGACACGACCTTCGCGTACCGCTCCGCCTTCGCTCGGGCGCTTAAGTCTCCGTTTTCCAGGAAGATATCCATGTATTTGTTCACGAGATGCAGCATATTGTTTCCGTCGCTCTTGGTGGGGTTTCTCAGGTCGATGATGGAGACGTTGTAGCCGTAGCACTCCCTTGCGATCCGGGCGTAGTACCGCATCAGGTCACCCTTCGTATCCGTCGTCAAAAACGACATCCGGGTCGCGCAGGCATATTCGAGATTGGGGTACAGCCAGAAGGCGGTCTTGCCGATACCCGCGGCGCCGATCATGAGGGCATGGACGTCGGCGTCGTCCACCAGGGCGGTGATTCGGCCCTTGGGCCCCTTGCTGCCCACGATGATCCCCTGGGCGGTGGGCAGGTTCTTTCCCTGCCGCCACAGCTCGGGTTCAAAGGGGACGTGCTTGTAAATCCTTTTGATCTCCTGCGGGGTCGCCCATCGGGCGGTGCCGTGCTGACCGTCCCCCACAGTCCGTGATTTGATACCGTTGAGTGTGTAAACATGGGCGCAGAAGGCAAGGCCTCCGATCACGATAAACATGAGCGCGCCCGCGGTGATGAGCATCATTACCGGCGTCATCTGAGTTTCCTCCATCCTTGTATATATATTCCGGCATTTCAGGCCGGTTCGTCCTGTTATCGCCGTTTACAGCATTCCCATCGTGGGATCGAGCTGCGGATCGCGGGCGGACGCTTCCCGTATCGCGCGATCCACCTGCATGGCGGTGATTTCCTTGGACCACTGTTCCATATCTTCCTCCGTCACAATAATCGGTTCCCGCTCCAGCCGGCCGAGCAGCTCCGCTGTACGCCTTACCTCGTCGGCTGCCTGCAGCATTTCCACCTGTGTCATGTATGTCCCCATTTTGCGGATGGTTCCCTGAAATTGCAGACGGTAACCGCCGCTCTCACGGTCGGTATCGCGGCTCATGTGGATGCCGGTGAGAGCCTCATCCGCTTGCCTGATATTTACCTCTCCCGTAAAATCCCCGACGAGTCTCTGCTTCCCGTCCGTCCCGCTCTCGATGTCGGCGGCGAGGCTTCGCAGCTGCTTTAGCCCGTATCCACCCGCCGCCTTCAGTTCATACGCGGGAAGCTTCATTTTCTCGATCCGCTCGACATATCCGCGCATCCTTTTCGGGTCCGGGAGGTATGGGTATATCGCCGCGCGGTTTTCCATATGCTCCTGTCCCAGACAGTAATTGAGGCTTTGTATACTGCTCACCAGATCGAAGCTGTATTCACCCTTATGCGAACCGTGGTAATTGTCGTGCCTGCTGCGTACGCCGATGGGTACGCCGAGATATACCGCGATCTCCGCCTGTTCTCTTTCCGGCAGGTACACGAGGTCTGCGTCATCGACATATCCGTCGTGCTCACGCATCCGGCTCACGTCGTTCTTTATCAGCTCCACGATCTCACTAAAAATTTTTATGTCAGACATGGTCATTTCCTTTCTTTTGTCCCTCGGGACAGCTGCTCGGCAGTTCAGGGGGCTCGCCGCGGCGCCGGCATCTCTCATCCTCCCACGGCCCTAGAGCGCCATGGAAAGGGAGGGCTCCGGCTCCCGGAGCTCCTCGTCCTCCGGCTGAGGCTCCTCCTCCTGGGTGAGGAGCATTTCCTCTGTTCTCTGATGGATGACGACCTTGGCGCATTCCATCGCCGCCTGCTCGAAAGCATCCCGTATCGCCTCCTTCTCATTTCGGTTGAGGATGCCTGTGCGGGCGAGGAGGCTCAGGGCCTGCCTGCACGCGGTATCCAGCTCATCCAACCTGTGCTGCAGCCGGCCCTTGTTGTTGTGAGGGCTGAACCGCCTGTGGAGGCGTGCCGCGATTTCCGGCGCCTCCGGATGCTCTCCCATCTGCCGGCTCTCACGGGCGTAACCGGCGATGGCCAGGGCGCCCGCGATCGCGGTGTGCTCCAGCGCATTTTGTATGTCCCCCCACTTGAAGCAGTGATGAATCTGCTGCAGCCGCCAGGATATTCTGTATGGGAGCTCGTTCAGATGATCCTGCGGGACCTGTATGTCCGCCAGCAGCCGGAAAACACCGGGCGCGACGACGAGCTGGGGGTGTTCCTCGGCCGGCTGGAACGGTAGTCCTTTGGATTTCTTTATGTCCTCGTTCCAGTCCTTTGTCTGCGAGAGCAGCGCCCTGGACTCACAGCCCTCCCGGACCGACAGCTCCTCGCTGATCCGGCCGATGGCCTCGATGCCGGCGGCGTCGTGATCGAGGCAGAGGGCGACCTTCTTGATATGGGGGTACGTGTCGAGGATCTGGTGGATCGCGTGACTGGAGACGCCGCACAGGGCGACATAGCTGTGCTTCTGCCAGTCCTTGGGATACAGGGTGATAAAGCTCAACATATCGATAGGGGCTTCAAACACATAGAGGATGTCGCTGGTTCCGATGTGATGGAAGCTGTAGCGGGGATCGGAGCCCTCCACGTTCATGCGAAAGCTGCCGCTTGGGGTATTGCTCCGCTTGTGGGCGTGACGCGGGATATTCTGCTCATCGAAGCCCACGAAAACGAGGTTGTGAAAAAACTGCCCCTCCTTTCCGGGCACCGGTTCCCTCGCCTCGTAGATGAGCCCCTCGTCCGCGAAGTATCTGATCACGGCTTTGGATATATGCCGGTGCGTGCCGAGGTACCCGGCGGAGCGCCACATTTCCGTGTTCGCCACAGGCAGGGCGAAGGGCTTGGGCGTGCGCTGTTTGGACGCATCCGTGGTGGTGTGCTTCCATTCGTAGTCCCTCTCGCTTTTCCCCAGTAAGGCCAGGATCGCTTCCTGATATGTCATGCCCAGAACCGCCCTCATGAAGGAGATGGGGCCGCCGCCGTTCTTTCCTTTATGCCTGTGCCTGTCGCTGAAATCGTACCATTTGGAGCCTCTGATCTTGATGGAGTCGTGTACGCCCGAGGCGTCCTCGTAGATATAGACGTACTGGCTGCCGTCCCGCTTTAGCTTCGCGCCCTTGCTTTGTAAAAACATAGGGAGATCGGTGCGGTTTGCAAGGTCTTTTTCCTCATCGGTAAAGGGGATAAATGACATGATGGTACCTCCTCGCTTCGACTGGCATTCTTAAGTTGAAAATAAAAAGGCCGCTCCCTTTCGCGGGAAGCGGCTGCTATAATATATGCGGAGTCCTGAGCCCGGTTATGGGATAGGCGCCTGCCGGGACGCGTGGGCTGCCTGCCGGCAGCCGGGTGGATTGGCGGGTTCGTCTTAATGGCGCGCCCGCGGAGCGGTTGTGGCGGGATCCTGACAGCATTGCTCCAGATAGAGTGCGGCGGCGGTGAGAACGGCGATATCCCCTTCGTCCGCCTCCACGCGGTTCTCGCGCATCAGGAGGACCACGCACCCCATAGCCGCTCCGCCCCGCCGGATCGGCGCCAGGGCCAGGGCTGTTTCCCCGGAGCTCTCCAGAGGCTGTATGGATTGCTCCGGGACGCCCGCTTCGCCGCCGCCGGCCAGATACTCCCGGAGTGCCTCGGAGAGCGGACGCCCCGCGTACTTCTTTGTCAGGGGACCCGCCGCGGCTACGACGGTTTCCAGGTCGCAGATAAGCACGGCGCAGCCCTGCCCGGCCATGGCTCTTGCGTATAACTCACTTTGTGTGAGAAAGGGGTTTGTGTCCGGCTGCTTACGGAGCATCACATAATGATCTCCGGTGTAGATTTCCAGCGGGTCGCCCGGCTGTATGTGCAGGACACGCCGCAGCTCCTTCGGTACGACAACACGGCCGAGATCATCCAGTCGCCGCACAATGCCTGTCTTTCTCATAGCACATCCTCTTTGTATCTCTAAGATACCATATACATCTTTAAGATACATACTACCACATAAAAGCGGATTCCGCAACGATATGAAACGTGACGGCCCCGGCCGTGATCACTTTAAGGATTCCATGCTGTCGTCGGCCGCGTGACCGGCTGCGGCCAGCTTTTCCCGCAGCTTCCGCCTGCGCTTGCTGTCAATGAGGACCATGGCGGCGCCGGCGCCGGGCTGTGGCGGCAGGGTGCCGTCGAAAATCCGGCTCAGGTGATGCAGGAGCCGTGAGGCCGAGAGGGCGAGGGAGGGATCCCTCATCTCGTCCGCGTGGTCGAGAAAGATCCGCGCGTACTCATTGCCCTGCGCCGCGGAGCGTGAAAGCCATAGGATGGCCTCCTCCCTGTTTCGCGCGGTCCCCTTTCCCAGGAGCGTGTGCTTTCCGAGCTGGTACTGCGCGTAGGGATCGCCGACCTGCGCCGCCCTGCGCAGATATTCCATCCCTCGCTGCGCGTCTCTGGGCACAACGGAGCCGCTGAGATACACGATACCCAGGGTGTAAAGAGCGCTGAGATTCCCCTGATCCGCTGCGCGATGCAGCCACATGACGCCTCGTTCCGTATCCGGCAGGAAGGCATCGCCCGTTATGAGCAGCTTCCCCAGGCGGTACTGGGCGTACGCGTGCCCGTCCTCCGCCGCCAGGGTCAGCAGCCTGCGGGCACGGGCGGGATCCCGTGGCACGTATTCATGGGTGAGCAGGGCCACGGCCAGGAGATACCGCGCCTGCGGCTCTCTCTGGCTCTCTGCCGCCTGTAACCAGGCGAGACCGGCCTCGACGTCCATGATGGTTTCGGTGCCCGTTAAGAGCATGCGGCCCAGACGGCACTGCGCGGACGCGTGGCCCAGCCTGGCCGCCTGCGTGAAGAAGCGGACGGCGGCGTCAATATCCCTGGACGCGTCCACCCCGTCATAGAACAGTTTCCCGAGGGCGTAGGCGGCGTATGGATTATCCTGCCTTGCCGCGGCCAGATAGAGCTTAGCCGCCCGCTTTCGATCCTTCGGTACGGCCTTCCCCTCCTGGAGAAGGCGGGCGAGGGAATACTGCGCCTGCGGGCTGCCGCCGGCGGCGGCGCGTTCGAGCATGGATACCGCCTGTCCGGCGCGGGCGGCGTCATTCGGATACTCCTCCAGGCAGAGGCGCGCGAGGCGGACCATGGCATATTCATTTCCGGCGTCACATGCCCTGCGAAGCCACGCCTCCGCGGACGGGATATTCCGCTCCACGCCGTTCCCCTGTTGATAGAGCTTTCCCAGGGTGTAGGCGGCGAAGTTCTTGTTATGGGGCCCGGGCCGGTCCTGCTGTGCCGCCATGGTCAGGAGCTCGATGGCGCGCGGTATATCCTTCGGCAGGGACTCTCCTTCGAGCAGGAGCTTGGCGAGGGCGTATTGCGCCTGGGGAATGCCGGCGTCCGACGCTTTTTGAAGCCAGGATAACCCTTCGGCCTCCTTCGCCGCGTCCGGCTGTCCGGATAAACAAAGGCGGCTGAGCCGGTACTGGGCGTATGGGTTCCCAAGAGCGGCGGCTTTCCGGTACCAACGCTCCGCCTCTCCGGGATCATGGGGCAGGGCGTCCGGCCGGGCCGCCGGATGGCCGGGGTCATGCTCCCGGTCATAGAGCTTTCCCAGGGCATACGCGGCGTAATCATTGTTTTGCTCCGCCGCCTGCTTGAGCAAGGTGGCGGCCCGTTCCAGATCCCTCGGCACGCCGTCGCCGTCCCGGTACAGCTTTCCCAGCGCGTACTGCGCCTGGCTGTTACCGGCCTTCGCCGCTTTTTCCAGCAGTGCCACCGCTTCGGCGGTCTGTGCGTCGTCCCGTTCCTCCTTTGAGAGCGCAAGCTTCGCGAGGCGGTATTGCGCGTGGGCATTGCCCACGGAGGCGGCCTGCCGGAGGTATTGCTCGGCGGCCGCCTCGTCCGGCGGCGTGCCCTTCCCGTCCAGCAGCATGCAGCCCAGGCGGTACTGGAGCTTGTCGTCCCGGCTTCCCGCCTCCATGCCTCGGAAGCCCTGGAAGGCGTCCGCGTAGTGTTCCTGCGCGGCGTCCGGGTCCTGCGGACCGCCGGTTCCCTCCTGACACATCCGCGCCAGCTCATAGCTCGCGTAGGGGAATTCCTGCTGTGCGGACCGCTCGTAGAGCTGGCGGGCTCTGTCCATATCCTTCTCCACGCCCTTTCCCTGGCGGTAGAGGGAGCCGAGGGAGTATTGGGCGTACTTGTTTCCGGCGTCCGCCGCCTGTGCCAGCCAGCGGGCCGCTTCGGTGTGATCCTGGGCACATCCGAGGCCTGCGCCGTACAGCTTGCCGATCCGGTATGCGAGATAGACGCGGGTCCCGGGCCTTGTTTGCGTGGAGTGCAGGGCGAGAAAGGCTTCGAGGGCCTTCCCGTACCAAGCGTGGGAAAGGCCGGGGTCCGGTTCACAGCCCAGGCCGTCGGCATACATGCGTCCCAGGTCATGGCAGGCGAGGGCGTTTCCACGCAGCGCTTCCTGTGAGAGAAGCCGCAGGGCCTCCTTGAAGTCCTGTTTCCGGCGCCCGTCTCCGAAGAGACAGGCGCGGGCTTCCCGGTACCGCTCACTCCATTCCAGCAGCGGCGATACGTCCTCGAGCTCGCCAGGGGTGACGAGCTCCGGGAGCTCCTCCTCGGGTCCGTCCTCCCAGTCGCCGTCCTCATCGCCCTCCGGCTCGCCGCCGTCGCCTGCCGCCTCCTCCGTGTCCGAGGGCTCCGGATCGAATGGGACTCCTTCGTCCGTCAGCCGGGCGTCAAGGCCCGGCTGTTCCGTCGGGTCCGATTCGATGCCGGGGTCGGGCGGCGGCAGCTCGGCGGGGTGCATCGGGGACTCCTGGGAGAGGAGGACGGCTTCGGCGATGATCTCGTTTTTGATCATGCGAAAATCCCGGTTGTGGGTGAGGGGCGGAAGCTCGGGGGCTGTCTTCCGGTAGGTTTTCACGACCTCTCCCTGGGCGTCGCACCATGTTTTGTACAGGTCCGCGATGACCGGATCCGCCGCGAGGCGGTCCGTGATGGAGTCCACCAGCTTTTTAGCGGGCGGCTTCAGGTATCCGTATTTCATCGTGCCGACCGCGCCCTTCAGTTCCAGCGCCAGCTTCCTTAAGAGCTCCATAGCCTCGCTGTCCTGGCAGAGCCCGGTCCGCGCCTGACGCGCCAGGGCCGCTATGCGGTCGCCCGCGCTCTCACGAAGAGCCGCTTTTGCGGAATCCTTCTTTTGGTAGCTGTACATGAAATCGTTTTGAAAAATGGTATGGGCGAGACCCTTGCGTACCTCCTCGATCCCCTCGGTATTCATGTATCCCTGATGGCTGCCGGTGCCGTAGGCCATCATATGCACATGGGGATGATGCCCCTCGTTGTGAAAGGCGGCGTACCATTTCAGTTCATTGTCCGGGATGTTCATATTCTTTGAGAACAGGGCGCGCTTGGAGCGCAGCAGGCTGCGCCACCGCTCGCCGCTGTCGAAGCCCAGCCGCTCGGCGTCCTCCCTGCGAAGGGAGAATATGTGGGTCCATAACCGCCCCTCCCGGTTTGCCACCTCCTCCTGGACGCGGCCTAAGACGACGGGCTCGCCCTCGTCGGTGAAGAGGCCGTGCTCGCCCAGCCGTTCGACGCGGGGGCGGTTCGCGATGTAGTCGACGTAGTTTTCCCGCTTGGCGATGAGGTTCAGGTTCTGCTCCAGGGCCGTGGAGATAAACTCCGAGGCGTTCGCGCGGTTGGGGTTCAGGATATAATCCCGGTACTCATGCATGTCCCTTGTATCCGGCAGGTCGCTTAGGATCTTCTGAATCAGGGTGCGTTGCCTGTAGGTTGCCGGCAGGCTCGCCTTGCTTTCGTCGATGCGTTCAACGCCGCTGCGTGAGCCGATGTACTTTACATAATTCGCCAGTTGTTCCGGCGGCGCGTCGTCCAGATAATTGCAGCGCACGATGATTTTCGGCAAGGCGTTTACCTACCTTTCAGAAAACGGTTGGCTGCGCCAAAGCTGATGGCGCCGTTGATGGACTTGACCTCCTCCTGGCACTCCACGAGCAGCCTGCGCAGCGTGATATCGTCGATGTCCCCGCCGCTGGTATAGGCGGTGATGTGGTTTAGCATGGATATCTCCACCGCCGTCTTATAAAGCAGGGAGCTTATGCGGTCCTCCATACACTTGATGCTGCTTGTGATGACCGAGGAGACGGTGGGGGTGAGGTAATGGGAGACGGCGGGATCGTCCTGGCACCTTAGGTAGCCGAGGTAGTGGCGAATGGCGTCCTCGATGAACCCCGTGCGGTTCGGGTATGGCGATTTCTCCAGATGCTCGTCCATCATTTGCACAAGCTCGCTGTCGATTCGGATCGAGAATTTGGTCTTGTCTTCATTTGGCATGTCTCTGTACCCCTTTGCCTGTTGAATTTGCGGATCCCCGCCGCTCTGGTACCGCGCTGCGGTCCGGTCCCGCTTACAACGGTCCGGCTAAGCCGTCGGCGACGCCGTCCTGCTGCTGCAGCGGGAAGGAGGCGCCGCGCTTCAGGCAGCGCTGCATTTCATCCTGCGTCATCAGCTGGACCCGGTCCCCGGGGGAGAAGTCGAGGGTGAAGAGGTCGTTGTTGAAGCGGCCCGGCGATGTCTCCCACCAGACGCTGAAGCTTGTGTCCCGGAGCAGCTCGGCGTATCTGCCGTCTGTGAAGGCGTGCGTGACGGCGCCGTACAGCGCATCCCGCTCCGGCTCCGTGAGGGGGCTTGCGAGACTGAGCTCCAGGACGCCCGCCACATGCTCGCCGATCACCATGAGATCGATGTTTGCTTCCAGCAGCTTATTCTTCAGGCCGCGGGCGGGCGGCGTATCGTCCAGGTCCAGGTATGGGAGCAGGCTTAAAGCATTCAGATCGGACATCTCCTCCCAGATGTATCCCATATACTCCGGCACCAGCTGATCCTGAACGCCCTCGGTTTCCGCCATACTGGTCGGATAGCCGGCGATGGGGAACAGGAGCGTCTCCTTGTGCTCCCGTTCCCGGCGCAGCGCGTCCTCCAGATCGATTTTCTCCGCGGCCGCCCGGGAGGAGTCCCGGAGTACAAAGCGCCCGCCCGGCAGCAGCTCTCCCTGCCGCAGCAGCTCCTCTCCCAGCGTTTGAAACTGGATGTGCCTCCTTACTGTGTCCGGAAGGGCCGGGCAGGTTTCCGCAAGGTATCGGTCGGCGAGGGAGACGGCGCCGTCCACGCCGGAAATGACCGGCACGACCCCGTCCGCCATGGCTCGGGCGGCGCCGATCACCGTATCCATGCTCTGTCCCGGGCGTCCCGCCAGCGTTAGGAAGGCGCCGAGGGTATCCTCCTTCATGCGCCGCATGAAATATGTGAGGAGATTCAGTTCCCGCAGATCCCCGACGCGGTCCAAGGAGGTGAGGGCCCGCATCGAGTCCGGATGACAGCTGGTAATGATGAAATGGTTCGGATCCTGATTTCCCGCCTGTTCCTCCGGCCGCCCTGTCCCGTTGCCGCTCAGCTCCCGCGCGGCTGTTTTGAGATAGGCGTCGTCGTCGTTTGGAAGGCGCAGCCACAGCTCTTTTCCTGTGGCCGGGTTTTTAA
>Ga0153947_1001158_pt1 | contig 12632 bp, 16 predicted proteins | sample TSNJ031MetaG_FD_104697 | JGI IMG/M metagenome (GOLD analysis project Ga0153947, IMG submission 104697) | Attine ant fungus gardens microbial communities from New Jersey, USA - TSNJ031 MetaG | ecosystem: Host-associated > Fungi > Mycelium > Unclassified | place: USA: New Jersey, Wharton State...
GTGGTGTATGTGGTGTATGTGGTGTATGTGGTTGTCCCTCCTCATCTGGCATTGGACTCATGCTGACGCGTGTCGGGCGACTCCACTTTGGAACGGTTAGATCAGACATACTGAGCATAACGGGGGCATTCGGTTCTGGGCCCAAAGATGCTTCTTGCTCTTTGATGGACTGATCCAGCAAACGTATCTGACGATCAATCTACAGAGGATGAGACCTATACGGTACACAAAAAACCATCCCACACACCAGGTCATGTGCTGTCTGCGCGATATTGACTTTTTCCCGAGAAGTGCGCAAATATTCGTCGGTCTCGCACCCGATGTGAGATAACATTTCGCGTGTTGAGGGTCGGGTTGGCTCAGCTGTAGCTTGAGCTGGATCAGAGAAATTAGATGCATGCGGGGTGGATTTCATCATTAGAGTATATCCTACTTCTTATGAACGATGATGAGAACGTTCAGCGCATACTGACTAACCATCAGGAGAACCTATGAGTGGTGAGGAGTTCTGGTCAACCTCCATGGACTGGACAGGTTTGGCCTCATTCTGGTTGGTTTCTTGACGTAGCTGGATATATTGGTGGATTTTTGGAAGTAGACTGTCGGTATAATCTGGGACAACATGCAGGCCCTGTTTGTTCAGCTCTCTAAGACAGAAGCGGTTAAATGTACCGCGGGCTTGACAGTCTAGTTGACGGATGAGGGTGAATAGTCTGTGAATAGTCAGCGGAAGTTGTTCAATAACTAGACAAAGTCAGCAAAAGAAAGCCACTAGGTGATGACTAGAATGACACACTATCATAATGCTCGTCTCGGACTTCGTCCCAAATTTCTCGCTCCTTTTCCTCTATGTTAAACGATTGCTGGGCTTCTATTTCCATATCACCGCCATTTGAATGATCAGTCTCATGTGAACCTGGGAGAACCTGTCTTCTTGTGCTACTTCTTCTGGGTTGAGCGGACATGGAGAAATGGAGAGCACGTGATGTCGTTAATAGGGGCATCAGGGATCAATGCTATTGCGTGGGTCAGTCCCTCACTGGCAGTAACTAAATTTGCCGGTCAAGAGATCTTCTGGCACATGAAGCATTCCGACTAGACAGCATAGTTGAATTCCTCCAAAACAATCCTACTTCTTTCTGCTTCCCCAAGCAGGTGGTGTAGCCATCTCTCCCTTTTCTTTTTTCTTTTCTCTTTCTGATATTCAAGTAGTGTACTATGTACCTACCAGGGACCGCGGTCTTTTAAAAAAAATCAACAATTTATCACACGCCGCGGACTGCGATCGAGCACTGTGTAACAGATTGTAGATGCAAAAAAAGAGATCTTCTGATCACTACATTTAACTGTTTATTCTATTAAGCAACAAAGTGAGCCAATACACACTGTGCACTACCTGGTAGATCAGAACATTTCGCCAGTGAATACTGAGTCCCAGGATCTGGAGGGAATAGAGGCTCAAGCCCTGAACCTAATTGTTGCGCGGGCTGAGAAAAGAGTGTTTTCCTTTTTCGGAAGACATTGAGCGGAACTCAGGTGGTTGAAATAGTAACGACAACTTGATCATGTACTCTAGAGGACGTAAAGCAGTGGGTGCATCCTGAAATAGCAAGTCCAAGCTGAAAATTACAGAATACTTGCTAGTCCGTATGACATGAAGCGGAGCCATCCTTTAATTTCCGAAGATGATATTATAATGAGATTCAGTAGATCATTTTTAGCAAGGTTCGAAGGACGGCTCCAAAAAGAATTTTGGGGAGATGTCATATCCTGCTTCGCTGAATGCTGTCAGTTAAATTGATAGATCAGCGACACTTCAAGATGCAGCAGATAGATCGTATGGGGAGTTATCTCCTTCCTACTGTTTACGTCCGAGGCAGGGAGATTGTCAACCTGAATAAGTTTAGTTACTAGTCGGATGTATAGTGGCACTGGTAGGAAAAGACTCTCGACATTGTAGTCTCTTCTTGTAACCGTGTAGGTGCAACATCAATATCACTGGTTCCAACATGATAATATCCAATCTTGTCTGGTACTTCAAATTCTGACGTAGTTGAAAACTCAGAAATGGACATGTGCTCTATTTGTAGCCAATTCGAGGAAATATAGGGTTTATTAGAGTGAACCGGCTTAACCTTTTAAACTTGACTAGGTTTTACCCTGGCTAGAGAACAGGAGCGTGTTGAAGTAAACTCGGGAGGATGAATCAGCTAATTTAGGATTTTCAACTACACCAAGCAAAACCCAGAAGCAAATAAGTTGATTCTTGTAGGTGTCAAGTCAGCCCAGCCAGTTTTGCCACATGTTCGCTTCCCTAGACACGAGAACAGTTACCTGTAGTCACAAAACATCATCCATGATTATTTCTGATGTTCTTGTAGGATTAGTGCCATGTCAGGTAGATGTATGAATGATAGTGACTTTGTATAGTGATCTTCGTGACTAAACCGGGAGACAGACGTACATCATCCTCGTGTTTGCCTCGGTACTCGGTGGGTCCTGGATTGCGGATAAAGCAAGAGGATCGGTGTCAAAAAGGAGTTTTAAGGCAGCGCGTGCATCAGAAACTTTGAATGATCGAAGGTGTTACGAAGTACTGGCTTCTATGACAGTGACAGAATCTGGAAGTGCTCGATAGTTAGATCAGGAGGCCATCTTGAACAGAGATTTGCCGACTGAGGAGACCAACGTGTACTCGCTATTGATGAGACAATAATCATTTCCAGAACGTAAACATGATGCAGCTGTCATCTGTGCAGTGATTGATGACGTCCAACCGAAACGCCTATCCTGGGAACTGTGCGACAATGGCTTACGCTTGTAATTGTGCAACTTATGCAGAAAGGCAGTCATCTCGCACCCAATAATGGGACTAGTTGCGGTTGAGCTAGGGCAGATGCAAAGAGTAGACACATAAACCGGCTTTGTTATAACATGAAACAGACGAAGATTGTTTGCATAATGCGAGAGCGAGACAGGCGCGAATATGTACAGCACAAGAGGCCGCCATTGAGTCCCCCGAAGATACATCAAGAACTGTGGACGGGAGGGCAGCTCATGTTTCCTTTACCTTGTCGAAGAACTGTCAAAGTAGCGATTAAAGGGGACGGTAGATCGGTTCAGGGATGACATACGGTGATGAAAAGTTGAGAGTAGGATAACTGGGCTGAACTGGAAAAGGAAAGACGGGGTAGTAACAGATCGATTGAGAATGATAATCGGCAGCCTGGTCTCCTTGGCCCATAGGGGTGATATCGTGATGAGGCATCTGTGTGAAATAGCACGGATACGGGTATGTGGGAGTATCATCGGATTTTGGGGTATAGTGGGTATACTGGCCATAGCAGTCTGGGGGTACAAATGAATGGTGTGCAGCAGTCAGTGCGGCCGGGTTGACATGCTGCTGGCCAGGAGGGTCGAGAGTACGACCTGTGCGACCTTTGGAAGTATGAGTAGAAAATGAAATAAAGAGGCAAGGAAGCACCTCTTCCATCGCGCTTCTTGTAGGGACCTCGCTTGATCCCCTTTTTCCGCTGCTTGCGCTGCGAATCGACGCATTCTTCGCTGATACCGTACTTGACACAACGCAGGCATGGACGGGCGTCGTCGCACTTTTTACAGGCCTTTTGGCAGTTTGTGCAGGCATTCTTGACCTGACGGCGCTTTGGCCTGACAGGAAGAGTTGGAGATTGTGGAGAGAAAGCGTACATGTATTGGGACATGGGATAGGAAAGAGCTGGGTCTGGCACAGGGACAGACATGGAGGACAGAAGGAACCCTGGCCTTGAGGATGAGGTATGATATTTATGTTTTATTCTATTCAGTCGTACGCGCAAACACACCACAACACTAACATGAGGTCGACGCCAGACTGTCCTGTCTTGTCTTCTCTCACCCTTTCTTCTATTCCTTTTTTTTTTCTTCCCTGGCCCTGGACACAAGTCCATGTCTGTGCCAGGTCAAGGCCCACGACTCAGCCCCATTGCCGTCGCTGTCGACCCCGTTGTCCTCGAGCAGGCGCATCCTTCGTCTCCCCTACCGGACAGTGCTCAGGTTTTCTCTTTTCTGTCTGCATAGGCTGTACGGGCTGCTGACACGTCTTTGAATCCCATTCAGGTCTGCTCTGGTGCCCCGGCTGCCGAAGAGACTGTCCCACAGTCCGACCAGCTCCTCCCAGTCTCGCGTTCTGCCTCCGCGTCCTCTTCTCTCGATCCCTATTATTTTGGTCTCCAGTCTCCTACTGACTCCCCTGTCCCAATTCTCTCCCCCTTTTCACAGTCCGCAACCACTCCCGATCAGCCTTTAATTAATGAGCCCATCACTCCCGCCAGGAACCCCGCAAATATAGATCGCCGGGGCCTCGTTGGTGTCGGTGAACTAGCCACGCCCCGTTGGACGAGGAATGAGCGCACCAGCGACACAGATGAAAGCGACCTACAGTCCCATTTTGACATCGCTGTCGAAAGTCTTCTTCCAGACCTCCCAGACAATGCCCATGACGATGAGCCCGACAGTCCCTGGACAATAGAAGCCGTTGATGGAGAAATTTCGGATAAAGAGGAGGTATGTTCCCCGTTAACTGCATTAATCTTCGCTCATCCATTCCTCAAAGGCTCCTCTCCAACCTCCTCCCTTGAAGGTCCTCCGGAGTCGTCCCTCAATCGCCGAAGAGAGTGGGGGCGAGGAGATCCTCTACCCTCGCACCCTCAACAACTCCGGTGCGCCAGAGTCTGCCAGGTCCGGCAAATTCCATCGATCCTCTCTTTTCACACGTGTCATCGAAGACGATATCCCAAGAGTTCCCCTTCCGTCGTCACCTTCAAGCTCCTCCGCTCCCGCTCGCCGAGCAAAAAAGCGGACTTCAGAAGAGTTCGAGGTGGAAAATCACAGTTTGCTTGTTTCTCAGCGCGCTGAAATTATCCCGGTCATAACCGACAAGACCAAGGAAGACAAGATCTCATCCGCAAGAAGGCACCGTAGCATCAATATTAATGCTTCGTCATCTTTGTCTCCCAAGGATGGGAAAACCAAGGATCGTCGTCGCGAGAGTCTGCGTCTCTCAATAAGCGGTAACTCCAGACTGGTGTCTAAAACGCCGGAACACCATTCGAGGCAACTTTCAACAAGTACCGTGACTTCACCTCTCATCGACGCTCGTCGAGTTCAGGCCGCGGACTTCTCCCATCTCCCTCCCTCCCCTGCTTCGTCCTCCATTCAGCACCTCCTCAAGCAATCTGTCAATCTCAGGCCTCACACCCCTCCTTCTGGCCACAAAGAGGGCTTGTCGCAGGTCACCTCTCCGAACGTGGCCCACTCTTTGCTTCGTGGTACGCAGGAAGGTTGGTCCGCCCTCGATGACGAAGCGGCTTTGGAGGCACTCAATAAATTGGATGGCCTTACTGGGAAAACTGCCCGGGCCCGTGCTAGTGTCGGGAGTTTTGGTCGTGCCTCTGGCTCGAGTCGGTCGGTCACTCCAGCCAAGAACAACAACCAATGGGAAGGTATTGGGGCTGAACACGCCAAGTCTCATAAGAGGGGAAGCGGTGCAGGCACGGGCAGCGAGAAGGAAGGCAAAGAGTTGCTAATCAGGCATCATTCAGTTTCTGGTTTTGCTGAGGTTGACACAAATTTTGAAGGACATACCAATATTCAAGTCCAGAATTTGCTCCCACAGGAGAAGACACCTAAGAAAGTCAGTGCACGAATGAGCTTTACTCCCAAACGTGGTTCCGCTTCTTCCACACACACCAATACGCCTACCACCAGCTCTCGAGAGTCAACTGGCACTAGCCTTACTTCAATGTCTAGTACTCCAGGCCGTCATTCCGCTGGAAAACCGAGGAACAGTGCTGGCAGTGATATTTCGCCTAGTGAAGCAAATTTATTGAAGGATCGAGTGTCTTCAATTGCCGCCATTGCTGATGCATCTGACAGCGCGATTGTTCCTCCTGTTCCGCCACTACCCAAGGATCTCTCATCATATCGTTCACCACCGCCCACGTCATCAAGCCTCTCCTTTCCTTCCTTCTCGGGTGGAGAGGAACAGGCCAAGCGCCCCAGTCATGATGACAACCTGGAACAATTTGGATCATTAGAGGTTTCTGTCCACCACCACCAATCACCACTGCGCCAGGGGAATCAATTTACGTCTAGCTATGCCAGTATTGATCCAGTCCCCGTTGTTCCCAAGACACCTTCGAAAAAGTGGAGTTTCTCGAATGCTCTCAACTTACGTCTTTCAAGTTCTCCTTCATCGGGTTCCAAGCCAAGTTTCCCTCTGAGTCCTCGTGCTGTTAGCTTCGGTCAGCAGCTTAGGAAGTCAACTTCAAAAGACAAGGGCTCCTTGAAATCATTGTGGTCCCCTAAGCAGCCCGATGCCATGACTTCGGCAGGATCGCTGGCATCATTGTCATCTATTGGAGCTGGCCAAGTACCCGGTGCTGTGGCTACTGCTAATAGTACAAAGATACCTGACCGCGGTGCCAGCCGCCCTGGAACCGGTTCAAGTGCAAGTATCAATCACAATACGTCGATATTGCCTGCGCCTCCCATTGATCCCCTAAGTCCTTCAGCCTCCATTCGTCGGACTCAATCCAAGCGTCTCACGCCTTCTTCCATACCCTTCTTTAGACGTTCCTCTTCTCAATCTATGCAAGTCCCTCCTGTTCTTCCGTCATCTGCTTCTCCACCCAGTCATCTAGCGACCCCGCGATTGAGGAATAGTGCTTCCCCTCCGCGCGACTTTGTCGCCTTGTCTACTTCAGTACCTACTTCTACCTCGAAGAAATCTTCTGTCCTCAGTCTTGGGCTTCCTTCTTTACTCAAGTCCTCATCTCGTCGTAGCCTGCATTCAGATGCTAAAGACAGTACTAAAGAGAATGCCAAGACAGAAAGAGAAGCCGAGAAAGCCAAAGCCAAAGCTGAGAAGGAGAAGAAGAAGGAGGAGAGAAGTGAGAGTCGCATATCGTTAATGATTCGGAAGCGTGGCAAGGTAAGTTTTCTCGGATTATCGGGTGGCTGACACTCGATTTCTTACTTTTTTTCAGACGTTGTCATCAACTGATCCCAGGAAACCTAAGTCCCCTGTGGCCATGCCGCCTATCCAAATGTCGGCTTTGGAACCAGCGACTGCTCAACGAGTTGCAAAACTCAAATCCTCGACTTCGAGTGCAACGTCGGTCACCCCTGCCGCCTCGCGTGCCCCTTCAATATCTTCTCGGGTTACTGCTCACACCGCAAGTTCTATGCAGAAGATATCCGATGCATCACTTCGTAGTCGTACCCAACTTCCGACGATCGCAGGTTCTCCTTCAGTCAGTACTCATTTTACCAAGGAAAGCCGGGAGCTTTCTAGCTCTTCGCTCAACACTGTCTCCGGTTTTCTCAAGGAGACACCGACCAAGATACCCCGTATTTCTAGTTCAGCTTCTGCTAGACAATCACCTCTCCTCAAAAATTCTGTTTCTACGTTGGCGTCTTGCCGAGGCAGTGGGCTGGCCTCGACATCTGCTAATCATTCTCCTTCTGGTTTACCAATATCTGAGTTTGGAGTCATTGATGATGATAGTACGACACCAAAGTCAATCCTGCATCAGTCTTTGCGTTGCTCACCATCAACATCGACTTCTCGGCTTCCTCGACAACCAATTGGGAGCACAGGCAATACAGGCAGTGGGAGTATCCTACCCCGTAAGTCAAATCGAGATTCTATGTCTTTCATCGGTATCCGTAAACCGTCTACTGGATCGGTTGCCTCATTTTCTACCCCGGCAGGCAATGCTGAGGCATCATCGAGCTCTCACCGATTCTCTGCCTTATCACCGTCCAAGGGCTTGAAATTACTGGGGCCCAAACCCAGTTTGCGGTCTTCAAATTCGTCCATTTCTCAGGCTCCCAATCCCTCAAGATCGTCACCTTCGTCAAGTCGACAGTCGTTGTCTACACCTTCACCTGTTCCAAGCACTGTAGATGAAGAAGAGATGCTAGGGGATGAGGAGATGCGGAATTATATCAAGCGACAACAAGCCAAGAGATTAGCTGCGGGTGCTACCCAAGAAGAGTTGGACGAGATGCTCAAGTTCCCGGAACCCATCGCTCCTACTTCTCCTGTATCTCCTGACAGTAAGTTGTGCCTTTTGCATCTGTCCTACACATGATCATGTCCTTGCCTTAGCTATCCTGAGGTCGAATCAAACCCAGTACCTTTCGGAATACGAGAGAAAGGAGATTCAGGAATATACTTCAGTATATTTCATTGGTGGCAAGAGCAAAAAGAAGATGGCAACATTGGATCACTCCACGAATAACCACGGCTACGACGATGAACGGGGTGATTACCTTCCTGTAAATCACGACCACCTAGCGTACAGATACGAGGTGATCGATACCCTTGGTAAAGGATCTTTTGGCCAGGTTCTTCAGTGTCGAGACCACTGTACGGGCGAGTCTGTGGCAATCAAAATTATTCGGAACAAAAAACGTTTTCATCACCAAGCGCTGGTTGAGATCAAAATTTTGGCCAACTTGCGTAAATGGGTGCGTCGTTTCGTTGTTGCTCTAATTTAAATGTACTCATTCAAGTCTGTAGGATGCTGACGAGAAACATCATGTCGTCAAAATGAATGATCATTTTTACTTTCGAAACCATCTTTGCATTGCTATGGAGCTGATGAACATTAACCTATACGAGCTTATTAAAGCAAACGGATTCGTCGGATTTACCACTTCTCTCATCAGGAGGTTCACCACTCAAATGCTTATGTCTCTCGTTCTCATGCGTCATCACCGAATTGTCCACTGTGATTTGAAACCAGAGGTAGGTGTTCTGAGCTCTCGATTGGCTTTTACATTAACACGGCCGGATTTTTCTAGAATGTCCTTCTCAAACACCCGATGAAAAGTGCCATCAAGGTCATCGATTTTGGTAGCAGTTGCTTTGAGCATGAAAAAAGTGAGTACCGAGTCTTTCCGGCATTGAATTTGACTTGCTGAGGGGGGATTTATCATAAAGTCTACACCTATATACAGAGTCGATTCTATCGTTCGCCTGAAGTCATCCTTGGAATGAATTATCATATGGCCATTGATATGTGGAGCTTGGGGTGTATCTTGGCTGAACTGTACACTGGTTATCCGATATTTCCCGGTGAAAATGAGCAAGAGCAATTGTCTTGCATTATGGAGGTTCTTGGCATACCAGATAAGGAATTCATCAGCCGTAGTTCTCGGAAGAAGCTTTTTTTCGGTATGCCTTGCCTTGAGCTTTTAGATATAGCATTTTTTGGAATGGCTTACAATGACTCTTAATAGATACGAGTGGTATGCCAAGGCCTGTCACAAACTCAAAGGGTCGGAGACGTAGACCTGGATCAAGGACCCTTGCACAGGCTCTCAGATGCAATGACGAGGAGTTTGTTGACTTCATTGCCAAATGTCTCGTTTGGGATCCAGAGCGACGGATGAAACCACAGACGGCCATGCGACATCCTTTCATATTGGCGGGAAGACGTAGGTACGCGAATGCGACAACAAGCACTCGAACAGCCCCCTCATCATCCGGCTTGAGTGGTAGTAGAACTAAGCAAGTAATGGAGACGCCGAAGAAGTCTCTCATTAGTGCGCCTACGCCATTGACGGCACGGGCAAGTCGAATTGTGACAAACGGTGTACCCAGTACACCTAGTACCAGTCATGCTTCGACTTTAGGATCTACTTCGCGGTCATACAGAACCGCGCAGAACCCGAGCATATCATCTTCATACCATTCGAGTAGAACATTGAGTGGATATGTTGTGAGTACGCGATTACATACTTGCGTTAACCCTTTTTCTCAATTTGAAGCCAGGGAAGCACAAAATAGATGTTTCGCATTCTGAACTGTTTTCGCACTGCTTTTCCATTTCTGCTGTATTTCATCCCTTTGCCTTTGTTAATTTACCAACAAGCATCGCATACTTGACCATGGATAACAACTAGTTTATGGGTGTCAATCTGAGAGAGTTAAATGGCAGAGTCCCCGGCCTCATCTAAGCAGCGTAGCTTCAAGACGACGTCACTACCCCAGCCATGAAGGGGAAATAGCTCGAGAGAGCCCCCAAAGTATCTAGCGGGATTACCTACAATCAAGCTGGCAGGGTGTGAGACTTACTTGGCATATAATCTACTCATTGGAAGACCGTATCCTAATCCTGCAATTGTTCCAAGCCCAGTTTGGAGGCCCTTGCCAGAGATTTCGGTAAATAGACCAGCATCTGCATTACCTGTATCGCCAATGGCAGCGATTCCGCCGATGTATTGTGCAGCATAGGGCCCTGGTTGATCATCAGTCTCAGCACCGCGACCAGCTGTTGTGAATGCATAAGAAAATATGCGAGCCCTGTTGGCGGGTGATACTCCGCCTCCTTGGTCACGAATTCTGATACAGAAGCAGTGCTCATTAGTAGGAGACAGGGATACTGGAGGGGATAGAGTGATGTTGACGGGTGGGAGCTGCTTTGTGGTATTACTACCGTGAATTGTGTGATGGTGCTCGACTGTAGCACGGAAGGCGTTTTTAAGAAGTTCAGTGAGGATGTATTCAAGATGAACTGTTACATAACTAGAGAGATAAAAAAGATGAGAGGTGGAGAGGGAGATATAGGACGCACGGGAAGGTAGCATTGACATCTCCGTCGCATACTACCTGAGGACTGATGCCTAGGGTGGCGTCACATAACTGAGAGACAAAAGAAGCACACATCTTGATCATGTGATGGGGAGAACAATGTGGATCGACGATCCCGACATAGCGGTTGAGATCTAGAGCTTCTGACAAAGCAGTTGAGAGCGTAATGTGATGCTCAGCAATCAGCCGAATGGATATGCGACTGCGAATCGCAGCGTCGAGGAAGGACGTGATTTGGGGAGGAGACATGTAGCGGGAGCATTCCTGGAACCTGCAACGACCTGAGTGTGTGGGAAGAGATGGCGGCTATGGAGGCGCGTACCCTTTGGCCATCGTTGGAATATCATTTGAGTGCTTATGGACGAGGGATGATAGGGTTTCGACGAAGTGGGTGTTTTGAGAGAGACTAGTGACTGGTGGATGGGTTGCGAGGCAGGTGAGGCTGTCCCTGTAGGCATTGAGAGATTTTGAGATATAGGGATTTGTGCCAACGATGAAGGGAAGGGCTTCGAGGCTGCGGATACGGGAGGCGAGTCGACGGGGCAGTTCTGTGAGAGTATATGAGACTGAGGCGAGGACTGAGTCTGGTGTGACGGGCCTGCCAAAGGAGAGGAGCTGAGAAAGATTCATTGTTGGCGCGTGCTTGTTCAGCACCAATTCTACTTTAATCACACAACTTCAATACAACTTCAATACAATTTTAATCGAAATACAACTTCGATTATACAACCCCAATTCCAACTTCCATGTCCTCTCCCCTTCTCCGCCATCCAGTTCCAAAACATCCTTCCTATATCCCAGAACCACCCGCCTCTCCTCACGGCTACCAGCGCTTCTCCTCCTCTCCTGCTCCTCCTAATCTACCACCCTACACCCCTCCTTTCCACTCAACAACAACAAATCTCCCTGCCTGGGAAATCGATGCCACCACCGCACAACTGGGCATGCGACTCGGCCACAGCGCCGTTGCAGCAGGCCAGGAATACATGCAACGAAATGTAAGCCTCTGTGTCTCTTTTTCCCTGTCTTTCTAAACTTCTTTTTGTGTCTTTGCAGTTTGCCACTCTCTTTCCTTCGACAAACCTCAAGCACCATTTCAACGTGTCCAACTCCTACGTCATCCTCAAACTCAAGCTCATCCTGTTCCCTTGGACGCACAAACCTTGGGTCCGCAGAATCAGACGCACAGACAATGGTCAGAGCGAATGGCAACCTCCCAGGGACGACATCAACAGTCCAGACTTATATATTCCAGGTCTGCTACTTTCCCTTCCCTTCATCATCATCTCTCTCTCATCCCTTGACAGTCATGGCCATCGTCACTTACATCCTTCTCACTGCCATTCACAAAGGTCTGGAAAAGAACTTCAACCCCAAGGTGCGTCCAGTCTAAATCAATGTAGTAAGCCTATTCACCCATCACCAGATCCTCGGCGAGTCCGCCTCCCGCGCAATTGCTGTCCTTGTTCTGGACTTTGTTTTTGTCAAACTCGGTTGTTACTTTCTTAATATCCACGGGTCCGGTCAGGTCGTCGACCTGTTCGCATATGGAGGTTACAAATTTATTGGGTGTGTTTTTCTCTGGTATTTTTGGACTCATTGTCATGATTCGTTATTAGTGTCATCTTCACCATCATTTCGGGTTTCTTGAAGTCACGTCCAATGTGGATGTTAGTTTTCATATATTCATTCCTTGCAAATGCTTTTTTCCTCGTACGTTAATTTTTATTTGGTCATTTCTCACCCCCGCTGATCTGTGTATCTCCTCAGCTCCGATCTCTACGCTCCGTCGTTCTCCCAGATCCCTCAATATCTATCTCTACGAACCCTAATCCTACAACGACAGTGACAGTCAATCCTGCTCAACGAAGACGAAGAATCACGTTCTTATTTTTCGAGGCCGTTTTGCAGATTCTTTATATGGCTATACTCATTCGTATCTGAGGAGGTACCATAGCCACGCCTTCCA
>Ga0153947_1001159_pt1 | contig 12626 bp, 11 predicted proteins | sample TSNJ031MetaG_FD_104697 | JGI IMG/M metagenome (GOLD analysis project Ga0153947, IMG submission 104697) | Attine ant fungus gardens microbial communities from New Jersey, USA - TSNJ031 MetaG | ecosystem: Host-associated > Fungi > Mycelium > Unclassified | place: USA: New Jersey, Wharton State...
ACCGGATGAGGATTCGGATGATTTAATTTCCATTGGAACAATAGGCCTGATAAAAGCCGTAACTACATTTGATAACACAAAAAATAACAGGCTGGCGACATATGCGGCCAGATGTATTGATAAAGCGACCCCATCACTGCGGCGCATATGGAGAAGAAGAGGTCAAAGAGGCACTCTTTTTGGAAGAGTGGAAAATCTGGAAAAAAATCACTCCATGTATGACCATTCTTTGTAAGCCAATGAGAGATGGTTATGAGTATGCTCCGATGTATGTACATAGTTTTCAGTTTGTGAATCATAGGAATATGACGGAGATGGAGAGATTTTTCATCCAGTATCGGAGTGCTGACGAAATCAGGACTACTGCGGAGAAATTGCGGTATTATCGTTATAAGTCTGGATTGTTGCAGAAAGATGTAGCGGATATAATAGGATTGGACAGAACAACCTATGTGGATTATGAACGGACAGTACGTGATTACTATCCGAAAGAACATTTAATAAAATTAGCTGAGCTATTCCATGTTGAGGTTCAAGACCTTTTGGATGATTATAATAAATTCTTATATGAAGGACAGGGGGTGAATTTAAAGAGTCTGCGTAAAAGTATGAATCTTACACAACAGGGATTAGCTGAGAAATTGAGCAAGAATAGCGCTACCATAAGAAAATGGGAGCATGGGGTGATACGTGTGTCAAAAATGACATATGAAAAATTATTTAAAAGTGATTATCTCATGCAACAAGAATGAAGCCGTATACGTCTGTATATGGGCTTTTTTCAATTGAGCGAAGAACTTGCCAAGGAAATGCTGAAAAGTTGGAAATGGGGGTGTTAGAGCGGTAAAAAGTGTAAAAGGATGTAATTGGTAAGAAAACACTGCCTATAGAAAGCATAGGCAGCGATTCCTACAGTTCGTCAATATTATCGGCTAGAATTTTCATAACTTTCATAAAAGAAGCTACTTTTTTCTTGTCTTTGTATTTTAATGAGGATTCAATGCGAGAAAACAGGAGAGGGGATACATCAACAGAATCCATTGTGAGAGAATCCATTGTGACATGAAGCACATTTGCAATTTTGAATAAGGTATCAGCGGAAAGTATACGACTGCCTCGTTCAATGTGTCCAATGTAGGAAGTAGAAAGGGAACATGCTTCTGCCAGTGCAGATTGTGTCATCTTTTGTGACTTACGGGCTTCTCTAATTCTCTGACCGAGTGATATGTAATCAAGGCTAACAGTATCCATAGAACCTCCTTTTGTTGAAATAGTTGAAAGATACTATTTATTATACAGAAATTGAATGATTGTAAGCGACACTATTAGCCATAAATATTGACTATTGGAATTATCAGAGATATAATAAAAAGAAAAGGAGAGAATAAATAAATGAAGAAAAAAACTAAATTTATTTCTGTTGTAATAGCGATTTTTTTGGTATTAAATGTATCAATGCCGGTCATGGGTGCTGAGATAGAACAGCAAGTGGTAAATGATACGGGAACAATGGAATTGAAAGATGAAACAGAGATGCAAATGGGATTAGAAATACCAGAAGAATTGACGTTAGAACCTGAAACAGAGAATCAAACAAAATTTGTATCGGGAACAGAAGATATTATTCCAAATGTGGGAAAGACCAGCAGAGCAACAGATTCAAATGGATTTTCGTATCAAATAGACAGTGTTAAAGGGTATAGCATCTTAACTGACTATAGTGGAAATGTGACAAATATAACTATACCAGAAAATTTGGGAGGGTATCCGGTAAGAATAATTGGAGACTTTGCATTTGCTGTTCGCAGAAATTTGACGAGTATAAAAATACCGAGTAGTGTAACAAGTATAGGAGATCATGCGTTTTGGAATTGCGATAGTTTGACGAGTATAGAAATACCAAGTAGTGTAACAAGTATAGGAGATAGTGCATTTTTGACTTGCGTTAGTTTGACGAGTATAAAAATACCGAATGGAGTAATAAGTATAGGAAATGGTGCATTTTTGGGGTGCTTAAGTTTGACGAGTATAGAAATACCGAGTAGTGTAACAAGTATAGGAGGGGGTGCATTTTTGAATTGTAGTAGTTTGACGAGTATAGAAATACCAAGTAGTGTAATAAGTATAGGAGGTAGTGCATTTTATGGAACGAAATGGATGGAAAATAAAAGGAAAGAGAATCCGTTAGTTATAATAAATAATATTTTGATAGATGCAAGCATTTCTGAGGGCGATGTAAAAATACCGAGTAGTGTAACAAGTATAGGAGATAATGCATTTCAGGATTGCAGTAGTTTAACGAGTATAGAAATACCGAGTAGTGTAATAAGTATAGGAAGCCATGCGTTTTGGAATTGCGATAGTTTGACGAGTATAGAAATACCAAGTAGTGTAACAAGTATAGGGAGCTATGCATTTTGGTTTTGCAGTAGTTTGATGAGTATAGAAATACCAAGTAGTGTAACAAGTATAGGAAGCTATGCATTTGATAGTTGTTATTATAATTTCATAATTATGGGCAAAGAAAATTCTTATGCACAAACCTATGCAGAAGAAAATCGTATACAATTTAATATAATAGTGAATGAAAATTATACAATAACGTATTATCTGGATAATGGAATAAATAATAGTAATAATCCAAGCACCTATACAGTTGAAACAGAATATGTTCTGCAAAATCCAACAAAAAATGGTTATATTTTTGATGGTTGGTATGCAGAAAGTACTTTCAGAACCAGAGTCACAGAAATACCGCAAGGAACAACAGGAAATCTATCATTATATGCGAAATGGATAAAAAATGAAACAGATGATACAATTATTCCGCAAGACGAAAATGGAATACCAGATAATGCATTTTATAATGCACTGCTTGAAACGGTAAATTCAGAAGAAAGTTATTTGACAAGCGAAGATTTAGAAAGAATTACTGAATTAGATATATCTCATGAAGGCATTGAATCTTTGAAAGGTATCGATTATCTTACGAATTTAGAGATATTACGTTGTTATAATAATCCATTCACTAAATTAGTAGAATTGGATTTAACTTCATTGATTAATCTAAAATTAATAAAGGATGATTCGTTTGCATACTGTGAGAATCTTAAAATAGTAATGCTGCCAGAAGGTTTGGAAGAATTAGGTGTGCGTGCATTTGATAACTGTCCTGCTTTAGAAGCAGTTGAATTGCCAGATAGTATAACAAAGTTGGGACATATGGCATTTGCAGGTTGTGAAAAAATAACGGAATTTAAAATACCATCAAAAGTAAAAACTTTAAGTGGAACTTTTTATGGTTGTAAAAACTTAAAATCTATAATCATTCCGAATGGAGTAACAGAATTATATGCAACATTTGCTTTTTGTACTAGCCTTGAAAATATTACAATACCAAATAGTGTTACGAGCATTGGATATTCAACATTTAGGTGTTGTAAAAAGTTATCTTCGCTTGTTATACCAGCTTCTGTAAATAATATTCAAGGTGGATTCTTGAAAAATTCAGGTGTAAAAGAATTGAAAGTAGAAACAGGAAATTCTCATTATGTAAGTGTTGAAAATGTTATTTATACAAAAGATATGACAAAACTAATCGTTACAGCAGCTAGAACTGATATTAAGATTCAAGACGGAGTAAAAATTATTGGAGATTGTGCATATTCCGCAATTAGAACGGATGGTATTTTAAAGATTCCAGAAGGAGTTACTACCTTAGAACAGGTTTTTTATAATTGTGCCGATATACAGGTTGAAATACCGGATAGTGTTACCAGCATATCAGAGTACTTATTTGGCTTAGAAGGAGATGCAGAAGATTTTGATAATGCGGAGAGTTTAAAATTTGTGATTTATTGTAATAAAGGATCTTTTGCAGAGGAATTTGCAAAAAGCTGGTCGGCTTACAGTAGTAATCGTGTTATGCAGATATATAAATATATAGGTGAAGAGGATAAAGATGCAATCCTTATTAACAATATACAATTAAATAAGATAAAGGTTATGTTGCCGAAAGGTGGAAAGGAAACACTTGGCATAACAATAAATCCTGAAAATGCAAGTAATAAAAAGGTGATTTGGAAAACAAGTAATGAAAATGTTGTTATGGTAGATAGTTATGGTAATCTTACAGCTAAAAAGCCTGGAACGGCTACGGTAACAGTAACTGCGAGTGATGGAAGTGGCAAATATGCTACTTGTAAAGTGACAGTAGGATATAAAGTGAACTACAAATTATTTGGTGGAAAAAATAATATAGTAAATCCTACAATTGTTTATAAGGAGAAGATTAAATTAAAAGCCCCATCACGTTCAGGCTATATCTTTAAAGGTTGGTATACAGATAAGAAATATAAGAAGAAAATATCAATAATTCAAAGCAATCAAAGCAAGGATATCACTCTATATGCAAAATGGGAAAAAGTTAAAGTAGGTAAATCTGTAATTACGAAATTACAAAATAAAAAATCAAAGAAAATTTTTGTTCAAGTAAAGCAGATAAAAAATAGTGATGGGTATGAAATTACCTATAGTACAGACAAGAAATTAAAAAAGGGTCAGAATGTAATAGATTCAAAAGGAAACAAAAAGACAATAAGTAAAAATTTGGAGAAAGGGAAAACGTATTATATCAAGGTAAGAGCCTATAAAAAAGATTCTACGGGGAAGAAAGTATATGGTAAATATAGCGTAGTTAATAAAATTAAAATAAACAAATAAAAGTGCAAAATAAGGAGAAAAAGAATGGAAAAAGTAGTAAATTTTAAAAGTAATAAGGCAATCACACTAATTTGCAGTATGTTACTTGTATTTATGATGTCATTAGCTATTGGCATCAATGCCGATGCAGCACAGAAGCAATTAATTAAATTGAGTTCTGGTAAGGAATATACTTCTTATGATATAACTGGAGATGGTAAGAAAGATAACTTGTATATGTCAAACTCTTCTTACAAATTGACTATTGATATCAATGATGAAAATTATGTGTTATATTGGGAGGATTTTATTGACAATTATTATGATGGATGTGTTTACAAAACTAATTTTTATTTATATTCATTAAGCAATGGCAGTAGATATTTGGGTATAAATGTTATCGGTATGTATGATGATCAGATGTTTAATTCTATTTACAAATACACACCAGGAGAATTAATAAGATCACTGGATGCAACTAAAATACTCAATGGACCTATTGCAGGTATGGGTAGCACGTCTTATCCAGTTAAAGTAAGTGGAAACACAATCACAATTAAATTTAATACAGGTATAACGTCCTCAGGTATTTATGACTTCAATGTTAATTATAGACCATCAGGTAATAAATTAAAAGCAACCGAAGATAAATATAAACTTACATTAAAGAATAAATCCAATGGTTCCAAATCTAAAACATTCAAAGCATTAAAGAAATTCAAGACCTATAAAAAAGTTGGCAGCAAGAAAGTATCATATACCACAAAAGTAGGTGAGAAATTAAAAGTAGTAAAAATTTGTCCTAAGAGTAAAAATGCCTATGTTCTTCTCAAAAGAACTAGCGGTAAGACTGGATGGGTAAATTTTAAAAAGTTATCGTATAAGAATGTGAAATAACAACAGAAAGAAAAGTCTCTATGTGATTTAATTAGCATAGGGGCTTTTTCCATATGTATCAAATTAAAGTTTCTATACGTCTAATCAAGGTTTTTATATTTAAAGCAAAGAACGCCCCCAAAAACCATAAATACCCTGTAAAAGGGAGCTATAGAATGGTCTAAGGGGTTAGGAGGATTACATTGCAAACTAGAGAATTTATGGATAAGCTATATGAAGTTTTAGACCGTACAAAGCAGTTAGACATAGTAACTCTTACAATAGAAGATCACTATGGAATATTGCTATTATTGGTCGAATTGCAAACGGGCGAAAAGTATAGCATTGAAATCAGAGAAATAAATTGCATTTTTTAAAAGATAAATAATTTTCAATAAAAATTTGATTTGATTTAGGCGTGAAGTGACCTTTTTCATCTCTTATGGCTTCTATTTACTTCTAAGGTCTTTTTCAATAAACTTGAACATTATATTCGCCCAAATATAACCAAAGCCCCTATATACTTGATAAGGAGATTTTGGAAATCATTTCTTCATAATCACTTTAATGTTTGGAGTAGTATTCGTTGTTTATACGGTTTTCTAATGTACGTAGTCTTCAGCCATGCAATAAAAGCTGCTATAACTCTGTCTAGCTCTTCTTTATCTTGTTCATTTTGACTTTTTTCATCTATTAATCTAAAATAGTTATAGCTTATTTCTTCAAATTCTTTCTTTTCTTGATCTGAAATTTTTGTACTATTGTCAATGGAATTTTTTCTGCTTCTGTAAATTTTCATGTATTCCTTTCTATTTTGGCGTTCTAATTCTTTTTGAGTTCTTTGATATTCCTTACACGTTTTTACATGTTTTTTATCTTTCGGACATTTTTTATCACAAAATCTGGCATCAGACCGCTTTGGAACAAAAATTCGTCTACAGAGTTCACATTCTTTGATCTTGCACTTGACTCCGAAAATGGACTGCAAAGACGCTGATATGATATCTGTAATTGAATTAATTGCATAGAAATGGAAAAAATGCCCTTTACTCTCTTCATTACACTGTTGCAAAAGGAAATTTGATAATTTATACTTGTTCGAGTTTTTGTTTGTGGAGACTTCTTCATTGTCTTTTAATTCTTTAATAGAGTTTTTATAAAAATCCAATTTAGAGTTCTGTTTATTATGGCTTTTTGTGAAAAGATTATATAAATCATCTGATGAATCAAAGTTCAAAGCGTCATTTGGGAAATAATCAGGAATGACCATAAACTTTTCACAGACTTTTAGTGTGTCTTTTATAATACTAGAAAATTCATAAAAAGTATGTAAGTCACAATAATCGTTATATTTTAAACACAAAGTAATAAATGTATTGTAAGATGCAATTCGAGAAATCTCCGCCTCCAATTTATCCGTATGCATGAACAAGCAATATTTTAAACAGTTGACAAACATCTTAATAGATTTTTGATTATCATCATCACGTAAAAGGTATAAAAGATCATCTCGACCAGGCAAAGAATCATAATAAGATTCTATGAACCCTATTTCATCAACATTTTTTATAGCCGTTAATTTAGGTATAATATTTACTATTTCAGATAAAAAAGTACCCATGTGATATCTGTTGATTTTGAAGTCAAATGGCTTTAAGGTAAGAAATTCTTCTTGACTAATTTCACAAAAAACATAGTAGAATTGATTTTTCTCCATTTATTCCATGACACTCCTCTTATCTAAATTACTTGCATACTATTATAACATAGTATAATTTATTTTGGCAATGATTTTCTTCTTGATTCGTGATAAATTAATGTATAGCCAAAGAAAAGTAAAACTCACATTTTAAAATCAGTTAATGAAAGGGGGTATAAAACAAGTGATTCTCAATATTCACGTTAGAGCACCTAATTCTTACGCAATATACTGGAGTATATCTAGGGGCAGATAATGAACTTTAAAAATTAAAAATTATACAAGGAGGTCATACAATGACTAAGGATAAAATTTTCGAACAGCCGTGGGTATATGTTGACTACAATGGTCAGATAAAAATTAAGCCACAAAAATTATATCTATACTTAAAGGAGCAAAAAAATCTAATTGTTACCGATAAAGGTAACATATACCTTTACGAAAACGGTAAATGGGAAATTCTCTCAGCCGTCAGGTGCAAAGCAATAATCAAAAGTCATATGCCTGCGGCTCAAAGAGAAAAAAGACATATTGAAGCAGTATATTATGAATTTTGTACAGATTTTGAAGATGTCAAAGAAGAAGCATTCAACAGCGATGAATCTATCATCAATTTCAAAAATGGGATATATAACATCTATTCTGACCAGTTGACGCAACATGACCCGAAATATTTATCAACCGTTCAGATTCCTTGCGACTATGTTCCAGGCTTAACGATTGATGATGCACCCTATTTTAAGGCATACATGGATGATATGTTCAGTGATGATGATGCTACCAGAAATTTCTGGTACGAATTTGTCGGAGCTGTCATATCGAACATAAAAGGGTGGAGATTTAAAAAATTATTAATGATGGTAGGTGAGGGTAATACCGGTAAGACCTTGGCATTAGAAATCATAATGTCACTTATCGGTAAAGACAACTGCGTTTCCATCGACTTTAAAAAGATGAACGAAAGATTTGGTACTGCTCCATTGTATGGAAAAAGGCTAGATGGAATCGGTGACCTATCTTTCGTTGAGTTGTCAGACAACGCAACGATAAAGCAGCTTACCGGTGGAGATATGTTGTCTGGCGAATTTAAAGGGAAAGATAGTTTTTCCTTTCAATACAATGGGTTCATCTGGTGTAATACTAACTGCTTGCCTTATTTCCGTGGAGATCGTGGGGAGTGGGTCTATGAACGGTTCTGTATTGTGAATTGCCAACATATAATTCCGGTGGAGAAACGTGACCCACAGCTTATTGAAAAGGTACTTGCAGAAAAAGAAGCAATTGTTAGTATTACAGTTAGTGCGTTGCGTAGCGCAATCATAAAAAATGGCTTCAAATTCACAGAAAGTGAAAATATGAAGATTGCCCGTGAAATGTACGTTATTGAAAACAACTCGTTGCTTACATTTATTAACGAGTGTTGCGATCGTGGTTCTGGAACAATAAAACGAGCACAATTCAATAAGCTCTATAAAAAGTGGTGCTTGACAAATTCAGTTAAGCCAGAGCGTGAAAGAACCATTGAAGAACAGTTACATAAAGCGTTTGGCATAAAAGCCAGAAAAACTAAAGGTTATTTTGTCTATGACCTTACCATCAATTCTGACATTATAGTCGAGTTAATGGAAAATTAAGCGTTAGGGTAAAAAGGGCGGATAACTTTAGTTTCAAATAAAAGTTTCTACTTTTTCAGTACGGAATGTGTTTTATTTGCCCTTAACCCCCTTTCCAAAAAATAATAAAATATTAGGAGGAGTTATATTAATTAAAATAACAGGCAAAAAGCTTGTGAATATTGACATAAACAGCACTAAGCGTTAGGGATTTTTATTGTTCAAGCATTTCGAAATATAATTTAAACTAATGCTATAATATTTTTAATTTTACCGCAGAATCATTGAGCTTGTAACAATTTTTCTAATATTCTTTTACCTTTGAACCATGTCAATCTTCTCCTCTTTTATGAAGTTAGTAAATGACAAAGGTTAGGATATTTTAAGTTAGAAGATATCTTTCTGAAAAGTGATGGAAAAAGAAGCAAATATAAGGTTTAATGCAATTCATTACTTTGAATATCATAGGAAATAGGAATACAGAGAAGAAAGATTAAATAAAGAACCTGTAATTGTTTGATAAACAATAATATAAAATAAAAGAAAAGAGGATATACAAATGAATATAATAATTGATGAAACTTTATCTAATAGCGAAGTTATAGAAATAATAGTAGAAACGTCTGAGCAAATAGAGAGAATGCAAACAATTCTAAATGAATTAGGATATATGGATAAAGTACGCTGTTTAACGTTTAGAGCCATTCAAAACGAACTAAAAGAAGTCATGTGTGAAGTTAATAACATTTAATTCAGTAATTTTTTGAGACTTGTAAAGATATATTATACAAAAGATAAAAGGAGAATCGCCGAATGAATGTTATCGTACATTTGCCGGAAAGTGAAGATGGTAAGATTATGCTTGCCAATAGAGTTACTAATATTCATACGGAGTTCATAGTAGATTATCTTAATAAGTCTGATTGTGATGCCGAAGATAAAGTTAGAATATTAGAAGGAGTTCAAAAAAGAGTAAGCGGTCTATAATAAAATAATAAGTATGCATTGAAAAGTTTCCCTTATGAGTGAAAATTAGCTTATAAGGGAAATTTTTTGAAATATTGTTGTAGCGGATTGAATTATCGACTATAATAAAAGTAAGATATGATTGCTAGACGGTATTTAAAAGATATGGCATAAGAAAAGGTGGGGGGATAAGTTGGAATTAACTATTGAAGATTTGCGAATACTATGTGATAAAAGAGCAGTAAAATGGACGGCTCATGTATTAATGAGATTGCAAGAGAGAAACATACATCCCAGTGATATAAAAAATTGCATTATGATGGGCGAAATAATAGAACAGTATCCAGAAGATTATCCTTATCCCAGTTGTCTGGTTTTAGGGAAAAACGTTAATAATCAATATTTACATGTAGTATTGGGAGTAGGAAATGAGCAATTATGGATTATTACAGCCTATTACCCTAATGAGAATCAGTGGGATTCTAATTTTAAAACGAGGAGGAGATGATATTATGACATGTTTTTTCTGTAAAGGTGATATGAGACGAAGTTTAACAAATCATTTTGTAACGTTAGGCAAGTGTATGATTATTGTGAAAAATGTTCCCTGTACAAAGTGTGAACAATGCGGCGAGGTTGTTTATGATGATGAGATTGCTATGAAGTTGGAGGAGATCATTAAAGCTATTCAGCCATTGACCGAGGTGGCTATTGTAGATTATAGTAATAAAGTAGCATAAACGAGTATTGGGAAGTCCAAGAACATTTATTAAGCAGATTGATCCGTAGTTATCAAAGGAATTAGCATAAGAAGAATAGCTAGATTGGCGGTTGATTCGTTCAACTGCCGTTTTTTAAAAATAAATGAAATTCTTTTTGCAATTTTCAGAAATAACGTTTATAACTAACTTTGAAAAAGGTTTCAAATTAGGAGGGAATGCAGTGAAAAGAGTACAAGAATTAGAAGATAACAGACAAATAGCGATTTACTCCAGAAAATCAAAGTTTACAGGAAAAGGGGACAGTACGGGGAATCAGGTAGAAAAGTGCATGGAAACAATCAGGTCACATCATAAGGATATTGAAGATAAAGATATTTTGATATTTGAAGATGAAGGGTATTCAGGTAAAAATATGGATCGTCCAGAATTTCAAAGTATGATGGAACTATGCAGAAAGGGAAGAATAAAAGAAATCTACAGTTACAAAATCGACCGTATGGGGCGTAATGTGCCTGCTTTTCTAAAAATCATTGAAGAGCTGAATGAATACAATATAAAGTTTTGTTCAGCTACAGAGCATCTGTTTGATACGGTAAGTCCTTCTGGAAAAGTTATGATGACAATTCTGGTTGCTCTGGCTCAGTTTGAAAGAGAAACATTGGCAGAACGTGTACATGATAATATGGTTGCATTGGCAAGGACAGGAAGATGGCTAGGCGGAACAGCACCAACGGGATACCGAAGTCAGGAAGTTAAAATAAATCAAGATGGAGAAGATAAGGTAAGAAAACTGTATAAACTGGATTTAATAAAGGAAGAAGCACAGAAAGTAGAAATCATCAGGGATAAATTTTTGGAAGCCGGTTCTATTACAAAAGTAGAAACTTATCTGCTTTTAAATGGTATAAAAACGAAAAATGAAAAAGAGTATACCAGATATGCAATCAGAGGAATTTTGGAAAATCCGGTTTATATGACAGCAGATGAAAAAGCATGGGAGTTTTTTGAAGAGAACGGGATTGAAGTATATGGCGGAAAAGAAGCATTTGATGGTAAGTATGGAATTATGGCTTATAACAAAACTGTCCAAAATAAAAATGGAGCGAACAGGGTAAACGATATGAGCGAATGGATTATTGCCGTAGGAAAGCATAAACCGATTATGACAAGCCATGACTGGATTAAGATTCATAAAATGTTACAGCAGAATAAGTCTAAGACGTACAGAAAGCCCAGAAACAATATTGCCTTATTATCTGGTTTGCTAAGATGTGGAAATTGTGGGAGTTACATGCGTCCAAAACAGTTACGTGGAAAAACAGAGAACGGAGATCAAAAATTTTATTATCTATGTGAGTTAAAGGAGAAAAGTAAACGAGAGCTATGTGACAGTAAAAATCCAACAGGAAATATGCTGGATGAATTTGTGTGCAATGAAATTAAAAAGCTGTCAGGAAATCAATCAGAATTTATGATACAACTTAAAAATGCAAAGAATGATTTAAGGACGGATAAGCAAAGCGGAGAAGATGAAATAAAGCAATTGAGAAAAGCGAAGGAAGAAAAAGAAAAGAAAATTCAAACCTTAGTAAACCGAATGGCGGATGATGATGGGGATACGGTCTTTCATTATATTAAAGATCAGATTAATACGCTACATGAAGAATGTAATACTATAGGAAGAAACATTGAAGAAATAAAAAGACAAAATGAATTAAGCAATATTTACGATTCCCAGTTTGACATCATGCAGGAAACACTTAGTAATTTCGGAAGTGCCTTTGATACCATGTCATTGGAACAGAAACGTACTGCATTACGGCTGCTGATTGATGAAGTGGTATGGGATGGAGAAAACGTACATATCTATTTATTTGGAGCCAGAAAAGATCATGTGGAATCTGACGCCGCTACGACTGGATTGCAAATGAACTCTTAATGATGCTTCGCATGCGCAAGAAAACATCCAGGGAAGTTTCTCTCTATGAGCCTATCGGAATGGACAAAGAAGGCAATGAGATTAGCCTGCTGGATATCATTGAAAGTGTC
>Ga0153947_1001161_pt1 | contig 12615 bp, 9 predicted proteins | sample TSNJ031MetaG_FD_104697 | JGI IMG/M metagenome (GOLD analysis project Ga0153947, IMG submission 104697) | Attine ant fungus gardens microbial communities from New Jersey, USA - TSNJ031 MetaG | ecosystem: Host-associated > Fungi > Mycelium > Unclassified | place: USA: New Jersey, Wharton State...
CAGGGACGGTCCGGTATTCCCGGGCGGGGAGGTGTTCAGCGCATGAATCCTTTGGCGGTGAATTTTGCGGGCGTGCCCTTTAAAAACCCCGTGGCGCTGGCCTCGGGCACCTGTGGCTTCGGCCGGGAGCTGGGCAAGGTATTCGACCTTGCGCTGTTGGGCGGCCTGTGCTCCAAGGGGCTGACGCTGCGCCCCCGCCCCGGCAACGAGGGCATACGCATCTGGGAGACGCCCAGCGGGGCCCTGAACAGCGTGGGGCTGGAAAACCCCGGCGTACAGGGCTTTATCGAAAAGGATCTGGACTGGCTGAACAGCCAAAATCTGGTGAACATCGTCAACCTCAGCGGCCACTCCACCCAGGACTACCTGGAGGGCGTGCGCATACTCAACAAGGTGGAGCTGGACCTCCTGGAGCTGAACATCTCCTGCCCCAACGTAAAGCAGGGAGGCATGAGCTTCGGCGTAAAAACCGAGGTGGCCCGGGATATTGTGCGCCGGGTGCGGGCACTGTGCCGCCACAAGCTGGTGGTGAAGCTCTCCCCCAACGCCGAGGACATTGTGGGGCTCTCCCAAATGTGCCGGGAGGAGGGCGCGGACGGCCTGACCCTGGTCAACACCTTCCAGGCCATGGCCATCGACATCAACAGCCGCAAGCCGGTGTTTGAGAACGTCTACGCCGGGCTGTCCGGCCCCGCCATCAAGCCCATTGTCCTGCGCATGGTCCACCAGGTGGCCAAGGCGGTGGATCTGCCCATTATGGCCTCCGGCGGCATTGTCTGCTGGCAGGACGCCGTGGAGTACATTCTGGCGGGAGCCACCGTGGTGCAAATCGGCGTCGGCACCTTTATGAAGCCGGATCTGGCGGTGGATATCATCCGGGGCCTTAAGGATTACGCCGCCGCCCAGGGGCTGCGGAGCATCGCCGATATCCGCGGCGTCTGCTGATTCCAAGGCATCATAAAAACCCGGACAGGCCCGTTTGCAGGGCTTATCCGGGTTTCTTTTAATCAATAGACCTCAAGGGATATTGTCACACCTGTTTTCCACAATAGCCGCAATAGACCTGCCCGGGATACAGCGGTTGCCCGCAGTGCGGGCAGCGCAAGCCGCGGTTGTCCTGCCGGATGATGAAATCCTCGTCCTCAATACTTGTCAGGCTTCTCATCTCCATCTGTTTCCCCTTTTCCTTACGCAGCTCCAGCACACTGTTGCAGGCGCGGCAGGTGGCCATATATTGCACCCGATAGCGAAAGAGGGGGATAAAAAAGAAATCAAAAACGCAGTAATGCACATAGACGCCCAATTCCAGCAACCGCCCACAGACAGGACAGGCGTGGATGGGAAGGGTGCCGAGAAATTTTGCTTTTGACGAGGCCCCAAACAAAAGAAACATGGAGGACTACCCCTTCGCAAGAAAATGTTCTGGTTTGTATAAAAGCAGTATATCATAGTTAATGGGAAAAGAAAATGCGGAAGAGGCAAAACAGCAAAATGGGACAACCGGTTCACCGCCGCGGCGCGGCGCGCCGCCGCTGTTTTTGCCCGGATTTTCCGGATTGCGGAAAATCCGGCGGCAAATGCTTGCCCGGGGCAAAAAATTTGCCGAAGGTGCAAGGATTTCCAAAGTTTTTGGCACTATTTATTTAATGTACTATAAACAGAATTGGAGCGAAGCGGATGAATAGAAAAAGAGCTTTCGCCTTTGCGGCAATGTCGCTTGCGTTGGCGCTGTGCGGCTGTCAACTGCTGGGAGACGCACCCATCGGCGAACACGAGGTGATCGACGACGGAAATCATGTGCTGGTGGATTACGACGACTTCAGCGTCTTTGACGGTTTGCAGGCGGAATACCCGCAGGCCAGCGACGTCATCGCGCTGCCGGGGGAGCGCATTGCGCCCGCCGGCACACTGCTGGCGGCGCCCACGGGCGTGGGCGGCAAGCTGCGATCCATGAACTGGGGACAGACCCAAAGCGCCAACACGGTGGATGAGATGCGCGCCGTGTGGTTCTCTTACCTGGAGATGAACACCATGCTCACCGGCAAAACGGGGGCGCAGTTCCGCCGGAACATCGGCGTGGCCTTTGACAATGTGGCCGCCCTGGGGCTCAACACCATCATTGTGCAGGTGCGGCCCTTTGGCGACGCGCTCTATAATTCGGCGTACTTCCCCTGGTCCCACGTGTGCACCGGCACCCAGGGCAAGAACCCCGGGTACGACCCGCTCCAGGTGATGGTGGAGGAGGCAAAGGGGCGCGGCCTGCGCATTGAGGCGTGGGTAAACCCCTACCGGGTGCGCCCCGCGGGCAGCACCCTCGCCCTCTCCTCCGACAACAAGGCGAAGGAGTGGCTGGAGGCAGGCAGCACTTCCGTGGTGAATTACAACGGCGTCATCTCCTACAACCCGGCCAGCGCCAAAGCCCAAAGCCTGATTGTGGAGGGCGTGCGGGAGATAGTGAAAAACTACGGCGTAGACGGCGTCCACATCGACGACTACTTTTACCCCACCACCGACTCCGCCTTTGACAAGGCCTCCTACAACAGCTACAAGAGCGGCGGCGGCACAAAAAGCCTGGCCGACTGGCGGCGCGCCAATGTGGAAGCTCTGCTGAAAAAAATGTACGGCGCCATCAAAGAGGAAAACCAAAATGTGGTCTTCGGCGTCAGCCCCCAAAGCAACTTAAGAGCCGACTACAGCACCCATTACCTCAACGTGCAAAAAATCGTGTCCAGCCCCGGCTACTGCGATTACATAATGCCCCAGGTGTATTTCGGCTTTAAAAACGACACCCAGCCCTACGCCAAGACAATCGCCAGCTGGAACGCCCTGTTGGAGGGCTCCGATGTACAGCTGTACATCGGTTTGGCCGCCTACAAATGCGGCGCCGCAGACAGCGGCGCGGGCGCGGGCAAAAGCGAATGGCAGCAGAACGCCGATCTGCTGGGCCGCATGGTGACACAGGCCCGGAGCAACGGCAACTGCGGCGGGTTCGCGCTGTACCGCTACGAATCGCTGTTTCGCCCCGACAGCTCGGTAAAAGCGCACATCGCCAAGGAGACAAAGGCCCTGCAGGCGGTGCTGGATTAGGCGTGATCTGACGCAGGGAACGCCAAGGACGAAAGACGTAAAATGATGGAGGACATAGGGTGAGCGAGTTTTTTAAAAACAAACGCAAGCTGACGGCGACCATGGTGGCCTTCTTTTTGGCGGTAACCCTCCTCGCCGGAACGGTGGCGCACCTGTCCGGGGAAGGCCTGGGGCAGTTCACCGGCAAGGACGGCGCGGCAAAGTCCGAAGAGCCGGAGCAGGCCGAAACGATCCCGGCGGCAAGCCTGCAAAAGGCCGGTGCCAGGGAGGAAGCGGTCCACTACAACATCCCCGCCGAGATGCGCGGGGTATACCTTGTGCCCGGCGCCGACTTCATGACCTCGGAGGACCTGGGCGAGGAAGCGATCAAGGGCGAGATCGACGCCGCGCTGCAAAACGCACAGGACCTGATGCTGAACACCGTGATCATTGAGACGGTATACGGCGACAGCGTGCTGTTTAAAACCGCCAACCTGGACATGGCCGCCGGCTTTGACGTCATGGAGTATATCGTGAGCCGCTGCCGCGAGGAAAACCTGTACGCCTACGCCATTTTTGACGAATCGCTCTTCTCCTCCTCCGGCGGCGGGGCCACAACGGCGCTGCGCGTGGGGGCGCCAGGCGGCCTGAGCACTCTCTCCCAGAGCGCGGCCTCCTTTGCCGAGACCTACCAGGTGGACGGCATTTTGCTGGACGGCTACCAGAGCGACGCCGAAGCGGTGAGCTATGGCCTGTACCGGGCGGTGGGCGGCGGCATCGGGTACCAAAACTACCTGCGCCAAACCCCCCAGGCGGCGGTGAAAACGGCGGCCAAGGCCATCCGCAAAAACGCCCCCGGCACCCAGGTGGGCCTGCTGGCCGACGCCGTGTGGGCCAACCGTGACGAGGAGGAGGGGGGCTCCGACACCAAGGCCCAATACACCGCGCTTTACTCCGGCAACGCCGACACCAAGGCGTTTGTGGAAAGCGGGCTCGTCGATTTTGTGGCGGTGAAGGCCTATGGGGCCATCACCGATTCCTCCGAGCCCTTTATCGAGGTGGTGAACTGGTGGGCCGGCCTGGCGGCGGAAAACGACGTGTCCATGTACGTGGTGCACGCCAGCGAAAAGATCTGCACCGACCAGCCGGGGTGGAAATCCCACGATCAGCTCACCGCCCAGGTCATCAACGCCAGCGATCTGCCCGCCTTTGGTGGCAGTATTTTCAACAGCCTCTCCCGCATGGTGGAGGACCCCAACGAGGCCACCACCACCCTGCTCAAGTATTACAGGGAGGAGGTGGAGCCGGAACAGATCCTCACCGAGCTGGCGGTGACCAAGCCGGAACAGACCACCTATACCACCTTTGAGCCCGTGGCGACCTTCACCGGGGCCTCCGACCCCAACTCCAAGGTGACCATCAACGGCGAGGAGATCAAAACCGACGCCAGCGGCTATTTTACAGTGGCCATGGACCTCAGCGCGGGCTCCAACCAATTTGTCATCGAACACAAGGAAAAAACCATTACATACAACATCACCCGGCAGGTGCAGGTGCTCAAGGAGATCTCGCCCACCGGCAGCCTCACCACCGACGGCGGCATGAGCGTGACCATCACCGCCCTTGCGTATCAGGACGCCACCGTGTCCGCCTCCATCAACGGCTCCACCGTGTCCATGTACATCGACGAATCCGCCCAGACCGAGGACAACCGCGATTCCAGCTACTCCACCTTTGTGGGCGAATACACCGTGCCCGCCGCCACCTCCAGCATTCAGAACCTTGGAAACATCGTGGTACACGCCACCTGGCAGGGGGAAAGCGACTCCATGCAGGGCGCCGGCGTCAAGGTGAACAAAAAAGCCCAGGTGGCCGACGGCGTGCCGGTGGTTGTGGTGGCCGACCAGGCAAGGACCTATCCCTCCACCACCCTGAACAACGTAGCCAACCCCGACTGCTACCCGTTGCCCAAGGGCGCCATGGACTACGCCGTGGGCGACGAAATCGTGTACAATTCCGACGGCAAGACCTACGTCTACCAGGTGCTGGCCTCGGGGCTGCGGGTGCAGTCCCAGGACATTCAGGCCAGCAGCGATTACGCCAGCGGCAACGTCATCAGCGGCATGGAGGTGGAAAACCGGGACGGCTGCACCTACCTGACCCTGAAAACCGCCCAGAAGATCTCCTACACCTTCCGGTATTCCAGCGAGGGCGTGGAAATCACCTTCCACAACACAACGTCTGTGCCGGGCAATTTAAAGCTCACCCAAAATCCCATCTTCTCCTCGGCCGATTGGAAGGACGCCACCCTGTCCCTGCGCTTTAACCACTCCAAGGGCTTTATGGGCTACAAGGGCTACTTCGACAGCAACGGCAACCTGGTGTTCCGCTTCAACAACCCGCCCTCCTCCATTTCCGGCGCCCGCATCGCCGTGGACGCCGGTCACGGCGGCGGCGACCCCGGCGCGCTGGGCTTCCTGGCCGATTACCCCGAGCGCGTTATCAACTACGGCATCGCCGAAAAGCTGGTGGAGGAGCTGCAAAGCCGGGGGGCCACCGTGCTGTTTATCGACTCCAGCAGCAAAATGACCCTGGAGAACCGCGTGGCACAGGCCGAAAGCTTCAACGCCGACCTGTTTATCAGCGTCCACAACAACACCGCCAACAGCGCCAGCGCCGCCGGAACCGAGGTGTACTACCACCACGGCTTCTCCGGCACCCTGGCCGCCACCGCCTCCAGCAAGGTGAGCGGCCAGCTAAACACCACAAACCGGGGCGCAAAGAACAGCTACTTCCAAGTCACACTCAGCTCCCAATTCCAAAGCGTGCTGGTGGAATGCGGATTCCTGAGCAACAAAAACGAATATGAAAAGCTCATAAAGAACAAATACCAGGCCCGCATCGCCGCAGGCATCGCGGATTCCATTTCCGCCGCAATCAGCGCCGCCTACTCCGGCGGCGGCGGCTCCGGCGTGGAGAGCGTGGGCGGCGCCGTGGATACCTCCGCGGTGGACGATCCCTCCGAGGACGCCAATTCCGCCGCCGGGCCCACCGCCGGCGCCGACCTCGCCCTCACCCTGAGCCAGGACGAGCTCACCATGGCGGTGGGCGACGAGGCCTCCCTGGAGGTGTACTCCTCCGACGACTCCACCCCCTCCGTAACCTGGCAGAGCGACGACGAGGAGGTGGCCACCGTGAGCTCCAGCGGCAAGGTGACCGCCCGGGGCGAGGGCATGGCCGCCATCACCGCCACCACCGAGGACGGCGTCTACGCGGAGTGCCTGGTGATTGTGGCCCCCGAATACGGTTAAGGCGCGGAAAAAACGCCCCGGATGACATCGCATCCAGGGCGTTTTTATACAGCCGGCGGCTTTTGTTTGGCGCGGTGCACGCGCGTGCGGTTGTGTATTCCTTACTCTTCCTCTATATAATACTCCAGCGTATCGACCACCGCGCCGCTGGCCGCGTCCTGAATTTGAATGGACACGTCGATTTCAAAGGGCTCCAAGCCGGAATACATTTGGTAGGTGGCGCACAGCAGCAGCAGGGATTCGGTGGAATAGCTGTCCATGCCGCCCTGGAACGCCTCGGAGTCCACCACCAGCGTCACGTTGGACAGGTTCTGGTTGTAGCTCACCTCCTGCACCGACGCATAGGTCTCCGTCTCCATCTCCTTGAAATTTTTTACCGCCTCGCGGTAGGCGTTGTCCATAAGCTTTTTCTGATCCCGCTTGGAGATGACATAGGTCACCGAGCCGTCCTCGTTGACCACCGCGCTCCGGTAACCCTTGGCTTTGTCCTCCTCGGTCAGCTCCTCGCTGGCCTCACCCTGGAGCATAACCGCGGGGACAGTTATCTCGGTGTCCCCCTCCAACGCCGGATCATCCTCGTCCGATCTATTGTTTGTCGTCTGCCGCCCGTTGTCACCGGTCCCGGCAGGGTCCTCATTTTTGCTGCAGGCGGTGACGCCCAGGCACATGGCGGCTATCAGAATCAATGCTAAAATTCGTTTCATGTACATAACTCCTTTCGGTTTTTGCTTTCATTAAAGCGAAGCTTTCTCCATACTTCACCATTAGGAATCGTCACGAAATAAACTGTACATCTTGCCTTGTCTTTTTGCCGTAACAATTCCTATTACACGTGTCCCCCAAAATTTGCACTTCCTATTGTATCACGTCTTGGCCGATAGTGCAAAACCTATTTGGAAAACTCCGCCATTTTTACATGTCCATAGAAAAAACGGCAAATTTTGCGCGCTTCTTGTACAGTCCACACAATTTGCGGGTTTCTGTCTCAGACTTCTTGTGTCTGTCAAAAATAGAAGGTATAATAACAGAGGCCGTAAATATGAGAAGAAGAAAATCATGGAGAGATAAAAATGTCGCTTTTAAATGTAGTATCGCTTCTGGGTGGATTGGCCCTGTTCCTGTTCGGAATGACGGTGATGAGCAACGGTCTGGAGAAAATTTCCGGCGGCCGCATGGAGGCCGTGCTGGAAAAAATGACCGACAACATCATCAAAAGCGTTTTGCTGGGCACCCTGGTCACAGCGGCCATCCAGTCCTCATCGGCCACCACCGTCATTGTGGTGGGTCTTGTCAACGCCAAAATCCTCAAGCTGCGCCAGGCCATCGGCATCATCATGGGCGCGAATATCGGAACCACCGTCACCGCCCACATCCTGCGGCTCAGCGAGCTGGAAAACAGCACCCTTGTCATCTTTCAATATATCAAGCCCACCACCCTGGCCCCCCTGGCCGCAATCGTGGGAATTCTTCTGTATCTCGCCGCCAAAAAAAGTGTTCACCGGGAAACCGGCATGCTGCTGCTGGGCTTCTCGGTGCTGTTCACCGGGATGTTCTCCATGGAGGCGGCCGTCGCCCCCTTAAGCGGCCTGCCCCAATTCGGAGAGCTGTTCTCCAAATTCTCCAATCCCATACTGGGTGTGCTGGTGGGTACGGTGGTCACCGCCATTATTCAGTCCTCCTCCGCCTCGGTGGGTATTTTGCAGGCGCTGGCCTCCACGGGGGTCATCACCTTTGCCTCGGCGTTTCCCATCATTATGGGCCAAAATATCGGCACCTGCATCACCCCGGTGCTGGCCAGTGTGGGCGCCTCCAAAAACGCCAAGCGCACGGCCTTTGTCCACGTCTCCTTTAACGTAATCGGCACAATTTTCTTCCTGTGCGTCATCTACCTCATCCAGTGGACCGTGGGCTTCTACTTCTGGAACGACCCCATCGGCAAGGGCGGCATCGCCAACTTCCACACGATTTTCAACCTCACCGTAACCATACTCCTGCTGCCCTTTGCCAAGCTGCTGGAGAAAATGGCGTGCTTCTTTGTGAAAAACGACTCCGCCGCCTTTGACGAGGAGGATTTTTCGGCCCTGGACGACCGGTTTCTCACCTCCCCGGGCTTTGCCATCTCCCAAGCCCGGGAGACGGTGGTAAATATGGCGCAGCTATCGCTGGAAAACTACAACCGCTCTGTGGCGCTTGCCTTTCATTTTGACAAAAAGCAGCTGGAACGCGCCCGGGAGGTGGAAAATGTCATCGACCGCCTCCAGAGCAAGGTGGACATCTATCTTATGAAGCTGTCCCAGCGGGATCTCAACGATACGGAAAACCTGCTGCTCTCCGAGGTACTCCAGGTCGTCAACGAATTTGAGCGCATCGGCGACCACGCCGACAACATCTGCGACTGCGCCAGCAACATGCACGAGGGGAATGTCACGCTGTCCGACAACGCCATAGCGGAGCTTAAGGCGGTAACCGACGCTGTGCGGGAGATTGTGGAGCTGGCCGTGGAGGGGTACACCAAGCGCGACAGCACCCTGGCCCAGACCATCGAGCCGCTGGAGGAGGTCATCAACATTCTGGTGGAAACCCTGAAGGTGCGCCACAGCGACCGGCTGCAAAGCGGCCTGTGCTCTATAAACTCCGCCTTTCCCTTTGTGGAAATCCTGTATAATCTGGAGCGCACCGCGGACCATTGCTCCAATGTGGGCGTGCATATCATCAGCTACAGCGGCGCCAATATAACGCTGGACCGCCATGAATACCTGCGCGACCTGCACAGAGCGAAAACCGAGGATTATCAGGCCAAATTCAACCTGTACGATAAAAAGTATTTTGGCAGGCTTGAAGAGATTGAACACGACAAGCGCCCCCGGAAAAACGGCAACCCATTGGAGGAGTAGTACTTCAATGATAGAAATGATACACCCACCCATCCACATCACCTTTTTATACAACGCCGCCGTGCTCATCCGCTGCGATAATGTATCCGTACTGATAGACGCGCTGTACCGCCAACAGGTACCGGGGCTCAGCGCGCCCTCCGAACCTGTATTGGAGGAAATTCTTCGCGGCGAAGGGGCCTTTGCCCACCTGGACTGCCTGTTGTGCAGCCACCGCCACGCGGACCACTTTTCCCCGGAGCTCACCGCTGGCTATTTGAGGCTCCATCGCCCGGGGCTTGCGTTGTTTCCCCGGGAATGCCGCGCTGCACTCTCCGCCCTGCCCCCGGAGCGCCTGGCGACAGCCCATTGGCTGTTCCAAACCGGCAGCAGGGCGTACCCGCTGCCCAACGGCAACCGCGTCACCGCTTTGCGCACCACGCACACCGGGACGCAATTCCGGGATGTGGCCCACTACAGCTATTTGCTGGAGCTGTGCGGCAGGCGGATTTTTTTGGCGGCGGACGCCACAGGCCTGCACAACGATTTTTCCTTGTTGCCCGGATGCAGGGAGGCGGACGCCTTTGTGGTCAACCCCCTGTTTATCGCCCACTCCAGCGGGCGCAAGGCCCTGCAGGCGCTGCGGCCCGGGGCCCTTTGCGTCTACCACATCCCCGCCAAGGCGGACGACGGCGGCAATTACAGGAGCCTGACGAAATATTGTCTGCAGCGGTACGGGGCAGAGTGGAATAACCCGTTGGCTTTCTGGGAGGAAGGGCAAACCGTCGTGATATAACAGACCTGTTGACCTGTTCTGATACTGAACACTGATTAAAAAGTGATAATAAATTGCGAGGATATTTTTCGACCAGCTAAGAAGACGACGCAGGCGGGCTGTCGCCCGGCAAGGAGGATGACAACGCTGGGCGGAAAATAGACCGCAAGTTATGTCGCTTTTTAGTCAGTGTTTAGTATGAAACCCCTGCCGCTACGCAGGGGTTCGGAACAGCTCTATTGATTCCACCGGTTGTGCTTCATCTGCTTGCGGAATTCCCGGCGCTTCTTGGAGTAGCGCAATTTGTCTTTGATTTTGCTGAAAATATCCGGACCAAAAAACAACAAATAATTGAGCACAGAGAACACAATGGCCAAGCGCGAGACCATGTCTCCGAAAATAAACCCGACGAGGAAGAAAATCCAGTCCACATAGGCCAGGTACTTCACCTTGATTGGGATGATGAAAAAGAGCAGGATCCGATGATCGGGAAACAGGTGGGCAAAGGCAAAAAACAGCGACAGGTTCAGGTAGATGTTGTCGGCCCTGCCGCTGATCAAGGCGGCGATAATCGCCCCCGCCACTCCAAAGAGGTAGTACAGCGTGAACCGGGACGTCCCCCACGCGTCCTCCAACGAGGTGCCGACAAAGTAGAAGAAGTACAGCGACAGAATCAAAAATACGGGCGAAGCCGCGGCGGGCGGCTGAAATACAAAGGTGATAAGCCTCCAGACCTCTCCCTGGAACAGCGCGTCCCGGGTCAGCGCGATATACCGGCCTATGGGAAATTTCAGAAACGTCTGCATCACATAGACCAGCAGCATCGTCACCGTAATATAGATCATCAGGTTTGAAATGCCAAACCTGGAAAATTTCCGGTTCAGTTTGTTCATAAGACTCAAATTAGTCACCTGCCAGTCGTATTTTTTCTTATAAAATTTCTATACCGGTATAGTATCACAAATTTGTGCAAAACACAAAGGCTGGTGTGCTGTTGGGCGCAGGGGCTTTTTTTGTTTTTGCGGCAGTGCAGCCGCACGATTCTTTTAACACGGGATAGTGGGTAAAACATTAACTGTTCACTGTTCGCTGTTAACTATTCACTGCCCCTTCGCCCCTCACGCCGGGACAGGCGGTGGTGCGGATAAACCCTCGGCATAAAATATCAAAATTATTACAAATAGAAGTATAATTGTATGAATAATTGACAGTATCTGCGGGAAAGAATATAATTATATTACGGGTGCAGATAAAGTAAAGCGATTTGTCAAAAGGCTGCTTTGCATATCACCGCGGGAGCAACGATATGCTGTACGGCAGCACACGGATAAAAAGGAGGAGTTCTTGATGAAAACCCGCAAGCTACTCGCACTTTTATGCGCATTTATACTGGTGTTTATCTTGGCTGCCTGCGGCGGTGGCGATGGCGGCTCCGACAACCTGTCGGCGTCCGACGAAACCCCGGCGGGCGATGCAGGCGATACCGGCGCACCCGCCGCCGAACCGCTGAAGGTGGCGCTGCTGCTCAACGGCACGTTGGGCGACAAAGCCTTCTTCGACTCGGCCAACAACGGCATTACAATGATCAACAGCACGCTGCAGAACGTGGAGACGAAGGTGGTCGAGGCCACCTACGACGACACGAAGTGGGAACCCGCGCTGCTGGACCTCTGCGACGAGAACCACGACATCATCATCTGCGGCACCTGGCAGATGCAGGAGATCGTCGCCCGCATCGCGCCGGATTACCCCGACAAGAAATTCATCGTCTACGACACCGCCATGGACTACTCCGCCGGTGATTTCTCCAACATCTACTCCATTGAGTACAAACAGAACGACGGCAGCTTCCTGGCCGGCGTGCTGGCCGCCTCCATGAGCGAGACCGGCATCATCGGCTTTGTTGGCGGCATGGACAATACCGTCATCTACGACTTCCTTGTGGGTTACATCCAGGGCGCCCAGACCGTCAACCCGGACATCAAGGTGCAAAGTGCTTTCGTCGGCGACTTCTCCAACACAGCCCGCGCAAAGGAGCTGGCCTTAAGCCAGTACAATATGGGCGCCGACATCATTTTCAGCTGCGCCTCCACCGCCGGTGACGGCACCATGCAGGCCGGCAAGGAAGTGGGCAAATTCATCATCGGCGTCGATTCCGACCAGGCCATGCTGTATAAGGAAACCGACGGGGAGCAGGCTGAGCTGATCCCCACCTCGGTGCTGAAGCGCGTTGACATGTCGCTGTTCCAGTCCATCGAAAAGGCACAGCAGGGCGCGCTGGAGTGGGGCACCCGCGTGGCGCTGGGCATTCCCGAGGACTGCATCGGCTTGGCGGACAACGAGGTGTACCAGGAGATCGTTCCCGCCGGAACCAAGGCGCTGGTGGATGAGTATATCGAGAAGATCAAGAGCGGCGAGGTCGAGGTGGTCTCCGCGTTCACCATGGAGAACCAGGAGATGCTGGACTATGTAAACAACGCCAAATAACACAGAGCAAGGATAAAGGATAATGGGGAAGAAATGCGGGCACAGGCACGTTTGTGCCCGCATTTTCGTATTTTCCGGGAAGAGTGGTGATATGTCTGGACCC
>Ga0153947_1001162_pt1 | contig 12609 bp, 9 predicted proteins | sample TSNJ031MetaG_FD_104697 | JGI IMG/M metagenome (GOLD analysis project Ga0153947, IMG submission 104697) | Attine ant fungus gardens microbial communities from New Jersey, USA - TSNJ031 MetaG | ecosystem: Host-associated > Fungi > Mycelium > Unclassified | place: USA: New Jersey, Wharton State...
AACTCTATAACAGCCAGTTTGAACAGGCGTCATAACATGATTAAGAAAGGTGACTTGTATGCGTTATAGTGTAATAGCAATTGAACGGGAATACGCCAGCGGCGGCCGCGAGATTGGCGAAAAACTGGCGAAAAGGTTGGGGCTCCCCTGTCATGGCCAGGATATTCTTGAAAAGGCGGCGGTAAAAACCGGCTTGCCGCTGGACGAACTGAACAAATTGGAAGAAAGTATCACCGGCAGCCTGCTGTACAGCTTGAGTATATTTGCTGATATGGCATCAGGCAGAGGCATGGATTTGACAAGGGCGCAAAAGCTCGCCCTTGCCGAGTCCGATATCATACGTGATTTATCCTTAAAGCCCTGCATCATCATCGGGAGGGGCGCGGCCGGTTTGTTAAAGGATAAGGATAATATCCTGAAGGTGTTCGTTCATGCCGACTTCGATGTGAGGGTGAAGAGGGCCGTCGAAATATACGGGATTGATCCCAAGCAAGCGGATTCGGTATTGCGGCGTTATGACAAGCGCAGAATCACTTATTTCAAGGCTGCCACTAACGTGGAGTGGAGGGACGCAGATATTTACCATATGCTTTTGAATAGCGGGAAATTGGGAATCGATCCGGCGGTGGATATTCTGCATGCAGCCGTAAAATGACCACGGGAAGCGCGACACAGATGGAGATAATGAATAATCATAACCAACCGTGACAATGGGCGGAATGACCGAACCCTATAAGACGGCGGGGCCCTAAAAGGTTCATAGAGTCTTTTCCAGCCGCACCGGCTTTAAAGGTTGTCCCTTTCGGGGCAGCCACATTTTATACCCCAATACGGCTTTAGAAAAGAAGGGGAATACTGCTCTGGCAAGCTAACTTATCCCTGTTTTATGTAGAAATGCTCTTTTATTTTTTACGTAAGGTGATGGAAATGACCGTCCCAATTCCAACCAATACGGCTAAAGCCCCCATCAACCCCAGTATGGAGCGGCTGCCTGTATCTGGATTAGGGATTGGGATTGAGCTTGGGCTTGACGCCAGGGATGAAGTGGATTGGGCGGATGACGCGGCGGAGCTGCTGGAATTGATATTGGAGCCGACTGAACTGGAATCCTTGGCCTTGACAACGATAACCACGTCTTTTTTCTCACCCTCAATAGATTTGTAGGTAATGGTGTAGGTGCCCTCCTCCAATGCTTGGAACACTGCGACACTGGAAAAAGTGGCGGCAAAAGCGTTTTTATCATACTCCCACTTGCCTCCAAACGGGGATGGATTCCAGGAAATTTCATCTCCCACATGCATCTCAAATCTGTCGGGCAGGCCTTCAATGGGCTCGGCGGCAAAAGCGGCAACTGGCAATGCCAGGAGTATGCTGCATACAAAAAGCAGCATCGTTATGATTTTATATGCGGTTTTCATGGAAAAACTCCTCTCATTAAGGGACTTTTTTAGCAAATGTTTTTCTTTTTACATTATAGGTCAGCGCAACCGTAATATTGGTCATAATTTGTTGTATATTTCCATTTATAAGAAAATTTGGTAATTTATTAGCAAAATCGCATAGTGATAAATCCGTTGCATACTTTATATAGGGATGGTATACTTTGAATAGTTTACTGCTCAAATATGCCGAATTTTCAGTTCGCAGGCTTCCAGGCAATATGTTTACAGGAGGGCGGCAAAGATATGGACAATGTTAGCACGCGGGACCACAGGACGCAAAAACAACATGTCGTCAAATTTAGAAAGTGGTTGGCTCAGTTTGAAATGGTGGAGCCGGTTCGGGGCGCGTTTAAAAATGGACGCTTAAAGTGCAAGATCCGCGAACTGGTCTCTCAGATGCAGACCCTTTCAGCCTTGTTGCAGCAGGGCGGATATATTGATTACAGCCTCTTCCAGCCTGGTCATCACATCAACGGGGACCAGATGGTGGAAATCATTGAAAGCTCGAAACTGATTTTCAAGGTTATCACCGGAAAAGGCCCCGGCGCGGATGCCCGCAGGGAAAAGCTGTTGGAGATGTTTCGCATCTACGCCATCTTCCTGGATTTTCAGCCGCTGCCAAAGCAGGACCCCGGCAAGTACCCCTCTAAACAGATGAGGAAGATTATCCCTGCCAAGGTTTATTGGTCTGAAGGCATCGGTTGGGGTGTGTTGTCCCTGATTGTCATCGCCATTGGGGTTTTAATACTAATGTCTGTGTGGCGGTTGCTGCCCACGACCCTTTGGCGCGGTGCAAGCATTATATTGGTCCTGGCCCTGTGGACGCTTTGGTATACGGGTATACTGGCCCAAAGTTATATTGCGCTTTTTTTAAAGGCTGTTTCCAAGGGGGAATATACTTGCGTCAATGCCAGGATTGAGGATTTTACCAAGGACGTAACCGCTGTTAGCGGCAGCACCAAGATCCCTGTCTTCGACATCTATACGTATCATGATTCCGTGGGATTTCCCATCTCCCTACATAGCTTTCAAAACCTTGATTTCCCAATGGACGGCCGGTTTGTCACCTTGGTAATGGCGGCCCCCATCAAATTGGTGGTAGATATTCAGCCCATCCTGGACAGTGGCGACAACAACGCTCCCCGACTGCTCAATAAGCGGGAGCAGTCATGGATACAGCTTTTGCTGGCGTCTCCGGTGGAGGGCGGCGACACTCTCAGCAGCCAGATGGAGGACATTCTGGCCCAGCCGGTGTACGACAACAATTACATCTCCTTCCTGCTCTTCCCCGACCGGACCAAGGCTGCGTACGCCTATCCTTCCAGGCTGCCGGTGGACGCGGTGCGCCAACTGGCGGACGGCAGGACATTGGAGGCGCTGATCCGGGTAAAGGACGGGTATGTGGACACGGTCGAGATCTTCTTCTCCGATGGCAGCCCCATTGATCCGGAGGATGTGGGTCTCATATTGAAGGGCGCCGCCTTCAACCGCTCCGTCCCGAAAGAGGCTTCCGAACCGCAGCTCTTGCGCACGCCTACGGCGGATGAGGCGCATGACACCACAGAGATTGAGGCAATACCTGCCCTACTGGAGCAGGGAGCCTCAGCCGGTGACGGTGAGGGAGCGCTTGTTCAGGAGAAGCAAGAATAATAAAGCAGCCCTGACCCGGCACAAACCGGTCAGGGCTGCTTTTGTGTCACGCTACAGCAGTTGTACCAACTGGGACAATGTAGATATGGTATACCTTTGGCCAAAATCCGGTCGGCCTCCCGCTCTGTCTATGCAGATAGAGACAGCCCCTACGCGATTTGCACCCGCTATGTCCTTTTCCTCATCCCCCACATACCCCATTTCGGAAGGCATGATATGAAGCGCCTTGGCAAGCTGAAGATATCCGGCGGGGTGCGGCTTGCGAAAGCCCACATCCACCGAAGTAAGGATGGTGTGAAAATAGGCGCGGACAGGAGCAATATCCCTCAGGGAATACCGGTTATCCATGCCGTAGGCCACATCAGTCAAGGCCCCAAGGCCCAATCCGCTTTCCAAAAGGGATTTTAATGTCCCCTCCGCCTCAGGAAAGCACACAGCGCCCTGTTGAAAATATCCGTAAAAGGCATCCTTGGCCGAGGGAATTCGATCCGCAGGCACATGCCAGAGCTGAAAGACCTCCTCAAAGATAACCTGAGAATCCACCTCATGCTCCCGCAGATTTTCACGTGTATTGTATTTGCTCAACACCCTTGACGCCAAAAGCACACGCTCCTCGGTATTCTCAACGCCGCACCGGTCCATCACCTCCAACAGCGCGGGCCGATATAGCGCCTTCCAATTGAGGGGACTTGTGTAGCGGACCAGCGTGTTTCCAATATCAAAGGCAACCGCCTTGATTTTCATAGCTTTGTTCCCTCCAGGGCATTCTGTGTTTCCCGCAGCCTGTCAATCCAGAACTATTTTAAAGACGATAGGCAGGTCGCTTTCCATGGCCTCCCCCTGAATATGGAGTCCTTGTTCATCCCGGCTCCAGTGGAGCCGGGCCTCCGGCTTGCCCAGCAGCATTATCTGCCGGATAATGCCGTGAAAAGCCGGATGATAGGATGTGGCCTCCAGAGCCAGAGAACGGATCAATGCCCTCCCATTTGCAGGCGCCTTGAGTACAGTGGCGTAGAGATTCGAGCCCCCTACAGTAAATCGGATATCCTCAGGGGTAAAGACAGGGGCTTCCTGATCGGCAAACGGCCCCTCCACTGTTTTGGTGGGGCCCTCCTCCGACCGCCTCCAGGGCTTTGTCCCATAGATGGCCTCCCCATTGGTTTTTAGCCACCGGCCCATGGCCAGCAGAATCTCCCTCTCCTCGCCGGGGATGGTGCCATCGGCCCGGGGGCCGATGTTTAGCAGCAGGTTGCCATTTTTGCTCACCACATCCACCAGCTCGCAGATCAGGCTTTCAGCGGATTTATATTGATTGCCCTCGGTATAACCCCAACTATTCTTGGCCACCGAAGTATCCGTCTGCCAGTAAAAGGGCTGTGTGGAGGCAAATTTTCCCCGCTCCATGTCCAGTATAGCGCTGCCGAACATATAGGCGTCGTACTTATAGCACACCGCCACCTGCTTTTCCCATTGAACTCCCCGATTGTAGTAATAGGCGGTAAATTTTTTCAGCCAGGGCCTGAACGCGCTGTGTTGAATCCACCAGTCAAAATAAATGAGCTGGGGCTGGTACAAATCCACCAGCTCACAGGTGCGCAGCAGCCAATCCTCCAGGAAAGCCTGGGAGGGCGCCGGCTCACTGAATAAATCCAGATGATCCGGCTCCTTCATGGCCGGCCAATATAGATCCTCCATGGTGAGGGGATCATGGATGTCGCTGTCAAACTCCTTGCCGTGTCCCATAAAGAACCAGTGCTCGGCTCTGTGCGAGGACGCCGTCGAAACAATCCCCCTCTCGCCGCAAGCCTTCAGCAGCTCCCCCATCACATCCCTTTTGGGGCCCATATTGGCGGCATTCCAGGCGGAAATCCGGCTTGGATACATCTGGAACCCATCATGATGCTCCGCTACCGGCACAACATACCGGGCCCCGGATTGTTTAATCAGGTCGGCCCAAAGATGGGGATCATACTTATCAGCAGTGAACATAGGGATAAAATCTTTATATCCAAATTCCCTGTGTGGTCCGTAATGGCGCAGGTGATGCTCATACTCCGGCTGGCCCTGAATGTACATGTTGCGTGGATACCACTCACTGCCAAAGGCGGGGACGGAGTAAACTCCCCAATGAATAAAAATGCCGAATTTTGATTCCTGAAACCACCCTGGCATCTGGAAAGCGGCCAAGGAGTCCCATTGGTCATGAAATGGCCCTGCCTGAATTTGCTTGTCTATCTCATCCAACATGGCTTTGCGGTTCATAGACGCACCTCCCTATCAATCTATTTAACATTATACCATAGAAGTGAAGCGTATATGGTATAATTAGCCATCGCCGTAGGCGGGCCTATAAATCCGCATAATAACCACAGTCACGGCGGGATACAAGGCCAGCTTGCGCTTCGGCCACTGCGCTGGTTTAATGCGTCACTCTGTAGTATAATAAGAACAGCGTATCTGCGCTGAATGTTTTCATTACATAAAAGGATGGTCAATAAATCATGAATCTCTATCTTTTTCCCGGTTTTTTGCAGAACCCAATGGTGGAGGGCCTGCTTCGATTTCAGAGTGAAACAGTGGGGGCAGCGCTAGACGGATATTACCAGGCATCAAGGGAATTGCTGCGTCATTGCGGCAGCTTTTTCACCCGCCACAGTGTAAAGGAATACTGCATCCGCCTACTGCTGAACGACGCCTGCGCCGCAGGATTGCTGGCGTCCGGCGCCAAGGCGGATGACTACCTGCTGGCAGATCTTGAGCAGCTTGCTGGTCTTATAGCGTATGATTGGGATGGCTTATGTGAAAAATATAGTGTGCTGCCCTTTCCCGTAGGGGCCGGGGCCGCTTCTGAAAGTGATTACAGCGTCCGCATCCAAAAAATGGTGGACGCCTCATCCCCTCATGATCTGGCCCAAAGAATCGCGGCCTTTTTTACCTGTTACGGCGACAGCCAGGAAGCCAAGTACGCCGCCTTCCGGTGGAAAGGTTGGAATATGGAAGGGATTCACTCCCCCGATCGAATCACCTTCGAACAATTAGGTGGGCTGGAATTTCAAAAAAAGACGTTGATGGACAATACCCGCTCCTTTTTAAACGGGGCGCCTGCCAATGATATATTGCTCGTAGGGGGCAGCGGGACAGGTAAATCCTCCTGTGTAAAAGCCACCCTCTCCCACTTTGCAAAGGAGGGACTCAAGCTGGTGGAGGTCCCCAAGGAGGAGGTTGGCGGCCTTCCCAAGCTGATGGAGGTTCTTGCAAAGAAAAAACGGAAATACATTGTCTTTATCGATGACCTGTCCTTTGAAAACCCGGACGTATCCTACATGGCTTTGAAAGTGGCCCTGGACGGCCAGATTCAGCAGAGGCCCGCTCATATGCTGATCTACGCCACCTCCAACCGGAGGCATCTCATCCGGGAAACCTGGAGCGACAGGGATTCGGAGCAGGATATTCATGAAAACGATACCCTCCACGAAAAAATGTCCTTGTCAGAAAGATTTGGGATTCATCTTTATTTTAGCATCCTCTCTCAAAAAGAATATTTTAACATTATTGCCCTGCTTTTGGCACAACATAATGTCCCGTTTACAGATGAAGTTGGGCGGCTGGCAGCGGCCTGGGCCATCACCTATAACGGCCGTTCAGGCCGGACCGCCAAGCAATTTGTCGTCGGTTACCTGGCCCGCCGGAATTCACGGGGCGTGAGACAGGCGGAGGATATTTGAGCACAAAGGATTAAGCATGAAAGCTTTTGATATTAATTTGCTGTAGATTAAAGAAAGGAGCCCGCCTATAGCAGACACTTTGGCTGTTCTTTTCCCTGTGTAAAATATCATTTTCAGATCCTGTTCCTTATTCTGTCAATGATTGCTTTCCTCTTTACTTGATCCGTGGTACACTTTAGCTAAATTGGGTACTTATTATACGTTTTACTTTTAGAGGTAGCATAAGAAAACAGAGAACCTGCAAAGGAGGCTGTATCTATGGCACAGGAAAAATATCTGGACACATCCCTCAGCCCAAGGGAAAGGGCGGAGGATTTGGTTGCAAGGATGACGGTGGAGGAACGGGCCGGACAGTTAAAATATGGCGCGCCGTCTATTCCCCGGCTAGGTATTCCCAGCTACAATTGGTGGAACGAGGGGCTTCACGGAGTGGCCCGGGCGGGCACTGCCACTGTGTTTCCCCAAGCCATAGGCCTGGCGGCCATGTTTGACGACGAATTCCTGGGGGAGATCGCCGGTATCATCGCCACGGAGGGCCGGGCCAAGTACAACGAATTCGTGGCCAAGGAGGACCGGGACATCTACAAGGGCCTGACCTTTTGGTCCCCCAACATCAACATCTTCCGCGACCCCCGCTGGGGCCGGGGCCACGAGACCTACGGCGAGGACCCCTATTTGACCAGCCGTTTGGGCGTGGCCTTTGTCAAGGGATTACAGGGGGACGGCAAATATATGAAGGCGGCCGCCTGCGCCAAGCATTACGCCGTCCACAGCGGCCCGGAAGGGATACGCCATGAGTTTGACGCCATTGCCGGCCCCAAGGACATGGAGGAAACTTATCTGCCCGCCTTTGAGGCCTGTGTCCGTGAGGCCAGGGTGGAGGCGGTGATGGGCGCTTATAACCGGACCAACGGTGAGCCCTGCTGTGGCAGCAAAACGTTGATCGTGGAGATTCTCCGGGGCAGATGGGGCTTTGACGGGCACTTTGTCTCCGATTGCTGGGCCCTCAACGACTTCCACGCCAAGCACATGGTGACCAAGACCCCGGTGGAATCCGCGGCCCTGGCCCTGCAAAATGGATGCGACCTCAACTGCGGTGTCACCTACCTCTACATCCTGGAGGCGCTCAGGGAGGGATTGGTCACCGAGGAGCAGATTACCCAGGCGGCGGTGAGGCTCTTTACCACCCGGATAAAACTGGGGCTCTTTGACGAGGAGTGCGAATACCACAGCATCCCCTATGAACTCAACGACTGTCCGGAGCACAACGCCAAATCCTTGGAGGCCGCCAAAAAGTCCATGGTGCTGTTGAAAAATGACGGCATCCTGCCCCTGAATAAAGAGGAGATCAAGAATATCGCGGTGATCGGCCCCAACGCCGACAACATCGGCATGCTGGAGGGCAATTACTGCGGCACCGCCTCCCAATACATCACCGTTCTGGAGGGCATTCATGAGATCGTGGAGCCCGGCACGCGGGTCTGGTATGCCCAGGGCTGCGAGCTGTTCCAGGACCGGACCAGCCAACTGACCAAGCCGGACGACCGGATTTCAGAGGCGGTGTCCGTGGCGGAGCGGGCGGATGTGGTCATCCTTTGCCTGGGCCTGGACAGCACGTTGGAGGGGGAAGAGGGGGATACCGGCAATGCTTACGCCTCAGGCGACAAGCCTGACCTGAATCTTCCCGGCCGGCAGCAGCACCTATTGGAAAAGGTCTGTGAAGCGGGCAAGCCGGTGGTATTGGTATTGGGCGTGGGCAGCGCGTTGGCCATCCCCTATGCCCAGGAGCATTGCGCGGCTATCCTCAATGCGTGGTATCCCGGCAGCCGCGGCGGCCAGGCTGTAGCCCAGCTGCTCTTTGGGGAGTGTTCGCCCAGCGGCAAGCTGCCGGTGACCTTCTATAAGGATACGGAGGATTTGCCCGCGTTTACCGATTACGCCATGAAGGGCCGCACCTACCGCTATATGACCACGGAGCCCCTTTATCCATTTGGCTATGGATTGACCTATGCCGATATCCAGGTGGCGGACGCCCGGATTGTTGGGGCTGTTCAAAAGGGTGGAGCCGCCAATGTGGAGGTAACTGTGGAAAATAAAGGCGCTGCGGCGTCGGAGGATGTGGTGCAAATCTATATCAAGGATTTGGAGTCCCCCAATGCAGTTCTGAACCACAGCCTGGCCGCCTTTAAGCGTATGTACTTAGCCCCCGGTGAAAGCAAAACGGTGATCCTCACCGTCGCGCCAAAGGCGATGGAGGCGGTGGACGACGAGGGCAAACGGCGGATAGAAAGCGAACGCTTCACCCTTTATGTGGGAACCAGCCAGCCGGACAATCGCAGTGTGGAGCTTACCGGAAGGGTACCCGTGACGCTGGATTTGAAGCTGGTCTAAAGCGGTCAAAAAAGGAACAGGAAATCCTGTTCCTTTTTAATTGAATTTATGCCTTTTCCCTAGCGTAAAGCTTGATGATGTTGAGCACGATTTCCGTGGCCTTGTCCATACCCTCAACCGTGACGCATTCGTTGGGGCCATGGCAGTAAAATCCTCCTGTGCCCAGATTGGGGCAGGGCAACCCCATATAGGACAGCCGGCTGCCGTCGGTGCCGCCCCGTACCGGAATGGTGATGGGGTTAAGCCCGGCCTCCCGGATGGCCTCGCGGGCGTTCTCAACCAAGTGGAAGTTTTCCTCGATCACTTTCGCCATGTTGTAATAGCTGTCTTCTATCGACAGCTCCACACTGTCCTTTCTGTAACATTTTCTGATTTCCTGGACGGCCTCCTCCATCTTGGCCTTTCTCTCTTCAAAGATTTTGCGGTCATGGTCCCGGATAATGTATTCCAGCACAGACTTTTCCACTGAGCCGGACATATTGCATAGGTGATAGAACCCCTCACGGCCCTCCGTTTTTTCGGGACATTCTTCCTGAGGCAGCATGGCGGAAAATTCCATGGCCATTTTATTGGCATTGACCATAATATTCTTGGCGGAGCCAGGGTGTACGCTGGTGCCGTAGAAGGTCACCTTTGCCCCGGCGGCGTTAAAGGTTTCGTACTCAATCTCCCCAGCCTCGCCCCCATCCACCGTATAAGCGTACTTGGCCCCAAAGGTGGGCACATCAAAGCCGGCGGCCCCGGCTCCGATCTCTTCATCGGGGGTAAAGCCGATACAAAGCTTCCCGTGGGGAATATTTTCCTGAATCAGCCGTTCACAGGCGGTGAGGATTTCGGCAATTCCGGCTTTGTCGTCCCCGCCAAGCAGGGTATCGCCGCTGGCGGTGATCAGGGTTTGCCCTTTCAGGTCCCCCAGCCGGGGAAAGGTTTTCACATCAATGATCCGGTCATTGGGGAGGCGGACGTCCTTCCCATCATAGTTGTGGTGCAGAATGGGCTTGACCCCCTCGCCGCTGGAGTCGGGCGAGGTATCCATATGGGCGATAAATCCCAGCGCGGGGGCGTCCTCACAGCCAGCCGTGGCCGGCAGGCTGCCGTAGACATAGCACTGCTCATCCATTCGGGCATCCTGAATGCCCATGGCCTCCATCTCCTTCACCAGCATCCTGGCCAGGTCAAACTGGCGTTCACTGGAGGGCAGGCACCCCACATTGGCCGGGTCGGAGGTGGTGTGGACCTTCACATACTTTAAAAACCGTTCATAGGCGCGCATAACAGCATCTCCTCATATAGATATTGTATTTCATACATGGAACTGTTTCTCTTTTAGCATAGATTAGACTAATCTTCAATTAAGATGTAAATAAAATTTCTTTAAACCGCGCGGATCGGGCCGCAACAAAAATTTTATTTATTGCGGATTTAAACGAAGAGTAGCATCAAAACAGCAGCGCGGATAACTCGGACCGCAGTTGCTCCAGGCTTTTGTAATGATCCTGCAAAAATCCCTGCCGCCGGCAATAGTCCTTGAGAATACTGGCGCCAAAGTCATGAATGGACAATCCAAAAATAAGGTCGTCCAAAAACGACTCCCTATCGCCACCATCCAAAAAGGCCTGTACCATTTCCGGATCGCAGCGAAACAGGTCAAACACCAGCGGCGGCAGCTCATAGGCTGCCGGGGCCCCGATGCTGTCCCCGAAATCAATCACCACCGGCTGGCCGTCGACGAGCAAAATATTTTCTCCCGTAATGTCGCCATGCACCCAAACAGGACCATCCATTTCACGGCTCTGGGCAAGACCGGCCATATCCTCGATCAGGGATCGAGGAAGTCCCTCCAGCCTAGGATTCGCAACGGCGCGCTGAATCAGGTTTTCCAGCAACGGCGCGTCCGGTTCGGGGCGGTTAATCCGTTCGGCTATTTCTTTGATTTTCAGCGCGAAATTACATTTTTCATTAGAACTGTAGCCTGGCAGCACATCCCCTGCCATAGGGCCGTTCATCCAACGGGTGACCATGTATTCAAACTGGTACCTGTCAGTTAGCAGACCGCTAGCCAGTATCTGAGGTACAGGAACCCCCCTCCGCTCCGCTAAACGGGTCAACCGGATTTCAGAAAGGGATCCGTTGTCACTAATGCCTGATTCCTCCGGGGCGTAAATCTTCACCACATAGTGCCCTACCTTAAACACGGCGTTGGTGCCTGGAGGCAGCTGCTCTATGGGAACGGACGGACCGAGGGGCAGGTCATGGTTGTACAATATCTGCCGGATGAGAGGCTCAAAGGCTTGAATGGATTGGAATACCTTTGCCCAGGAGGCCCATCCCTCTATGGTTTTAGTAAAAAGATTCATTATTATTTCCTTAATTATTTCGCTGCGCATGGGGTTAGCTTGTAAAAATAGAAGCTGCCCTTACGCGTGTGTATTGGTTAAAAACATCTTTTATACTTTCTGTTCAGCCGTGGTCATCCTCCTTAGCAAAAGGACGCCCGCCGCTAGGAGCAGGGGGAAAATGATTGAGACAGTCAGTCCCGCCTTGAGGCCGGACGCGGTGGCGTTTGGCAGGTCGCCGGTATTGCCCTGGACAATGGCGTTGGAGATCCACCCCACCAATCCGGGGCCGGCGCCGCATCCAATATCGCCCGCAAAAGCCAGCATGGCAAACATACCGGTGCCTCCTTGGGGATAGTGACCTGCGGCCAGGCTGAATACCCCCGGCCACATGATTCCCACGAACAGTCCACATAAAGCGCAACCTGCCAAGGACAAAAGGGGATGCGGCCCAAAGGCCGCCAAAAGATAGGACAGCAAACATCCCGCGCCGCTGAAAATCAGGGTGCGGTGCAGATTTAGCTTAGCGCCCTTAACGCCGTAAAAGGTGCGGGACAGGCCCATGAGCACCGCGGAAGCGCAGGGCCCCAGCAAATCACCCAAGGTCTTGGATACCCCCAGACCCAATTCGGCGAAGAGAGAGGACCACTGGGACATAGCCAGTTCCGAGGCCCCGGCCGCGACCATCAGCGCCATAAATACCCAAAAGATCTTGACGGTGAAGAGCTTGCGCAAAGGGACCACTTGGTTCTCCTCCGCCAGATGCCGCAGGGGGACCTGGCTGAAAAAAACAGCGTTAAAAAGCGGCAATAGCGCCCATAAAATGGGCAGGATTTCCCAATTTTCTATGCCAATGGTAAAAAAGAAAAAGGTGGAGAGCAATACTACCGCCACCTGTCCCCAGCAGTAAAAAGAGTGGAGCAAACTCATGGCGGAGGCTTTTTGATCCCCGGGGAGGGATTCCACAATTGGGCTGATCAGCACCTCAATTAAACCTCCCCCAATGGCGGTTAATCCCACCGCGATCAACAGCCCGGCGTAGGCGCTGGGCAGCAGATACGGCAG
>Ga0153947_1001166_pt1 | contig 12579 bp, 11 predicted proteins | sample TSNJ031MetaG_FD_104697 | JGI IMG/M metagenome (GOLD analysis project Ga0153947, IMG submission 104697) | Attine ant fungus gardens microbial communities from New Jersey, USA - TSNJ031 MetaG | ecosystem: Host-associated > Fungi > Mycelium > Unclassified | place: USA: New Jersey, Wharton State...
CAACGAACTGGATTGGTGGGTTGCGAGCCAATGGGAAACCATGCCCACGGAACACAAATATGCCGTTTCCCCTCTTTCTAACGGCTCCCATAGTAGGGGTGCTACATATCTGGCATTGAAAAAGACCAATCTTAAAGAATGCTTCATAGTCAGGTATGCGGACGATTTCAAAATATTTTGCAGGAAGAAGAAAGACGCTGAAAAATTCTTTGTAGCCGCAGAAATGTGGTTGGAAGAACGGCTGGGTCTCGAAATCAGTCAGGAAAAATCCAGAGTAGTTAATTTGAAGAAACAATATTCTGAATTTCTTGGCTTTAAAATCAGAGCGTTGCCTAAGGGCAAGACCACAAAGGATAAGGATAAATACGTGGTTTCCAGTTTCCTGTCAGAAAAATCCAAAACAAAGGTCAAGCGGGAATTATTACAGCAAATCCAGTATATCCAAAAGCCACGGAACGAAAAAGATGAATATTTAAGTGTGAACATCTTTAATTCAATGGTTATTGGTATACACAACTATTACCGCATGGCGACCAATGTAAATCTGGATTTTCAGGATATCGCTTTTCTTGTCAACCGTTCCCTCAACTATCGTCTCAGAGAACGCGTAAAAACCAAATCGGAATTACCCCAAAACGGTTTTGTCTACAAGCAATATTGTAAAAGCCGACAAATGCGATACATCAAAGGCCGTCCTTTGGCGGCAGTCGGTTATGTACAACACAAAAGCCCTATGTTTAAAAAGGCGAAGATAAACAAGTATACGCCGGAGGGCAGGACACTTATCCACAAAAATCTCACAGTCGTTGATACAGATATTTTACATTATCTCATGAGGAATCCAATTGCAAACAGAAGTATCGAATACAACGACAACCGATTAGCATTATATTGTGCTTCTCAAGGAAAATGTGCCATTACCAAACGCCTTTTGGAGTTTGGTAGAATACATTGTCATCATAAAACCGCAATACAGGACGGCGGTACGGACGCATACAAAAACCTTATTCTGGTGGATGTGGATGTTCACGCGCTAATTCACGCGGTCAAAGGCAATGTAGTGAGAGAGTATGTGGAAAAAGTCAAACCTGATTATTACATGCGTGACAAAATCAACCGATTACGCAAAAAGCTGAATCTCGAAACGATAGAATCTTATCTTTGAAAAGAGTGTTTGACGTATGTGTATTATGATTATGTTATTGACGATGGAGCGCCGTATGAGGCGAAAGTCTCGCGTACGGTGCGAAGCGGGGGAAAATCTGGAGATGATTTCAAAGGATTACCTATCGCTATACACCATCTTCGGTGGTTTCGCGCCTAACTCTGACACGGCGGATACCCTCTCCAAGAGTCTGGGCAAGCAGACCGTGATGAGCGGATATGTGACCACCGGCAAGAACGACCCAAGCCAGTCCCTGCAAATGATTGGCCGTGATCTCATGACGCCGGACGAGCTCAAGGCCCTGCCGAAAGGCAGCTTCATTGTCACAAAAACGGGTACTCATCCGATGCAAACGAAGCTGGAACTGTTCTTCAAGTGGGGCATCGTCTTTGACGCGCCCTATGAGATCGCCGAGAAGCCTGCGCGCGAGGTCAAGTACGCCAGCGCCGGTGCGCTGAAGGCCGCGATACTCAAGCGATATCCACAGCCGGAGAAATCGCCGAAGCCAGCGGCTATACCACCGAAAAAACCGCAACAAGCGGACGAGAAAAAGCCGCCTGTGCGCGGAGCGTGATACTTATGGGATATGGATATTTTGATTCCGTGTATGCCGCCGATCTGCCGCACCGAGCTGTGACGGTGTTCATGTATCTAAAAAATCGGGCGGGGAAAGACGGACAATGCTTCCCCGCGATCAACACCATTGCCGCCGATCTAAAGCTCTCCAGGCGCACAGTGGAACGCGCGCTGGACGATCTGGAAAAGGCGGGGTTTGTCAAGTGCAAAGCGCGGTGGAGGGAGCGTGGCGGGCAAAGTAGCAATTTGTATGTTTTATCTGACACCTCGTAATTTTCTTACAGGGCAGTAGTCTGACTTATTGCTGCCACGGGCCCCCTGTCACCATGACACGGGAATGTAAAGTATCCCCAACGGGAGAGATTTTAACAACAGAAAGAGAATACTTTTTACGGAAGCAAAACAATAAATATGCTACCTTTCTCAGGCTCGCTTTCCACTTCGACTGTACCGCCACACAAATCCACAATCCGCTGTACAATCGCGAGACCAAGTCCGTTTCCCGCTTTGGCGTGGGAAGTATCGCCCTGATAAAATTTATCGAAAATTCGCGCTCTTGTTTGTTCATCCATACCGACACCGTCGTCATGAATAGAAAAAAGTGTGCCATCATCTGTGCTTTTAAGATTTATATTGATCATTCCGCCCTGATGTGAAAACTTGATCGCATTGTCCAAAAGATTGAGCCATATTTGCTGTATCAAATCCTCGTTTCCGTCGAGGATTACCTTATCAAGTTCCGCATTTATAGCAATATCCTTTGCTGACCATTTCGGTTCGGTTAGAACGACGACCTTTCTGATTTGCTCATCCAGCCTGAACGGAGCCTTATCTGCGATGATTTCAATGTTTTCGTATTTTGATATATTGAGGACATTTGTGGAAAGCTCGGCTAGACGTTCCGATTCCGCAATTATAATATTAAGATATTCCCGCTTTTCTTCCTCGTTTAAGTTACCGTCTCTCAACAGCTTTGCAAAACCGCGTATTGATACGATAGGCGTCTTGAACTCATGGGAAAAGTTATTGACAAAATCGCTGCGCAGCGTTTCAATGGACGCTAACTCATGCGTCATTTTATTAAAGCTCTGCGACAACTCCTCCAATTCGCCGACCCCTTTGATATCCACATGAACATCAAAATCGCCTCCGGCAACTTTGTGTATGGCACGGATCACCTTGCGGATCGGATTCAGCGCTTTTTTGCTAAAAAAGCCGGTGAGCGTTATTCCGAGAAAAATACAAAGCGCGATTATTGAAAATGAAAAACTCGCCGTGCTTCCGGCATTTGAAAAAGAAAAGAGGCCTTTGTGATAGCGGAGTGCGACAATGGCTCCGGCTATTGCGAACACTACAAGCATGACAGCAAAAACAAACAATATTAAAGAGGCGGTAAGACTCCATTTTTTCCAGAATTTATTCATCCATTTCATACTTTTTTCACCGCTCTATATCCGATCCCACGTACCGTAATAATTTCAAATTCAGGCCAATCCCGGAACCTGTCCCGCAAACGGTTGATATGCACATTGAGCGTATGGTCGTCCGTTTCGGATTCCATGCCCCATATTTCGTCCATGAGTTGTAAACGGGTAAATATCACATTCGAGTAGGAAAGGAGCTTGAATAACAAGTAAAACTCTTTTTGAGGCAGCGTTATCACTTGATTGTCTCGGGATATGGTAAGCGTGTCGTAATCAAGCGACACACCATCGATGTGGAGCTTATGGTCACTTGCAATCTGTGCCCTTCGCAACAGCGCCTTGATGCGCAGCACCATCTCCTGCTCGTCCACGGGCTTGGTCATGTAATCATCCGTGCCGACAAGGAAACCCTGCCGCTTGTCCTTTGGCTCCTGCTTTGCCGTCACCATCAAGATGGGCAGGGTCTCCCAGGTCAGACGAAGCTGTCTTGTCAACTCGTACCCGTCCATGTTCGGCATCATCAAATCCAGAAGCACCAGATCAACCTGTTGCTTATCCATTACTTCAAGAGCGACAACGCCGTCCGCCGCCTGCAAGGGCTCAAAACCGTTTTGCCGTAGTACAGCGCACATCAGTTTTCTAGTGTTTGTATCGTCTTCAACCACCAATATTCTAAACATCGCGAACGCCTCCGTTTTTGCCAGTATAGCATAATAAACATAACTATGGAACCTAAACTGAATATCAACTGAAATCATAGCGCACAGTTGATATTCAATTTAGGTTCCGCTGTTAGATTAAGGTCAAACGACATGCGATAAGGAGATGAAAACGATGATACGAAGGGTGATTAGTATATTTATCGGCGCGATTGCTTTTATAACATCGCTGGCCGCTGTTCTGGCGTGGCGCAGGAAAAAGATATCTTAATCATTGCTTGGCAACCCATAAACAAGCGCTTTGATAAGGGTGTCAAAAAAATTTCTTTAAAAATAGCAACTGAATTGGGAGGCGTTTCAGGTGAAAAAAAATACCGCAAAAATTATCGCTACGTGTTCTGCCGGTGTAGTGGCGCTCGCTGGGATTTGTGTGGTTGCGTTTGCCACCACAAACAACAAGGAATTAAAGGAAGAAATACAAACACAAGTAATCGTGGATACGATTTTTCCCCCGAGGGGCGATATTGTCGTTACAGGGGAATATGTGGGTACAGTGGAACCGAGTGAGCAGGTAATCATTTATCCCAAGGTATCCGGCGAGGTATTGGCTGTCAACTTCAATATTGGGGATATAGTGGAAGCGGGCGACGTGCTGTTTGAGATCGATTCCAAGGCGCTTCAATTATCTATCTCGCAAAGTCAGGCGGTAGTTGCATCGGCCCAGGCAAAAGCCCAGTATAATCTGGTCATTGCGGAGAAAAATCTGGAAACACAAGAATTCAATGTTGAAAACGGTTACGATTCCGGCCTAATATCGGCGGAAAGCGTTGTGAAAAACGCGGAGTCTGCCGTTAAAAAGGCTGAAAATGGGTTGGAGGCAGCTAACGCTACTCTTGCCAGCGCCCGACGTAGCCTGCGTGAGTTCCGCGATGAAGAGGATTACTACGACGATGATGATACATACGATACACTATACAGGCAGTACCGCGACGCCGTAGTTCAGGCTGAAATCGCCGTGGAAGGTACGCAAATTAGTTTGGAAAACGCGAATGAAACTTTAACACAGGCACAGGAATCCCTTCGTTCCACAAAAATGCTTGCTGAGGAAAAGACGGTCACAACTCAGGAAAATATTGAAATTGCAAAACTGAATACCAATTTCAATGATCAATACATAGCAATCCAAAAGCTGCAAAACGATCTGAATAATTATACGATCAAAACCCCTATCAGCGGCGTTGTGGAAAGCCGGAACATAGACCCATACGATACGGCCTCCACACAGTCTCCCGCATTTGTGATTGCCAATAAAAACGCTATGACGGTGTCTTTCCAGGTATCTGAAACCACATGGGGAATCATGAAGCCCGGTGATACAATTACCGTGGAAAAGGATAGCGTAAAATGGACCGGAACTATTAGTGAAATTTCTTCGACTGCCAATAACGGCGGCGGGCTGTACACAGTTAAGGCGATGGTGGAAAACGCGCCCTTTCCAATGAACACAGGCTCCGCCATCAAGGTTCTCGCAAAGATGCAAGAAACAAAAAATACAATTATGCTACCAATCAATACTGTTTACTATGATAATGGCTTACCATATGTATACATCTATGAAAACAACATTTCTAAGAAAATATATGTGGAAACCGGCATTGCCGACACCGAAAGCATCGCGGTTATTTCCGGGATAACCGCCGCCGATCAAGTCATCACAACCTGGAACGCCACGCTAAGGGATGGGGCGGAGGTTGTGCTGGAAAGCGAGTATCAGGATATGGAGCTATTCGTTGGGGAACTTTACACGGGACAGACCGGATTGCCGGAAACGGATGAAAGTAGTGTAGCCATCCAAATACCAATCGAAGTCGGTCACAACGAGAACAATACCCAAAGCGACGATGAGACTATTTCTGCGGAGGACGCCGAATGATCAAACTGACAGAGGTAATTGTCAAACGGCCCATATCGGCCATCGCCATTATTGCCGCCATTATCATTTTCGGAGTCTTCTCGGCCTTATCCATGGAGCAGGAGATCACACCGGAATTGAATATGTCCATGATGCTCATACAGACAAGGTACACGGGCGCGGGCCCCGAGGATGTTGAAAAGCTAGTTTCAAGGACAATAGAGGGCTCCCTCAGTTCCCTGAGCGGTGTGAAGAAAATCTCCTCCACTTCCCAGGACGGCATTTCAATGGTTATGCTGCAGTACGAATATGGTGTGGACATGAATACGGCCTATATCGACCTGATGGAGCGCATCAACCGGATATCGGGCTCGCTGCCCGATGACTCCGGTTCGCCCGTCATCATGCAGATGGATATAAACGCATCCGATACCATGAAGCTGTCGATCGAGTCCGGTAGCCAGACAAATCTGCTGAGTTATGTTGAGAATGAAGTCGTCCCCGAGCTTGAAAAGCTCTCCTCAGTAGCGGATGTAAGCGTCAGCGGCGGGCGGGAGCAGTATATCCGTGTGGAGCTGCTGGAGGAAAAACTGAAGCAATACGGCATCACGATGAATGCAGTGATTAGCAGCGTGAGTTCCGCCGACTTCTCCATGTCCAACGGCGATGTCAACTACGGTGACCAGAGCGTTCCCATCCGTAGCGTCGTGGAATACGGCAGCACAGAATCGCTTAAGAATATCCCGATCTCATTGGCAAACGGAGGCTCGATTCGCCTTGCCGATGTGGCGAATGTCTACGACGCCAATAAGGCAAGCAGCAGCATCGGACGCTTCAACGGCGAGGAAAGCATCAACATCGGCATCCAGAAGCGGCAGAGCGCCACCGCCGTCAGCGTATCCAAAGAAGTCATGAAGGTCGTAAAGGAGCTTAACGCGGCGGATAACGGCGTTTCCATCGATGTAGTCAACGACTCCAGCGAACAAATCCAATCTTCCGTCATGTCGGTTGTCGAAACCCTGATTCTCGCCATAGCGATCTCAATGATCGTCTTGTACTTGTTTCTTGGCGATATCAGGGCGTCACTTATCATCGGAAGCTCCATGCCCGTATCCTTGCTCGTAACTCTTACGTTAATATACCTGATGGGCTTCACTCTGAACCTTGTCACTTTAAGCGCGATGACAATGGGCGTGGGCATGATGGTGGATAATTCCATCGTCGTGATGGACAGCATATTTAAAAGCAACAGCCAGGGAAAAACGCCGATGGAAGCGGCGGTGGATGGAACCAAATTCGTGATGGGTTCCATTATTGGCTCTACAATTACAACCGTGGTCGTCTTCCTGCCGCTGGCGTTCATCAGCGGTATGGCAGGCCAGATGTTTACCCCGCTTGGCTTTACCATTACATTTTCTCTGGTAGCGTCACTATTTTCCGCCATTACGCTGGTTCCTCTGTTCTTCGTACAATTCAAGCCGCGTGAAAAACACAAAGCTCCGGCGGCGCTCTTCTTGAAAAAGCTGGAACGCGGCTACGGAAAACTGTTGAAAAATATCCTGAACAAGAAGAAAACGGTAATCGTATGTGTTCTTGCATTCATGGTGCTTTCCGTTTTCCTCGCTTTACAGCTTAACGTGGAGATGCTGCCAGCAACGGACGAAGGTATTGTCAATATAGAAGTGGAGATGCGACCCGGCCTGCGTCTCGAAAAAGCGGACGAAATCATGCTTGGGCTGGAAGAGATGATCGCGGGGCATCCCGATCTGGACCATTATATTACCACAGTCAAGGCAGGGGGATCGAACAGCACCATCACCGCTTATCTTCAGGACCATCGGAAGACGGAAACCACGGAGGTCGTGGAGCAATGGCGGAATGAGAGCAAGGGAGTTATGAACTGCAACATCAGTATCAACGCCTCCAGCAGCACCAGCAGCACCAGTTCCAATGATAACGTGGAGATCAAGCTCAAGGGCAATGACTTGAATACAATGAAGGAGTTTGCCGGGGAAGTTGAGGCCATCATGACCGCCCACCCGGACATCATCACCGTATCCACAGACCTCGAATCCGGCAACCCTCAGGCCAAGATCGTGGTTGATCCTGTCAAAGCCTCCGCTCTTGGCCTTACTCCCTCTCAGGTTTCAAGCAGCATCTCCATGGCGATCAACGGCTCTGAGGCGGCGACCCTACGGCGCAACGGACACGATTACTCGATCCAAGTGGAATACCCCGCCGGGCGTTATGAAGACATGACAAAACTCAGGGGTATGGTAATCGTTTCCTCCACGGGTGCATCCGTTCCACTTATGGATATCGTAAGCATAGAGTTTTCCAACGCGCCGTCCACGATCAAAAAGGAGAACAATCAATATATCGTCACGGTCAACGGCACCCCGAAAACTGTGGCAAAATACTCCGCGCCCTCTGAGATTAAGGCACAGGTAAAAGCGTTACAGTTCCCCGAAGGTGTGGAGCTTGCCGAAAGTTCATCGATGGAGTCGATGATGGAAGAGTTTACAGGCATTATCATAGCTATCGTGATCGCGATACTGTTGGTATTTCTAGTCATGACTATCCAGTTTGAATCCTTTAAACACTCCCTGATGGTTATGCTCTGTATCCCTTTCAGTTTGATCGGTTCCTTTACCTTCCTGTTCGTGGCAAGGGCGACGATCAGTATCATTTCCCTGCTGGGATTCCTTATACTCATCGGCACCGTTGTAAACAATGGTATCCTTTTTGTGGATACCACAAATGAGTACCGCAGGAGTATGGATCTGCAAACCGCCTTGATCCATACCGGACGGCATAGGCTTCGTCCAATTTTATTGACTACGCTGACCACCGTTCTCTCTATGATCCCCTTGGCGTTGGCGATTGGCGAGGGGGCGGATATGATGCAGGGCCTCGGCATAGTGGTAATCGGCGGTCTGTCAGCTTCCACCCTGTTGACGCTTTTGTTCCTGCCAACGTTTTATCTTATCATTGATGGTAACTCCGAGAAAAAACGCCGCCGCGAGAAGCGCAGGCGTATGAAAGAGGAAAAGAGCGAACAAATGATGGCATAGAAGAAAAAAACAGGGCTAATATAAACAGCCAATCCGTTGAAGGAGTAATAACGATGAACGAAATTACCAGAAATGGAAACGATTTTATAGGGTATGAGTACAAGGATGTTACCGTGAAGCGTGATTCGGCGTCTCTATACACCGACAGCTATCCGAACTTCGGTTGGACGCTTGAAGGTGCAACCATACCCATAGGCGGCGTGGGTTCCGTCACCATGAAATTCAAGCGCGACCGAAAAATCCGCAATAAAGCGGAACTAACCCGGCTGCAAAGGCAGTTTGAGGCACAAGTTGCGGAAATTGAGGCGCTGGAGCGTTCCAGAGAAATTGGCGCTTCTGCGGCCGCTTATGGTATCGGGATTGCGGGTACAGCGTTCATGGCCGGTTCGGTATTCGTTTACCTTGCAGATATGCTTCCCCTCTGCATTATTCTTGCCATACCCGCTTTCGCTGGATGGGTTCTGCCATATTTTATGTATTGCAATATCCGTATAAAGAAAACCGAAAAGGTTGCCCCACTGATTGAAAGACAGTACGACACCATATATGAAGTTTGTGAAAAAGCGAATGCCCTGCTGGCCGGGTAATAATTGGCGATAGAGGGAAGTGTGTAATAAAAATGCAAATCAAAACATCAAAAACAGTATTCGTGCTGCTGACAGCGCACTCTAGCCTATCGTCGAGGCTTTTCCGGCTGTTTACTCTGGAAAAGTATAATCACGCATCCATAGGAATTGCGGACGATGCCAGCCACTTTTTCAGCTTTGTAACAAAGAGCGGGTTTTATCTTGAAAGGCCTTTGAAAAGCAAAAAGCCTAAAAAAAGAGCGCGGAAATGCGCCTTATATCAACTGGATGTCACTGAAGAAACGTACGAAGCCGTCAGAAACAGACTTGTCGAGTTTGATCTTCATGCAAAACAATATCGCTACAGTTACCTTGGATTGATGCTTTGTATGTTAAGGATTCCCTACTATCGTGAAAACAACTATTTCTGTTCACAATTTGTTTCGGAATTGCTTACGGTGACAGGCGCCGTGCAGCTTCAAAAGCAACCGTCGCTGTATCTTCCCGATGATTTTAGAATGGAACCACAACTAAAGCTGTTCTTTCAAGGAACGTTGGGAGAGCTCGCGGAGGTTATCTAAAAACTATGCTTGATATGACGTCGCAGATTAAGGAGCGTAAAAGTCAAGCAGCTTGCTAATCTCAAGCATTTTGCAAACGATTTGACGGTAGAGTATGAACATCAAATCAAACGGAGGTAATGATTGTTTAATCAGGAGATGGAAAGATGAATAAGATTATAGCTATTGTGGCCGCTGTTCTGGCTGCCATCGGCGCGAGCGTTATAGGCATGATCACCTATAATAAACGCTACAACAAAAATTCGTGAAGGAGAAAACCAAACTATGACTGCAAAAGAAAAAATTAGCGGCTTTGTACTGAATCAAGCCATGAACTATATCTCCGGCGACCCGGAGAAGAATCTGCCGAAGCTGTTGGCATGGGTTGATGGTATCGGCTGGGGCGAAGGCTTTGCCACTCACAAGAAAGTATTGCATGATGTATTGGAAAACCCGGAAAACAACTGGTATCAGTACGTTATGGGGCTTTGGAAGGACATCGACAATGATGTGCTGAAAACTACCTTCCGCAATTTCTGGTTGAACGCGAGCCTGTTCGGAGGCCCCAAGCTGGACGCGAACGCCGAGAAATACGGCTGTAACATCCCGTGGGCCATACTGCTCGACCCAACCTCCGCATGCAATCTGAAATGCACCGGCTGCTGGGCGGCCGAGTACGGGAACAGCCTGAATATGTCCTATGAAACCCTTGACGGCATTATCCGGCAGGGCAAGGAATTAGGCACATATTTCTACTTGTACTCAGGCGGCGAGCCGCTTGTCCGCAAGACGGATATTATCCGACTGTGCAGGACGCATCCCGACTGCCAGTTTGCCGCATTTACCAACGGCACGCTCATCAACGAAGCCTTTGCCGATGAAATGCTGCGGGTCAAAAACTTTATTCCCGCCATCAGCGTGGAGGGCTTTGAAAGCGACACGGACTTCCGGCGCGGGGAAGGCACTTTTAATAAGGTGGAAAAGGCTATGGCCCTACTGAAATCCAAGCGGCTGCCGTTCGGCATCTCCTGCTGTTACACCAGCCAAAATGTGGATATGATAGGCTCCGAGGAATATTTCGATCAAATGATCGAGTGGGGCGCAAAATTCTGCTGGTTCTTTACATATATGCCTGTCGGCAGAAAAGCAGTTCCCGAACTGATAGCCACCGCCGAACAGCGGGCGTTTATGTACGAACAAGTACGTAAATTTCGGGAAACGAAGCCTTTGTTCACGATGGATTTTTGGAACGACGGCGAGTATGCTGGCGGCTGTATCGCTGGCGGCAGGAGGTATCTGCACATAAACGCGAACGGCGACATGGAGCCTTGCGCTTTTATCCACTACTCCGATTCCAGCATCTACGAAAAGACGCTTCTGGAGGCGCTGCAATCGCCGCTGTTTATGGCATACCACGATAACCAGCCGTTTAACGGCAACCATCTGAGGCCCTGTCCGCTGTTGGATAATCCGGGCCGGTTGGCAGATATGGTGGAACCAGCGCTCATTCAACCGATCTGCAAGACCCGGAGGATGTGTATGAATTGTCGGCGAAGTGCGTGGAAACGGCGGAAAATTGGGAGTTTGTGGCGGATGAACTGTGGGCCTGTTCGGGGCATTGCGCCGGATGCAGGACGCAAAAAGAAAAAGTCAACGTGTAAGAAGAAATTCTCAAACATTTCGCAAACATTTTAACGGTATTGCTATAAATTGTTATGCTGCAAAATAACGGTATATAAAAAAGCCGTCTTTTGGCAGATGATGATCCACGCCTGACCGGCGGCTTTGAAAGATATCAAAGCCGCCGTTTCCCGTTTTCCGGGAAGCTTAGTAAAATGCGCCCTTTTTACAGGACACAGCGGCAATGGGGGTTAACCGCTATGTTTTGTTCTCCGCAAAATAACATACGCCAGAAAAAGAAGAAGCCCCCTTACAGAAAAATATACATTTACATAACGCAAAGCGCCGCGAACCCAGGCAACGGGATCGCGGCGTTTTTTCATTCGACAAATTCTTATATAATCATAGCTGATACCGCAAAATATTATATTATTCCGCATGAGCGAGCACTTGTTTTTATACAGGCGTGCGCTTTTATTTTTCACCGCATTGCGGACAAGCCCTCCCGTCGCGGCTGTTCCGGCTGCCGCTCCCCGCCTTTCCTTCGTTTTCGTTTTATTTGCCCCAAACAGACGAAAACAGGAGGAAAGTGAAATGGCTCAATACAAACGGATACCCTTGGAATTTGTCGAGCACACCGAATTGGCGGAAAAGAGTTGGAAAGAATACAACCACGGCATTGATGAGCCGGATGAAGCGGTGATCGAATCAGGATGGATCGCAGAAAGAAAAAAGCTGTACAATGCATTGGACAAGCTCACTTCCCGGCAGCGCCAAATCTACATAATGAAAGAAGGCTATGGGCTGTCAGAAAAAATAATCTCTGAAAAACTGGGGTTAACTCAACAGGCCGTTTCCGACCGATATATACGTGCGGAGAAAAGGCTTCGGCAGTTTAGGTAATATGACTATCCAATCAGCGCATAACGAGTAAAAGGTTTGGCGGCAGAACAAGCATTGAGGGTGCGGGCAAAGAGCTGATCAAACCAATGACGACGATTGAAACGATAGCAGAATTCATCC
>Ga0153947_1001179_pt1 | contig 12498 bp, 11 predicted proteins | sample TSNJ031MetaG_FD_104697 | JGI IMG/M metagenome (GOLD analysis project Ga0153947, IMG submission 104697) | Attine ant fungus gardens microbial communities from New Jersey, USA - TSNJ031 MetaG | ecosystem: Host-associated > Fungi > Mycelium > Unclassified | place: USA: New Jersey, Wharton State...
CAGGATATAATCCCATATCAATATAGGCACTCCAACAAACAAGCTTGAGCTGATATTTATCCAGTAATTCTCTGAAATATGCAATCCATTCATCACTTACATTGGGATATTCCGGCGCCATCTGGGCAGCGACAATTTCAATGCCCTCGTAGCCCATATCATGTGAGATTCTAAGCAGATCCTCAAGATCCATTAAGTTTAAATTATAAAAATAGGAAAAGCTATAAATAGTTACGCCGATTTTAATATCTTTGCTCATATTTTTTCCTCCAATCCTTATTCTACAACCAATTCTTTGGTACATTCGGAAATTTCAACACCATAATCACCTTCATAGCCGGTATATGGAATTCTATGCTGCATATATGCTTTTACCGTATGCTTACTTCCTTTTTCAAGTCCTTTATAATTTACTACACGAATTACAGCATTTTTTTTAATATGCCAGTATTCCGCTGATAAATGTGCAAGCTGGGATAAAAGGAACTGTTTGTTATTTAAATGAAATTCTACATCCGAATCCAGTACGCGCTCCCCGTCAACTTCAAAAGAAAGCGCTTCAATACAGCTCAAATAGGTGCCTCTATAGGTCGGATAATGAAGCTGAAATTCATAAGCATACACAATCCCGGTAACAAACACATTTCTAATCGGTACATCACATATCATATATTTATCCCATTGTGCAAATTGTGTCATAAACATAATTTTTTCCTCCTATTGTATGATGTAGTTATAGTCCATTGGACTATGCTCATCAATAATAATCTATATCTCAACCGGATAAGGGGGTTCTCCCTGATAGGTGTCAGGTTTATGCAATCATATAATTCTCAATATAGTGTTTGGACAAAAGAATGGATTTCAAAGTATCTTCTTTACTCTTCTCAAAGGATTTATCCTCAATCTCCAGGCATATGTAGCCATCATAGCCGATATCCCTTAAGGCACTGATATAGCTTCCCCAGTTGACATCTCCAAGACCCGGCAGCTTGGGTGCCATATAATCCAGCGGATATGCCATGGTACCTACTTTCTTTAGTTTTTCCGGATAGAGCTTAATATCCTTAATATGAACATGAAACAGTTTATCCTTGTACTCATAGATTGGCTGAATATAATCCATCATCTGCCATACAAAATGGGACGGGTCAAAATTAATTCCCAGATTCTTACTTGGCAGGATTTCAAATATTTTTTTCCAATTTACCGGACTTGTAAAAAGATTCTGTCCTCCGGGCCACTGTTGTTCACCAAAGAGCATTGGACAGTTCTCAATAGCAATTTTTACATTGTTTTCTTCCGCCAATGCAAGAATGCCCGGCCATACCTTTTTCATTTCTTCCAGGTTCATTTCCACGGTAGCATCCTGCATACGTCCGATAAATGTTGTTACCATATGGACTCCCAGCTTTGCGGAAGCAAAAATCAGCTTTTTAAGATGGGTTACCGCTTCTTCTCTTTTTGCCAAATCTTTATCCAGAGGATTGGGATAATAGGCAAGAGCGGATATTTCTACGTTTTTTTCTCTGCAATACTCTTTGATTTCCCTGATTCTCAGCTCATTCAGCGTATCAATATTGATATGACTGACTCCTGCATAGCGTCTCTCTGCCTTGCCCTTGGGCCAGCATGCCACCTCCAGACACTGAATTCCGTTAGCGGAAGCAAAGTCGACTGCCTCTTCAAAGGTCTCATCCTGTAAGATTGATGTTAATAATCCTAGTTTCATCCTTCCATACCTCTCACTTCTACCCAGGAGCTGCTCCTTGCACTTTTATGTACTGCGTCACAAAGAAGCATTTTCCGAAGCCCGTCTTCCAATCTTGCAAACTCACCTTTTTTACCGCCGTCAAAGCTTTCATAAAACTGCTTGAATACTTGTTTAAATGCATCGGCAAAGCCTTCCACATGTCCCGACGGATAGGAGCATAACGCTGCTGCCTGCGGATGTAACAGATCCGTATCCTTTGTCAAACACTGGTTTGCCTGATCTCTGTAACCAATCCATAAATCATTGGGATTCTCTGTTGACCATTCCAAAGCCTTTTTACTGCATGCAATATTTAACAGCGTCGTATTCTTTTTACCGGAATAAACCATGGATACAATGCCGCTTCCAATAGCCCCATTTTCCAGTTCAAACATCATAACAGCTTCATCCTCTGTGTCAATTGTAATATCCTCATATTCCATATCATAGCTTGTCTGAAAGGTCTCCACTTTTTGAAGTGGTTTCTTTCTAAAAGGATGTACTGTTTTAAATTTTGCACAGACCCTTGTGATTCTTTCACCCGTAACAAATTCCACAAGGTCCATCCAATGAGAGCCGATATCCGCAATGGCTCTTGTTTCTCCTACCTGACCCTTTTCCAATCTCCAACTATAATCTGTTTCAAATAAAAGCCAGTCTTGTACATATCCTCCAGTTACTGAAAAAATTTCTCCGGCTTCTTTATTTTTTAGAATCTGACGCATTTCATTCGGAATGGCATAAAATCTGTTATGGAAATTAACAGCTCCCACAACCTTTTTTTCTTTTGCCAGTGCAACCAGCTCCTGTGCCTGCTCCACCGTCGTTGTAAAAGGTTTTTCACAGATAACATGGATGCCTTTTTCAATGGCATATTTTACGATGTCATAATGAGTATGATTGGGAGTACAGATATGAACAGCATCCAATACAAGCTCATCCATCATCTGCTTATAGTCCGTATAAGCCTTCTCAATGTGAAACTGCCCTGCCTTCTCCTTTGCACCAAATGCATCACATAGTGCTATTACCTTCACATTTCCCAAACGTCTGATGGTCTCTACATGAACAGCACCAATAAAGCCGGCTCCGATTACTGCCACTTTTAGTTCTTTCATTGTGTGTCTCCTTATCTGTTAGTATCTGTTCTCTCTTTCCCACTGCTGCTGTGTGGTATCTCCCGGTTGTACCATAACCTCTACCTTGTTACCCTCGGGGCAAATCATCCAGATGATTTCACAGCCATCCAGCCCCAAATTTCCATTTGCCGTATCATCTGCCGGAACCTGTACCTCTCGCTTAAACGGCTGCGGACAACAGTACACTCCGTTTTTGCCCCAAGCCTTTACAGTTTCCTTTATACTGTAAATCTGTAATGCAAAGTGACCCAGAAGATCATCATCATAGACCTTTACAGGGCAGGGTGCTTTGATCAGCTCCAGAAATTGACCGCATTCTCCCACCGTCAGACGGATTCTGTCTTGGGACTTTTCTTCTGTAACGAAGGACATCGCCTGTAAGTGCTTTTCCATTTTTTCCGGATTATTTGCATATAGGGAGATTCCTGCAAGTGAATGAAATAATCTTTCTTTCTCTGATGGATGTCCCAATCTTTCAATCATTCTTATCTTACAGCCGCAAGGATCCTTGATACAGTTCTCTATGACCTGTACACCTTTTTCTTCCAGCCGCTTTTTTACGTTTTCCAGATTGTCACATCCCAGAGTATAGGATTCAAATACTGTATCATCATGCTGTAAAATCTTTTCTTTCTTAAATTCAGGCGGATTGATTACACCATTAAACAGTTCCAGATATTCCTCCGGAGCAATTCTAAGATAGGTCAGCCACTGCATGGAATCCTCTTCCGTCTGCTCCCCTAACCGAAGCATATCCTTAAACTGGCCCACATTTAATTCAAACATCTGCTCAAATCCTAATTTATTACAGTAAAAATCCAATGCTTCCTCGTAATGATTTTCCTGTAGGGATACGTGAAATAAATTTTTTACAAGACTCATCTTTCTGCCTTATCCTTTCTATTGTACCTTGTGTACACGAATTTTGTTCAGTAATTTTTCTCCCTGTTTGTCAAGAATAATTGCCGCAATGATGACAAGTCCTTTTGCAATTTTCTGCCAGTTTGAATCTACACCCAAAAGATTCAATGAATTCGAAATCACCTGAATCAGAAGACATCCAATCAGTGTACCGAATACATTTGCCTTACCTCCGCCCATAGGTGTTCCGCCAATGACGACTGCCGCAACCGCATCCATTTCCATGCCTGCACCGGCTCCTGTCTGCGCAGAAGCTGTTCTTCCCGTAAGGAGCAATGCTGCCAATCCGACACATACCCCTGTAATGATATATACGGTATACATGATTTTCTGTGTTGGGATTCCGCATACTCTTGCCGCTTTTACATTTCCTCCGCAGGCAAGGGCATATCTCCCAAACTTTGTTTTTCCGACAACAATCATCATAATAATCACAACTGTTACCATTACGATTACAGGAAATGGAATGCCCAGGATTTTACCAGTACCAAAGAACACATACCATTTTGGTAATCCTGAGATACTTTTTGAATTACATAACAGCAGGTTAATTCCCTGATAAACCATTCCCATAGCCAGAGTTACGATAAACGGAGCCAAATCAAACAGGGAAGTGACAAAGGCATTGATAAAACCGCAAAAGCCACCTAATACCAATGCTGTAATCACAACAATAACGCCATTTACTCCATTGACTGACATCATTGCAGTCACAATTCCAATCATACCCAGCATATAACCAACCGACAGGTCAATCATTCCTGCTGACAGCACTAAGGTAAAACCAAGTGCCAGTGTACAACTGGTGCAAATTTGCCTCATAATATTTGTCAGGTTTCTACTGGTAAAAAAATCACCCGTGAGACTGCTTACAACCGCAACCAGTATTAATAAAATTATGATTGCTTTGTTGTCCATCAAGAGCTTTAAAACATTTTCGCCGTCAAGTTTTCTTTTTGTGCGTGTCATTTATACTTCCTCCTAACCTAATGCGTGTGTTCCAAGCAATGTTTGATTAGCCTCTTCTTTCTTACATTCAAAAACGATTTCACCGTTTCGCACTACATAAATACGGTTACAGATGCCTAGTATCTCCGGCAACTCTGATGACACTACGATAATGGCCATACCCTGCTTTGCCAGCTCTCCTATAATTGAATAAATCTCACTCTTTGCGCCAACATCAATGCCTCTTGTGGGCTCATCCAGTATTAGCAGCTTGGGAGAAGTCATTAACCATCTGCCGATGATTGCTTTCTGCTGATTTCCGCCTGAAAGAGAAGTAATCAACATATTGGCATTTGCTACCTTGACAGATATTTCATCTATCATTTCATCAACAGCCTTTTTTTCCTCACCCTTTTTTACAAAACCGCTTTTAGAACAAAAATTCCTTAATGCCGCAATAGACATATTATCCTTTACGGAGGCTGTTTTGATAATTCCAAAATCTCTTCTGTCTTCCGTAACCATAGCCATTCCCAGTGCTACAGCATCCTGCGGAGAATGTACTTGTACAGCTTTTCCCTCTACTTCAATTTCACCGGATTCTATCTTATCAATGCCAAAGATGCCTCTCATGATTTCACTTCTTCCGGCACCCACCAGACCTGAAAATCCAACGATCTCTCCTTTTTTCACCTTGAAGCTGACATTTTTATAGGTCTTTCCATTCAGATTCTTAATTTCTAAAATGGTATCTCTAATATTATATTCAATCTTTGGATACTGATCTGTTAATTCACGCCCAATAATCATATTGATTAATTCTGCATGAGAGGTGTCTTTACAGTCTCTTGTTCCAATGTAGTTACCATCTCTGTACACCGATACTCTGTCAGAAATGGACAGTAATTCTTCAATTTTATGTGTTATAAACAGGATTGCAACGTTTTTATCTCTTAACTTTTTGATGATGTTAAAAAGAATATCCACCTCTTTGTCCGCAAGTGATGAGGTGGGTTCGTCCATAATAATCACATCCGAATTACAGGAAACAGCTCTTGCCAGCTCTACCAGCTGACATTGTGCAACGGTCAGTGTGCTTACCAGTTCGTCTGGATGCAAATCAATTTTCAGTTTGTCATGGAGCAGCTTCCTTGTTTCCTGATTTCTCTTTTTGTCACTGATCATAAATCCGCTCATAAACTGATTTTCACGATGCAGCCATATATTTTCTGCTACTGTAAGTGTAGGTACCAACGTAATTTCCTGATGAATCATGGAGATACCTGCTGCAATTGCATCTGCCGGAGATTTGAAATTTACTTTTTCACCTTTAAAAATAAGCTCTCCCTCGTCCATTGGCAGATCACCAAGTATAATGTTCATCAGAGTGGATTTACCGGCACCATTTTCACCTATTACAGCATGCACTTCCCCCGGTAAAACTTCAAGTTCGACTTGATTTAGTGCTTTTACGCCTAAAAAGCTTTTGGAAAGATTATGAACCTCTAAAACTGTCTTCTTTTTCATTCCTCTCCTTTTCAAGGAACGGGAAACTGCAGAATCTGTACAGTTTCCCTATCCTGTTGTATCTTGCTTACGCTTTTTCAATTATTCTTTTACGATTAATTCCAAATTTTCTGTTGTTAATTTAACATCATTTTTCTCACCGGTAATGTTACCCATTCCAGCATCTACCATTGCCTGAGCACATGCCATTGCTACACCGGCAAAATTGATTCCCACAGTAGCTGCCTGATCACCTGACTCAACATTTGCTTTGCCAAGATCACTTCCATCAATACCAAGAATAATGACATCCCCTCTTCCTGCCTCCTTACATGCATTGATCGCACCCTGTGCTTCATCATCATTTACACAGACAATGACATTAATTTCCGGATTGGAAATGAGCCAGTCCTCTGTAAGAATCTGAGAATCATTCGTATTAAAGTTACCGTCACCCGTAACAACCACTTCTGCATTATCATGTATGTCCACAAAGTTCTCAATAAAGCCTTTAAGCCTTTCTGGACCTGTGCTGGTTTGAGCATCACCGGAAATACACGCAACTTTATAATCCATTGTTTCATCATAAATATCGTTCATATAATTTGCCTGCATCTGTCCGCATGCATAATGACTAAAGCCTTGATACAAATAAGTATACGGAACATCCGCTGATATTGCACTTCCGATCCCAACCGGGATTCCTGCCTCTGCGCAGGCATTGATTGCAGGAACAATTCCCTCGCCACCAACTGAGTTCATGATAAAAATGACATCCGGATTCATGGCAATCTGGCTTTCCACATCATCAATCAATTTGGAGATATCTCCATCTGCATTTGTTAAATTTGCATCAATTGTGTAATCCGGAAATGCATTTTCAAAGCATGCCTTAATTCCGTTTGTCAACGATGTCTGACCATCATCTAAGATAGCCCACGCCATTCCAATTTTTAATGTTTTCTTTTCTCCGTCAGTTGCCTGTGTTTCTGTTATTTCATTAGTTGGTGTAACCTCTGCTGCATTTTCTTTTTTTGTAGTCTCGTTTCCACATCCTGCTAACATGCTTATAAACATTGCTGTGCTTAATACAATACTTAACAACTTCTTTTTCATTTAATCTCCTCCATTTTTCTCGAAATTTCATTGTGCAGTTTTGAAAGTTTCATATTTTGTTGATGAACTCAGAATACTTGTTTTCGACATATATGTCAATATTTATCTTATTTGTTTTATTATTTTCGTCAATCTTTACAGTTTCTATGTTTTTGACTTGTATATATTTCATTTGTTTCTTTTCATTTTTCATGAAATATATTTATTTTTCTTTTTTTTCATTTTTTTCTTGCTAAGTTTTTTTTTTGCGATATACTTAGATTATAACCATCTTCGAAGCATTCTAGAGATATGTCAAGAGATTTTTGACATCCAGGAAATAAGCGCATAAGTGAAACCTCCTGAAAAATGTATTTTTCATAACGGCTTCGCCGCAAATTTTTTAGGAAATGTCAAGGGATTTCGAAAAAATTAATGAAAAGTTATTAAATATGCGGTGTTCGGAGTTTCCGAACCTGCTCAAACTTATTATACGAGGGGGTAGTCTATGAATTCTTCCAAACCATCAATCTCAGAGATTGCACAAAAAACCGGGACATCTAACGCAACCGTCTCCAGAGTGTTGAATCATCCCGAACTTGTTAATCCAGAAACTGCCAAATTGATTCTTGATACTATGGAACAGATGAATTACATGCCTCGTAGTATTAAGAAAAAAGAAGAAAAAAAACTGGTATTAATCAATGTTCCAGAAATATCCAATCCTTTTTACAGTGAAGTCATTAATGGAATTATCGCTTCTGCCAGCAATCATTCCTACAGAACCTTGATACATCAGGATAATCTGGGAAACAGCGATGCGATTGAGAAATTTATTTCTCTTGTAAAGTCCATTAAATCTTTTGGTGTTGTTTTATGCTCTCCTTTATCTTCCCAATACTATTCTCAAATTGGAGCTCTTACTCCAATTGTCCAGTGCTGTGAGTATAATTCCGAGGATTATTCTTATGTCAGTATTGATGATTTTCAATCTGCCTATAATGTTATGAAACATATCTATTCCCAGGGAAAAACCAGGATTGCTTTTGTAAATGGTTCTCTAAGATTTAAATATGCCAGAGAAAGACAGCATGGATATGAAGCATTTTTACAGCAATTTAATCTTCCTGTTGTTGAAAATTGGTCCATTAATCTTCCTGAAATCAATTACGACATGGCTTTTGCATCCGTATGCCAGATGTTGACCTCCAGTACTCCTCCCGATGCTATCTTTGCATCTTCAGATTTAATCGCTGCTGCTACAATCAAGGCAGCAAAATTACACCATATTAAGATTCCGGATGATTTAGTTGTTGTTGGTTTTGATAACATCAACATCTCTATCATTTCAGATCCCGCCATTACTACAATCAGTCAGCCGCGTTTTCAATTAGGCTATACTGCCGGAGAAATGCTCCACGTACATATCACCTCCCCGCAAAAAGCCCAGCAGCATGTTTTATTGAATACAGAGCTTATCATCAGGGAGTCCTCTGTGAAAAGTGATTCGTTGAATGGAATTTTGGATAAATAAAAGAAATGATTTATAGAATGGTGCTAAAAACAGAGCCTTTTACCCCGAACTACATATACAAGTGCCTTAAAGTTCAGCGTGCTGTTTGTGATGGAAGTCTGCGCAAGCAAACATATCAATCATATATTGACGAATTTTGCCGTCATCCTGATAAACGGAACTGTACAGAGATTCAGATTCCACCGTAGTGTCGGCTTTCATGGCCAAAAATATCTCTTCTACTGTCAGTTCTGCTTCCTTCGCAATTTCCTGCTGGGTGGGTTCTCGGATCAGCTTCGCCTGCAGGCACTGTCTGGCTACTTTTTACCTTGTATATAGATTGTTTGCCAGCCGCCGGCTCGGAAACCTTAGCCATTTTCATTGATACCATATCCATGCTTTCCAGAATCAAAATCTTATATTTACTCTTCTACAGTTATTTACACTTACTCTTATTTACGCACCAGCTCCCATATATCAGAATCACGCCGAAAAATCAGGCAGACGAACACACCGGCAAATCCAAGTACCATAAAGCATCGCTGCTCCCGAACCTTTACCGGTGCCAAACAGCACACTCTAAATGCTGTCTGGCGACTGTATTGTCATAAACGGCTCAAATACATAATCCACCAAAATTCCGCCTGCCAGATAGCCAATTGGAATGGTAAAAAACTGCAGTGTATTCCTGGCCGAATAAACACGCCCCTTCCTCACAGAAGGTGACGAGGACCTCCAGACGGGGGTTAATAGACAATCAAATTTCAATCCACTCTCCGCGCAAGCAGAGAGACCTGGTATCACTTCAAAATAATCTCCTGCTGTTTTATTTCAATCCACTCTCCGCGCAAGCAGAGAGACCGGTATGTCCGAAATCGGTATGCAGGTATGTCTATTTCAATCCACTCTCCGCGCAAGCAGAGAGACTTATGAAAAAGGTATACTGGACTTCTCTTTAGAGATTTCAATCCACTCTCCGCGCAAGCAGAGAGACATATAATCAAATGCTGAAAGGGTGGGCAGAAAGTATTTCAATCCACTCTCCGCGCAAGCAGAGAAACATGAATCGCACCGGATAGCAGACGAGCTACAACACATTTCAATCCACTCTCCGCGCAAGCAGAGAGACAAGGAGGAATGACATTATGCCAGCTTATAAAGATATTTCAATCCACTCTCCGCGCAAGCAGAGAGACGTATGGAAACAATAGCTGATAATATACTCGAAAATTTCAATCCACTCTCCGCGCAAGCAGAGAGACGCGGCGGCGAACTGTTTTGCGCAGATAAAAACGATTTCAATCCACTCTCCGCGCAAGCAGAGAGACGGATATATCTGCGGATGACTTGGGGGATAGGCTGATTTCAATCCACTCTCCGCGCAAGCAGAGAGACTTGCATTCTACATCCCGTCCGGTGGCAGAGATGATATTTCAATCCACTCTCCGCGCAAGCAGAGAGACCAAATTTACGACAGTTAAAGGCGGCGTAACTGTATTTCAATCCACTCTCCGCGCAAGCAGAGAGACAAAAGGTGCTTGAGATAATCGAGGATGCAACTGGATTTCAATCCACTCTCCGCGCAAGCAGAGAGACATCCGCGTTCTGGTGGGTTGTTGTACTCTGCTGGATTTCAATCCACTCTCCGCGCAAGCAGAGAGACCCTCTTACACTGCTATCGGCAGCCACTTTATTCGATTTCAATCCACTCTCCGCGCAAGCAGAGAGACGGCGTAAGCAATCAGACAGAGGGGACGGCCATCCAATTTCAATCCACTCTCCGCGCAAGCAGAGAGACAAAGTGCAGGTACAAGTACAACCCTGCTTGACGGGATTTCAATCCACTCTCCGCGCAAGCAGAGAGACGGAATCTATTGCTATGTCGCCAATCCGGGAGAAGATTTCAATCCACTCTCCGCGCAAGCAGAGAGACCTAATATCAAAACCAACGCTGCCAACAATACAAAATTTCAATCCACTCTCCGCGCAAGCAGAGAGACTATCCTTGCTAAATTGGGGTAAATACCAAAGCAGTATTTCAATCCACTCTCCGCGCAAGCAGAGAGACCCAAGCAGTATTGACGGGACCATAGGGGCTTTGCTATTTCAATCCACTCTCCGCGCAAGCAGAGAGACACATGAGCTTAAAACCGTACCGCCGCACTTTCAAATTTCAATCCACTCTCCGCGCAAGCAGAGAGACGCTTAACCGCCAGAGCGAGGCCAGAGAGACCAAGATTTCAATCCACTCTCCGCGCAAGCAGAGAGACACAGCGGGTGCTATGCGGCTGACGGGCTTACTGCATTTCAATCCACTCTCCGCGCAAGCAGAGAGACAGGTATGGGACGGCACAAGACCGACGTGCGAAAAGATTTCAATCCACTCTCCGCGCAAGCAGAGAGACGAGCTGGGGGACATGGTTAAATGTTATAACACATCATTTCAATCCACTCTCCGCGCAAGCAGAGAGACGTTTCAGCCCCGACTATGCAGGTTGGAGATAGGGATTTCAATCCACTCTCCGCGCAAGCAGAGAGACGTGGGTGACTTAATGCAATACACTATTCAATGCCAATTTCAATCCACTCTCCGCGCAAGCAGAGAGACCGTTACTTTTGCTGCCACTGCCGCAGCGGAAAATATTTCAATCCACTCTCCGCGCAAGCAGAGAGACACATGGCTGCCATTATTGCGGCGGTGTCCGGAGGATTTCAATCCACTCTCCGCGCAAGCAGAGAGACTGATCTGGGAAACGTCATTTAAGGGAATAGTGCAATTTCAATCCACTCTCCGCGCAAGCAGAGAGACGTGAGCGCCGCACCACTTACCGCTCCTGACTCACAATTTCAATCCACTCTCCGCGCAAGCAGAGAGACGTGGTTATATATACCGGTGTTCTTATGGTTCTAGCATTTCAATCCACTCTCCGCGCAAGCAGAGAGACATCGTAGCCAGCGTAACAGGGCCAGCGTTAGAAATTTCAATCCACTCTCCGCGCAAGCAGAGAGACCTAAAATTTTTACCACTTACGGGTACCGTTGTGTATTTCAATCCACTCTCCGCGCAAGCAGAGAGACTCTATTTTCGCCGTCCTCGGTGTCTGGCAGTATATTTCAATCCACTCTCCGCGCAAGCAGAGAGACGGAAGAGCTAAGCAAGGAAAAGCAACGGCAATGTATTTCAATCCACTCTCCGCGCAAGCAGAGAGACGATGGCTGCGCTTAGATATGGAATCGAAGGACAAAATTTCAATCCACTCTCCGCGCAAGCAGAGAGACCCTTTACCCAGCGTGCCTTCACTTTATCTTTCCTATTTCAATCCACTCTCCGCGCAAGCAGAGAGACCTTTCGCCGTAATCTATTCCGTACCCATCCGGCAGATTTCAATCCACTCTCCGCGCAAGCAGAGAGACAAGCTTTATCGAAGACGATGGCGACGAGTTTATCATTTCAATCCACTCTCCGCGCAAGCAGAGAGACCGCAAATATGCACAACCATTGCAATCACCCCATGCAACCATATTATGCATTTTAAACAAATTATATAATCCCAATAATAATTACCATACCATCACTAATCATCCCCAACCATTTTTTCAAGATTTTCAGGTGCGAAGGATCC
>Ga0153947_1001186_pt1 | contig 12465 bp, 6 predicted proteins | sample TSNJ031MetaG_FD_104697 | JGI IMG/M metagenome (GOLD analysis project Ga0153947, IMG submission 104697) | Attine ant fungus gardens microbial communities from New Jersey, USA - TSNJ031 MetaG | ecosystem: Host-associated > Fungi > Mycelium > Unclassified | place: USA: New Jersey, Wharton State...
ACAAATAAATTGCTGAACGCGGGATGCGCCGCATCGGCCGCCGGCGTGTTCAGCACCACCTCGAAATAGCTTGTCACTTCAATCTCCACGGCCTCGTGCCCGTTGTTTTTCAGCGATATGGTCCGAATTTCCGTATTGTCCCCGGAAGCGGCAAAGATCTCCATCCTGGTTTCTATCGTCCCGTCGGTTCGTTTGAACGTTGCCTTGTCGGCGGCAAAGGTGACCTCGTACCGGTCCGGTGTGTGGTTAAGCGGGGCGTATGCCGCCGACCACAGCGCATTTGTCGAGGTATCGCGCAGGTAAAAGAACATACCGTATGGATCGAGCACCGCATCCTCGCGCCATCTTGACAGCGCCGCCACTTTGCTTTTGCTGTATCCCGTGCCCCTATCCGTGACCATGATGGAATAGTTGCCGTTGGAAAGGATATGCGATTTTGGCAGGATCGGATCGGGATAAGAAAGGATTCGAAGGGGGGGATCCTCTCCGGAAAAGGCCAATTGCACCGGTACCGCTTTTTCTTTTAGCGTTTTTGTAATTATAATATCAGCCGGAATTTTTTCCTGAAGCAGCAGACGGTATGCGTGAATGGACGGGCTTGAATGGAATCGTTCCTGCATAATGTTTTTGTGCAGGCAGTTATTGATCGCAAGCAGACTCATCCCCTGATGGTGGGCCATAAAGCTTTTCACAACAGCCCGCTTGGTTTCAAAGTGCAGCCGTTCCGGCGTGTAATCCGCCGCCTCATAGAACCCATAGGGGCCGTCGAGACCCTCCTCCCGGAGCCAGGCAATGTTTTTTATCGCCTCCGCCGGGTTGACCTGCAACGCAAGCAACGTGGCGTAAGGGGCAGCCACCGCATCCTCCGCAAGCCCTCTTTTCAAGCCCAGCCAGGGTACCCCGATGGCTTTGTATTGATAGTCGTGCTTTTTGTCCAGGGAATAAAAAGCGCATTCGGACATGCCCCAGGGCATATTCTTCATCTTTCCATATTTTATCTGGCTTTTAACGACAAAAGAATAGGTTTCGTCCAGCAAGGTGTTTCGGTAGGTTTTCAAAATTAACAAAGGCATCAGGTATTCGAACATGGTGCCTGTCCAGGAAATAAGGCCCTTATACCAGTCCACCACAGTCAAAGCGCGGCCCATGCGGAACCAGTGGTCGGCGGGAAGCTCTCCGTTGGAGATGCCGATGTAACTGACCAGCCGCGCTTCGGAGGCCAATAAATCATAGTGAGAGTTCGTCAGCTTGCCGTCCTCCACCTGATAGCCAATGGAAAACAGCTTCCTTTTCTCATTGTATAAAGGATAAAAGCGCATGGCATCAGCCAGGCTCCGAACCCTGCCCACCAGTGACCGATAGCGATTTACGGCCCATGTAACATGTTCCGCCGCTTTGTTAATGTTTTTTCGCACTTTTTCAAACCAATCCATCTTGTCGGAGGGGGCGTCCGTTCTGGTGCGCCAGAACCTGGATATTACGCCTTCAATATAACGCTCGGCCTGCCTGTAAAATGCCGGCAGCTCACCCAGAGCGGGATTTTGCCTCAGCAGGTTCATCAACACGGCCACTTCCGAGTCGGTATTTTGATCCACATAATCCTGCATTCCCGCCGGCATTTCCTCCAGCAATGCGAATCCCGGAAGATAATCCGATATCTCCTGATCAAGCCGGCAGGTCATCTGCATGGCCTTGGTCTCCCAGCTACCCGCCTCGCGCCTTCCCTCGCCCCCGCCAAGGCCTGCGGCCAGCGCATGCAGCGTGGTCCTCCAGCCGGGCAGGTCTGCTTCCCGTATCCTGTCCGCTTCATATTCGAAGCCTTGGAATCCGGAGGCGATCCGCTCGTAATACTCGGAGCCGTGTTCCCCGGTACAGCATATGGTATCCCGCAATCCGCTGAGAAACCGCGCATCCAGCAGCGGAGCCTCCAGATAACCCCGGAGCCCCTGTTCCAGCGTCATGAGATACCCTGCCAAATTCCCGCTGTCCACTGTGGATACGTAGGCTGGGTGCAGCGGTTTTAGGGTGCGGGTGTCGTACCAGTTATATAGGTGGCCGTTCCACTTGGGAAGCGCCTCCATGGTGGATATGGTCTTGTCCAGCAAGCTCTCCATTTCGATGGTGCCAATGTAGCCCATGTCCCTTGCGGTCAGCGCGGCAAGAAGTCCCAGGCCAATGTTGGTCGGTGAGGTTCGATGGGCAATCCCCTTCGGAGGGTCCTCCTGGTAATTGTCCGGCGCCAGGTAGTGGGTTTGCGGCCCCGAAAACTCCTCAAAATAGCGCCAGGTTTTTCGCGCAATCCTTCCCAGCAGCACCTCGTCTTCCGAAGTGATTTCCTTTGCTGCCGGTTTGTCATCCCTGCTGATCAGATAAGCAACAGCAGGTGATACGGCCCAAAGGAGAACCAGCGGCAAGCTGAACAAAACTGTCGGCGTTCCCCACCATCCGGCCAAAATCAGGGTGGCAATTGCCAGCAAGGGGCCTGCCCACATCGTTTTTATGTGGCTTGCAAGAGAATTACTCTGGTTCTTTTCCACATCCGCCGATGTAATCCATTCCAGCATGTTTTTCTTTGTAATAAAGAGCCGTGCCAGGGTCACAAAAATTGCGCTGGCAGCCAGCCAGGCTTGGTGGGGAAGAAAGACCAGATTCAGCAGGCACTGCAAAAATACCGATTTAATCCCGCTCATAACCGGCGTATAATGCCTGGTTCTGCTGTTTTTACGAAACAGGGAAACGATCACGCCGACAATCGACTCAATCAGCGGAAACATGGTGGTCAGGAGCAAAGTACCCAGCCAGAATACAGCACTGCCCGGAAGAATATGAAAGCCCAGTACCGCCAGTAAAACAAGAGATGGCGCAAGAACACTCCTGCGCAGATTGTCAAATATTTTCCACTTGGACAAAGGAGAGAGGGGATTGACGATCTTTTGGGGAGCGCCGTTGCGGATTCTGCCAAATAAAAGCGGCAGAAGCTGCCAGTCTCCGCGAATCCAACGGTGTGCCCTCGCGGCATATGCCTGATATTTGCTTGGATAGCCATCGATCAGGTTGAGGTCGGTTGCCAGCGCGGCCCTCGCATAAGAGCCTTCCAGAAGATCGTGGCTTAAAACGGTGTTTTCGGGAATTGCCTTTCTTAATACGGCCTGAAAAACCCGCAGGTCATAGATGCCTTTTCCGGTAAAGATTCCCTCGCCGAACATGTCCTGATACACGTCGGACACTGCGCCGGAATAGGGATCAATCCCGTCCTGATTTGTAAAGATACGCGCAAAAACCGATCTCCCGGCGCTCTCAATGTCGATATCAATTCGCGGTTGCAGCAGGGCATGGCCCTCTGTCACGATGCCCTTATCCTCGTCCACCACCGGCGCGTTCAGCGGATGCGCCATAGTTCCGATGAGGCTTCTCGCCGTGCCCATGGGCAGAAGGGTGTCGCTGTCAAGGGTAATTACGTATTTCACTTGTCCAAAGGGCGGAGTCTCGGAGGAAACATACTTGAAGCTGGTGTCCCGGGAACCAAGCAGCAGATCGTTGAACTCCATCAAAGCGCCGCGCTTTCTCTCCCACCCGATCCAGATGTTGTTGCTCTCGTTGAATCGCCTTTCCCTGTGGAAAAAATAGAACTTATCCGGTTTACCCTGGCCGACAGCGCGATATGTATCGTTGAGCGCTTTGATTCCCTGCATAGCGGCCGCGATGATGGCGTCGTCGCTTTTTAGGCGGGGCTCGTCCGCGTCCCGGAACGCGCCGATGACGGCGAAATACAGATTATCCTCCCGGTTTCGCAGGAAGTGACCCTCCAGCGTGCGCAGCAGCTCCCGCACCCGGTTTTCGTCGGGCAGAATCGTCGGAATCACGACGATTGTGCCGAGATGCTCGGGTATGCCTTCCTTGAGCTCCATTTTGGGAAGAATCTCCGGTTTTAAAACCCTGCATATCACGCGGTTCACAAAGTTGATGGCAATTTCAGAGGCGGGTATCAGTACCGCGAGACCGGACAATATCATAAAAAGTACTCTGCGCATTGTTGCCATGAGGGCTGCATACCGCATGGCAATGGAAACGAGGGCCGCCGTGATCAGGCAAAGCGCTCCCATATACAGGAACCTGCGAAAGCGGCCGCCTTGCAGCTGAAACAGCCGTTTCCCTCCATTCTGTCTCTTTTCCAACGCAATGGAGCCTTGATCCACAAGATAATAACCTACATGCCCGGCCCGGGTATTGTCGGGCGCCTCCAAGCGGGACTGTCCGGCCAGGAACACCGCTTCCCCGGCAATGTGGATTTCGGAGCAGTGGTGAATTGTCGCCAGCTCCTCCACCCGCTCCCGGTAGCGGTTCCGGGTTGGGGGATCCATTCCGGAATAGGCTCCGTCGGCGTCATTCCGGAGAATTTGCTCCACATGGCTGGCTTCCCGGGCAAGCCCCGACCAGTCCAGTGAGGCAAAATAGTGAAGGCTTGTAATGCAGTTGCCCATGGATACGGTAACCGATGATTGCGCGTCATGCTCCTTGCGCGTCATCTCATCTGTATTGGTACCCATTCTAGTTAGAATTTTGTTGATTGTCTGCATGGCGGCAACATGGTCGCGCCCCGACAACCGCAACCGGTAGGATAAATGTTCGATGAAAGCCGAATCAAAATCATCCGGTGTCTTTAATTCGTTTTTCATCTGTGTTTGAAAACGTAAAAAGCCTTCACTTGTATTCCCCGCGAATTCACGATATAGCTTGTCCGCCTTGCGCCACTGCGAGCGCGTATCCCATATAATCTCACATAACTGCCGGATGCTCTCGACGATGGCCAGCTTAATCACAATGGGGATGGCTCTGATCTCTCTTTCAAAAAGTACATTGTGGGTCTGGTAGGCTTTCAGGTAGGCGGACAATGCGGTTTCGTCCAGGTTACCGTCCGTATCCGTTACAAGCTCCACCGCGACCACAAAAATCCTTGCATAGCCCTTAAATGACCCGGACCGCAACACCGGCAGTCTGTGATATTTCTTTTTGCTCAACTCACCTCTGAGAACCTTGACCTGCGACTCAAGGAGATAAAAATTATCCAAAAGCCATTCCGCCGGCGCGGGGACATCCCGCTTTTTTCGAATATCCTCGCTGAGCTCCCTGTATGTGGCAAGGATATAGTCATAGTTGGCGTTCAGCCTGGGGAGAGGCCAATTCAAAATATTTCGCTTTCTTGTAATGGTGTGCTTGATCGCGGCTTTGTGGGCGTAGTCCTCCAGTTCTTCGCTCTTCAGCGACGCGCTGCGATAATCGATCCTGCGGTTTCTGGAGGATAACCACAACAGAATCCACAATAGCAGCAAAACCGCGGTAATCGCCAGAACGCATTCGATGAAATAGATTTGATAGATATTCAACACCGGAATCAGTCCTTTCGTGGCGGCTGCCCCAATTTACCGGTGGTTGTCATAGCTGGTCTTTCTCTGTGACGTTTGATTGTTTCTCCATCCCAGAGAAGCCCTGTCCACGTTGGATTTTCCGGATCGGTTCCGGCGAAATTCTTGCTGCACACGCACCTTGACCTTCACCGGAGAGCGGGGGTGGTTGTTTTCCTCCGGGAGGTAAGCCGGTGCTTCGGATTGCCGCGCAATGCTGTTTTCTTTTTGAGGAATCCCCGAATAGTTGATGTGTTTCTTCATTTTGTAAATTCTTTTTGTCATAATAAACCCTCATTTCTGCCAAGACACAAATTGTTATGAAATCGCTGCACCGCCCCGCTTGGCGGAAATAAGCTTCGCGCAGCGAAGTTGCGGCGAATGCCGCAAGGTGAGCGTGAATTTTCACGCTGGGCTCCCTTCAAAGTGCCTGCCGCGGCGGCAGGGCGATAGGATGGTGAGCTACGGCCTGCTATTTCTTATAGTATACACCATTGCATCCGCAAATCCTAGAGATCATTTAGATAATTTATATAATATTATTACACTTTATTAAAAACAATTTGTAAATTTTCTTTAATTATCACGTTCTTTTCGGGCAGATGTGCTATACTTGAAAAGAGAAATGACAGTCGCCGCCAATTATAGAATATAGTAAACCAACTTCAAAATGCGATCATTTTGAAATTGGTTTACCGGCTGGGAATCAACTTTTCCTCTTTCTTTTTTCCATTTTTAAAGTTGATTCACTATAACAAGCCGCTCTTTCGAAAGAAGCATTGACACCACAACCTTTAGAGGGTACCGTGACCCACGTCAAGGCAGATGTTGAAAAGGCGGCTTTTTACATAGGGTACGATGCGGTTGAAAGGCCACCGACAGCGGCGGCATTCCGGCAGTTCCCCGCTTTACAGGCGGGATGCCGCCCAACATTCATGAAAATAAAGTGAGGCGGAGATGGGAGGCAGGCTATGAAAGAGATAAAGCTGTACTACTGCGAGGAGAGCAGAACATATCTGGTGGATTTTGGGGAGTCCTCGGCCCAATGCCGCTGCGAAGGGTTGACGCTCCTGGAGCCCAATACTGTGGAAGCCGCGAAGGAAAAGCACATTCCGGTTTGCAGCGTGTCGGACACAGACGTGTTGGTGAAGGTGGGAAGCCAGCCGCACCCTATGCAGCCGGACCATTTAATCGAATGGATCTTTGTACAGACCGACAAGGGAGGCATTTACCGGAAGCTTCAAACCGGAGATCAACCAAAGGCCAATTTCCCGGTAAGACCAGATGGGATTCTCGGCGTTTACGCATACTGCAATCTGCATGGCCTTTGGAAGGCGGATTCCAAGGCGTTGGAACTTCATGAGGCAGTCTGCTCCGCGGAGTTCCCGGACGGGTGCATAGATTCATGACACTTGTTTATATAGGCTTTTGCCTGTGATGAGATGCCGGCATAGAGCAACTGCGCACGGAGTGCCGGGGAGAGCCCGGCGCTTTTCTTTCATAGAGAGGAGGGTGGCAGCCATTGGCAATCAATAAAGTGATGCAGGCAGCGCTCAAATTGATCACGGCGCTGGATCCGGATGTCAAAAAAACCTATAAAATGGAGCGGCAGCTGGAGCTGCTCACCGCCCGGCTGCGCGGAAAGCCCAGTGATTACCGCATGTGGGATCGTGTGGTACAAACCGGTGATTACACCATTCCAGTCCGTCTTTTTGCGCCGGATGGAGAGGGGACAGTTCCGCTTCTCCTGTTTTTTCACGGGGGTGGATGGGTCACCGGCGGCATCGAAAACTATACCGGCGTCTGTGCCGATCTGGCCAAGGCGACCGGCTGCACCGTGGCGTCTGTCGATTACCGGTTGGCGCCGGAGCACAAATTTCCGGCGGCGCCGGAAGATTGCTATACCGTTGCCCGGGAGTTCTTTGCCGGTAATATGCTGGGGGTGAGTCCCGGCGATATCACGCTGATCGGTGACAGCGCCGGGGGCAATCTGGCTGCCGCTGTTTCGCTGATGGCAAGGGACCGGGGCGAATTCCTGCCGAAGCGGCAAATTTTACTCTACCCATCTACATATAACAACCACAGTGAATCCTCTCCGTTCCCCTCGATACGGGAGAATGGGACGGACTACCTTCTGACCTCCAAACGGATACAGAGCGTGATCGAGCTGTACCGAAGCTCGGAGGATGATCTCAGAAATCCCTACTTTGCCCCGCTTTTGGCGGATGATCTTTCAGGGCAGCCCCGGACCCTGCTGATTACGGCGGAATACTGTCCGCTCAGGGACGAGGGAGAGGCTTACGGGGAAAAGCTGCGGGCAGCCGGCAACGATGTGGAGATCGTGCGTGTCCGGGACGCGTTCCACGCCTACCTGATGCTGCCGCCGATCTTCGAGCATGTGCAACAAACACACCGGATCATCAATGACTTCCTGGCAAAGGGGTGATCGTCATGGCCCAAAGCAAACAGTGGAGCCGCCTGGACAACGCGGCAAAAATATTCCCGCCCACAACCTCCAGGCGGGACACCAAGGTGTTCCGCTTTGTCTGCGAGCTGACCCAGCCGGTAGACGGCGCTGTTCTGCAGCGGGCGTTGGAAAGGGCATTGGAAGAGTTTCCCCTGTACCGCTCCGTGCTGAAGAAGGGACTCTTCTGGCACTACTTTGAGGAGAGCGGCATGCAACCGCAGGTCATGGAGGAGAAGCTCCCGGTATGTGCGCCCATCTACAACGCGGATAAGCCGGGGCCATTGTTCCGCGTGTCCTGCTACAAGCGGCGGATTAACTTGGAAATCTTTCACGCACTGGCGGACGGAACAGGCGCATTGCAGTTTCTGCGCGCCATGGTATTTACTTATTTGGCTATGCGGTATGGGGTGCCGGGCCGGTTGGCGGATTATGACGCCGCCCGGGATCAAAAAAACCTGGATGCGTTCTATCAGTATTATGACAAGACCAAGAATGTCCCCTCTGTAAAGCGGTATCGAGCCTACCGGATTCGTGGGGAAAAACTGCCCGATAACCGCTTAGGTATTACAGAGGGGTTTCTTTCCGCCAAAGCGGTGCTGGAACAGGCCCATGAGCACAGCGCCACACTCAGCGAATTTCTGGTCGCTCTGTTCATCTGTTCGATCTATGACGGAATGGCGGTACGGGAGCGAATCCGCCCGGTAGTCGTCACGGTGCCGGTGGATTTGCGCCGCTTTTTTTCCGCGCAGACGGCCCGGAATTTTTTTGGGGTTATCCAAATCGCGCACAATTTCCGCAAGAACGGCCAAGGGTTTGACAGTGTGCTCGCCCATGTCAAACAGTCCTTTGAACGGCATCTGACGAAAGAAAACCTGCACGGAATTATCAGCCGCTATTCGGCCATTGAAAACAACGCATTGGTCAAAGCCATCCCGCTGCTGATCAAGATTCCATTTTTCCGGCTTGCCGGGTGGTGGGCGAACGGAGAGGATACCGCTGCTTTTTCCAATGTGGGAAGGGTAACCATGCCGCCCGAGGCGGCGGGGCATATCCGCCTGTTTGATGTGTTTCTCAGCACCAGGCGCCCGCAGCTTTGCCTGTGCTCCTTTGGAGACACGCTGGCGGTCAGCCTCTCCTCCCCGCTGCGGGATACGGGGCTGCAGCGGCGGTTTTTCCGCAGGCTGACAGAGATAGGGATCCCGGTGCAGGTGGTGTCCAACCTGGAACAAAGCAGCGGAGAGGAGGGAACCCATGCTTCGGTGTGAGCATTGCAACATCGATCTGCCGGACGCCCCGAAACGGTGCCCCCTCTGCCAAAGCACGCCCACCGGGGAAGCCGCCGGCAGCGATTACCGATTTCCCGTGCTCCCAACATCCGGAAAAACAGTCAGCCGAATATTACTGGCCTGGATTGCCTTTGGATCTGTTTGCGCGGCAGCCGTTTGCGTCACCATCAACCTGACCCTGCCGGCCGGGGGCTGGTGGTCTCTGTTTGTGGTCGCCGGGATTGCCAGCCTGTGGGCGGATTTTGCCATCATGATCAAGAAGCGGAAGAATCTCCCCAAGGGCATTCTGTGGCAGGTAGCGGCGGTATTCTTAATCGCCTATGCCTGGGACCGGTTTACCGGCTTCTATGGCTGGTCGGTGGATTATGTGCTGCCCATCCTCTGCACCTGCGCCATGATTGGCATGACGCTGGTTGCCAAAATCCGAAGGCTCCACATACAAGACTATATTCTGTACCTTGTTATGGATTGCATCCTGGGGCTCGTATCGTTTGCGCTGCTTCTGGCGGACGCTGTCCGCGTGGCGATCCCATCCGCCATCTGTTTCGGCGCTTCGATAATTTTTCTGGCGGCGCTGTTGTTCTTTGAGGGGAAAGCCCTGTGGGCGGAAATCCAGAGACGGCTGCACCTATAGGTTCCGTAAATATAAATTGATGGCGTTGGCTGCCGCACTTTAATCTTTTCAGATTGCTGTGCGACAGCCCCTTTTTATGTTGGAGGCGATAATACTGCGGGAAGATCAGTCGGAAGAAAAGATCCGCATGAAAAAAAGCGCCTGATAACAGACGCTTTCCTGGTGGACCGTAAGGGGATCGAACCCTCGACCTCTGCATTGCGAACGCAGCACTCTCCCAGCTGAGCTAACGGCCCAAAACCTTATGAACTACAGCCCCTTGATAATTGTCTTATCTATAGTATCAGAAAGGCCTGGGATTGTCCAGTGTTTTTTCTGGGTTCTGTAAATTTCACATCAGGCGCCTCGCCCGGCAGCCCATTTTTTGTGGATTGCATGCAATTATCCGCGGAAGCAAAAACAATGGATTACCCCTGCAAAGCTAATGAATAGAAGGAGTGCTCCAACTTCGCAGGCCCTGCCACTTTGATATTTCGCCAGATGGTTTTCAGCGGGAACCGCAAAAATATGCACTTATCACATAGAATTGTTCACGGCATAACAATTTCTATGCATAATAATGTTTTCTACACACGATGACGGATTTGTATGTTTCTTCTATAATGTAAACATATTTTAGATTTGAGATGAACGGCTTGTGAAGTAAATCAAAATTAATTCTGATACATCACAATAATTGATTGCCAATGCGTGCAGCAACAGATTCATACATGCTGAAATATGATATTTTTTTCAAACATGAGCACAAAAACAAAGAGGAGGACTTTCAATTTGGATAGACTTCTTATAAAAACGGCCCCGCCCGGTCAAAAAACCATTGATGACATATATGCCGGTCTTGGCCGCAGGGTGGCATATGGTGAACGCGGGGTATGCCCGGTTGATTTGACGGCTGTGTTTTTACGGTTGTGCCGGTCGCAGAGCTGTGGGAAATGCGTTCCGTGCCGGACGGGGCTCGGCAAGATATTGGATTTGCTGGAGAAGATACTGGAAGGACACGGCACATCCGAGGATCTCGATCTGATTTGGAGGACGGCAAGGACTGTCGCAGATTCGGCGGATTGCGCCATCGGATTCGAAGCCGCCGAAATGGTATTGGGCGGCTTCGAGACATACAGAAAAGACTTTGAAGCGCATGTAAATCAAGGCTCGTGCATCGCGGCGGGTCAAGCGGTGAGGTGCCGGTGGAACTGCCCTGCCCATGTGGATATTCCGGGGTACATAGCTCTTTGCGGGCAGGGCCGCTACGCCGACGCCCTTTGCCTGATCCGAAAGGACAATCCCCTGCCAAGCACATGCGCGTTGATATGCGAGCATCCCTGCGAGGAATTTTGCCGCAGAGGCATTATCGACGACGCGGTTAATATCCGCGCCATCAAGCGCGCTGTGGTCGAAAAGGCGGAATGCGTACCGCCGGAAATCTGCGCTCCGCGGACAGGCAAAAAAGTCGCGGTCGTGGGGGGCGGTCCGGCCGGACTCACGGCGGCGTATTATCTGTCCCGCATGGGGCATGGCGTTACAATTTATGAAAAGCGCAAGCGGTTGGGCGGTATGCTGCGATATGGCATCCCCCTCTACAGGCTGCCGGACAGGTTCCTTGACGCCGATATCGACGCGATTCTGGCAGTCGGTATCGAAACCGTGATGGAAACCGGGATCGGCACGGATATTCCTTTTGGCGAGCTGCGGGGAAAATACGACAGCGTTCTGGTGACGATAGGGGCGCACGGAGGCAAGCCGCTGGGTATCCCCGGCGAAGACGGCGACGGCGTGTTGTCGGCGGTAAACCTGCTTTCCGACATGGGCGACGGTAATCCGCCTGTTTTTACGGATAAAAATGTTGTCGTAATCGGCGGGGGGAATGTCGCCATGGACGCCACCCGGACAAGCGTCCGCCTTGGCGCGAAATCTGTGCGGTGCGTATACCGCCGCCGCGTGGAGGATATGACCGCGCTGCCCGAGGAGGTCGACGGTGCCGTCGCCGAAGGAGCCGAAATCATCATGCTGCGCGCGCCTGTGCGCGTGGAAAACGGCGGCGACGGTACTGTTAAGGCAATTATTGTCCAGCCGCAGATTATCGGAGAATACAGTGGAGGGCGTCCGGCCCCGAGAAAGGCAAATCTTCCGGAGGAGCGCATAGAATGCGATATTGTTGTGGTGGCAATCGGGCAGGCGATTGAATCGGAGCATTTCAGCGGCTGCGGGATACCGCTCCGCTACGACAGGATCAAAACCGGATTAAGCTGCGCCATCCCCGAAATGCCCGGCGTCTTTGCCGGCGGCGACTGTACCTTTGGCCCGGCTACCGTCATTCGAGCGATTGAAGCCGGTAAAGTATCAGCCGCCAACATAGACGCGTATCTGGGATATTCCCATCAGATTGAATCCGGAGTGGATATTCCCCAGGCGCCACACAGCCATCAAAGCATATGCGGACGCGTGACCAATGCCGAACGCGAGGCGCTTGCGCGCAAACGTGATTTCGAGCTGATCGAGCTGCCGATTTCCGATGAGGAAATGGTTCAGGAGTGCTCGAGATGCTTGCGCTGCGATCACTATGGGCTTGGCGCCCTGAAGGACGGGAGGGTTTTCAGATGGTAAACATCAAAATTGACAAACAATCTGTCAGCGTCCGGGAAGGATCGACAATACTGGAAGCGGCTGCGGCCGTGGGTA
>Ga0153947_1001188_pt1 | contig 12453 bp, 9 predicted proteins | sample TSNJ031MetaG_FD_104697 | JGI IMG/M metagenome (GOLD analysis project Ga0153947, IMG submission 104697) | Attine ant fungus gardens microbial communities from New Jersey, USA - TSNJ031 MetaG | ecosystem: Host-associated > Fungi > Mycelium > Unclassified | place: USA: New Jersey, Wharton State...
ATTAAATACTTGGTACTGGAATCGTGATGATGGTTATTTTGATGGTTTGTGGTGGCAGGATGAGAAGAAGTTAACAGAGGCGATTGCGATGCTGGAGTATGAGGCATTGTGTACCGGGGAGTTAGATCTGTTAAAATTGGACATGGCTTATGGTGCCTATGATACCAACAATCGAATGTTTGCGCTTCAAGCGCTGGTGAATGCACAACGGGAGGGAAGTTATACTTCGGGAACGATTACGGCTCTGGAAGATAATTTTACAAGGGATAATCGTTCTTATGGTGATCAGAAGCATAAATTGAGTTATCAGGATATTCAGTACTTAAAGAAACAGCATGATGGGATTTTGTTTAAAGAAGAAGGCTACTGGCTGGAGCAAGGCTGGGGCGATGTGATCATGGGAGCGACTGTTCTTGGCAGTGCTGTGACAGTAAGAGGCATTCAGAAGTATGATGCCGGGAAGGTGAGCAGTGACACGGAGGCTAGTGGAGTTGGAAAGAGTGAAAAAATAAGTCCTTATGATTTGCAAAAGACACATTCACAAACATTAAGTAAAAAGGATATGGCAGATCTAGTAAATGATATAAAGGTAAATGGTATCAAAGAGCCTATAAAATATGTTGAATATAATGGCAACAAGTATATTGTTGATGGACATCATAGAACGTTAGCGGCAAAACAGTTAAAATTAACAGATATCCCTGTTGAACGTGCAGAACTACCATATGGTGGATATGAAAGTATTCAAGATTTATTGTGGGTTGACTAGTAAATTTTATATGAAAGGATTAAACTATGGCATTATGGCAATTTGATTTTTGGATTATTCCAATGAACAGAAAAAAGGAAAATTTTCAAGAGGATGAAATATTGTCTTGGAAAAAAGAAAAGATTAATATTGATATCAACAAGTTTTTTGAAAATATTTTAAAAGAAGAAGCAAGTTGGTCTGAACATATTAAACAATATGGCGAAGGAGATAAAACATGCATAAAGCTCCGTGTGGAGGATAATAAAATTGATGAAATTAGTTGTAGATTAGATTTAAGATCATTATCTAAAGATCAATTAGAGAAAATACTAGATTATATTTCTAAAATAAAAGGTGAAATATTCTATAAAGGAGAGATTTATCCGGCAAGTTTTGAATCAATTAAAAATTTGATAAAGGAATCTGAGGCAGCAAAATTCTGTGTGAACCCTCAACAATACTTTGAAGAAATTGTAAATAAGTAAGCAATTCATTCTGATGTTCAAGATGCGCGTATATGACAGTGAATAACGATGAGATTTTAGCTACAGATTTTTGCTGAAGCTAAGCGATTAGCATTATGAGCGGTGATATTATCAGGAATCTGGAGAAATAGGCGAGGAAATTTTAAACAATAAAATGCTGTACTATCAGGTTTTGACTCCAATTCAGATATGAAGTAAAATATCATCAAATGAATTGGAAACACCTCAGGCAGAAAAATCAATTGCTTTAAGCAAGATTCTGCCAGAGGTGTTTTTAGTTTGTGGTTGAGGGGCTAAAATAGGGTATTACCCGATTGCCCCTTTTTCTACGATCCCGGCACTATTATCGGGGTTCTATTATTTTCTGGGTCTGCTTTTGACCCGGATATTGAATTGGCACGAGATCTTTCATACCAGCACCATCCATTCGGCCGATAATATCAGCTAATTCATGCATAGTGAGTGTGTTATCCGGATAAAAGCGGCCATCATCGTCCACGGTAATGATTTCATGATGCAGATACTTGTTAATGGCATAGTATCCTTCCCCGTCACCTGTTTTTGTAATATCGCTGGCCCGGCTATTTTCAAAGTCAACCGTATCGGGATAACTAAAGACACGATCTATTAATACTACCAAATCTTCCCTTGTAATCGGATCATCCGGATAAAATTTATTGGAACTATCGCTGTTAATAAGTCCATAATATTGCGCCTTGCGTATAAAGGCTCTGTCCGGGTGGGCTGCTGTATCTGCAAAATCCGCAACCGTTTGATCCGGACCGGGGAGCAACGTCGCCATCCGCATGATTACCTTAACTGCTTCGGCACGGGTAACGATTATATTTGCTGAATACTCCTGTGCGGAAATCCATCCTTTGTCAATGACGTTTGTATCAGAATCTTCTCTTGCGGCTGTAAAGTTTACCGATGCGGAGCCATCCGCTACAAGACGGATCTGGATCGCTTCCAGACGCAGGCTTCTGCCGGTGGTCCCTGCTTCCTGACCATTTCGGACCCAATTCAGCCATCCTAAATTCTGAACATGGACCCGGTATTCTACATGATATCCAGGCATATTATTCAGCTTAATACGGATGCATTCCCCTCTTAAACCTCTTCCCGTAGTGCCAGCCACAGTACCGGTCGTCTTCCAGTCCACCCAGCCCAGATTCTGTACATGCATCTGATAAGAAAGACTGGCACCTGCGGGGGCATCTTTCAACAGGATCTTGACAGCCTCCATACGTTTACTCTGTCCGGTCGTGCCTGAAACCGCTCCGTCTTTTCTGGAGTAATCCGATTCCCAGCCGAGGTCCTGCAGATGAGAAGAATATAGGATAGAAGGAGTGTTCTGCTGTTGGGAAGTTTGTGTTTTGTAATTTGCATACATGGACCAAATGTTTGAATTTTCCTGACCTAATGCCCAGCTTCCGGAGCCTTTCAGACTGTATTTATTAACAAGTTGTAATTTATATTCTGTAGAGGCAATATCATCATACCAGATATCGTATACACCGGGTGTTAATGTCCTCCCTCCCCAAAGCTTCGGCATCGTTTCCCCTTCGTACAGACGCAGTGTAAGCTGCGCGGAGCGGGAATCGGTATGGTATACTTTGGTGGTTTCATAATTTTGAATAAGATTCTCGATATCCATAGAGGTTATCCCCTGGCCGCCGACCGCCTCTCCTTCTTTCCAGTAACGGCCAAAAAAGGGAATACCGAGAACCAGTTTATCGGCGGTGGTATACTTTAGTGCATACAGGATTGATTTTTCAGCAAAAGAAGCACTGGAAACAGGCCCGGCAGGACCGCCGGAGTATGACTCGTCATAACCCATGATCATTAGATAATCACTGTATTTTGCAAGCTCTGCGTAGTCATAGGACCCATGCCATCCGGTCTGCCAGTTGTTTGGATTGGCTGCCACAGCTACCGTAATAATTTTGTCTGGCATTTTATCCCTCAGCCTTTTAACAAAGTTCGAGTAAGCATTACGATGAAGGTGACTTACATTTTCAATGTCAACGTTAATGCCATCGAGATTATAATTGCTTACGGCCTGGGCAATTTGGGATGTCAGTCCCTCAGTATTATCTAATGCGGTAATTCCCAGCGTCCGGTCCCAATGGTTTGAGAGAAAAGGAACAACCTGCCTGTTTTGAGAATGCATATTCTGAACAAATTGAGGATCAATTTTCTGGTAATTCAGGCTTCCGTCAGAATAAAGCTCAAAGTAATCAGGGGAAACACTATTCAATACTTCATCACTGGTCTTAACATAATTCATATACTGAGTGGTAGTTCCGCCATATAGATAAGACATGGCGTATCCGTGTGCAAAAACAGGCATAGAAGATAATAAACAAAAGAATAATGAGATGATCACCAGAGCTAACTTTTTCATAATTTTCATATAATAATTGATTCACCTCCTTGGCATAGGAGATATTATTGACCAAAAACATTAATATATACTTCGAATAGATATAGAGCTGCCTATATGGAAAGTATACAAAAAAAAGCATTTATTTTAGTGAACTATTTACCGCGCAGTAAACTTGACTTCCGAATTGATAATGTATATAATTCTCTATATAATATAAAATAAATTATTTTATATTCAATAAAGAGAAATTATATTTAATTAAAAATCTCTAACACAAACAAAATAGAGCCGGAAAACAATGATGGAAGGAAATCTGATATGTCTGAATACATTCTCGAAATGAAAAATATTAGTAAAAGTTTTTCTGGTGTCAAAGCACTTGATAATGTCATGCTTCAGGTTAAACCAGGGGAAGTACACGCACTTATGGGAGAAAACGGTGCAGGGAAATCTACGTTGATGAAGATACTGATGGGGATATACAGTTCGGACGGCGGCGAGATAATTATGAACGGCGGGAAATACAAGGCAAATAACCCTAAAGAAGCGATGAGTGTCGGAATATCAATGATTCATCAGGAACTGAACCCCATACTGGATATGCCCGTATATGAAAATATTTTTGTTGGCAGGGAACTGCATAAGGGTATATTGGTCGATAAAGCAGCAGAACTAAAAGAAGCCAGGCGACTGCTTGACGATTTGGAGATAAGCGTTTCGCCCCAGATGATGCTGAGGAATCTCAGTGTGGCACAATGCCAGTTGATCGAAATAATCAAAGCGATTTCTATCAAAGCCAAGGTGATCATAATGGATGAGCCGACATCAGCGATTACAGACCATGAAGTAAATGTATTGTTTTCGCACATAGAAAGCCTGCGTAAGCAGGGGACTGCGATTATTTATATATCTCACCGCATGGAAGAAATATTTAAAATTTGTGACAGGATCACAGTAATGCGTGATGGCCAATATGTCGGAACGGATACGGTTAAGAACCTTGATGAAAATAAGCTGATCAAAATGATGGTTGGCCGAGAGATAACAGATGTTTTTCCTAAGCTTGAAGCAGAAATAGGCGAAGTTGTGTTAAAGGCAAAAAATATTTCCCGTGGGAAACGGGTAAAGGACATTAGCTTTGACCTTCGCAGGGGAGAAATATTGGGCATTGCAGGTTTGGTCGGCGCCGGCCGGACCGAACTTGTAGAAGGCTTATTTGGGATAGAGAAGCTATCAGCCGGAGAAATATATATACACGACCGCAAGGTCAGTATTCATTCACCGAGAGATGCGATAAAGCATGGACTGGCACTGGTCACGGAAGACCGCAAAGGGTCAGGATTGAATCTCGGAGGCACAGTCGAGGACAACATCACGACCATTGCGATAAAAAAACTCTTAAAAGGCGGTCTGGTAAATAAATCGAATATGCGAAAGGCCGCCGACGAATACATAGATAAACTGAAGATCAAAACTCCATCAAGAGATCAGGCCGCCCGGAATTTATCGGGTGGAAACCAGCAGAAAATCGTTATATCCAAGTGGCTGCTGGCCGAACCGGAGATAATTATAATGGATGAGCCCACACGTGGGATAGACGTTGGTGCGAAGCGTGATATTTACCTGCTTATGGGGGAACTTGTGAAAAACGGAAAGTCGGTAATTGTCATATCGTCGGAAATACCGGAACTGATGGGAATATGCGATAGAATACTTGTTATGGCTGAAGGTGAGATGACCGGTGCATTATCCAGGGGTGATTTTTCGCAGGAAAACATTATGGCTTATGCTTCAGCGATTGAAGCTTAATGGTGATTATTATTTGAACAGATCAGTTGGATTGGAGAGAAAATGGAAAAAGTAAAAAAACCGTTCGATAAACAAAGGTTTATTAAAGAGTATGGCATAATTCTTATATTTGTGGTGCTTGTAGCAGTCATGACAATATTGTCACCTAATTTCGCACAACCCAAGAATCTCATTAATATTTTAAAACAGACCTCGATTAACGGGATCCTGTCTTTGGGTATGATGTTTGTGATCATTTCGGGTGGATTTGATCTTTCGGTTGGGTCGATAGTTGGCGTTAGCGGAGTTGCGGCGGCGTATCTGGGGATGGGAGAATATCCGCTGATCATACCGCTGCTGGCCTGTATTGGCCTGGGTGCACTGTTTGGTCTTGGAAATGGGATCGGGATTTCGTTTGGTAATTTGCCGCCATTTATAATGACATTGGGGATGATGACGGTACTGCGGGGCTTGGCGCTGGTTATATCCGGAGGGCAGCCTGTCACCGGTATATCCGGCGAATATGTCAACATATCCAGCGGTTTTTTATTTGGCATCATACCTTATTTAGCAGTGTATTTCGTGATAGCAATTGCAATCTGTGCATTTATTCTAACGAAAACGGTGTATGGCAGAAGAATTTATTCATGCGGAGGCAATATGCTTGCGGCGCGTGTTTCGGGTATCAATGTAAAGGCGATGCAGACTTCCGTATATATGATCGCAGGAATTATGGCAGGAGTTGCAGGCTTCCTTCTGACAGCGCGTACTACGGTAGGTGCACCTACCGCAGGTGAAGGTTATGAAATGGATGCCATAACAGCATGTGTGATCGGTGGCGTCAGCATGAACGGCGGTACAGGGAAATGGTACGGAGTGGTTGTTGGGGCATTGATTATATCAGTGATTGCAAATGGTCTGGACATATTGGGGGTTTCTTCTCACTATCAGAAGATCATCAAGGGAATTATAATTATCGTCGCAGTACTTGCAGATGTTAATGGGAAGAATGCCCGTTAATATATAAAAGAAAGAGAAGCAGGAGGAAATTGTATATGAAGAAAAAATTGGCAGCATTTTTAATGAGTGCAGTGCTGACGGTTGGATTATTAGCCGGCTGCAACAGCGCATCGAATGAAGAGACGGGAAACAATGACACAGCAGAAACAGAAGCTGGTTCGGGATCAGAGAAACTGAAAGTGGCAATGTGTATGAGTCATCAGACAAATGACTTCCAGATCACGGTTACATCAGCAGCAATCGCAAAGGGTGAGGAATTGGGCATCGAAGTAGTCGTATTTGATGGCAATAACGACTCTGCCACACAGATCAGCCAGATTGAGTCTGCTGTTGATCAGGGGTATGATGGTATCATATTTGAGCCTATTAATGTAGATGCGGTTCAGAATATTGTCGACTATGCAACCCAGGAAGGGGTTCCGGTGATTAATGTTGTGGGTGCGATGACCGACTGGGAGGACTATGTCGCGGGATATGTTGGTGGTGATAATGTGACGGCAGGCGAAATGGAGATGCGTAAAGTCGCGGAACTGCTTGATGGTAAAGGAAATGTTGCGATACTGAATGGTCCGATGGGATCTGATCCTCAGATTCAGCGTCATGAAGGATATGATATCGTATTGGCAGAATATCCTGATCTTGTGGTTGTGAATGAAGACGATGCCGAATGGGCGACGGATAAAGCTCTGAATATTGTTGAAAACTGGCTTCAGTCCGGTAAAGATATCGATGCTGTTGTTTGCCAGAATGATGGTATGGCTGTTGGTGCGGCAAAAGCGATACAAGATGCCGGTCTTACCGATGTTATTGTAACCGGTATTGATGCAACATCAGACGGAATTGATGCAATCAAGAGCGGAGCTGTGACCGGAACGGTTTCTCAGGACGCAGCCGGACAGGGAAGTCTTTCGGTTGAGACTATATATAAGGTTATAAAGGGTGAGACTCTGGATGATAAAGACCTTCGTACTGAGAATATCTGGATTGATTCTTCAAATGTAAATGATTATTGATATAAATAAGGAGACGATACATTGCTGAAAGCATCATTTGTAAATACCCACTTTGTTGATGCTCAATTTCACCGCCAGCATTCGCAGTTACTCCATCGGCATAAGGAGGTCATCGAACTTTTATATGTGATAGCAGGCTGCGGACGATATATTGTCAGTGAATGTGAGTATTATGTGCAGGCAGGTGATTTGATTATCTGCAATGCCAATACACTGCATGGGGAGGCTTTGCTGCGGGAGCATGAAATGCAGAGTTATTGCAGCGTTTTAACCAATCTTCAAGTCCCCTCACTGCCCCCCAATGCCCTGATCGGCAAGAAATGTGATCCGGTAGTGACATTGACGCTCAACAAATCGCCGGTCGAACATATATATTCGGCTCTGCATTTCCTTAATACACAAAAGGAAAAGTATCAGGAAGAATGCGAACTGCTGGCGAATACGTTACTGAACATAGTGTATAAGGAAGTGACCGGCAGAAATATTATCCATCGTTCGGATAATCGAAAATCTGAGGAACTGATTCAGTGTATCACCGAATACCTTGATGAACATTATATGGAGGATATTTCATTGCAGGAGCTGGCATCGTTGTTTCATTTGGATTATTACTATCTGGCTCATTTTTTTAAAGCGAAAACAAATATGTCGCCGCTGAAATATGTTATCCAGCGCAGAATTGGTGAAGCCCAGAATCTGCTTATGAATTCGGAGATGCAGATAAGTGAGATCGGTGGAAAAATGGGTTTTTATGACAGTAGTTATTTTAGTACGATGTTTAAGAAATATGTGGGTCTTGCACCGTCTCAGTACCGCAAGCATTTTAGTAATAAGAATATTCTGTAAAGGTTAAGCCCGTCTTGTGACGGGCTTATTTGTTTTGAAATATTCAGACAGTTATAATGTTTTTGCGGGCATTTCTGCCAATAAAAAATCGATATGTAGATGAAAAAGAAAAAATATATACATAAAAAAGAAAAACAAAATCGTTTGCTTAGTTAAAATGATGACTAAAAATTAACGATAAATTATATAGAAAGATTAGATTGTGACAATTGCATAAAAAAGAAAAGATAAAATTTGTGCCGAAGCCAAGAATATACAAGTATCAAAAAAACAAGCCGAAAAAATGCTTTACTTAAAGCAATTTAACACTAACAGTTTTATAAACATTTTGAATATAATTAGCGCATAGCACTAGCAAACACATAAAAAATTAAGGGAGGCGTCACATTATGAGTTTATCTAAGAAAATGGTTATTTTAGTTTTAATGATTTGTATGACAGCAAATTTGGCAGCGTGCAATAAGTCTTCATCGGGCACTGAGAGCAGCAGTACTGCAGCCGAAATACAGGAAGGAAGTGATACAGGCGATATTTCTGATCTGAAAGTAGGCGTTGTAATGAAATCCTATGATGAATTTCAGCAACTGGTTATGGATGGCGCGAAAGATATGGCGCTTGAGTTAGGTATTGCGGAGGCAAATATCACGTTGGTAGCGCCGAATAATGAAAGTGATGTAATGGCACAAGTTACTATGGTGGAAGATCTGATTTCCAAAAATATTGATATCCTGGTGCTTGCGGTAAATCAGGAGGATTCAATGCTGAATGTTCTTGATACAGCAAAAGAAAAAGGGATTCAGATTGTCTTTGCCGATACACAAGCTGAGAATTTTGAAGGCGCGGTTACCTATATTGGTACAGACAATAAGAGTGCTGCCTATGAAGGTGCATTGATATTTGGCGAAGAACTTGAAGATAATTCAAATGTGGTGATTTTGCGGGGGAAATTGGGTGATGTAAACCATGAAGCCCGAACCGAAGGATTGATTGAAGCTTTGGAAGAAAAAGGCCATACGGTATTAGAAGTACAGGATGCCAATTGCGAAACTGATAAAGCGGCATCTACGATGGAAGATTTATTGACCAAATATCCGGATCAGATCGATGCCGTAATGGTAACGAGTGATTCTATGGCTGTTGGTGCGGCTCAGGCGGTGAAGGGCACAGGACTTACAGACAGTATTAAAATCTGCGGTTTTGATGGTTTCCAGTCAGCTATCTCATTGGTAGAAACAGGGGAGATTACCATGATCATTGGACAGAAGCCATATGAAATGGGTTATGAAGCTGTAAAGTGCGGAGTAGAATCTATCGATGGGGCGACTTTTGATTCATACATTAATCCCGGAATTGTTATGATAACCAGCGAAAATTATAAAGATTATCTGAATTAAAAAACTGCTGTTTGCTGCCTTGGGTAAGGTATAAGGCAGCAAACTATCTTTCAATGAAGGGAGGAATATGTCGTATGGACGGTAATGTCATTGAACTGAAAAATGTTACAAAAAGATTTCCGGGTGTAGTTGCATTGGATGACATGAGTTTGTCTCTGAGGTGCGGAGAAATACGCGGATTGATCGGAGAAAATGGGGCAGGAAAATCCACCTTGATTAAAATCCTGACAGGTGTTTATCAACCGGATGAAGGAGAGCTTTTGCTTGATGGCCAAGCATACTCTTTCAAAGGACCGGCCGATGCCAAAGCAGTTGGAATTGCCTGTGTTTACCAGGAACTCAATATTGTTAAGGAGTTGTCTATTACCGACAATATGTTTCTGGGAAACTACATAAAGAACAAAACCGGGTTGTTGGATTATAAAACCATGAACCAAAAGACTGAGGAAATAATGGCCTCGATGAATCAGCCTATCGAGGCTGGTGAAATTACCGGTAATTTAGGCATGGGGCAGCAGCAAATGATTGAGATTGGCAAGGCGATTCTGCTGGATGCGCAGGTGTTGATTCTGGATGAACCTACTTCCAGTCTGGGGGAAAAGGAAGCGGAGGAGCTGTTTCGAACGGTTAGACTCCTCAAAGAAAAGGGCTTGGCAATTTTATTCGTTTCACATAAGTTGGAGGAAATATTTGAGCTCTGTGATGATGTGACGGTTATGCGTGATGGTAAACATATTATTACATCACCATCTGCAGAAATGACGAAAGATTCGCTAATTGAATACATGGTAGGACGTTCATTGGATAATCTGTATCCGAAGGGAAAGGTCAAGCAGGGTGATGTTGCTTTGGAAGTGAAAAACCTTACCCGAATTGGTGAATATTACAATATTAACTTTAAAGCGCACCGCGGAGAAATAGTTGGTTTTGCCGGCCTCGTCGGCGCCGGGCGTACCGAGCTGATGCGAGGTATATTTGCGGCTGATCTTCCGGATAGCGGAGAAATATATATTAATGGAGAAAAAAGAAATATTACATCTCCGAAGGCTGCGATTGATAATAAGATTGCTTTTTTGACTGAGGATAGAAAACAGCAGGGTCTGGTTTTGACGGAAACGATTGAAAAAAACTTAACGCTGGTTAATATTGATCAGTTAAAAACGGGGGTTTTCATCAATACTCCAGTGATAAAACAGCAGGCTGTCGAACTTGTAGAAAGGTTGAGAATTCGTACACCGACACCAGAGAAATTGGTGGGAGAGCTTAGTGGCGGGAATCAACAAAAGGTGGTTATCGGGAAATGGGTTGTCACAGATGCGGAAATTTATATCTTTGACGAACCTACACGAGGCATTGATGTCGGAGCTAAAATTGAAGTCTATAATGTGATAAATGAGTTGGTTTCTCAAGGAAAGTGCGTGCTGCTGATTTCCTCTGAGCTGCAAGAAATACTCGGAATGTGTGACCGGGTTATTGTAATGAGGGAAGGATATCAAAAAGGTGAAGTTGAACGTGGAAGTGATTACTTTGATCAGGAATCTATTATGAAAGCAGCCTGGGGAGGAGATATTTATGAATAAAGATCTAGTGAAAAAAAGAACTAAAAAAATGCCGAGTTTTATCGGGCCGCTTATGGCGGTTGTGTTACTATCTATTGTGTTAGCAATTGCATCAGAACATTTTTTGACTTTCTCAAATTGGATGAATATCTTCCGCCAAACAGCGATTAATGCATTGATATCGGGCGGAATGCTTCTAGTGCTGCTCACTGGCGGTGTGGATTTGTCGGTGGGTTCCATGGTAGCGCTTACTTCTTGCACAATGGGTGTACTGATGGTTAATTTCGGTATTCAGAATCCGTTGATACTTGTGGGTGCGGCTTTGCTGGTAGGGCTTTTGTGCGGTGGATTTAATGCAATGCTATTTACCAGACTGAAGCTGCCGCATCCGTTTGTTTCGACGATGGGTTCTAAGATGATTTTCCGCGGGGCCGCATTGTTTATAACGGGTGCTTCTCCGATCGCCGGTTTTCCGGACTCGGTTACATTTCTTGGTTCCCGCAACATCGGTGATTTTCCAATTTGCTTTATTGCAATAATTATTGTATTTGTTGTCATGCACATATTTTTGACGCGCAGTGCACTGGGGCGAAAAATCTATTCGGTTGGAGGTAATAAAGAGGCAGCCAGGCTCTCGGGTATCAGTGTGTCGAGAATTTTGAATTTCGTTTACATTATGTCAGGCTTTATGTGTGCACTGGCTGGGATTGTGATGGTTGGCCGGGTCGGTACCTCAGCACCGCTTGCCGGTGAAACCTATGATACCGATGCAATTGCGGCCTGTGTAATTGGCGGTGCTTCCTTTAACGGGGGCAAGGGGACTATGACAGGAACACTTATTGGTGCACTGCTCATCGCTATCATTCGAAATGGTCTGAACCTCCTTGGTGCCCAGACCGATGTCCAGTATATGGTAATCGGTGCGGTTATTGTTATTGCTGTTTTGATTGACGTTATCCGTACTAGTTCTGCAAATAAAGCCAAGCGTCTAAGTAAAGCGAAGGCAGAAGTTTAATAATTAATTGTTTAGGAGAGAAAGACATGCAAAACGTTAAAATAGGAGCATGTGACTGGGCCTTGCCGGGAGCAGGTTTATATGCAGCCCGGATAGCGGCATCCGTGGGCCTGGATGCACTGTCTCTGAAGATCGGTTTATATGAAAATGATTATCCGGTTACCCATTCTGAAATGCAGAAGATATATTTAAG
>Ga0153947_1001191_pt1 | contig 12429 bp, 10 predicted proteins | sample TSNJ031MetaG_FD_104697 | JGI IMG/M metagenome (GOLD analysis project Ga0153947, IMG submission 104697) | Attine ant fungus gardens microbial communities from New Jersey, USA - TSNJ031 MetaG | ecosystem: Host-associated > Fungi > Mycelium > Unclassified | place: USA: New Jersey, Wharton State...
ACTCTTTTACTGCTTCCCATAATTCATCTGATATTGTCCATGATTTATAGCTCTTTTGCTCTTCCATTTGCTCATCACCATGGATAGTTTACCATATTTTCTATTTTACGGATAGGCCCTTAACATGTCTGGAACTTTCATTGGACTCTGAGGATCTCAATCTTCTTCACGCGGTGCGCAGCCACGTTATGCAGGTCGCGGCGGCAGTTTTGGGGGTGGGGAGCTTGCTTGTATTCAAAGATTTGCTAAACCTGCACCCATTGATATCAATGATTATGGCATGCGCCTTCGGATTAGCAATTATTTTGTATTTTGACTATCAATATAAATATTCGACGCTATATGTTGCGGCAGCGATTATAGCAACACTGATCATGGTAACCTGAACAATTCAAGAGGAAGATTTTCCATTCTGGCGTATTTTATTGGTAGTGATTGGCTGCATACTGGGATACATGGCTAATTATCTTATATTTCCAATTACTTATAAATTAGGAAGGAATGAAAATCAACAGTATGTACTACATACAAAGTAACAATACAGATCCTTATTATAATCTTGCGCTGGAGCAATATGTGTTTGATAAACTTGATCGCAGCCATAGTTATTTTTTGCTGTGGCAAAACCATGATACAATTGTAATAGGAAAAAACCAGAACACTATAGAGGAAATCAACGCGGCTTATGTAAAAGAACATGGAATTACCGTTGCACGGCGTCTCTCTGGCGGCGGGGCCGTTTACCATGACTTGGGTAATTTATGTTTCACATTCATTGCAGATGACAATAAAACGAAACCCTTTGACTTTGCTTTATTCTGCAAACCAATTGCCCAAGCTCTTAATACAATGGATGTACCTGTGGAAATATCCGGTCGTAACGACATGACCATTGTCGGGAAAAAGTTTTCCGGTAACGCCCAGTACATGAAAGAAGGGCGTATCATGCATCACGGCACTATCCTGTTTGACTCTAATCTACAGATGGCGGATAAGGCGTTGCAGGTTTCTAAGGATAAAATTGAGTCTAAAGGTATCAAATCTGTGAAAAGCAGGATAACCAATATAAAGCCTTACCTGAAAGACGATATATCAGTCGCAACATTTTGGGACAGGCTCAAGGACTATATGTATCGCGAAAACGATATGCGACCATATACGTTGACCGACAAGGACGACCAAGCCATTCGTCTATTGCGAGATACCGTGTACAGTCAATGGGATTGGAACTACGGCGTTTCGCCTGCGTATGCGACCCAAAAATCGCAGCGGATCGAAGGATGCGGTAAGCTGGAGATTTATATCAATGTATCGAAACACGGTATTATTGAAGATATCGCGTTTTATGGAGATTACTTTGGCAATGGCGACTCCACTCAACTTACTGCAAAGTTAAAAGGGTGCCGTATGGAAGAAAGTACTCTTCGCTCAACCTTGGCAGGAACTGATATAAATCAGTATTTCAACAACTTGGGTATGGAAAATTTTCTATCTATATTATTACAATAATTGCGCAGACTGTGAATAATATATTCTCTATGCTGGATTTTTCCCAAACTCCGTGGAAATTAGAAGTGACAGATCTTCCCATCTGTCGTTGGCTTTCCGATCACAACCAAGCAAGACATTTAACGGAATGGAGCTTATCAATGCCTATTAATATTGCGAATGATATCTATTTAATCAAAATCCCTTTACCAAACAACCCGCTTAAGGATTTAAACAGCTATCTTATCAAGGGAGAGGAACGGAATCTGTTGATTGATACCGGATTCAACCTTGATGCATGCTGCGATGTTATGATATCGGAGCTGCGGTCGCTTGGCGTTGACATGTCGCGCACAGACATTTTTTTGACGCACTTCCATGCGGATCACAGTGGCTTATGCGGTCGCATTGCGCATCCGGATACGAAAATCTACCTTGGCATCGATGATTGCCGTATCATGCAGGGAACGCATAAAATGATAAAGGACAACATACCGCTGATTATGTCAATGGGCATTCCCGCCCACATCCTGCAAGAAAACGCAAAAGTGAATCCATCCATAATCTATAGACCGGCTGAAGTTGACAGGTTGGTTCCTCTGGAAGATGGCCATCTGCTTACAGTTGGAAATTATCACTTTGAGGCGATTCACACTCCTGGGCACACGCCGGGCCACATGTGCCTGTATGACCGGGCGAAGAAGATGTTATTTTGCGGTGATCACATTATTTTTGATATCACGCCGAACATTTCGATCTGGCCGGACATGCCCAATGCCCTCAACAGATATATGGAAAGCCTCCGCGCTGTCAACAGCCTTGACGTCGATCTTGCTTTGTCCGCTCACCGCAACCCAGAAGGAAACATACAGGAACGAATCGACTCGCTGCTCCTTCACCACGAAAAGCGGTTGGATGAGGTTTCGGAAATCGTAAAAGCTTATCCCGGTTCCAACTGTTACGAGGTGGCGTCAAAAATGCGATGGAAAATTCGGGCGCCGAGCTGGGATGACTTCCCGACTTCTCAAAAATGGTTTGCGATCGCTGAGGCGGCGGCGCATTTGGAATATCTTGTTACGCAAGGCAAACTGAAAAGCGCAACGATTCATAATGTGATGGTGTTTGAATGATAGAAATACATTTGTGATCCGTGGCGGCAAAACCGAGGGAAAGGCAGATTTCAGTGGATTTTGATGCTATTGTTAAGTTGCAGAGAAAGTACTTCATGGCCGATAGAACACGGTCGCTGGAATTTCGTCTCAATATACTTGGAATTCCGGCTATGATTGTCAACGCTCGCCATATGAAGGCTCACTGCAAACGATAGATGATATCCACGAATGGTCGCAAGCGGAACCGACAGGGAGATTTTTTTATATGACTATCCAAACCGCGCATACCGCGCATAACCGCGCATAAGGCGCATAATTCTTCTGCATATTGAAAGTTGTCTAGATCCCTATACATGATATAGTTGTTTTCACGATTCTCCCTGCGTTATCTGGATAGTCATATTTTTTTATGAACAATTTGGCATAGCGAAGATACCGTGAGAGCGCAATTTTACAACATCATAGGCTGTGTGGACAGCGAGAAGTTCATTTGCGCGTTTACAAAGTGGATGCAAAAGGTAGTGCAGGGTGACGCTGCGGGAAAAACTGTAGCGATTGACGGAAAAACAATTTGCTCCACCAATAAACTGTCCAAGTTGGCAATGCATTGCATGTGTAGGGAAAATAGTCAGGAAAGGTATATTGTTTTTGCGTTCGGCAAGTGAAATTCATCTCCACTTATTACCAATCAGTTTACAGGATGCTTTTCAAACAGCGGCGTAATAATCCAATACAATATTCTGACATATCACAACTGCCTTCGTGTGCAAGCCAATCAAAAATAACACCTTTCACAATCACGCACATGTCTTTGGAAGCGTCTCTTGGTGTTCGCCCATCAGAAATAATAAACCCGTTTTGCACTGCCTTTTCAAGGTAACGGTTTGTGACAGAGAAAACACAATTCTGAAACAATTCGGTGTTCAATCCAATATTTTTCCCGCTAAAAAATTGTCTGGAAAAATCAAGTCCCAAGTCAACAGTAAAATTGCATAACCAAGCGTAAAAGGCGATCAATTGTTCTTCTAGGTCGGCCATTGCGTCTATCGTATTCTTAACCTGGATTGTGAAATCCCCCTGCATCTTGTCAAAATAGAACGACAGTAAATCTTCTTTCGCACAAAAAGAACGATAGAACATCCCAGTGGATACTTCTGCTTTATCACAGATCATGCGGACGGTTATATTGTCATAGCCAGACTCTTTGATTAATGATAACGCAGTGTGAAAAATCCGCGTCTTAATCTCCAAGCTTTTTGGATCTTTTCGCTCGTAGTTCGGGAATTGCATTTCTTTCAGCTTCCTCTCCAAATATTAATTTGTCTTTCAAATATTGCAACTTAAAATTGTCGATAAAATACGCATGAATTTAATGTTGACAAGATGCCCTGTCAAATATTCAATCAATTCAGAATATGTTTCGAATTAATTATAATCACGCTTTATTATAATAAAAAATTACATAAAAAGCAATAATATGAGTATTGACAAATGGAAAGGAGATAGGTATAATATAATCGGAACATGTTTTGATTGCATTACTAACATTGAACGGAGGCGTTACATACTATGCCATTAAAGTACCCGGAACTATTTAGGCCTTTCCATATCGGAAAACTAGAATTGAAGAATAAAATTGTCATGGCACCCATGCTGATTGCCGGATGGTTTGATGAAAATGCTGGGTTGACCGACGCGGCAATTGATTTTTATGAAGCGCGCGCAAAGGGTGGGACAGGTTTGATTTATACCTGTGCTTTTACAGCAAATGCAGCAACAGAAAAGAAGGGGTTGGGCAAAGAGCTTCCGTTCTACTCCCCATTCGACCACCCCACCAGTTTCCTAACCCAGATGAAAAAACTGTCTGATCGAATTCATCCATATGGGACAAAATTGTTTATTCAAATTTCGCTTGGCAACGGGCGCGTCATGAGACCTGCGCGTTTGGAGGAGCGCCCTGTGTCCGCCTCAGATGTTCCTAATTTTTGGGAGCCGGATACCAACTGCCGCGCAATGACCAAAAAGGAAATTGAAGCCCTGGTGAAAAGTGCCGTTGACGGGGCAGTTCTTTCCCAGAAAAGTGGTTGCGACGGTGTAGATATTGTCGGCGTTTATGGAGGCTATCTGGCCGACCAGTTTGCTACTGACGTATTCAATCACCGCACCGACGAATATGGCGGTTCCATCGACGGACAACTCAAACTGATGACGGATGTGGTGAAAGGCATTAAGCAGGCATGTGGGAATGATTTCCCTGTGTCCGTTCGCTTGGGGCTAAAACATCACGCAAAAGCAGAGCGGCATGGTGCGCTTGCTGGCGAAGAGTATGTGGAATTCGGTCGCGATCTGTGTCAGAGCATTGAGATAGCCAAAAAGCTTGAACAGTCCGGATGCGACGCGCTTCTGCTCGGTAGTGGTTGTTACGATTCGCTATATTGGCTCTACCCGCCCATGTATCAAAAGGATGGTCTGTGGTTGGAAGAGGCTTCCCAGCTAATTGGGCATGTGGGAATACCAATTATATGCCCGGGGAAAATTACAACACCTAAAATGGCCAACAGTGCAATTGAAAATGGGATGGTGACTGCCGTGGCACTCGGAAGGGCTCTGCTAGCCGATCCGGAATGGCCAAACAAGGCGAAAATGGGCCACGACGACGCAATCCGCCCTTGCATTGGGTGCAATAATGGCTGTATTGCACGCGATTTTGCAAGGCTACCTATGGGCTGCGCGGTAAATGCCGACCTGTTTCATGAAAAAACAGCCGATTTGAATAAAGTTGAGGTGCCCAAGAATATTTCCATAATTGGCGGTGGTATTGCTGGGATGGAAGCAGCACGCATTGCCGCAATACGTGGGCACGCAGTAACTATCTATGAGAAGAATCAGAAGCTTGGCGGCATGACGGTCGCGGCGGCAGTACCTGAATTCAAAGACGCTGACCGACGGTTGCTGTGTTGGTATGAAAAGGAATTAAACGATACAGGTGTAGTGGTCAAATGCGGCCAAAATGTAACACTAGAACAGGTAATGGAACTTGATTACGATGAGATTGTGGTAGCGACGGGCGCTACGCCGAAAACCCCTCCGATTCCCGGCGTGAATTTGCCACATGTAACCACGGCCATTGAAGTGCTATTGGGCAAAACCGAACCTGGTGAGAATGTGACTGTAATCGGTGGCGGTCAGGTTGGCTGCGAACTGGCAGTCTGGCTGCGAGAGAAAGGTAAGCAGGTTACGCTTGTAGAGGCAATGGACGGTTTGATGACTGGCGGCAAAGAGGGCGTCTTCTTGGCAAACAGATTGATGTTGGAAGATATGCTCACGTACCATGAAGTTCGTACATTGCTCAATACTAAAGTTAAGGCGATCACTCCGCAGCACCTTGAAGTTGAAATGGGTGCCTTTGATGAATTGATTCCTGCTGATACCGTCGTCATGGCTATAGGCTATCAGGCAGATAACGGCCTTTTCAAGGAAATTAGCCAATCTGTGCCTAAAAAGATATGGTTGGTTGGCGATGCCAATACCCCAAGCAATATTATGTACGCGGTAAAGGATGGGGCGACCATTGGGCGCGCACTGTAATTTCGGGTATTTATGCAGATGATTATATTCCGCAAAAGCCCGACCGACATACCCGATGGCCTCCACGGGCAATCGAGGTCATGGAGGGCGATCAACTTGTCCTGGGCATTGGTGCCTGTACCCATCTTCTGCGTAGAACCAAGCGGGCCTCCTGATCTGACCGCTGCGCACCTTGGCGAATATCTCTTTTTTCTGCACCTCGGTTTTTGCACCATGAATGAAAACTACCTCGTTTTCAGAAACACCCTTTAAATCAGTTTTTTCTTCATATCGTCGTATACACTAAGGAAGCACTGATTAATTGACCTGAATCAAAGCAAACAGGCCAACGATGTTGAAAAACCGAGAAAAAGTCCGGACCGCCGGAGCTGGCGCTACAAATCCATGAGATCAAAGAGGCATTGGGCCGCAAAGGCTATCTCCTCGACAAGTATATTCTCATGCTTTTTCGAGGCTTTGGCACTCATCTTACTTGGGAGATCGCGGAGGACGGCTTCAATCTTTTCGGCAGACTGCGGGGACTCTGCATCGCGGCATTGGACGGCAAGGCCGTGGATGACCCGTTCTACGGCCATGTGGCAGCGTATATCCAATCGCATCCGCTGGACTTCGACAGCCGATATACCAAGAGCCAGATATACGCTTTACGGCTCACGGAGGATTTTCTGCGAGTGGCAATACCCGAGGCCCTGCGGGAATACAGGCAGGAGAGCGGGAACAAAATGGACATCATCTTGCTGGACAGGCTATACAAAGAAATGGCTGAATACTGTGGCGAGGAGCGCCTTGAGTTCCTCAACAAAGCTATACTGAAGCAGTATATCGTCGTAGACTTTGCCAACTTGCTACTGCAAGGTTTTTACTCCAGCGCGCTCTACACATTTACCGAACGGGACGATGAAAGCGGCAGGGAATGCTTTCTCCTGCGGCTGAACGAAATCAAACCTGCTTAGATCGAGAATATATTATATTTTCAACCCCAGGCGAATAATGCATCAGAAATAACCCTTTGCCTCCTATGACTGAACTAAGGTATTCCCGACTGACCAAGATATCCACGCCTGCTCTAATGCTGACTTCTTGTGTTGTTCCCGAATGCCCAAGCCCCCATACAGCCTATTCCGACAAATCCCATAATTGAGCTCCTGTTATATCCGAGTACCGGGCCCCGGCAGCAAACCAATCGCGCAGGAAGAGGCGGGCGGCAATTCTGCCGCCCGCCTCTTCCTGCGCTCCCTAACACCTTTCCCGCGAAGATTTCACTCTGGTTCATCCTCTCTAAACCCATCGGAAAAGCTTTGCTACTATGACGAAAAATCTTGAATAACACATACGACGACATCGAATAAAAACGAATCACGTACATATATTTTTTTGTTTTTGCTTCCCCATGAGATTTTAAAAAGATCATGGGGAAACCTTGAACCCACACAGCCCAATTTGCGTTAATCGGTCAAAAGGCAAAATATGGATAATTGTAACTCCTTCTTCTCCCCATTTTCCGGCTATCCCGAACGACATATGCTCATGATTGTCGTCCTTAAAAAAAGTGCCTTTCAGGTTGTTGATAATAAGATTGATCGCCTTATTGGACGTATCCCAAAGCTTGGGATTATCGGAGCCCCTCGGTGTTGTGATCTCGATCCATACAAACGCCTTTTCAAAACATGGCAATGCTTTCCCCTGCGCAGCCTTTCCGATTGCTGTGTGGATCAGCCCCAGCCAGTGTATCTGCATATCCGTGGTCATTTCTTTCAGCGAGGGCAGCGGCTCGTGAATGGTAAGGATGACGGTATCGCCGTTGACCGCTCTCTCCGTCAAAAGCTCCGCGAGCTTGGGCGTCGCGGGCTTTCCCTCCAGTTGCTCCGCGACAAACTCTTCTACAGTCGTGTAGCTTTCACGGTCATGGATGACGCCGAGAAGCTGGCTGCGCAGCTTTGTAGTAAGGTTGTACGCTTTGTACAGCTCAGCCTTGGAGATTTCCTTTTCACCGTCCAGCTTGCGATTTAACTCCTGTAGCGTTTTATTCAGGTTTATATTCATAAAATCTGGCTCCTTCCATTTCGATTATATCGGGGTACATATTCATGATACCGAAATCCCGCCGTGGCAGGACGATTGCATAATTTAGTTCGCTGAAATGCTCTTTGCGAAAAGCGATCAGAGATTTTACTGCGGCGAAGTAATACACAAATTTCAGCAGATCGGTGGCTATGTTTACAAAGAAATGATAGGGCCAATTTTCATAATCTCCCTGGGCCGGTTCACGGCATTTTGGATGATCCTCTCTGCAACGGCTGATATAATCATCTTCCCGCTTGATCGCCGAAAGGCTTGATTCCAGCAGCGACGGCGTGGTCAGATATACATGTTCATATTGCGAGGCCAGGCGGATCGGCGCTTTAGAACACCGAACCGGCCGATCCCTTTCACAGATGTTGTCCGCGCCGATGAGCTGTTTTCGCCGCCACATGGTTTCACGGATAATCCCTTGCGCGACCTCTATTCGCTTATTGTCGCCGCAGATAAAGAGCATCCCCGTCGCCCTCGTTTCCCGCTCGCCGTAATCCTGATAAAAAAGACTGCGTTCTGCTCGCAGCTGCCAGGATGTGTCACTACTGCCAATGTCATAAACCGCCAGACGGTGATCCGCTATAAAGAGGATACCCGCGAATCGCGTGGTGCTCAGGATGCCGGTGCGGATTTTCCGCCAACATGGAGAGGGAATAAAGCACTCATGACCGGAAAATTGCTGTGACGCACAGCTCTCGATTCCAGCACCCTTCAATAGCATAGCCGTTCGGGAAAGCATGCCCAGGCGCTTGGCATTGTCGATGCCGCCGCCTGTTGTGACAAGCGGTTCAACATCGTAAAGCAGCTTTTTGCCTTTGGTCAGAATATTTACCCTTCCGTCCTTGTGCTTCACGACATACTTGTGCCTAGTAAGCGGACGGAAGGCGTAGGATAGCGCCCTCCTGTCATTTGTGCCTGACTCGTCCAGCATTTCAAGGCAGGACAAATAGTCAAGGGTTTCAAACTGCGCCAAATGCTCAAGTAATCCCAATTGGTTTTCGCCGAGTTTCAGATTCATTTCGATGCCTCCTTTTCGGGCGGCATAGGAACGGCTTTGATTTTCAAAACAATTCATATACCGCCCGGTAAATATTGAGATATGAAGCCCCCTGAAAGCGATCACCCCATTTCCGTCGGATACAGCGTTCCGTTTACTCGTACATGGTTTCGCCACTGAGATAGGCGATCAACCGTCCCGTATAGATGCGGATATACCTCTGTCGGCTCCCGATGTTGACGCCGATACCGGCGAAGGGCTCGCGGCCTTCGGCCACCAGTTTCGCAAGCTGCCGCTCAGATACGCCCAGCAGTGGAGCGGCAACCTTCAAGGGAACATGGACAGGATACTCCTGTCTAAGCCACACCATCGTCTTTTTGTCCATCCGTCTCACCTCCTTTCCGCTCTGCCAGCCACCGTTCAAATCCCGCGGCGTTAACCGGGTCTTCATAAAACCGCTTGACGGCGTCAAGAACAGTGGCGCAGAGGATTCGCAATTCCATTGCCGGGATCGTGGTCGGGTTTACGCTGATTTTCGTAAAGCCATATGGGCACCTCCTCATCAACCATTTGGTGACACATCGGGTAAAAATATATCCCGCTAGACCAAACGGCAGGGTATGAGAAGATTATATGTCACTCAAAAGCATTTGTCAATCAGTTGATGATTGTTTCGCACAATTTATTTTTTAAACATTGAATTTGTTGACTTAATATGCTTTAATAGGATCATACAGGAAGGAGGACGGATAAAAATGCCGGATCATTTTATCGCGTTTGGGGATCGTCTGCGGCAAATTCGCCGGGAAGCGGGCCTGTCCCAGGAAGAATTCGCGAAGAAACTGGGAACTTCAAAGCAGGTACTAAGTAGGTATGAAACGAATCAGAGGGCGCCGAAGATTACGCTTGCGCACGAATACGCGGAGAAATTGGGCGTGACATTGGATTATATGCTCGGCGATACCGCTGAAGAAGTCTTATTTTCCGAACTTTGCCCAAAAACGAAGGACAAGCCATTCTATAAAATCTTTATCGACGTTACGGCGGCAATGGGACTGGACATTCCAGGTATCGTGCGGGTGACGGGGCTTACCGACGGTCAGGTGCGAACGATTATTTTCCGCCGGTTGAAAGACGCCCCGCTGCCTTTGGCACTTCAGCTTACGGATACCTTGGGAGTGTCGCTAGAGGTCTGGACGGGAGACATGCTTTATACCCCCGCCAATATCACCGTGGAGGCTCGCGAGGTTGCTCTGGCGTATGACAGGGCGAGCGTCAAGGACAAAAGCACGGCGCGGCTGGCGCTGGATCTGGAGCCCGTTACGGCGGAGAAAGCGGATGTGCAATGAGGGCCGCAATCTATGCCCGTTATTCCAGCCACCGGCAGGGCGAGCAATCCATCGAGGGGCAGCTTGCCGAAGCAAATAGATACGCCGTGGAACACGATATGACCATTGTCCGGGAGTATGTTGACCGCGCCATGACCGGAAAGAACGATAACCGGAGTCAATTTCAGTTAATGCTGGCCGACGCCGCGAAAAAGGCATTCGATGCTCTGATTGTCTGGAAGACCGACCGCATCGGCAGGAACAAGGAAGAGATTGCCCTTAATAAATATCATTTACGGAAAAACGGCGTAAAGATACACTATATTGCCGAGTTTATCCCCGATACGCCGGAGGGAATTATCCTGGAAAGCGTCATCGAGGGTATGGCAGCCTATTACTCGGAACAGCTTTCGCAGAACATCCGGCGTGGGCAGCGGCAGAGTGCCGCCAAGGCGCAGAGCACCGGCGGCAACAGGCCTTTAGGGTACAAAACGGGTTCGGACAAAAGGTTTATCATTGATCCTGAAACCGCTCCGACCGTCAAAATGATCTACGAATTGTATGCACAAGGTTGGACCATTTCCGAAATTGTCCGGCATCTCAACGAACAGGGATTGCGGACACTAAGAGGCAAGCCGTTTACCCCAAACAGCCTTGGATCAATGCTGAAAAATCCCAAATATATCGGCGTCTATACCTACAAGGATGAGATCCGGATAGAGGGCGCCATACCGCCCATCGTGGAGAAGGAGGTGTTTTACAAGGTGCAGGAGATGCTCAAGTACAACCAAAAGGCTGCCGCTCATAAAAACTCCGTGGCCGATTACCTTCTGACGGAAAGACTTTTTTGCGGCAAATGCGGTACAATGATGGTAGGTTTCTGTGGCACGAGTGGAACGGGGGCTCGGCATTACTATTATAACTGCTCAAAACAAAGGAAAAAGTTTTGCAAGAAAAAGGCCGTTCATAAGGACTGGATCGAGAGACTTGTAGTTGATTACGCCATAGAGCTTATCCACGACGACAAGCTTCTTGAGTTTATCGCGGAGAATACTTACCAATACTACATCGAGCAGAATACCGACAGCGCTTATACCGAGTCACTGACCGCCGCGCTCAATGAGACCAACAAGGCCGTAAACAACCTCGTCAAAGCAATGGAGGCCGGCATCTTTAACGCGGCAACCAAGGCCCGCATGGATGAACTGGACGGCCGGAAGGCTGAGTTGGAAGCAGCCCTCGCCGATTCCAGGCTGAAGATTGACCTTGGAATCAAAAAGGAACATATCCTGTATTTCCTGCATAAATTTACGGAATACGATTATGAAGATGTTGAGTGCCAGAAAAGGCTGATTAAAACTTTCATCAACTCTGTATTTGTATACGACGACAAAGTGGTGCTGACCTTCAATTACAGCGGCGATAACCGCACCATTACGGTCAAGGAGATTGACGCCGGATTGGCTACAGGTGTTCGTTTGCCCCGCGCTTTGGCCCACCAAAACAAGCCTTGTGAGTTTACTCGCATGGCTTGTTTTTTGCCCTTTCATTGTATATAATGAAAGGGAATAATTATGCAATTCGAACATACCGAACATAAGGGCGAAGAGCTTATGACTGACTATCAATTTAAATGTTATAAAGAAGAGCGAGACGAAAAGGACGCAAAATTGCGACAGGAAATTGCTTCGCTACAAGAAAAATGCGCCGCTTTAGAAAAAGAGAACGTTTCATTGCGTGTATCTCAAGGTGTGAATTCCGAAAACGGGATGACTGATTATCAGTTTAAGGCATTCATGGCTTTGCTCCGTGAGACTATGAAAAATGCCTTTGAACTGGGGAA
>Ga0153947_1001192_pt1 | contig 12422 bp, 11 predicted proteins | sample TSNJ031MetaG_FD_104697 | JGI IMG/M metagenome (GOLD analysis project Ga0153947, IMG submission 104697) | Attine ant fungus gardens microbial communities from New Jersey, USA - TSNJ031 MetaG | ecosystem: Host-associated > Fungi > Mycelium > Unclassified | place: USA: New Jersey, Wharton State...
AACGATGAGATTTGGGCGTAGACAAGACCGCAGGACGATGGCATAATGGTGTTATGTCGAGGACGAGAACGCAGTATACGTTCAAATCTCATCGTTTCAGGCGTATTGTACTTTGTCAACCGAAGGTAAGTTTAATTGAAACAAATGTTGTATTGAAATATGTTAGAATAATGAATTAATAAGGTTATCATTAACTGAAACAGATGCTGTATTGAAATAGCACAATGAAGAAGATACACTAATTCATGCTATTAATGATTGTTCTACCATGAAAATCTAATTTTCATGGTAGAGAGTATGCTAAAAATAAATCCAAACCTCTTATCAACCTTTCCGATTGGTAAGTGGTTCGGATTTGAATCAATTGTTTTAATCTATTTTTCTAGCTTTCCGATTTTCCCTGCAAAATGTCCCCAACTCTCAGTAATAATTTTGCGTGCAGAAAACATAGCTAGCAATGAAAGGTCTAATGCTGGAGCCACCTCCACAATTTTCTAAATAAACGGGTAGATTTTTTTGCCATACGTAGTGTTGACAACGATTCCAGCACTTAAGTAGATAGCAACTAATCCAGAAGCAAGCAGGCTCCATGCAGAAATTATCGAAAATTCTTTTGGAATTATTTGTAAATCTGTCAATGCTATAAACGGAAGCGCCACATCTAGCAATACAACAACAATCGACAGTAAATTAAATTTCTTAAAAAATGCAGGAGTCCATAGATATGTAACAAGTGTCAACATAACCCATACGTATCCATCAATTCTAGTATCAAGCGGCGATCCCGCAACGATTGCACTGTATTTATAAAACATTTCTAATCCACTAACCAACATGAAAAATGCGCTAAAATATAGAAATGTATTCCCTCCCGCGCAGTTTTTCCCTTTTAAATCAACTAAAGCCACAACGATCTGAACTGCAGCTCCTCCCAATAACCAGCAACCAATCAATGGCATGGCTGAAGCATCAACGTTACCTGAAAGCAACGCAAAAAAACATGCACACGCTACTGCCAGTGCTGCTAATCCCGCCGGCGTGGCATTTGCCCATTCTTTTTCTAATACCTTAACATCTTTGTTTTCCATGTCTCTTCTCCTAAATTATGTTTATTTACAAAAAAACACCTATTGCATTTAATTGCAACAGGTAGGCTTGAAGCAGTTACACTGTTTATCACAAATCTTACTTATACAATCAACTGCCCATAGAAAATACATATAGAAAAATATTTGCAATTGGCTGTGTATTCAAATGGAAATGCTCCATGCGCAATCGGGTATAAGTATACTATGAGAAATGCTAGTTTGTCAATATATAGCGTTTTTTGGAAACGATCACATGGAACGAAACCGACAGCCACATAGTAACATACACTTGCTCCAATCACGGCTCCCACAGCTATACCTGTACTCACACGTTTACCTATGTATCAGCTAAATGAATCCTCCTTGTAAAATAAAAATTATAGAATGGTACAGATATATATTAGATGATTCTTTACGATGAATGTTACAAAAAATCTAATCATAGATGTATAATTGAGTAATCCGCTCCAAATGAGCAGGCTTTCCGGAAATTCTGAGCATCTTTTTCCGGTAAAAGAGAGCAACCTTTTGCAATTAGAGAGTTCTGGCGCAAACGAAAATATTCAATGCCCGACAACCGGAGCGTTGCCTGTTGCCTCCATCGGCAAGTTTGTATGCCCGATCTGTTTGCTTTTGCACTTATGCTTTTAGCATATTTCTGTCGGCTTGTGAAGATAATAGACATACATATCTCATATTTATTTGAGATTACACACCATTCAACAAACGCAACGTGAGATGTAAACTATAATACAGGTGATGTGAGAGTGCAGATAGAAAAAGACGTGCTTGGGCAGCTTGTAAAAAACGCCCGCAAGAAAAAGAAATTAACGCAAAATGAATTGGCTGAGAAATTGGATATTTCCAGCCGTCCATAATGAAAACCAAAAAAATCAAGTTATTCGTTACAACTCTATTAGTACTTGCATTGCTCATCCCAAGCAGCACGCTGACTTTTGCGTCATCATTAAACAATCATCAGGAAGAAATATTATCTCCACGAACTGTTGATCTGGCAGTGATCAGTTTTAAAAAAGTATCCTCAACAAAGGCAACTGCAAAAGTAACCGCCGCATCATCCGGTCAAGCGTCTTCCATCACTTCTAAAATAACGCTTCAAGAAGCTCCGCCATCTTCTTCAAATTATAAAGATTCCTCTGTTCCTTCACAGAGCAAAACGGTAAATGATATAAAAATCATCCATAATTGCGACTTCCCTATCAGCGCCGGTAAAGACTACCGAATCAAGGTGGAGTTAACCGATATCGTAAATGGAGTGAAAATAACGGCCATATATTATAAAAATTTAAGTTAGTTATTGTGGCTGCCCCGAATCCGATAAAATGATCGAATCAGCAAAAAACAACCTTCCTAAGTTTCCAATTACTTTGAGAGAGGTTGTTTTTGCTTACACTTTTGACGGCATGTATTATTGCGTTATTTAACTTCTGCGCTGTTACTCCAAAGACAGCGCCATATTAATGATCGCCTCTTTGTCTATGGTATTTGAAGCGGACAATGAAACAAGAATATTGTTTTCTAAAAATACTACCCTTTGGCTCTCGATCGCGTCGTCCCGCTCGTAATAGATAGTTCTGTCCGTAAAATCCATTCTTTCAGACTCTAAATACGTGTCTACCACAGTATCTGGATCTTCAACATTGATGATAATAATGTTGATATAATTGTTCCGGTCGTTTTGAAATTCATAAGAAACAAGATATCCCCCTATGGCGTCAATGCTTATCTCAAGTTCTGTCAGCGTAAAGCCTTCACAGATATAGTCTGGGACAAGCAGCGACGGTAAAAAGGATTTTGCGTTATCTATATTTTCCATGGAGTCAATCGTTAATATCAGAAAACCTTCATCCGATTTGTATTCTTCTCCTGTTGTCAGTTTCCCTTTGGCTTCATAAAACAACTTCTTCAGTTCAAACCGAAAAGCATAAGATGCATCTGAATTTAACCAAACCGCCATCCCGCCGGAAAGAGTAAGGACAACAGCAATCATTGCAGCAGCGTTTAATAAACGTCTCCGGGTACTTTTCTTTTTCGCCTGCGGTTCATATAAGAATGATAAATCCGTCTCTGTTGGGAATTCTTCGTTCCAGAAGCTGGGATCGTTTTCTCTTACTTCATCAATGATCTTTTTTAGTTTTTCATCGGATGGTGACCAATCTTCTCTGTTCGCGTTCATCTTCCTCTCCTTCCAATTCGAAATAAATATCTCTAATTTGCTTTACGGCCCTTACTATATAGACTCTTAGAGAGTTATAATTGATACACTTTATTTCGGAAATTTCTTTTAGCGAGAATTCCTCTACATAACGTAACCTGAGTAAATCCTGATATTTCTCATCCGTTTGCTCAAGCGCCTTACGCACCAGAGCGTGTTCATATTTACTATACAGCAGTTCAACGATATTTTCCTTCTCGTCTTCAAGTTTTTCAATGGATTGGGATTCTGAAACGTCATCATACTCGTATTGCAGGCTTTTATTGCGTTTTTTTAAATAATACATAGCTTCATTATATGCGATGGAAAACAACCAGCTTTTTACTTTTTCAGCATCATTAAGCTGGTCCAATTTCTTCCACGATAATTCCATTACGTTTTGTTTTAGATCATTGGCTATATCTTCATCTTTTACATAACTAAATAAAAACTTAACGATGTCCTGCTCGTAAATAAAAACCTTTTGTAAATAAAAGGCTGTATTATATTTTTTATGCTTCATAATCCAAGCAGTCCCCCTTATAATTTCCCAATTCAACCAAAACAACCCTCATTTACGATAGCATAGTTACTCAATAAAAGTAAAGAAAATATCGTCGATTTTGTCAGTTTTATTATTTTTTTAATTTTTTTTGTAGCATATTGAGAAATATGATATCTAATCTATAGAGGCTGTTGCGGCAGTCTGTGAAGGCGGTAGGTGTATTTTAGGGTTGTTTCTCGAAGGGAGGGATGTGTATGATTGGCGCTGATTGAAATTCCCGCATGGGAATGGAGCCGTCGCGAGTAGTCCGAAGTCAGGGAGAGCCTGTCACATGGCGAAGGACGGCAGTCTGGAAGTAAGCGATAGAGTTGGAAGGGGCGGAATGCTTTGCAAAATCCAACAGTGATCTTAAACAATCTGTTACATAATAGCAGGCATTTCCAGATGGAAAGCTGTATACCTTGAGAGGGGTACGTACAGTTTTGAGGAAGATAAGCGGAAATCTATGAACGTGAAAATTCAAAAGGTACCAGTCAGTTATCCCGCCCAACACTACGTTAAGTTATGAAGGGAAAATTTATATTTTGTATCTTAAAACTATAAAGAAAAAGGTTAATAGCATGAGAAATATTAGAAAGATAACATCCATTATGTTAGTATTAATTATAGCAATTTCATTTCCAGGTTCTGCTTTCGCGGCTGCAGGGTTAACGGACCAGCCCGAAATTGGAAATATAGTCTTAATGGACATTGATCCTTCAGAACTTCCCGATGGAGTTGTCCCATTTAATTTTGATTGCGAAGAAGACGCAATAGAATTTGTGAGAGAAGCACATAGTCAAATTCAAAAGCAGCTAGAGATTCCATCTGAAACAATAATCCGGAAACCGGAAATAACAACACGTGGAATTAGATGGGATTTCGTTACTGATTATAAGCCATTAGGCTTTAATTTAAATAATCCCAAAACAGGAGAAAAACTTTTTGCCTCTTGTAAATTTAATGTTTTTTCAGAATTTCAAGTTGATTATGACCATACTGCGGGAATTATCAAAGCCTATCGGGATCCAGGGGTGTCATTAACAGGTATTACAGCAGGTACTTCCCTTGTAAATGGAAGATGTATTATAACACTAAATAGCAGTACAAAAGCCACCTTGTCGGGGCGCGGAACGCTTGAATATTATTTACTGGTAAATAGTTTCTTGAAATTAGCGCAAGAAGATATTAGATACGATCATATTTTTAAAACATCACAATAAGTGTATATTTCGGTCATGTAAACCCATTTGCACGGAGAAAGAGATCCATCCTCACGGAGACTGAGCCAGTATCATCTTCCGTGAAGGTGGCTCCTTTGAAGCGATAGGATGGATCTAAATGACCGTGCAAAGGCAGGGAATTATGATGATTTCAATTGATAAGGTTTTTTTATTCAATATACTCAATATTATTGTTTTGTCGTTAATTGTTTATGTTTTATATAAATTGTTTAAAAATTTGTAACTCATAATTTATATAGTGAGAACAAGGAGACAGGACAATTCAAACAACTTTAGCGGGTCGGTTCCCAGCTTAAATGGCTTGCTTTAAGCTGTGTCAAATAGTTCAGCTGGGCGCCTGTATGAACGTGAAACTTCAAAAGGCTCTGGTCATCTACTCAACCACATAAAAAGAGACTTAATAATTCCAGCCCTGTTCAGTCGGAACAAATGCAAGGGAATAAAAAGGTCTCTAGGATCAGTATAGGCTATTGCTAAGATGTTTACCATGGAATCCTTATTAAATGGTTTTTTCATTTTAATAAGGATTCCATGGTATGCGGGTTGATTTATGGCATCGCCAAAATGCTTCGAAGTGTCGATATGTCACAAAAGAATTCCCTCTTTTTACAGGGCATTTCCACGACTGCGCTCGTCGCGCTGTGCGTTTTCGCCAATACGACCGCTTTCTTCCGGGAAGCGGTTCCGATCCAGACGCCGCTCGCTTCAATCCTTACCGGAGCGTTCTTTGTCATGCTGGGCGCGGCGGTTGGTATTTATGTCGGTAGTTACTTATTCAGAAAAAGCAAGCGTCTTGGAATCGGAATACCAGTGCTGCTGTCACTTTGCGTCACCGTGCTGATGTACTTTGGCGAAGCGGTTATAATGGATGGGAATCTCTACCGTTTCGGTGCAGGTTGGTTTTTGGGAGGACTGCCCGGCATCGTTCTGGCATCGGTGGATATATTGATCGTCCTATTGTCCGGCGGGTTAGCAGGGCTGATTCTCGGCATGGCGCGAAAGCATGAGCGCTGGCCCGGCAAGCGGACGCTAATCGCCGTCGTCGCTCTTTGTACAGCCGTGGCAGCCACGGGGGCGGTAATTGCTACGACCACGCCTGAAAGTATGGACGGCGACATATTCGGATGTTATGTCTTTGATGAAAATCTATATACCAACCCGTTCAGTTCCTTTATGGCTTTCGGCGGCTGCCTTATGTCTACGGTTTTGATGAAACCACGTTTATCATTGCCAATACTGAAACGGGTGATATGCAAAGCTGCATCGTCGAATACTGTAAAATACCGGTCAGCGCTGACGAGTTTTCATCAAAACCGGATTCCCCTGCCGGTTCACTCTTTTCGCCGCCTGCTTCGCCGCCTGACTTAACTGGGTTCAAAGAGCGGTATCTGCTTGCCGCTATGAAAAACGAAAGCGACCCGGAATACAGGCTGTATCAAATGGACGGTGAAATATGGTTCGTCGAGCTTCGGGAAGTCGGGATATGGTGCGTATACCGACTTAAGGGTCTACTTATCGAATTTCTTTCCAACCAGTACTAGCACAATTCCTGCGGCGAAAGCGATGCATTAAAGCCAAAGGTGATATCATCTTCACCCGCACTCGGAATCGTTAGGTTGCCACCGTCCTTGACATGTACCTCGTGAAGCGCATCAAACAAGTACTCCGCTGCAAATTTAGCGAATACGTTAACCACGCCTGGGTCTATGCCGAGACAGATGCAGACCGTGTTTCCCTTCTCCATCCATGCCTCATGGCGGTCAAAGTTATATTTTGTCATCGGCTCACTATAACAGTTCTCAAGACCAATGCCGTACTGAGGTGGATCAGACCGCTTGCACAGCGATAATGGATGGGCGTTACGCCCACCTATCATTGTTTTTCGAGTTTTTATAGTTTACCATACATAAAGGGGAGGTGCAACAATGTTGAGGAATTGCTCGTACCACGATTGAAGAAACTAAGCAACGACGGATGATTCCGAATCGGAATTCGATTGGGAAAATCCATGTCGTTTCATTTTACTCCATGAATATTTAAATTTCCTGTAACGTAAAACTCCAAGTAGGCGAAAAATAACCGTCATTTGCCGATAAAAGAAATTTTCAACAACACTGTATAGTGTCAATAATAAAACATCACTCAATTTAGAATATTTATTAAAGGTATATTCTTCAATCGCCAACGCGCCAACCGATATAATTACGCCAAAAATTGTTGTGGTTATAAAAAACAATATAAAATATTTAAAAGACAAAAGACCGGAAAAGTAAGAGAGCGGAATGATAATAAATCCCAAACCTTCTACGACAGGTCCCAGCAACTCAAAAAAGAAATAGTAAGGCATAGCAAGCATACCCAAAACACCAAACCTAGGGTTTAAAAACATTTCGCGGTTGCGGCTCAAGGAGTCAATCAGACCAATATGCCAGCGACGGCGCTGCTCATATAGATATTTCACCTTTTCCGGCGCCTGAGTCCAGCAAATGGGGTCGGGTAAAAAGGAAATCCTGTACTTGTACTTATTCTCCCGCATATATTTATGCAGCTTCAACACAAGATCCATGTCCTCTCCGATCGTGTCTATGGTATAGCCGCCTACCTTTAGGACCGCGTTTTTTTGAAATGCGCCGAAGGCTCCCGAGATAATCAATAAAGAATTAACGGCGCTCCATCCAACCCTGCCTACCAAAAAGGCACGGAAATATTCGACAATTTGAAACCTTGGGAGGTTCTTTTTAGGCAGCACCAAATCGATTATCTGCCCATCTTTAATTGTGCAGCCGTTTGCCACTCTGACAATGCCACCAACTGCTATGGTGTACTTATACTCCATAAATGACATGGCAATACGGATTAACGCATCGGAATCGAGAAGCGAATCCGCGTCAATCGAAGCGAAATATGGATAGCGGGAAATGTTGATGCCTGCATTTAGCGCATCGGCCTTTCCTCCATTTTTCTTGTCTAAAAGACGCAGCAGGGGAAAATCCGGGTTATAATATACTCCGTATACTTCTTGCGTTTTTATCTTTGAGCAGATAGGATATGTGATCTTTCTCAAGTTAAAGGCCTCTATTACGGCTCTTAGGGTTCCATCGTCGGAACCGTCGTTTAACACAACGACCTCATATGTCAGGTAGTTCAGTGCCAATAATGATTTTATGCTATCAACAATCGTGGGTTCTTCGTTGTAAGCAGGTACAAGTATGGATATGGGAACCATATTGGCGGATTCACTGAACATTTTAATATCCGAGAATTTAGCTTTCCGTAGATATCTAGGCGTATAGGCCATGGATATCACCATCTGTATCATGTTAATAATGTTCACAAGGACAACGTATACTATAATGAAGAGATCAAAATATATAATCGCCTTATACAAGATATATTGCAGCACACTAACACCCCCTCTATTTACACTACCTGTCTTAAGCGCTCGTCTTTTAAAATACCCTCGCCATCTTTTTCGGTTTTCTCTGTATCTGCTTTCTCAAGCATCAGTTGTATTTCCGCAAGCATATCCAGCCTTTCAGCGTTTTCAAGCGCGTATACGATACTGTCCCTCGCATAGGCGTCCTTCGTTCTCATAACACTGAGGAAGAGTTCCTTGCAATCAGGGTAGGAAAGAAGTGATAAAGCCGCATTTTGGCGAACCCACCATTCTGGGTCAAGAAGCGCTGAAGCTAAAGTTTTGCTTGCTTCAAGATCAACCTGCATTCCAAGCACATTGGCAGCTATAGCCCTGACTTCCCAGTCATCGTCGACCAGCGCATTTCGCAAGTAGTTCGTTGGGGCATTTTGACCTATTTTTCCGATTGCCTTGATTGCGGCAATACGCATTTCCTTTCCTCCATTTTCCAAAATACCCACAATATCTTCGACTAAAGCTTTTGCTATATCTTGATTGAGTGATTTTATGAAAATAGTGGCAATATATTCTTCTTCGCAATGAATCATTCGCTTATATAGTTCTTCTTTATCTCCCGAAAAGACCTCCAAAATTTCGAAAGCGGCGCGCTCATTGACAATAACATATCCGCTTATTATCTGAAATGCCCCGCACATTGCATCTACATCTCCAATCCGCGACAACCCCATGAGGATTTGAAATTGCGTATCGTTAGAAAAGATAGATAGCGCTTTGAGCATATATGGGATTGCTTCTTCATGTTGATATAGTCCTGCCTTGCGGCAGCCAAATGCAACATTCCTGTTGTTGCGGCTTTTAATTTGGGACAGGCATAATGAAGGAAATCCCAAGTCACAAGAAACACAAAGAGCTCTTTTCTTATACTGTTCTCCAGACTTCTCCAAATGCTCAAGCAAAACCATTTCCAACATGTTTCTATATGCCTTATTCTTTATATTTTTCCGGGCAGCCGTTACATATTCATTATACAATTCGTCATAGCCAAAATCCGGCGCTGCTAAAATGCTTTCCAAACCCGGTCTGATTGTCTGCATATGTAATTGTTCCACCTTTGTCCTTCGCACCTGTGCTATTTCTGTGCATATGATAAATATATATAGTCCGGCAAGTACGCTCGCAAGAACACATATAAAAATAATTATTGTCTGAATTTCCATTGCCATTCACCTCAATACTTTGCAAAATTATCTTGCACAATATAGTAGGACTTTTTTAATCTTTCATGGTACTTTGGTTCTTCCCACATATTCCAGGAATAGTACCCGTCTCCATGCTTCTGAACCTCGCCATTTGTAACTGTAAAAATTTCTAGTGAGAAACCGTCTATGTCTGTTATGTTTGTATTAAAACTGGCATTTTCATAAAGGTCGCCGACAATCTTTTTACTAGATGGGTCGGCAACATTTAGCAGCTGCCACGGAATGCGCATTTCAATACTGTCGTTCTCAGGGTTGATATAAAAATCCGAAAGTGAGTTGTAATCCGCTGAATCGGGGTTGGCATTTCCGTGCAACAATTTGCCGGTTTCATAGGAATGCTGCGGTATTATCTCTCCTGTAAGGGGCAATTCCAGTTGAATGTTGAGTATCAGGTTAATAGGATTGAATATTCCGCTGTTTTTTTGCTCGAATGATTCACGTTCCTCAATAATATTCAAAAGACTGTAGATACGATACCATATGTCGTAGTAGGCATCAACCAAAATTCTTGATTGCTCTTTTCCGTCTATGATAACGGCATACTCGACTGCTCCTAAAAAGGATATTCCCAATTCGGGATATATTGTGTTCCCTTGCCCACTAATACTGTCTATCCCTATAACAAATTGCGTTTCTTCTACTTTTCCTCCGTCTCCCTGAATTAAGATATAAACAAATTTTTCGTCGCTCATCATATGTAACTTTAATCCTTCAGATTGGCATATTGCTTCTTTATCTGCCCATTCTGTTATATCTCCATCCACATAACATATAGAACGCTTGTCACCAGGATCAAACGACATAAGACCATAATGTTGTTCCGATACCTGATAATTCGACCAATATGGGCGGCGGTCTGCTTCGTCATAGTCCATAGTATTCCAGCTGCGCTTAAACCATTCGTCCTGCCATGTAAATATTAATCCACCCGCACAGTCGGCTGAAACGATGCTGTCCATCATGTCTGCTACGTATTCTCCCTGTTGCTGTTCGCTCATAAATCCTTGATTGTATCCTGTAATCACGTTTTCGTGGGTATTTCCGCGCGAGGCAGGCAATCCAAATTCTGCTACTAAAACCGGTATGCTGTGGTGTGCCCTCAAGTCAAGCAGATACGCCTTGTAGGGATTGCTTTTCCCTTCATCGTCCACATAATTTGCATACTCTGGCTGATACATCATAAATTCTGGATAATATGGGTATATGTGATACGATGCGAATAATCCTCCTCTAAACGTATCTTTCGCCATAATGTGTTCGGTATCAACAGACACGGCGTCTTCTTCAGGGCTAGGTTCCGCTGAATGCTCTAATGGATCTGTTGTCAGCCAATTCACCCAACTGATTGGTTTTTGCTCGCCGTATTTGTCGTTCTCATAGCTTATCGCAAAATCTCCCGTCTGTGCCAGCCAACATTCATGCGGCGATGCGTTTTCTGTGTAAAGGTAGTCTCCGTCGAAAAATGTAATATCTGCGTTCTTCTCGTTTGTATTGATCACAAAACTCCCATCCAGCTCTATGCCAAGTATGTAGCCGACTATGTATGGCGACACATCCCAACGGTATATTCCCGAGGCATGTCCTGGATTGGCAGGTATTTCCGCGTTTCCATGTAGCACATCTATCAGTTTTTTTATCTCGTTTTCAAAGTCATCCGTTATCTCAGAGGCATATGCATCGTTATATTCCGCCATGGCTTCTTCATTTAGCCATACTCCATGGAAGAGATATATGGGGCTTTTGGCAAACAGATTGTATTCGAATAGTGCTTCATAAAAATCCGGCGATAGTATGGTATATACCCTGATCGTATTGGCATTCATTTCTGCTATTTCTTTGAACCATCGCGAGTATTCCTCTTTGCTTATCATCATCTCCCCGGGAAACGCACCTGGTTTTGCAGCTCCCATGTTTACTCCCTTTATCATAAATTCTTTCCACTCACCGTCTTGTAAAATTTCAAACCTACTTTCCGTCGTCCTAAATTCTACATTATGATTGTGTCTATACTGCAAAAAAATTAATAACACTGCGATGACTATGACCAATATTATTATTGTCAATCCTATTCGTTTCTTACTTCTATCTCTCTCATCATAGATGCTCCCTCAGATATTGGGTATAGCGAAAAATATAGGACAAAACAACCCTTTCTATGGCAACTAGAAGAAAGGGTTAAAAATGGTGGAGAATAGGGGGATCGAACCCCTGACCTCCTGACTGCCAGTCAGGCGCGCTCCCATCTGCGCTAATTCCCCAAATATATGTTCTCATTGTTGAATTGTAACCTCAAGTACAGTACTTGCCTCTATTATATAGAAAAATCTAAAATTTATCAACTCATAAATGAAAACTTTTCTCAACTTTGTAGTATTTGATATCCGAAGGGTGGCTTGCTCCCTTGGAACTTGCCTGCCGATGTCCCGCTTAATCAATCGTACCAACGCATCAAGAATATCCTCGGTTTCATTTTCATCGCATTTACTGGTGATGGTGTAGACGGTGTCGCCGATTTTAGTTTCGTAGGTGGCTTTGAATTCTGAGGTTAGCATTTTTTTATTCTCCTTTTTATTTTGTAGGTTGTATTTCTCCTATTGTTTGTGTATAATATAGATGGAGGTGCTTGATATGATGATTAACACGAACAATATCGTTTCGATAACCGAGGCGAATCAGAACTTTTCACGCGTGGCGCG
>Ga0153947_1001193_pt1 | contig 12395 bp, 12 predicted proteins | sample TSNJ031MetaG_FD_104697 | JGI IMG/M metagenome (GOLD analysis project Ga0153947, IMG submission 104697) | Attine ant fungus gardens microbial communities from New Jersey, USA - TSNJ031 MetaG | ecosystem: Host-associated > Fungi > Mycelium > Unclassified | place: USA: New Jersey, Wharton State...
AGGCAATCAACAGTTTTAACTCCTCCATAGGGTTTGACGCCCGGATGTTCCGGGAGGATATTCAGGGCTCCATCGCTCACGCCACCATGCTTTGTGCGGTAGGGGTGTTGAATGAGGCGGATAAAGAAAAGATCATAGAGAGCCTCCAGGGAATTTTGACTGACCTGGAATCCGGCGAACTGGCCTTCGATCCGTTGGCGGAGGATATCCACATGTTTATTGAGGCCGAGTTGACCCGGCGCATTGGCGACGCGGGCAAGCGGCTGCACACCGCCAGAAGCCGCAATGACCAAGTGGCGGTGGACCTGCGGCTCTATCTCAAAAAGGAACTGGCCGCCATCACCGGGCAGGTGGAGGAACTCATTCAGGTGATCTGTAAAAAGGCCGGTGAGCACGTGGAAACCGTGATGCCGGGGTATACCCATCTTCAGCGGGCCCAGCCCATCACCTTCGGCCATCATTTAATGGCCTACGCGCATATGCTGGTGCGGGACCGGGGGCGGCTTCGAGACTGCCTCCGGCGAATGGATCAAAACCCCTTGGGCAGCGGCGCCCTCGCGGGGACCACCTATCCCATCGACCGGGAGCTGACCACGAAACTGCTTGGGTTTTCCGCCCCCATGGCCAACAGTCTGGATGGGGTTTCCGACCGGGATTATTGCTTGGAGCTGATGGGCGCGTTGTCCATTATGATGACTCATCTGTCCCGCTTTTCCGAGGAGATTATCCTCTGGTGTTCCTGGGAATTTAAGTTTATTGAGCTGGATGACAGCTTCGCCACCGGTTCCTCCATCATGCCTCAGAAGAAAAACCCGGATATAGCAGAATTGGTGCGCGGCAAGACTGGCCGTGTTTACGGGGATCTGATGAGCCTGTTCACCGCCATGAAATCGCTGCCGCTGGCTTATAACAAGGATATGCAGGAGGACAAGGAGGCGGTGTTTGACGCGGTGGATACTGCGGGACTCTGCTTGTCGGCCTTTACCCCTATGCTGGACACCATCACCGTCAACAAGGCCAATATGCGGGCTGCGGCTGCCAAGGGCTTTATCAACGCCACAGACTGCGCCGATTATCTGGTGAAGCGGGGCATGCCCTTTCGGGACGCCTATAAAATTACCGGCCAGCTGGTGGCCCAGTGTATCGCTGAGAATACTATCTTGGAGGCATTGCCCCTGGAGGCCTATCAGGCCAAGTCGGCGCTGTTCCAGGAGGATGTGTACGGGGCTATTGGCCTGGAAAACTGCGTCATGGAGCGCACCTCCTACGGCGGGCCCTCGCCGGAATCCGTGAGGATGCAGATTGGGCTGGTAAAGGCGGAATTATACGAATCTTCAAATAAGGTATAAATAAAATTTCTTAAAACCGTGCGGAATAGGCCGCAACAGAAATTTATTTATTGCGGATTTGAATGAAGATTAGTATTGAGCGGCGGCAAAGGAGAATGATTTGATGAAATATACTATATATGTGGACGGCCAGGAGGGAACCACCGGGCTAAAGATTCATGAGCGCCTGGCTGGACGGGAGGATTTGGAGATGCTCTCCATCGCGCCTGGAAAGCGCAAGGATCCGGATGAGCGAAGAAAGCTGCTCAATCAGGCGGACATCGCCTTTTTGTGTTTGCCCGACGATGCGGCCAGGGAAGCGGTGGCCATGATTGACAACCCCTGTACGCGGGTTATCGACGCCAGCACAGCCCACCGGACAGCTCCTGATTGGGCTTACGGCATTCCTGAACTCAGGCCGGGACAGGCGGACTTGATTAGGGCCTCTAAGCGGGTGGCCGTTCCGGGTTGCTATGCCAGCGCCTTTAACCTGATGATGACGCCTTTGGTGGAGGCTGAAATTGTTCCCCGGGACTACCCCGTCACCTGCCACGCCGTATCCGGTTACAGCGGTGGCGGGCGCAGGCTGATTGAGCAGTATGAGCGGGACAGGGATTTCGCGGAAAAGTTCCGGTCCCCCTCGTTTTATGCCACAGCCCTGGGCCATAAGCACCTGCCGGAGATGCAGGCCGTCAGCGGCCTCCGTTATCCCCCTGTGTTTACCCCTATACTGGGCAACTATTATCAGGGCATGACCGTAGCGGTTCCCCTCCTGCCCAGGCTGCTGCAAAAACCCATGGGTCCGGCGGAGTTCCACGGCTTTTTGGCGGAATATTATAACGGCTATACCTTTGTCAAGGTGATGCCTTTAGATGTCGTCCTGGAGGAGGGCAAGCTGGATGCCGAGGGGTGCAACGGCACCAACCGCCTTGAAATCTATGTCTTTGGCCACAAGGACCAGATACTTTTAACCGCGCGCCTGGATAATCTGGGCAAGGGCGCTTCCGGCGCGGCGGTGCAAAACATGAATTTGATGATTGGAGCCGATGAGACCAGCGGCTTGATGTGATTGAGGAGTGAGATTGTAGAGATGAAGACCAAACATATAGAGGGCGGCGTGTGCGTCGCCAAGGGCTTTAAAGCCTACGGGGTCCACTGCGGCATCCGGAAAAACCAGTCCAAACAGGATTTGGCTCTGCTGTTCAGCGAGGTGAATTGCGCCGCTGCCGGGGTGTATACGCAGAATAAGGTCAAAGGGGCTCCCATTGGGGTGACCCAGGCCCACATCGCTGACGGCCATGCCAAGGCGGTGATCTGCAACAGCGGCATCGCCAATACCTGCAGCGCCGATGGAGTGGAGAAGGCGGAAACCATGTGCAATTTGACCGCCGATGCCTTGGGCATCGGTCCGGAGGATGTGATTGTGGCTTCCACTGGGGTCATTGGATTTCCCATCCCCATCGGCAATATCAAGGCGGGTATGCCGTCTTTATCCGCGGGCCTGAGTGAAAATGGCAACGGCGACTTCGCCCAGGCCATTATGACTACCGATACAGTGGTCAAAGAGGCGGCGGTGTCCTGCACGATTGGGGGGAAGGCCTGCCATATTGGCGGCACCGCCAAGGGCTCCGGGATGATTCATCCCAATATGGCCACCATGCTGTGCTTTCTCACAACGGATGTAAATATTACCCCTGCAATGCTGCAAAAGGCCCTCTCCGCTGTGGTGGAGGACACCTTCAATATGGTGAGTATTGACGGGGATACCTCCACCAACGATATGGTCAGCATATTGGCGAGCGGCCTGGCGGGGAACCCTGTCATTGACACAGAGGAAGAGGATTGGGATGATTTTTCAGACGCCCTATATGAGGTGATGGAAAGGCTGTCCAAGATGATCGCCGCCGACGGTGAAGGGGCCACCAAGCTGCTGGAATGCGCCGTAACCGGTGCGCCGGATAAAGCCACCGCTAAGTCGTTGGCCAAGTCGGTGATTACCTCCAGCCTGGTAAAGACGGCCATGTTTGGAGCCGATGCCAACTGGGGCCGCATCCTCTGCGCATTGGGCTACGCCCAGGCGGAATTTGATATTACCAAACTAAACGTATCCCTTTGTTCTCAAAAAGGAGCTGTGGAGGTTTGTAAAAACGGCACCGGCATATCCTTTGATGAAGATATTGCCAAGGAGATATTGCTGGAGGACGCGGTGGTGATCGCGGTGGAACTGGGCCAGGGTGAAGCCTCGGCCACAGCCTGGGGCTGTGACCTGACCTACGACTATGTGAAGATCAATGGGGATTACAGGACTTAATCTATTGATTAATGGACAGAATCCTATGGAGGAATGCGAAGTGGAGATTTCAAATACAGACAAGGCCAACGTATTGGTGAATGCCCTGCCTTATATTCGGGAATACACCAATAAGATCGTGGTGATTAAGTATGGCGGCAACGCCATGATCGACGAGGAACTTAAACAAGCGGTGATGAATGACATTGTGCTGCTGAATCTGGTGGGTATCAAGGTGGTGCTGGTTCACGGGGGCGGCCCGGAAATCACCCAGGTCATGGACCGGATGGGCTTGGAATCCAGGTTTATCGGCGGTCTGCGCTACACCGACGAAGAGACGGTGGAGGTGGTCCAGATGGTGCTGGCAGGCAAGACCAACAAGGACCTGGTAAACCATCTCCAGCGCAGCAAGGGGCGCGCCATGGGCCTCTGCGGCCTGGACGGCGGCATGCTGACGGCGGAGAAGATGCAGGGGGATGTGGACTTGGGCTATGTGGGGGAGGTCACCCATGTGGATATCCGCCCTATCACCGATGCCCTGGACAAGGGCTATATTCCAGTGGTTTCCACCTTGGCGGGGGACGGTGAGGGCAATGTCTACAACATCAACGCGGACACGGCGGCGGCCCATATTGCCGGGGCGCTGGGGGCCTCCAACCTGATCCTCATGACCGATATCCGGGGACTTTTAGAGGACAAAGAGAACGAGGACTCCCTCATTCCCTCGGTGCAGGTCAGCCAGGTGCCTTACTTAAAATCCCAGGGCATTATAGGCGGCGGTATGATCCCCAAGGTGGATAGCTGCGTATTGGCGGTCCGCAGCGGGGTGCCCAAGGCCATTATTATTGACGGACGCATTCCCCACGCCATAATTATTGAAATGATGACCAATGAAGGCATCGGCACCATGTTTTATTGAGGTGTCCTTTGTTTTTAACAGAAAGAAGGCTTTCAGATGAATTTTACAGAGATAACAGCGCTGTACGATGAGTATATCTGCGGCACCTATAGCCGCTTTCCATTGGCGGTGGAGCGGGGGAAGGGGGCGCGCTGCACCGATGTCAATGGCAAGGAATACATAGACTTTTCCGCCGGCATCGGCGTCAATTCCCTGGGTTTTTCCAGCGACGCCTGGGTGGAGGCGGTGACCGGCCAGGCCCAAAAGCTCAATCACGTGTCCAACCTCTACTACACGGAGCCCCAGGCGCTGCTTGCCAAAAAGCTGTGTGACAAATCCGGAATGAAAAAGGTGTTTTTCTGCAATTCCGGCGCGGAGGCCAATGAAGGGGCCATCAAAGCGGCCCGTAAGTACGGCATAGACCGGAAAGGAGCGCAGGCATATGAAATAATCACTCTGGATAAATCCTTCCACGGGCGCACTTTTGGCGCCTTATCCGCCACAGCCCAGCCGGTGTTTCAGGAGCCCTTTGGCCCGATGCTGCCGGGATTTGTCTATGCCGCCCCCAACGATATCAGTGACTTAAAGGCCAAGGTAAGCGCCAATACCTGCGCCATTATGCTGGAATCGGTTCAAGGGGAGAGCGGGGTACTCAATCTAAATGAGGCTTATCTTCAGGCGGTGGCGGAGATTTGCGGGGAGCAGGATATTCTTTTGATTCTGGATGAGGTCCAGACCGGCATCGGACGCACCGGAAAATTCTTTTCCTATATGCACTTTGGCCTAACACCCGACATTGTGTCGGCGGCCAAAGGCATTGGCGGCGGATTGCCCTTGGGGGCGGTGCTGTTTGGGGAGAAGGCCAAGGATGTGCTGGGACCCGGAACCCACGGCACCACCTATGGCGGCAACCCCATTGTCTGCGCAGGGTCTCTGGCGGTGCTGGAACAGATGACCGATGGATTTATGCTGGAAGTGGCGGAAAAGGGAGCGGCTATTGCTGAACAGGTCTCCACTATGCCTCATGTGACCGGGGTGAGCGGTCTGGGCATGATGCTTGGTATTTCCGTGGAGGGCATAGACGCTCCCACAGTGGTGAGCCACTGTTTGGAAAAAGGTCTGATTGTTCTAACCGCTAAAGAAAAGGTACGCTTTTTGCCGCCGCTGACCATAACCATGGAAGAGATAAAGACAGGCTTGGATATATTTGAATCTGTATTAAAGGAGGTTTAGGCTATGAAACATCTATTAAAAATGGGGGATCTGAGCGAGAAGGATATTATTGAGATTCTCAATCTAGCGGACCAGCTCAAGTATGAGTTGAAGCACGGCATCAAACACCACCATCTGGAGGGGAAAACCCTGGCCATGATCTTTATGAAGTCCTCCACCCGCACCAGGGTTTCTTTTGAGGCAGGGATGTACCAGTTGGGGGGCTATCCCATGTTTCTCTCAGCCAGCGACCTTCAGATTGGCAGAGGTGAGCCGGTACAGGATACAGCCAGGGTGCTGAGCCGGTATGTGGACGGCATCATGATCCGCACCTTCGCGCAGCAGGAGGTGGAGGATTTGGCGGGCTACGGCGGCATCCCGGTGATTAACGGCTTGACGGATTACGCCCATCCCTGCCAGGTATTGGCGGACTTGATGACCATCCGTGAGAAAAAGGGCTTGCTGAAAGGCTTGAAAATGGCCTATATCGGCGACGGCAACAATATGGCCAACAGCCTGATTGTGGGTTGCCTCAAGGTGGGGATGGATGTCTCTGCCGCTATCCCCAAGGGATATTTGCCGGATCAGGCGGTGCTGGATTTTGCCGAAGATTACAATGGCTTTTCTTTGGGCCAAAACCCGGTAGAGGCTGCTAAGGATGCGGATGTGGTGATCACCGATGTCTGGGCCTCCATGGGCCAGGAGGAAGAGGCCAAGGAGAGGGCTGCGGCCTTTGCGGGATACCAGGTCAACGGTGAAGTGATGGCGGCGGCCAAGGCGGATTCCATTGTGCTCCACTGCCTGCCGGCGCACCGGGAGGAGGAGATCACCGCCAAGGTCTTTGAGGCCCATGCCGACGTGATCTTTGAGGAAGCGGAAAACCGGCTCCACGCTCAAAAAGCAGTGCTGGTCAAGCTGATGAAAGAGGCGTGAGGATACGATTTGGGAGTGAGCGGAGGCTCACTCCTTTTCTGCTGTTGTATGGGATGAAATATATTTACCATATTCATATAAAATCTGTTTTTCTAGGACTTTACGGAACGCCGCGTTAAGAGGGTGAACGATGTCTCTATATGTCCCATCGCCTGTTGATTGACAGGGCATAGCGACGAATATTTTTTCTCCACTTTGTATTACTTTGCAATCATGTACTGCCATTTCTCCATAAGAAAAGGAAACGATGGCGCGCAAAGTACCTGAGTGAAACAATTTACGTATCTTAATGTTTTCAATATCCATTTTATCAGCTCCCACCGATTCCTGTCATAATTTATAATTGAATTATAGCAAAGAAATTACCCTTACGCAACATAAAATTACTAGTAAAGTTATATTCCCTTTTCTTTCTATTTTCAAAAAAAATATGTTGGTAGAATAATTCAAAGGGGTTGTTCACCAATGATAAAGATAAAACTATCGGACTTGCTGGGTAAGCATAAAATGACGCAGAAGGCGTTGGCTGATATTACTGGAATACGCCCAGCCACGATTTCAAAAATGTATTATGAAGAGATCAAGCGCATTGAGATCGACCAAATGAATGAACTGTGCAAAGCTTTTGATTGTGATGTCAAGGACCTTTTTGAGTACATCCCTGACAAATAAAGATTTATCTGGAAAGCGCTGAAAGGGCTTATGGACAATGGACCGGATATGTGCTATTATGCGGATAATCACCGGTTGATACTGGTGTGGCTGCTGAAGACGAAAGGGTGATACACATGGCGAATACAGTATTGAGCTTTACTTTTGCAGGGAGGGCGACTATACTTTAACCCTCCCGGAGTACAGGGAGGATTTTATGTCTTTAGGTTGGATTGACGTAACAAAATATTCATTTAACTGTTTTCTAATGATGGAGAGGTAAATAAAATTTATAATTACCGCAAGCAAGTATATAAATAACGAGGAGACGGCAGCTTAAGCTGCCGTCTCCTCCTTTTCCTTAAGGGTATGTGTATGGGTTGGATTAATTTTAAGTTTTTGCTTGGCTATAAAATGACATACTGCCAGCACAGCAAAGCATAGAAGATACCACAAAAAGAAAAATTCATAACAAATCTGTCCCCACAGATTTAATGGCCTGCTGGAATAATCCCAGACATTCAGTCCCATCCATAGATTGACCACACATCCAAAAACCAGCTCCACGGTTGTAATGGCCATTGCACCAAACAAAGATTGTATGGGCAAAGTGTACCTGGACTTTGAGATGTATACCAAAATAATCAAGCCAACGCCGCCGGCGATCAGCATACTCAGGTGGGTGTTGCCGCGCCAGAGAATCTCAATAGCTCCATAGGCCAAGCCGCCACCGACAAACTGAGTGCCCTTGGTCGCAATATTTCGTTGTTTTCCTGACATTCAGCTAATATCCGTGTGTCCGTCGTGGAGGCTGTGCATGGCGTTGGAGAGCCGGCTTTTTGCGTCATTGCCGGTATGGGCGCCTTGAATATAGTGGATCAAGTGGGATTTTTGCTGAGGGGACATTTTAGCGAAGGTCTTCATGGCGCTGGGGTCCTGTGCCAAGTTCATTCCCAGGCCCAGCGGAAGGTCCGGACCTTCCGGGTTGTGACCGATGCCAATAAAAGGTTCATGACTCATACTGTACACCATCCTAAAATTTAATTGTATTTCTAGTGTTCCAGGATGAGATAAAACTTATGTGATGAAAATATATCAAAAAAATGCCCCAGGCCGTTTATAGGCCTGGGGCATTTTTTTAATTCATTTAGGCAGGCATAACATTGACAGCGCGCAGTTTATCACTATTTTTGGGATCCTGCTCAGTGTCAAAGGTTACCTTCTGGCCCTCGGTGAGGGATCTATAGCCTTCAGTAACGATAGAGGAGAAATGCACAAATACATCTTCACCGCCGTCGTCATTGGAGATAAATCCATAGCCTTTGTCTGCGTTAAACCATTTTACTGTACCATTGTTCATTCTGAGGTACCTCCTGAAAAAATTCATACCTGATTCGCACAAAAAAAACACATGCTCTGTAACCATCATCAACGTTCAATGACTTACAATAACATGTGAGACATAGCACATCAAGATACGCTAATACTATAACACTAAACGGTGGGATTGTCAAGACAAGTTATAGAGGTTTTTTAATGCAACATTTCATCCGGTCATTTCTAAAATTGCTCTAGCTGGGAGATTACAATTCATAAATACGTGTGAAATAATATTTTGCAAGAAAGCAGCAGATTATTGGAACTTTTTGGCCGGATCGGATACATAAAGCCGGAGGAAGATTTCTGGGGGTATGCACTCATCCGCAAACAGCAATACCCTTTAGTTCACCATATCGGGAAAATATGTATACGTCAAATTAATATAGTGTTGGCCACCAACACCAGCAGCGGTATGGAGACAATGGAAACCAAGGTGGACAAGGCGATGAGCTGAGCCGAATAGACGCTGTCCCCCCTGTACTTGGCGGCTACCAGTACAGTACTCACCGCAGATGGAGCGGATGCGCTGATGGCGATGGTGGTAGCTACATTTTTGGCCTCGGGGAACCATGAGGGGATGTGCAGCAGCGCAGCTATCCCCACGATCAGCAAAGGGAACAGAAAGTTTTTGAACAGCACCACCCAGTAGGCCCGCGGGTTGGTGAGGGTATTTTTAATATTGATATCGGCGATAAAGACGCCAAGAATGATCATAGCTAAGGGAGTATTGAGGCTGGCCATAAACCCCACCCATTTGCCCAACGTGGCCTGGGGCAACGCAACGTCCAAAAGGAACAGCGCCATGCCGATAACTACGCCGATAGTAGCCGGCTGCACCAGGTTTGCGATGTGAAACCGCCTGCCCCCGACTGTAATCTCTGACCAGGACCAGACCACTAAATTGAAAACAGTTAAAAACCCTGTGGCGTAGAGAAGGGCCTCATTCCCCATGACGGCCTCCACTAGAGGGAGGGCCATAAATCCTGCATTGGAGCTGGCCATAGCCATGCGCTCAAATTTATAGCGGGGGTCCTTTTTATTCACCAAAAAGGTGGCCCCTACAATGGCTATTATGTGAAACAGAACTGCCAACCCAACCGCCAGCCAAAAACTTTTTAGGGAATCAGGGTTGCGTTTTATTTGCAGAGCGTTTATCATTACCATAGGAACGACAAAACAGCTTACAATTGATGAAAATTGTCCGGCGGCGTCCACGGTTACGAGCTTGATTTTTTTTGCTGTAACACCGATGAGAATCAGCAAAAACATAATGAAAACCTGTTGTAATACGATTATTGCGTTATCCAAAAAGCAACATCAGCCTTTCTTAATGGGGATGAACAGCCGCCTGTATAATTCGGCAAATTTTATTATACCATAGGAGCAAAGCGGATATGATTTAATCAGCCATTGCCGCAGGCTGGCCATCTGGATTCGTATAATAACCGCTGCCCTTGCGGTTATTATACCGCAATTTTCTAAAAATAGAAATGGGCTTTATTTGGAGTAGGGAAACGGAATTTACAGTTTATAACTATATATACAGGATACTTTTGTGGCTGCTCAAATGCCGCCATGGGTGGGGAGGAAAAGATGAGGCGAAAAAATGATCACAAAAAACTGGCTTTGACCGTAGGGGTTTTATGCCTGCTGATTGGGGCGCTGGGATTAATAATCCTGATCCTGATGCCCCAGGAGGAGCTTGTGACGGTGGACAGCCCGTCCAAGCCGAAATCACTGCTGGAGGTCTCTCAGCCGGAGCCGCAGTCCGAACCTGAGCCTGAACCCGAACCGGTGACAGCCACCATTTTGATGGTGGGGGACAACCTGCTCCACATGGAGGTGGTGGACAGTGGCCTACAGGGTGACGGTACATACGACTTCACCCACCTATTTGAGAGCATCTATGACGACGTGCAAAGCGCCGATATTGCCATCATCAATCAGGAGACCGTCTTGGGCGGCACCGAAATTGGCCTCAGTGGATACCCTCAATTTAACTCCCCTCAGGAGATGGGCGATTTTCTTGTACGCACCGGCTTCAATGTGGTACTCCACGCAAACAACCATGCCATGGACCGTCATTACAACGGTCTGGAGCGGACCATGGACTTTTGGGATCAGCATCCGGAGGTCACCGTAGTGGGGATTAACCGTACCCAGGAAGACCGCGGGCGGATCAGACTTGTGAATGCCAATGGGATTCAGGTGGCGGTACTGGGGTACACCTATGGCACCAATGGGATTCCGCTGCCTGAGGATATGCCTTGGCTGGTGGACTTAATTGACGAGGATATGATACGGGAGGATATCTTAAAGGCCAAGGAACTGGCGGATTTTATAGTGGTGCTGCCCCATTGGGGGGTTGAATACTCCTATAGCCCCAGCGATGAGCAAGTCTATCTGGCCTCCATGATGGCGGATTTGGGCGTGGATTTAATTATTGGCACCCATCCCCATGTTCTCCAGCCCATTGATTGGATTGAGCGGACCGACGGAGGCAGGACCTTGGTATACTACTCCCTGGGCAACTATGTCTCCAACCAGAACATGAATCCCAGAATGCTTGGAGGAATGGCCCGGATCACCATCACCATGGACGGGGATAAGGTGTCCATCACCGACGCTTCCATTGAGCCCTTGGTGACTCATTATGAGTGGAGCGATATTCGGGGCAGTTACTATGTCTACAAGCTGGAGGACTACTCTCAGGAGTTGGCGGCCCGCCATGGGGTGGGCAGTTCCGATACAGGCTTTTCCCTGGCTTACCTGCAGGATTTAAGCCGTCAGATTCTTGGCGCCTGGTATCAGGAAAAACAAGGGGCTGAAACAGATTGAAAATAGACAGGCTGTTGGCTATAGTGACCTTGCTTCTCCAAAAGGGCGCCATGACCGCCCCTGAATTGGCCGGCCGGTTGGAGGTGTCCAGACGGACCATTAGCCGGGATATTGACGATCTCTGCAAGGCGGGCATTCCGGTGGTCACCCGTCAGGGCAATGGGGGCGGTATCTCCATTGCTGAGGGCTATACCATAGATAAGGATCTGCTGACCCGGGATGAGCTGGAACAGATTTTGATCGGGCTTGGGGGTCTGGACTCAGTGGGCCAATTGGGCGCAGGCCATTTGTTTGATAAACTCCAGGCCCACCGTCAAGGGGTGTATAAGGCTGATGGCAGCATTGTCATTGACCTGGCCTCCCATTACAAAGACAGCTTGTCCTATAAAATAGAATTGATCCGCAAAGGGGTGCGGGAGGGGCGTCGTATCCGGTTTGATTACTACAGTCCCAAGGGCAAGTCGGTGAGGACGGTGGAACCGTCCTATACGATCTTTAAATGGAATAACTGGTATCTGTTGGGATATTGCTGTAAGAGGCAGGATTTTCGTTTATTCAAGCTGCCCCGCCTCTGGAATTTAGAGTTGTTAGAGGAGCGCTTCGATCCCAAGGAGGTTCCGGAGGAAAAGCGGGATTTGGATGCTTACTTTACAGACCGCTTCCAATTGGTTGCCCGCTTTGACCCCCAAACCGCGTATTTGCTGATAGAGGAATACGGCCCTTATTGTTATAACATAGAGGAGGACGGGAGGCTGCTATTGAAAAGTGGGTTTACCAATGAGGACGTGCTGTTGGCTTGGCTTTTGAGCTTTGGCTCCGCTGTGGAGGTGTTGGAGCCGCAACATATTAAGGAGGCTCTGTTGAA
>Ga0153947_1001196_pt1 | contig 12387 bp, 11 predicted proteins | sample TSNJ031MetaG_FD_104697 | JGI IMG/M metagenome (GOLD analysis project Ga0153947, IMG submission 104697) | Attine ant fungus gardens microbial communities from New Jersey, USA - TSNJ031 MetaG | ecosystem: Host-associated > Fungi > Mycelium > Unclassified | place: USA: New Jersey, Wharton State...
AATGTTTCGATGGCAGGAAGCGTCAAATATCTACACTCAGATTCCCTGCAGAGAGGCCGCTTTGAATGCTCACTGGGATATCTTAAAGTATATTTTGATAATGTAGAATTACATCCGGATGGTGCCGATCTTTATGTAAACTGTTCACTTGGCAGCATAGAACTGTTTGTCCCCCGCCACTGGCCGGTCATGCTAAATGTTGATACCGCCCTCGCCGGTGTCGATGAGGCGCCCCGCCGGGAAAGCACTTACGGCCCCGCCTTACGGATTACCGGCAATGTAAAGCTGGGAGCTCTGGAAATTAAATATTTTTAGACTAAACTAATAAAGCTAATAAAGGAAATGAAATCATGAACTATAAATGGAAAAAGAATACCGCTATCTTTCTGTCCAGTCAGGCAGTCTCAATCCTGGGCTCATCACTGGTACAGTTTGCGATAACATCTTACATCACCGTTCAGACCAAGTCCGGAGTCTATGCTACAATCGGTATCTTATGTGCGATCCTGCCGATGTTTATACTCTCTCCGTTCGCAGGGGTCTGGGCCGACAAGTATAACCGTAAAATTTTAATTATGGCGGCCGACGGAGGTATTGCCTTCTGTACGCTGATCGTTGCCATATTGTTTCTGACCGGGCACGGTTCGATCGGACTGCTGTATATAGCGCTGATCATCCGCGGACTGGGCTCAGCCATTCAGCAGCCCTGTATCGGTGCCCTCTTACCAGATATCGTACCAGAAGAACATCTGACCCGCATAAATGGCATCAACGGCAGCATACAGGCATTATTCAGCCTGGCATCACCGGTATTGGGCGCGATGCTGCTTTCGATGGTACCGCTGGGAGCTATTTTCTTTGTTGATATCGTTACCGCAGTGACCGCCATCGTGATCCTTCTGACCGCCTTCCAGCTGCCGAAAAAAGAACGGACTGCTGAAGCCGCCGCTTCCGATAACTACTTTGCCGAAATGAAGTTAGGGATGAAATACATTTTCGAGACCAAGTTTCTCGTACAATTTTTCGGCTTCTGCATTGTTTACTTTATCATGATGGCTCCTGCCGCCTTCCTCACCCAGGTTCAGGTGGTGCGGAATTACGGTGATGACTACTGGTATCTGTCTGCCATCGAAGTGGCCTTTTCGGTCGGTATGCTGATCGGCGGAATTGCCATTACCGCCTGGGGCGGCCTGAAGAACAAGGTCCACACGATCATATTAGCAGCCTTGATCATGGGTGCATGTACCTTTGCCTTAGGTATCCGGATGCCGTTTACACCTTACGTCATATTGATGGGTGCCTTTGGCCTTGCTATTCCGATACTGAACACACCGACTATGACCATGCTGCAGGAAAAAGTGGATCCGCAGTATATGGGCCGGGTCTTCGGGGTAATGACCATGATCAACACCAGCATGATGCCGCTTGGTATGCTGATCTTCGGACCGATAGCCGATATCATCGCAATCGAAATATTACTGCTGATCACCGGCACCGTAACCGTATTGATGGCAGTATTGATGACCCGGGCAAAGACTCTGTGCGCGACCGGGGTCTGACATCATCAATCAGATATCTGTTCTTCCTTCCAATGCCCTGAGAAGTGTTACTTCATCAATATATTCCAGATCACCGCCGACCGGAACACCGCTGGCGATCCGGCTGACTTTGATGCCGGTCGGTTTGATCAGCTTACTGATGTACATTGCGGTGGTTTCACCTTCGAGGCTGGAATTAGTCGCAATAATGACCTCATCAACATCTCCCTGGAGCCGTTCGATCAATTCTTTCAGCCGGATATCCTCCGGTCCGATTCCCAGCATCGGGGAAATAGCTCCATGGAGAACATGATATACTCCCTCGTACTTTCCGGTCTTTTCATAAGCCGCCAGGTCACGGGACGTCTCCACCACCATAATGGTCTTCTGGTCTCTTTTCGAATTTTTGCATATCGGGCAGAGCTCATCATCGGTCAGGGTATAGCATTGTGTACAGTACCGCACATTGTTGCGGGCCTCCACCAATGTCGCGGAAAGCTGCTCAACCTGTTCTCTGGGCATATTGATAATATGAAAAGCCAGCCTTCCGGCTGACTTTGCTCCTATCCCCGGAAGCCTTCCCAGTTCTTCAATTAATTTGCTTATCTGGTTACTATAGTAATCCATTCGTTTTTATTTTCTCCTATTTCCTAAAACATTCCCGGCAAATTGCTGCCCATGCCCCCGCTCATCTTATTCATTGCCGACTGGGATTCTTCTTCTACCTGACGGAGCGCTTCATTGGTCGCTGCAACGATTAAGTCTTCCAGCATTTCAATATCTTCCGGATCTACCACTTCTTCCTGCAGAGATACCTTCAACACTTCTCTGGTTCCGGAAACGGTCACCGACACCGCACCGCCGCCGGCTGCTGCAGTAAATTCTTTGGTCTCCATCTCTTTTTGCTGTTCTTCCATCTGCCGCTGCATCTTCTGTGCCTGCTTCATCAGATTTGCCATGTTCCCGGGCATTCCGCCGCCAGGAAATCCACCTCTTTTTGCCATGCTTAATTCCTCCTAATCTTCCACCGTTATTTCCATATGAATCAATTTTTCAATATCTACAAAACTGTCTTCAAATTTCTGACCCTGTTCCATCTGACGAATCTCAATTTCCACCGTCTTACCGACCTTATCTTCAAATGCCCGCTGTATCTCCTCTTTGTGAGCCGCGGTATTCATCACCCCAAAAGTAATCTCGTCCGGCATTACAATCAGCAGTTGATCCTGATTACCGACACTCAGCCGGGCCTGTTTGAGATAATTCCGGAGCATCGGTGATACACCGGCGGCAATTCCGCGAAAATCCCTGACTACAGCCTTAATATCTTCGCTAATTGCTTTGGGCAACTCCGGCCGGGACTTTTCTCCGCTCACCCCGCCACTTTCCCTGACATATACAACCTTTTCTGTGACCGCTCCGGCCGCCGCTTTCTGTTCCACCTTTTCCTCCAATACCCGGAGACGGTCGAGCAGGGCATCATTCTCAGATTCCATCTGGGGACGGCACAATTTAATAAATGCCACTTCCAGCATAACCCGTTTCTGGGTCGCATATTTTAACTGAGAACTTAATTCAGAACAGATCCGGATATACCGGATCAGCGTATCATCATCGATCATCCGGGCTTCTTCTTTCAGCTGCACAAGATTCTCAGTCGATACATCTAAAACATCTTCCATATTATCAGAACTTTTCATTAAGAGCAAGTTCCTTAAATACCATGTAAAGTCAGAGGCCAGCTGAGATAATTCCCGACCCTGCATGACCAGTTCATCAAGGATCTTCATCATACTGGTCACGTTATGCTCCAACAGCTGCCGCAGCAGTTTGCTGAATACATCGGTATCCACCGCCCCAAGAACTTCCAGCACATTTTCATAGGTCAGGGTCTGCCCGTAATAAAAGGCAATACACTGATCCAGGAGGCTCAGCGCATCACGCATGGAACCGTCTGCCGCTTTAGCGATATAGCGGATCGCTTTTGGCTCAACCGGATTCTGCTCCTGCTCCATCAGATCGGTCATCCGAGCACTGATGGTCTCGATTGAAATCCGCTTAAAATCATAGCGCTGGCATCTCGAGAGAATGGTAATCGGAATCTTGTGTACCTCGGTCGTCGCCAGGATAAAGATTACGTATTCCGGCGGCTCTTCCAGGGTCTTTAAGAGGGCATTGAATGCTCCTATTGAAAGCATATGAACTTCATCAATGATATAGACTTTGTACCGGCCCTGTGCCGGTCGGTATTCCACCTCTTCCCGGATGCTGCGGATGTTGTCGACACCGTTATTTGATGCCGCGTCGATCTCGATCACATTCATCAGCGTTCCCTGCAGGATCGCTTTACAGGATGGGCATTCGCCGCAGGGACTTCCGTCCGCCGGCTGTTCACAGTTAACCGCCCGGGCGAGGATCTTTGCCACCGACGTCTTACCGGTTCCCCGGGTCCCGCAGAACAGATAGGCATGACCGACACGGCTGGCCTGAATCTGATTTTTCAAAGTTAATACGATATGATCCTGCCCTTTTACATCTTCAAATGAAGTTGGGCGGAATTTCCTGTATAAAGCTGTATATGACATATTTTCTCTTCTTTCTAACCTGCTGCCGCAATGGCATTACCGGTCACCGAAACTTTATGATTACTCAGCAATTTCAAAGTTACTGATTGTTCCTATTATATAACAATTTAAAAGGACTAACAACCAAAATTAAATAAATTGGGGGGTGCTAACCTTCCCGAATTGCGATATACTATTCTATGTAGGTATAGCGAAAATATCATGTTAGAGAGGTAAAATATATTATGGCAGAAATCAAAGCATTTCCCTGCCTTCGTCCCGCCCCCAAATACGCAGCGTCGATTGCCGCGCTGCCTTATGATGTATACAGCCGGGCAGAGGCACGGGAGGCAGTAAAAAAGAATTCATTATCCTTTTTAAAAATCGACCGGGCCGAAGCACAATGCCCGGAGGGAATCGATATTTACAGTGAGGAAGTATACGCAAAAGCAAGACAGACTTTAGATCAGATGACCGCAGAGGGGTATTTTATCCAGGATGATGCGCCCTGTTATTATATTTACGAACTGACCTTCAAAGGCCGCTCTCAGACCGGTCTGGTTGGCTGTGCTGCGGTCGATGACTATCTGAATAATATCATCATGAAACATGAAAATACCCGGACTGATAAAGAAAATGACCGAATCCGCCACATCGAAGTGTGCGAAGCTCAGACCGGCCCTATTTTTCTCGCCTGCCGGCATAATGAACGGATCAGCAACATTCTGTATGCGGTAAAACGAAGTACTCCGATATATGACATTGTCTCAGATGACAGCATCCTCCACCGCGTCTGGCGGATTGATGACATCGTCGAGATGTCGGAGCTTTATCATGAACTATCGGAAATCTCTTCAATCTATATCGCCGACGGACACCATCGTGCTGCTTCAGCGGTAAAGGTAGCACAGAGACGCCGGGAAGAAAATCCGAATTACAACGGCGATGAAGAGTTCAATTATTTTCTGTCGGTACTATTTCCGGAAAATGAATTAAATATTATGCCTTATAACCGGATAGTCTATGATCTGAACGGGCACACCGAATCTTCATTCATCAATGCAGTTACTAAATGCTTTGACATCATGCCCTGCAACCGGGATTACTCTCCAAAAAGGCGGCATGAATTCGGTATGTACCTGAACAAACAATGGTATATGATGATCCCGCGTGAATCCCTGATCACCAATAACCCGGTAACCGGGCTGGATGTTTCCATTCTGCAGGATAATATCCTGTCACCGATCCTGGGAATCAAGAATCCCAAGCTCGATGAACGGATCACCTTTGTCGGCGGAATCCGCGGCTTAAGAGCACTTGAAACAGCCGTTGACGAACAGCCTCTGGCAGTGGCATTCTCTTTATATCCCACGTCTATGTCTGAACTGTTCGCGGTGTCCGATGCCGGTCAGTTAATGCCGCCGAAGTCAACCTGGTTTGAACCAAAGCTGCGGAGCGGATTGTTTATACATAAAATATAGAAAGAAGATGATAGTAAATGGAGCGAAATGAACTATGCTGGTGCGGAAGCGGCCAAAAATATAAGAAATGTCATATGAGTATTGACGAAAAGATAATGCTGCATGCCGAAAATGGCGAGATCACACCAACCCGCGATATGATCAAGAATCCGCAGCAGATTGAAGCGATCCGCAAGAGCGCCGTTCTCAATACGGCAGTTCTGGATCATGTAACTGAACACATCAGGGTTGGCATGAACACTGCTGAGATCGACCGGCTGGTACATGACTTCACCGCCGCCCATGGCGGTATCCCGGCGCCCTTAAATTATGAAGGATTTCCTAAAAGTGTGTGCACTTCACTGAACAATGAAGTGTGCCACGGCATTCCTGCCGAGGATATCATTCTCAAGGACGGCGACATTGTGAATGTTGATATCTCCACTATTCTGAATGGTTACTTTTCTGATGCTTCACGAATGTTTATGATGGGAAATGTCAGCGACCGCGCCAAAAAACTGGTCAGGGTAACGGAAGAATGTGTAGAGCTGGGCCTTAAGCAGGCGAAACCCTGGGCTCATCTGGGTGATATCGCCGAAGCTATTAATACCCATGCTAAGGCAAATGGTTATTCGGTTGTGGAAGAAATCGGCGGCCACGGCGTCGGTGTGGAATTTCATGAAGATCCCTGGGTCAGCTATGTCTCACTAAAAGGCACTGAAATGCTGCTGGTCCCGGGAATGATCTTTACCATTGAACCGATGATAAATGAAGGATCACCTGATTTTTTCGTTGACCGTAAGAATAATTGGACAATTTATACCAAAGACAACGGGTTATCCGCGCAGATTGAATATATGGTCCTGATTACGGAGACCGGAGCCGAAGTTCTGACCCGCTGATAGATAGATATGGAGAGACCTTTATGAATGAATCATCTCAGGAACAGGCCTTATTCAAAAGGATGACCGAAACTAAAATACCCGGACTGATCGGACAGTTGGCGATACCGACCATCATCAGTATGCTGATATCGGCAGTTTATAATACTGCCGATACCTTCTTTGTATCGCAGTTAGGTACCAGTGCTTCGGGTGCCGTTGGCATTGTATTCTCAGTGATGGCGATTATTCAATCCTTTGGTTTTATGCTGGGGCTGGGAGCCGGCAGTCAGATATCCCGGCTGCTCGGGGCGCAGGAAAGCGATAAGGCCAATATGATCGCAGCATCCAGTTTTATTTCTTCACTGGTGCTTGGCAGTTTTATCACCTTATTCGGCCTGTTCTTCATGGATCCGTTGATGAAAATGCTCGGGGCTACTCCGACCATTCTGCCCTTTGCCGCCGATTACGCCCGGTACATTTTTCTCGGTGCACCAGTCATGTGCGCCTCATACGTTTTGAATAACCTGCTGCGGTCAGAAGGAAAAGCGACATTCGCTATGATCGGCATCACCGCCGGCGGCGTTTTAAATATTATCCTGGACCCGATTTTTATTTTTTTCTTTCATATGGGTATTGCAGGTGCTGCAATAGCTACATTACTAAGTCAGTGTATCAGTTTTGTGCTTCTGCTTTCGGTATTTATCCGGGGCAAAAGCGCCCTGCATCTTCACATCCGCAATATTTCGCGTGAATTTGAAACCTACAGTAAGATTATTCAGGTTGGCTTTCCATCCTTTACCCGGCAGGGTCTCGCCAGCGTCGCAACCGCCATGCTGAACGCTCAGGCTGCCGCTTTCGGTGATTCTGCCGTTGCTGCCATGTCCATCGTCGGCCGCTTGTTCCAACTGGTCTATTCGGTAATCATTGGGCTCGGTCAGGGCTTTCAGCCGGTTGCCGGACATAATTACGGCGCTAAAAAATATGACCGGGTCAGAGAGGCGATCATTTTTTCAATTAAAGCAGGAACCATATCTCTGACTGTATTGGCACTATGCCTGTTCATCTTGGCCCCACAGATTATGGCCGCATTCCGTGCCGATGATGGCGATGTTATCGCAATCGGCAGTTTTGCTATGAGGAGTCAGTGCCTGTCAATGCTGGTCATGCCCTTTTACACTATCACCAGCATGACTTATCAGGTATTGGGCCGTTCCACCAAGGCTACCATTTTATCGGCCGCCCGGCAGGGAATCTTCTTTCTGCCGCTGATACTGATATTACCCCGGGTATTCGCCTTAAAAGGCGTTCAATGCTCACAGCCAATTGCCGATCTGGGTTCCTTTTTACTGGCGCTTATTCTGATGATGCCGCTTTTAAAAGAACTAAAATCAAATGCTCTATAAGGAGGATCTTAAAAATGAATTATAATCCCGCATCGCATTTACTGCCCCTGAAAGGCGCCCTCAATGCCAGGGATCTGGGGAATTATCCCGTTACCGGGCTGCACAAGACCCGGGAAAACGTCTTTTTCCGATCTGATAGCACTTCTAAATATCAGAAAGACGATATTGCCTATCTGGCCGGTAAAAACCTCGGGTTGGTGGTCGATCTGCGTTCAGAGAAAGAAGTTGTCAATGCCCCATCAGTTTTCTCCAATATGAAGATGATACGGTACGAGAATGTTCAAATGCTGGACGACATCAACTCCGGTCCCGCTGCAGGTGGCATTCCACCTTCTCTGGGCAGTATTTACATACATTTGCTGAATAGTGCAAAATCAGGTTTTTTAAAGGTGTTTAACGCTTTTGCGGAAACACTTGAGAATAAGCAGTCCTGCCTATTCCACTGCGCGGTAGGAAAAGACCGCACCGGAACTACGGCGATGCTGCTGCTTGACCTGGCTGGCGCCAGTGATGATGTGATTATTCAGGACTATTCTGTATCCTATGACTTCATGAAACCGGTATTCGACAAACAGATAGCCGAATACCGGGCCAGAGGTTACAACATCCCGGAGCATATGTTCCGCTCCGATGCTTCCAATATGGAAGAAGCTCTCAGTCATCTTAGAAATGTATATGGAAATGCCAAGGATTATCTGCTTGAGTGCGGAGTAAGTCAAAATCACATCGACATTATCACAGATCGGTTTGTTATTTAGATGACTGCCGGATCCCGGCTCATCTATTACCGATACGGCCCGCAGCGTATGGATGGTGGCCGCAGCGTGTTTACAGTTCTATTGCTGTACCATCCAGAACTGCGGATATCAATTTATCTCTCCCGTCATACACCAGTTTCAAAGAGAAAAAGTCTCTGTCTTGTGCAATCAGCCGGAAAAATATCTTATCACCTTCCCATATTTGAAGTTGTTCGATTTCTTTTTTATCGATCCAGACCAGCTCGCCTTCGTCACAAACAATCTCTTTGCCGGTAAAACCGTCAGCGGTGAATAAACACATGTATTCAGTAACGCCGGTCCCGGAAATAAAGGTGACAAGACCTCTGAAATGATAGGATGTCAGAGTATATCCAGTTTCTTCTTTTACCTCCCGCATAAGGCACTCTTCCGGACTTTCATCCGCTTCAAAATGACCGCCTACGCCAATCCATTTGTCTTTATTTACATCGTTCTTCTTAACGGTGCGGTGGAGCATGAGGTACTTATCGTCTTTTTCAATATAGCATAAGGTGCTGAATCCTGTCATTGGTGCCTCCTTTTCTTTTGGGAAGGTAAAACATAATAGAGTAGAGAAATAATTGCTAAGAATTATTTCCCTCTACCTTGAACCGTACGTACGGGTCTCGTATACGGCTCTACAACTTATATTCCGACTTTTCTTAGATAATAATTTAAAGGATTGAGCAGTCCAGCTCCGTCCTTTATTTTGTTTTCAAGTAAATCTGGGCTGATAATAAAATTCACAACATTCATTCCACTTCTTCTGTACCAGCCAAACCTCGAATTTACAACTTTATAGATTGCCTCATGGTCGAATCCATTCTTATATTTCCGATTCAAATAACATAGATTTCTGTATATCGTCTTAGGCTTTTTCCACTGCTTTATAATAACAACTCTAATCTTATGTCTAAGCCATGCTCCAAGTTCTTCCATGAACTGTTTCATCATTCCGATTCTGAAGTAGTTAATCCAACCCCTTGCTATCTCATTTACCCGCTTTATTGTCACTGCGAGTGGTCGTGCTGTTGCTTTGTTTCTTTTGAGATATTCACTTAATTTCTGCTTTAACTTCTTTTTCTTTTCTGTGGTTGGTTTTACTCTCCATTCTCCACCATATTTCAAAAACGTGAATCCCAGATACTTACTCCTTGTCGGTCTGACTACTTTTGTTTTCGTTGCATTTACCTTTAGGAACAGCTTTCTTTCTATCCATTCTGTTATGGATTTCATCACTCTGTTAGCTGCCTTTTCACTTTTGGTGAATACCATTGTGTCGTCAGCATACCTCGTAAAGCGAAGACCTCTTTGTTCCAGTTCTTTATCAAGCTTATCAAGGTATACATTTGACAATACTACTGAAAGTGGTCCACCTTGCGGCACACCGGTCATTGTTACTTTTTCCAGTCCTTTTTCCATTACTCCTGCTTTCAGATATTTCCGAATCAGATTTAATGTTGTTCTATCATTTACTTGTTCTCTAAGAATCTGAATTAATTTATCGTGATTAACTGTGTCAAAGAATTGTTCGATATCAACATCAATAACCCATTCATATCCCTCATTGAGGTATTCCAGTGCTTGCTTTATCGCATCATGGCAACTTCTTCCTGGTCTGAACCCATAACTGTATTCACTAAATACTTCCTCATAAATATCAGATATCGGTTGTGCAACGGTTTGTTGTATTACTCTGTCCAAGACCGTTGGTATTCCAAGTGGTCTTTTCTTACCATTGTCCTTTGGAATATATACCCTCCGCAATGGCTTTGGCATATAGGCTCTGTTTCTGATTGACTGAACGATTGTATCTTTATTTTCCCTGATATATGCACCAAGTTCATCTACAGTCATTCCATCTACCCCACTTGCGCCTTTATTTGCCACCACTTTCTTATAGGCTCTGTTTAAATTTTCTTTGGATGTAATCACATCTATTAATTCCACTGTCGTTACTCCTCTGCTTATTACAAAATTTATACACATCACCCCTCTGAATATAGATGATATTCCTCGATTACGTTCCTACTTTTCTCATCCACCCGATTTCTGGCTTGTGCATTATTCTCTTAATAACGATTTGTACTATAAATCGTTTCAGTCCTTCAGCTGTTACGCCTACTATGACGTCATCTGACTCCCTCCCTAAACCTTTTTCGACCATATCTTATGATATGTGGGTAGGGTCTCCCAACAGTTAGGCAACCTTACCCACCTAATCGCCTTATCAAGTTTCTGTTCGTAGGCTCAAGAACTTTGCTATGCGCTTCCTTCATCCGTATCATTACTGATACCAACTTGCGCTCCGCTACACTTGGCGGTAAAAACCCGTGACTGGACTTTCACCAGCTAGATTAGTGCCATGCTTGGCACACCTACAAAAGAACTGTCATCACTGACAGTTCTTTAAAGAGCGGGTGATGGGAATCGAACCCACGTATCCAGCTTGGAAGGCTGGTGTTCTACCATTGAACTACACCCGCGCAGGCATTGTGAATATTGATGCTGAAAGTCTGTCCAGGCTTGCACTTGCATAAGTGTTCAGTACTATCCGTGCTCCTAAGCTCATCATTCTTTCGAATGCTCGCTAACGCTTGGGATGTGTCTTCTCACTAAATTCACGCTTCCGCGCTCATTAAGTGTTCAGTACATGCCCAGAGCCGGAATCGAACCAGCGACACGTGGATTTTCAGTCCACTGCTCTACCGACTGAGCTATCTGGGCGCATAAATTTGCTAAGCACAAATCAATAATTTATCTAGAAGCTGTTAGATGCTTGCATCTATAAAGCTTTTGGGTGAATTATTGGTTGATTTGTATTTACAAATCAACGGACATCGAGGGAACTTGTTCCCGAGATGGCTGTTTTGTGCGCTTTCCTAAATCAATGTTTATCTAAAAGCTGTTAGATGCTTGCATCTATAAAGCTTTTGGGTGAATTATTTGGTTGATTTGTATTTACAAATCAACGGACATCGAGGGAACTCGTTCCCGAGATGGCTGTTTTGTGCGCTAACCATTTCTATTCTTCAAATAAATGCACATTTATCACGTTTTTTTATTTTACTAATATTCCCAAACATTGTCAAGTAAAAGAAAAAGATTTGATTAACAGTTGAAATTATTCATTAAATCTAATATAATATTCAGGAATGTTCATTTGGAGACGTATCGAAGTGGTCATAACGAGCCGTCCTCGAAATGAATCAGGTGATGTGGAAGTGCCGTAGCCCGAAAACCTTGTAAATTCAGCGTTTTTCATATCCTCGGAGTTCGACTGACCTCGAATTTTAACGCTGTTCTATCCGAGGGATCTTATAAATTTCATATTCGGAGGAGTACTCAAGTGGTGAAGAGGCGTGACTCGAAATCTCGTAGGTCGCGTGAGCGGCGCGTGGGTTCGACCCCCACCTCCTCCGCTATGTAGCCGTCAATCTTTAAGGGTTGACGGCTACCGCCATTTTAAGCGGCAATGAGTTTTGAATAGCCGCCGCTGTTTTCTTCTTGGACTGATACTCCAAATACCCGTAGGTGTTTACCGTTGTGCGTATATCTCTGTGTCCTACCCAATCCCTGATACGCTCTATCGCTACTCCGTTAGCCATCATCAGTCCCACGCATGAATGGCTAAGATCAGGACAATTTTTGGAGATATCCAGTCCTCTGAGCTGGCATTCACCGATATGCATGATCACATTTGGAAATCCGGAGGCATGGAAATGGTGCCAGACCATGACTTCGCTTTAGAGAACGCGCCTG
>Ga0153947_1001197_pt1 | contig 12381 bp, 19 predicted proteins | sample TSNJ031MetaG_FD_104697 | JGI IMG/M metagenome (GOLD analysis project Ga0153947, IMG submission 104697) | Attine ant fungus gardens microbial communities from New Jersey, USA - TSNJ031 MetaG | ecosystem: Host-associated > Fungi > Mycelium > Unclassified | place: USA: New Jersey, Wharton State...
GTAGGAGAACATGGAGGACAATAGAAGATAACAGAGTTGGTTACTAGAAACTTTTAGTGGCCAGAGGTGACAAAGGAAGTCAAGAAGTACATAGAGAGATGCAATACCTACCAAAAAAACAAGAATTATACTAAGGCACCAGCAGAGAAATTAATGCCAAATGCAGTACCAGAGAAACCCTAGGCCTATATTATAGTGGATTTTATCACAAAGTTACCATTAGCACAGGGATACAGTAGTATACTGGTAGTATATGATAGGTTGACAAAAATGGCACACTTTGTACCTACTACAGAAAAGACTTTGGTAGAGGGAGTGGCAAGATTGTTCTGGGATAACATCTGGAAGCTACATGGTCTACCAGAGAGTATTATTATGGATAGAGAAGCACAGTTTGCAACAGAGATGATAAAGGAGCTGAACAATATATTGGGGATCAACACAAAGTTATCAATGGCCTACCATCTACAGACAGATGGGCAGACCAAAAGGATGAATCAAGACTTAGAACAATACCTGAGGATGTTTATCAATCACAGGCAAGAGCAATGGCCTGACTGGCTAGCAATAGCAGAGTTTGCATATAACAACAAAGTACAGACAAGTACAAGAGTGTCACTAAGTACAAGAGTGTCACCATTCAAAGCAAATAATGGATGGGATCCACACATGGGATTTGAGATGAGAGAAAAGGGAAAGCTTGAAAAGGCAGTGGAATTTGCAACAAGAATAAAGAAAGTTGTAAGGGCAACTGGAGTGGAGTAGGCTCTAGGAGAATCTTTAGTCATATTACACTCCTAAGTTATGTTACAACTCACCTCCAGGAGAATCCTTAGAGTTTAGAATAAGGCTCCTGGGGGTGTACTCTACACTATATATACTACTACAACCTGTCTGTCCCTGATTCTACAGTCCTACCAGTCAGGGTCAGGAGTTGCCAAGTTGAGCTAGAGGCAATTAAATATTACTATGTAATATTTAATTAGGCACAGGGTCACTCTGGGAGGTCGGTCTAGTGTTCCAGGGGTGGCATTAATAGGGTCCCCTTACAGAAGTGCATGAGGAGGCAGAAGCAGCATTAAGGAAAAGTCAGGAGGAAATGTGGAAGTATACAGATAGAAAGAGGAGTGAACCAGAAGAGTATAAAGTGGGAGACTGGGTAATACTGAGTACAAAAGATCTCAAATATCAAATGCAGGAGAGATGATCAGAAAAACTGACAGAACAATTTGTGGGACCTTACAAAGTCAAGAGAATAATTTCAACAAACACAATCGAACTGGAGTTACCAAGTAGTGTTAAAATACATCCAGTAGTAAATGTCAGCAGAGTACAAAAGTATAGAGATCAAGTAGGGGGTCAGAAAAAGGAATGACCTTTACCAGTAATAATCAAAAGAAAAGAGGAATACGAGGTGGAGAAAATATTAAATAAGAGGAAGTTTAGAGGAAGAGATAGATATCTGGTATGATGGAGGGGTTATACGGTGGAAGAAGACACTTGGGAACTGCTGGTATTTGGTATTTTCTTGATGGCACGGATGGTGTTTTCTAGTCATTCAGGTGAGATCCCACCTTCTTTGAGTAGATCCATAACATTGCGGTATGTTTCACTCGTCTTCCTTGCCCCCAAAACTCTTTGGATCTTAGGCGTCAAAATAGAATTATCATTGGATCCAGCTGGTAATGAACAGTAAGTATTGGATAAATGAGAATCCAAGGGACATACATCGCAATCTCTTTCCGAGTTGTGCTTGGGTCTTCACTGGTGTCCTTGGCTCCATAGTTGAGATGACTGAGAAAATTCGCTGAAGCTTCAAACCTCAAATGTCGTCTCTTTTATATGAACAAGATCTCTGCTACACAGTAAAACTATGCTAGGGTATAGGGCAAAAAGTACAATACATCATCGCTGACGTCCTAGCAATGGGTATACCACATGGAAAACCTCAAGGCAACCTCAGATGATACACAAGGAGGTACAAATGTAGAACAAAACAAAGTTAGATGACGACAAGAAAGAACAAATGACGTTGCTTTGAACACAAATGGAAGAAGGACCATATTGTTCAACGCCACGAGGCTTGAAACTGTAATGTAAGGACACCAATCTCAGTCTCAATCCCAACAATAGAACAATCTCCAACACAGCGGAACACCGGGACGACAAATTGAAATGCACATATACTGAACAAGACTAAGAACGTTCTAGTAAAATAACACCAGTCATCAGAAATCATACCCCTCGATCTGGAATACGCTCCCGTAATCCAGATAACTTCTCATGATCTTCTCAATCGGCTCTGGCAATCCCATACTCTGCAATGTAAACCTAATCTTCGCATGCCCGTGTGACTGACCAAGTTGAAAGAAACTCCGCGCAATAGGACTAGGATACTATTCCACCATGTCAGATTGTTTTACAAATTGCGCAAGGCAAGGAAGGAGAGAACGCACAGTCATCTCAGTGTAATCTGCGTACTGATACGCAGCAACTCTTATCGCAGTTTGGATTGTCCTCTGAATATCGCCTTCTTCTGCATACATCTGCATTAACTTTGACCATGGTTTGTGTGAATACCTAGATCGATGATAAACCAGACAGACAGAAATTAGGCACAGGACACGACAGAGGCGAAAGCAGGATGTACACACCTGGTTGTGTCCAAACACCGCTGATACGCCTCCTTCGCCTCTTCGCTATGGTATAACCTTGACCCAAGGTCTCCAAGGATTTCCCATTCTAAACCCGTTTTGCGATATGCAACATGCTGAGTCTTGAAATGAGCCACTTCGGCACGGAAAATTGTCCACACGCGGAGATCCTGTGTATGTGTTTGTAACAAGCGGCATGCAGGCAGAAAGACACATACCTCATACAGAACCATAAACAAATTGTCTAACCACCTCTCACACAATCTCTTGGTACTAAATGAAAATGCCTCTGCTGTCGAACCGAGTGAAGCATCGGACGCAACTAATCCTCCTTTCTCTTCCCCAACCGCCGTAGCAGCTGCAGCTGCAGCCTGAACAGGTCTCTCCAGTCCCTGTATTTCCAGTCCCTCCCTCTCAGTCATACTCTCTTTCACAGGCTCGTTCTCCTTCACTGCATTTCCTGCATCCTCGACGAGTACCGCCTCTTGCGCCTCCTGCGCCTCCTGCTTCCCTCTGGCAACTCGGTTTGATTCTGTTGATACTCTGATAGTAGGTATTGACATGGGCTGAGCCAAATTTGTATCCTCTGTAGTGTGGGTGCCAAGTCCATTTGGAGTAGTGGGCGAAACCATGCCCATCGTCGACGCATTATCATCTACTCGCCGGGAATAGGAAACAGTCCCATCTTCGTAAATCACACCATCAGTGACACTATACGTATCGGATCTCTCACCATTTCCTTCAGCGACACCACTCCCATTCACACTCAGCGTAGATGCTTTTTGTATATCAGTCTGAGCTTTTTGCATCCTGTATTCTTCTTCCATGACGAATACGCTGCTCCGTGTTTTCAAGAGCTCGTCCCAGCCAATTTGGGAGACCAAACGTGTAAGGAGAGAGTACGCTCGGGCCCAGGTGCCACGGAGGCCTGGTGCAGGGAGGCGTATGAGTGCTGGATCAGCCTGTTGTTAAATCAATGAATAGAATCCACAGTTACAACTAAGGATACCAACTTCGTCATCTTCCGTTTTGATTTTTTCTGGCAGTATTTCTGTGACTGCACGGTGCGATGGTAAGTGAATCTTGGACGCAGGTAGGGAACGATGCATGTCTCGACCATTGAATGTGAACATAGGACACGAATTCAAAGTAAGGAGAGCAGACTCGTATTGACCGAGGTCAATATACAGATCTGTCAACTTTTCCCAAGTGATGAATTCACTAGGCGCACAATTGACCGCTTGACGAGCCAGCCTGACAGCCCATTCCAACTTTCCTTTTGAACGCAGGAAATCGCACTGTGTATGGAGGAGGGTGTGAGACTGAGGGGTCTCTTTCATAGCACTGGATATAATTTGCACAGCCTTAACTTCCTCGTCTGATATCGGACTCAATCATGCTATTACAGAAGAATCAGAACTCGACTCACTCATGCCAATATACGCTCTCGCTAGCAACGATGCAACTTCCGGCTCGCGAGCAGCAATCTTCTCGAAAAGATTAGCAGCAGGCTGATACCTCCCGCTGTCTCCAAAATACTTGAATATTCCGGCGGTAAGGTGGTTCGAGACGACAGATGCCACTTGTATCTCAGGATCTGAGCCAACCTGCCATCCTACAATGCGATGAGAAGCTGTGAAAAACCGTGCGAGTTCGAATGCTTGCCTTTATCGAAGAGGGCTTCAGCTGCCTGTAGGAAACGTAATTCGTCTTCAGGCGTAGAGATAGGATCGAGTCTGCGATATGCGTCAAGGATGTAACTGGAGTCATCGGAGTAGAGAATGGCTCGAAGGAGTGCTGAGATGTATGTTTCTTGCCATATATCTGGCGTTGCTGTGTGCCTATCCAAGAAACATCAATACAGCCTGAATTCCGAATATGATATTGATCACCTCTCGCCACGTAGATCGACGACATATGCGTGTACTCCTCCAGGTATCTTGACGTCGACACGGACATCGACTCGCGAGAATGCATTGAAGCAACTGCCCGACAAGTTCAGCTTTGACCATGGTATTGATAGATACATTGTGATACCAGTAACAGCCATTCCGCACTTTCCATGTAGTAGGTTTTGAGAACCAAGCGATGTTGTCCTCAATGGAATATGTGAGCGAATTTATGTATGCGGCCAACGACGCGGACGACGAGGCATCGACACCTGACACAAAGTGGTATGACCCCAACTGCAAGAGGTATCAGTGTGCGATTCTGTGCTAGAATAACAGCACACGCCTCTCGTTGTCCGGTTTTTCCTGTACTTTTGACTACGTGACACAAGTCAGGAGGTCCGAGTTCACGAAATGTTGCTGCAATGTGTGTCAGCTTTCTGTCTTGTTGTTCTGCCAATATCACTCACCCAAACTCTCTGTCCGAGCTGCAAGCGCCTCTCCAAGCTCTATCTAGTGGATTTGTGGAAATGAGACTCAGCACAAAGCCATGTCACAAACCTCGAACACCTCTGGGACATCTTTAAATGTCGCCTCTGCCATGGGCGACAACACCGAGCTCTAGTATTTGTAGTGTTTGTTTTGGCAGTTGTTTACGGAATTCGTAATCGTAACTTTCCAAGCCAAATAAGTGATAATCACACCAGGGGTAGACTTCGTCGTTATAGGACCACAAAAACCGAACAATGCGCCAGAAGTGATTGCTCAAAAATGACAAAAATTTGGCCAATGACAGGCCCACAGCATGGTTATAGGTTCAATGGTCTAGTGGTTATGATTTCTGTCTCACACACAGGAGGTCCCCGGTTCGACCCAGGGTTGAACCAATTTTTCATTCCTTGCGCTATTGAGCACGTGCCGTCGATCGACCGACGTCCTAGCATTATGAAAATCAGTGTCTGGCTATATTATTGCTGCCCATCATAAGGACTGGATCCTTTTTTTTGCCTTCTCACTTTCTCTAAGTTGCCAATACCATGGTAGAGGACAAATACATTGGCCTTGCACTTGCAGTCTCCAGTTCTCTTGCGATTGGTACCAGTTTCATCATCACGAAAAAGGTATCTGTCCACTTTCATCCAAACACATCACAATCCGTACATTCAATCGCAACTACTCCAGGGACTCAACGATGCGGCGGAGAGAAATGCTTACGGTGCTCAGGCATCTGACAATCTTTCATACTTGAAAAATCCCATCTGGTGGGCTGGCATGTCAACTCGTGCGTTCGCATCGTCATCGTCAATCCAATCAAACGCCATGTCCTCTGACTTAACCTCCTTCTGCTGACATTTTTGCTGGTTAGTGGTCTTGGGTGAGGGTGAGTTAGACCGCTTGATGAAAAGACCACTGGGCACACATCTTTGTAGTCGCCAACTTTGCTGCGTATACGTTTGCCCCTCCAATATTGGTCACGCCACTGGGGGCTCTGAGTGTGCTCATTGGGTATGCTTTCTCATATCCTTCGTTACTTTGACTGACTATTTTGTCCGTTTCAGTGCTGTCCTCGCCTCATTCCTCCTGAACGAAGAACTCGGTCACCTCGGTAGACTGGGCTGTACATTATGTTTAATCGGCTCTCTTATCATCGTCCTACACGCACCAGAAGACAAACCCGTGGAAACTGTTGACGAAATCCTTCATTATGCTCTCCAACCTGGTATGCTTTGTCTACGTCGCCACGTATGCACATGTGACCCCGCCATTGTCTTCGACATATAGGTTTTCTAATGTACTGCTTCACCGTCCTCGTCTTCTCCCTTGTCATGATCTATGCTGTCGCTCCCCGCTATGGTCGTTCCAGTCCTATCACCTACATCTCCATCTGTTCTGTAGTTGGTTCCGTCTCCGTCATGGCTATCAAAGGCTTTGGCGTTGCGGTCAAACTCACTCTGAGCGGCAAGAATCAATTCACACACCCCAGTACATACGTTTTTGGTATCGTGGTAACACTATGTATCATTGTCCAGATGAACTACTTCAACAAAGCCCTGGACACCTTCTCTACTAACGTGTAAGTCCTCTTGATTCCTTTCCCGCTTCTTGACAATCGACTGATTCAACGAAATCATAAAGCGTGAACCCGATGTACTACGTTGGTTTTTCTTCAGCAACCATCGTCGCCTCTCTCATCCTCTTCCAAGGGTTTAACACCACCGACGGCACCAACACTGTTTCCCTTCTCATGGGTTTCATTGTCACCTTCCTTGGAGTACATCTCCTCAACATATCTCGCATCCCGCCCCCACCCATTGATGCTAATGGTCATTCAGCTCTTGAAGGTGGACTCCTAAATCCTCGTTTAAGTCTACAGGGGCGTATGTCATTAGACGGTTGGAATGGCGTAGCTTCCGAACGCACTGACTTGGTTGGTGCCGGTGCAAGAAGTCACCATCATCGCCGCAATTCTTCATCTGTTTTCCGTAGCCCACATACTGGTGGTGCTGGCGGACGGGCTGAGACGCTATTCAACGCTTTTGATGCTTCAGAAGGTCCAGAATCCGTCGGATTGCGCGAACTTCGCGAAGAACTTGGAGCACTAGAAGAAGAATCCGATGATGATGCAGATGAACACACGCACCTACACAAGACGATCAATCGAAACGGCCATGCAATTAGACCCGTAGGACCAGACTCAGCGACAAAAAAATCAACAAAACCGAAATCATCACCAATACCTGCATCTGGATCTGGATCACGGAGTCAGAGTCACTCGCCTGCTCCTCTGGATCAATCGTTGGGCGACGGACGGCAGCACTCCAGATGATTGTAATATAATTGATGAGTTTGGGGTGAAAGGTCGTCAAAAATAATCAGTAATTCAGGTTAACGTAGCTGTTAGACATATTGCAATACAATGATTCCACATGCTCCTGATATGAACACTCTAAGTTAATTTTCAATACTATGAACTGTTTCCCGCTAACAGAGTTTGAAAATAATGGTTCAACCCGGGGTCGAACCGGGGACCTCCTGTGTGTGAGACAGAAATCATAACCACTAGACCATTGAACCACTATCGAACATTGAGTAAAATAAATAATAACAATCATTGTCTAGTATTGTCTAGTTTATTTGGGTTGTCTTTATCGAAGGTGTAGTGCTACCGTCTCGTTTGGGCTCGCAAGAGAAGAATGACTCACAAGAAACTTTCTTAAGTTTAGAATTCATGCCCTTTCAGCAATTCAACTACTGTTTGATTTTCTTTACTAGCTACAGTACTCCCAACAATATCACTCAAAATCCACCCAAAATTCACCCAAAAATTGCATACAACTACGAGTCAAGCAAACCCGTCCTAGTGGAATCACCAAGAAAGACGTTCAGCAACCACATTTGTTGGTCTCGCAGTGGCAACTAAATAGAAGGGAAGAAAGTCGACGATCAGTATGATCATCGAGTGGAAAGCATTATCTCCTCACGTTTCCTTGCAGTGGCAGTGTTGGCCAGTGCAGTCGGTCTGGTCAATGCAGACGAAGGTAACCTATAGATATGATGAGGCCTTTAGGGACACTACGACGAGTGTAAAAGAAAGTGCGTACAGTGTTCATGGTAATGTTGAGTTAAAAAGTAAGTTGTTAGAGGACAAGTGTGCGTAGAAGATTCTACTCTTCAACAGCCGGAATGCTCAGGTATTTATACTTTTCAAGGTCGGAGATCAATCCATATACGATATTTTCCTATGTATAGTTACTGAGATCTTATTTCTGTTCACATGGCACCTGATGGTGAAAATTTTCCTTCTAAGATCGCATGCTAGCCAGTCTACCGCACGATACCGAAACAGATAATTGATTTTTCCCATATCCGTGGCTGCGGTCAGGAGCTCGCCCCACTTCAGCAGAGACTGTCACTAATGCATCATACAGATCTAGTTGCCATCTGTTTGCCAAGCTGGATACAGTCTGGACTCCACAGCTGTACATGTGGTGATGGATACATGAGTCTGATAAGGCGGATATAAGGTAACTGTATAGTAGACTCTCACGAAAGCCGGGTTTATAGTACTCCACAGAGTGGATCCCTCTGATAGGATTCGCGCATTTTTTGTCGATGTCAGACCAAGGAGTCTTGATCAAGTGTTTGTTCTCAGTCAATCTCAAACTTCTGTACCTTTCCCACATTCAATCATGAACTAGGAGGCCTGACTTATACAAGTATAGCTGAAGAATCTCTGACAGTTTGCTCATAATTCCGCTAATTCACCAAATTTTCTGGCGCTGACACTCTGATGATCACTTCATCTACGGGCCCATTCTTCCGACAACACTGTTAAGGAACCCTCGGCCCGGGACTTGGGAGAACAGCCATTTGGTTTTCTCGGCAATCTATATGGGTTTGAGCAGCTCTCACATGCAAGGCGGTGAACAATGAATTGAATTTAGCTCCCATAACCACCAGATGGGTTAGAGAAACTTCATTAAAGCCATAATTATTCTAGTGAAATGAAAGATCAAAGGCTATTTGCGCCAGCTAATGCCTCGTGCTACAGCCTATCCGGTCACTGTCAGATGTATCCATCACAAAATTCAAACCTTGACTCGCTATTTGTAGCAGGTCGGCCAGAGAGAACCGTCAATATCGCGGTGCTTTGGTTCTATCTGACGTTATTCACCAGTCAGTTTATCAACACCAGCACGAGGTTCCCTCCATAAGTGTGGGAAGATATAGATTACCAAGATTAGACTGATCTTTGAGCACTCTTTATGGCTGTTTCACCCCTTGCAAAATTCAAGGTGCAGCTAATTGAACATGCAGTGGATGTCGATGCACTCCAGTTCGGCAACTTCACTCTGAAATCTGGACGGTAAGTCTAGCGATCAGGAAAATCAGCCAAGTGTTCACCTCTTGGACAGGATTTCACCGTATTTCTTCAACGCTGGCTTATTATGCACCGGTCCCATTCTTTCTACTCTTGCTGATGCATACGCTGCCACTATCGTAGACACCCAATCCCTTGAATCAAATTCCAATCCGATACCTGACTTCGAAGTCCTCTTCGGCCCGGCTTACAAGGGTATTCCTTTCGTTGCTACCACGGCGGTTGTTCTTCATACCAGCTATGAGATAGATGTTGGTTTTGCATACGACAGAAAAGAAGTGAAGGATCATGGAGAGGGTGGAAAGATAGTCGGTGTTTCCGTATCTGGAAAGAAGGTTGTGATTCTCGATGATGTCATGACTTCTGGGAAGGCAGTCCGTGGCGCCATAAATATGGTCAAGGAGAATGGTGGTGACGTCGTGGGGGTAATCCAGGCATTAGATAGGCAGGAAGTTGGTCAGGATGGTGTCAGCAGTACAGTCAAAGAAATCGAAGCACTCATAGGCAAAGGTCGAGTACGCTCAATTTTGGACATCAAAGATCTGATGATTTGGTTGGAGAGGGTGGGCATGAAAAAGGAGCTGGAAGATATGCGCCACTATCGACAGCGCTATGGCTTGAAGGACTGAAATTTAAGAGGTAAAAGAAATGCTACTGGTGTGTGTAAAAGATATTGGCAAATTATCGTACTGCAGTATGGTTCATCTCAAGTCTATTGTGGTTTTGAACGAAACGAGCTGGATGGTCTGTGATGTCACTCAGCTCGACCATCTCATTGCTGGTTATCGGTGACCTTTGCCTTATGGGTAATAAACGGTTGCTATAGTAGCATGAGAAAACTCCAATATTCTTTCCATAGCAGTGTACCGGTGAACCCGGTGCAATAGTTTTTTTATATCTACCATTTAGAAGTAGTACTTACATTACTATGTTTTTTCTACACTGTGCATTACATTGGGATAACAAGCCTCACATCAAAATTAGTTTTTATCTCATCTTTATGTCAGGTGATGGCAGATAGAGATAAATCCAAGTGGTTGAGACAAGACTTGTTGCATGTTTTTGTTCACCCTCCCTTTTTTTCTATCTAAACTCAACACATTACTGGGTGATTATAATTGTGATCTAGAATCAAACTTCTATGATGCTTCAATTGCCTGCTTTCCAGCACATTCTAGTGTCTGTCTCCCAAGGTGTTAGTATCACTACTTCATTCTGTTCATGTATCCCCTTGCAGTGCGGTTGGATGTATAAATGAGGAGCGGTTACGAGCACTCCTGACTTAGATTTTACGTAGCTTTCCTTCCCCTTCGTTCCTACTTTTACATACAGTGTGTTGATGAAAGGACTGCTCGTCCAGATGGATTCCTTTGTAGTTTACTTGTATATTTATGCAGAGTCGAGCCCCATGTTAATAAATTTATGATATAAAATTCAATTTTAGTTAAACCATTCTTGAGGTGGGCGATATTGGTGCCACAAAGCGGTCCTTTCTGCGGGCCTCGGGCTCAGAATTTTCTCTGCTCAGAGTAAAGAAGGGTGTAGGCTCTTCAGGCTTTGCCTATACCTAACCAACCTAAGAATATGAGGAGCAGGCAAAGCCTTACTATTATAGTGAGACGCATGGAGGAACTTAGGGGTTTTTAATGTTTCAGTTCACCTCTGCCCACACTGGGGGGAGAAAGTTTTTCCACGCTGGATTGCCAGTTTCCCCTGCCAGAGAAAAAAAGAAATCTTGAAAAATATTTGATAGAAGCAGGAATAAGTGTATCGTCAAATATTAATATGATTGCTCGGGGCAAAATTAAAGATGTTATATAGTTCACAATATATCATAATCCAGGCAATTTATATTGAAGATAATTATAATGGACCATTGGCACAATCATTGCTATGAGATGTTGAACCCTCAACCTCAACCACATCTGATCGTGATAGCCGCAACGTTTAGCAAAAAATTGTCAGAACATGATCACGCATGAGAGAATCTTTCGAAGTCAATTTTACAGACATAAGAATACATCGACTACATCGACTACGCGATTCGTTCTCCTATGAACCTCTTTTCTACGCTACGTGATACAGTGTATAGGCCAATAGCAGAAAGAAAGCCTACTATCACACCAATGTCACCAGAGCCTGCTTTTGATATAGGCCCTTCATAAAATACCTGAGACATACAGGGAATAATGATACCAAAAGCTCCGAGAAAAGACAACAGAGCGGCCATTCCAAATGGTAACCTTGATGGCGTGTTCCAATATTCAGTGAGATATTTTGAGAAGGAGTTTCTTCGAAATATAAAGTGCTCAGTGAGGACTATCCCAGCAAAAGCACTAGACCAATAGCCAATTACACCTGATCAATAGCTAGAAAAAATCCTCAACCAAAATAGTAAAAATGTCACCCACTAAGGACGTTGACCAGAGTCGCATAAAAGCGGGTCGCTCCTATAATGGCTATTGGAATTAATCTAAAAAATACCATTAGTCTTCCGGAAATTTCCTTGGTGTTGACGATTACATGCACGTTGAGATGACAACATAGATAAATCTCGGTATTTTCGCAAAAAATGGTGCAACTGCCATAAAGCTCATTGCTACATGAGGTGACAATCAGAATGACTATCCTGACAAACTATGAGAAGACTGACCGAAGGTATACATCGTTGGGGCACAAGCCGCTGGAACACTTAAGGCCATCAAAACTAACAAAAATTTTCCGAATCCTCCTAATGGTTCGAAAATAGCTGCAGTGAGCCCTCCAATGTTGCTACCATTATCGAAGCCCGCAGCGTATGATGGAACTCCAATAGCCGCTGTAGCAAACGCAGCTCCTAATATGTGCAGTGGCACCTACCATCAAGCATCAAAATCATGATTTAAGTGAGCGCTGGCTGACATACACTGGAACAGAAAAAGCCAAAATAGGTGTAAATGAAAATGCGGAACCTAGA
>Ga0153947_1001198_pt1 | contig 12378 bp, 10 predicted proteins | sample TSNJ031MetaG_FD_104697 | JGI IMG/M metagenome (GOLD analysis project Ga0153947, IMG submission 104697) | Attine ant fungus gardens microbial communities from New Jersey, USA - TSNJ031 MetaG | ecosystem: Host-associated > Fungi > Mycelium > Unclassified | place: USA: New Jersey, Wharton State...
AGTTGCCATTATGCTCTTTGTAAACCTATTGATTGGCACTTTTCTACTGATGATGCTCGTATCAAGCTGAAATACCTTTATCCTAAGGTTTAGCTTTGGTTGTCTACTAGTCCTTTAGGGGGGCAATTATTGCCCTAAGCGGGTCTGGGCAGAGCCCAGCCGCCGGAGGCAAGGCTAACGCCTCGCACAAAGCCAAGTCAGAGCGGCAACGCTTAGGGGCTGATACATATTAACTTTTTATTCAAGGATTTGATTCATCAAATGCCCGGTAATGAGCTTGGGATAAAAATAGGTGGACTTTTGGGGCATTTTTTCCCCGGCTCCCGCCACGTCGGCGATTTCGGATACCCGGGTGGGATTGAGGATAAAGGCGCAGTTGGCTTTGCCTGCGTCCACCGCGGCAACCGCTTCTGTGATATCGCGGCTGTAGGTCAGGTTCACCTGATTGGCCATGTTCTCCTTGTCAATCCCCAACAGCCGCTCCAAAATCAGCGTGTGGAGAATGGTGACATCCAGCTGGCGGTAAGCCTCCGACTGATGCGGAAGCAACTGGGCCATGACGGCGGCGTCCCGGAGCTCCAGCACCTTGGCCCGGCCTCCGTGGTAGAGAGCCAGTGTCTTGTGGGAACCGGCCTTTTCCAGCAGGGCCTCCGCCTCGTCCAGGGTGCAGTCGGTGATGCTGAAGTATTGGCCGCAGCCCTCCAGCAGGGCGCTTACATTGAATTTTTCCAAATCCCGGATAATCCGGTGGGTGGGGAATACCACCAAGCCCGGGTGTTCCATGTGAAACAAAGTCATCATGATAAAGTTTGCCGGATGGTTTTCATCGGCTGCAATCCCCCGGCTCCGGAGTTGCTCCCTGTACCTAAGGCCGGTTTCATACCGGTGATGGCCGTCGGCAATATAGAGCTTTTTATCCTCAAAGGCGGCCTGAAGTCCTGCAATTTCGTTTCCGTCGGTCACCTGCCACACCCGGTGGCGGATGCCGTCCCCGCCGGTGAAATCCAACAGGGGCTTACCGGAGGACAGCCGGGTGATCCGGGAATAGACGGTTTCGTCCTTGTCAAAATACAGGGAATAGATGGAGCTGAAATTGCAGCCGGTGGCGTTCATGAGGTTGAACCGATCCTCCTTGGCCTTGGAGAGGGTCTCCTCGTGGGGGAGCACCACCCCGGCGCTGAATTCCTCCAGCCGCACCCGGCAAGCCAGTCCCTTAATGCTTTTCTCCACGCCGTCCACCTGAAATATTTCCTCATAAATATACAAGCTGTTTACTTCATCACAGGCTAAAATCTTTTGCTCCAGCCAGGTATGGAGGGTATCCCCCGCTGCCCGGTAGGGGTCTGCGCCCTCCCGGGGCAGCTCTAATCGGATAATATTATGGGGATTCCGCGCCAGATAGGCGGCGCGCTCCTCCTCGCTGATGATGTCGTAGGGGGGACAAACCAGCTCGCTTATTTCGCCTGCGGAATGGGTAAACCGCAGCGCGCCAAACGCTTGTATCTCTGCCAAATGATTTCGCTCCCTTCGGTTTTTGTATACATAACTATACCACAGGCAGGGCTATTTTTTCCAGCACTATTTTTCCCCGGCAGAATTTCGCGCTTTCTCACTTGCCAAATACCAGAAAATCCATCATACTTGTCTTGCCTGTCCCCGGCAGGTTATCTGCTTTTGTTATTTTTTATTTACAACTTGTTTCCATTTTTTTGATATGATAAGAAATACGCTCCAAAAATAGCCCTTATTTCTTAAAACCCGCCCGCACGGAAGTGTAGTTCGCCCTTTCTGGCGAACGGGTGGGTGGGGGAATCGGGAGCTTCCCGGCGAATACCATATAAATGACAGCTTCCATACAAGCCCGACAAAAAACCAAAAAGGTCTTTTTGCTTCTTTTTCTCCTCAAGAAAAAGAAGGATCTTATCCAGCGCGATATAAAGGAGGCACACCCATGATTGAGGTAAAGAACCTCACCAAGCATTACGGCCGCAAAACGGCGGTAAATAATATCAGCTTCAGCGTGAAGGACGGAGAGATTTTGGGCTTCCTCGGCCCCAACGGGGCGGGAAAGTCCACCACCATGAACATCATCACCGGCTACCTGTCCTCCAGCGACGGGACAGTGACGGTGGATGGCAAGGAAATTCTGGAGGATCCCAAGGGGGTAAAAAGCCAGATCGGATATCTGCCGGAGCAGCCGCCGCTGTATTTTGAAATGACGGTAAAGGAATACCTGTCCTTTATCTATGACCTTAAAAAAATCAAGAGGGATAAATGGATCCACATCGGGGAGGTTTGCGGCCTGGTGGGGGTGGAGGAAATGCTGGGCCGGAGGATTAAAAACCTGTCCAAGGGCTACCGGCAGCGGGTGGGACTGGCCCAAGCGCTGCTGGGCTACCCCAAGCTCCTGATTCTGGACGAGCCCACCGTAGGGCTGGATCCCAAGCAGATCATCGAAATCCGCGACCTGATCCGGGGGCTGGGGGAAAAGCACACCATCATCCTGTCCTCCCATATCCTGTCGGAGGTGAAGGCCATCTGTGACCGGGTGATCGTCATTTCCGACGGGATACTGGTGGCGGACGACACAACCGACGCCCTTTCCCAGAGCCTTAGCGCCACCCGGCAGCTCCGGCTGCGGATTGACGGGCCGGAGGCGCAGGTGCTCCCCCTCCTCCGGGGAATTTCCGGGGTGGAAAAGGCGGAGCCCCTGGGAGAGGTGGAAAAGGGCAGCCGGGATTACATGCTGGACGTGGCGGAGGGCGCGGACGTGCGCAGGGCCATCTTCCGGCAGCTGGGAAAAAAGGACTGGCCGCTCATAGGCCTGGAACCCAGCCAGCTCTCGCTGGAGGATGTTTTCCTCCAGCTCACCCAAAAGGAAAAGGCCGGGGAAACGGCCGATGACACCCAAAAAGAGGAGGCGAAAGCAGAATGATGGCAGTGACGCGGCGGGAGCTTTCCGCTTATTTTCATTCCCCGGTGGGCTATATATTTTTGGCGGCCTTTTATGCCCTGGCTGGGGTTTACTTCTTCCTGGGGGCGCTGCTGCAAAATTCAGCCGACCTGTACCAGGTGTTTGCCAGCATGTTTTCCATCACCCTGTTTCTGGTGCCCATCCTCACCATGCGCCTCATGAGCGAGGAGCTGCGGCACAAAACCGACCAGGCCCTGCTGACGGCCCCCGTCTCCCTCACCAGCCTGGTGCTGGGGAAATTCCTCTCCGCCGCCATTGTGTTTACAGCCGGGCTTTCGGTTACCCTGGTATACGGCGGGGTCTGCTCCATCTATTCCAGCCCCGACTGGCGGCTGATTTTGGGGAACTTTATAGCGCTGCTGCTGCTGGGGCTCGCCCTCATCGCCATCGGCCTGTTTATCTCCTCCCTCACCGAAAGCCAGGTTATCGCCGCCACCGGCGGCTTTGCCACCGCCATACTGCTGCTGCTCATAGACGCCATGCGCTCCATCTTCCAGAATCCCTACCTGGTGCGGCTGGTCACCGCCATCTCCTTCTATGACCGGTACTCGGCCTTTACCGCAGGCATCTTTGATTTTTCCAACGCCTTCTTTTTTCTAAGCGTCTGCGGCGCGTTCCTGTTTCTCACCGTCCGGGTATTTGACAAAAGGCGCTGGGGTTAACCCCGGCGGATACGGTTATTAAAATAAGGAGTATACCCCATGAATAAACACTTTTTTCGCAGCCGCGCCTTTCGGCAGGGCTCGGTGGCCTCGGTTGTCACCGCTGTTGTGCTGGTGGCAGCCGTCCTGCTGAATATGGCCGCCGGAAGGCTCACCACCCGCTATAACCTGCGGCTTGACCTCACCGCCGAAAGCGTATTGACCCTCACCTCCACCACCACCGATTACCTCAAAACGCTGGACAAGGATGTTTCCATCTATATTCTCAACAGCGAACAGGCCTTTGCCGCCGAGGGTACCTATGTGGTTCAGGCCGCCGAGGCCATCGGCCAATACGCCGCCCATTCGGACCGCATAACCGTGGCCTATATTGATTTGATGCAGAACCCCGGCTTCTCCTCCGCCTACCCCGAGGTGCAGGTGAATGACATTATGGTGTCCTGCGGCGAAAAGTACCGCCTGCTCACCCCCGAGGATCTCTTTAACTTCCAGGTGGACGATTACGGCGCTTACATCACCTCCTCCAAGGCGGAGCAAACCATGACGGGCGCCATCAGCTACGTCACCTCCGATGTGGTCATCAAGGCCGGTATTCTGGGGGGGCACTCGGAATCCGCCGCCTCCGGCCTCACCACCCTTCTCCAGCTGAACAACTACGAGATCACCCCCGTCACCCCCGCTTCCCAGGATATCCCCTCCGACCTGGATATCGCCATCATCTCCGCCCCCCGGGTGGACTACACCGAGGACGAGCTCAAACGGCTGGACGCCTTCCTTTACAATAACGGCAGCTACGGCAAAGCCCTCTTTTACCTCGCCGCCATCGACCAGCCCTCCCTCCCTGCGCTGGATGCTTTTTTGGCCCAGTGGGGCATCGCCGTGGGGGAAGGCGCCGTCTTTGAAACCGACTACAGCATGCTCAGCGGCAACAGCCGCTTTATGACCAACGCCCTTTATGCCGAGGGCGAGTACTCTCTGAGCGTGGCCCGCTCCGGCCTCCCCGTCACCATGCCCAACGCCCGGCCCCTGGAGATTCTGACCGCCGGGGACGTCACCGTCACCCCCCTCCTTACCTTCTCCCCCACCGCCGGTATCCGCCCCTTTGACGCCCCTGGCGACTGGCAGCCTACGGCGGAGGATCTCACGGCGGACATCCCTGCCCTTCTCCTCTCCCAAAACGCCGCCCCCGGCGGAGAAACCGGCAGCAGCGTCCTGGTGGCCTCCACCTCCCTTGCCGTGGAGGAGCAGATTCTCGCCACCCCCGTCCTTGCCAACTCCAGCTACTTCCTCTCCGTCCTGGGCCTTCTCACCGACCGCGCCGACAATCTGGTCATCGAGTCCAAGCAGGTGGGCAGCCCCATGCTGGGGATCAGCTACGGGCAGGCTCTGTTCCTGGGGGCGATCTTCTTCATCGGCCTTCCCCTTCTGGTGCTTATTGCAGGCGGGGTGATGTTCTTCCACCGGCGGCATCTGTAGGGTGGTTGCCGCCACGCTGTGTCCGGCAGACAAAAGACCGCATATACAATATGTATATTCAAGGAGGACTAAACATTGAGTATTATCATTCGGGAGTTTACAGATCGTGACTTGGGTGAAATGAAAATAATCTGGAATACCGTTGTAGATGAAGGAAATTCGTTTCCGCAGGATAAGCCGTTGACCGATGAAGAAGCGGCTAAATTCTTTTCTGAACAATCCTATACAGGAGTAGCGGAGGACAACGGTGAAATCGTAGGGCTGTATATTCTCCACCCTAACAGTGTGGGACATTGCGGACATATAGCCAATGCTTCTTATGCCGTAAAAGCCGGTCAACGCGGCAAGCATATTGGCGCAAGCTTAGTAAAGGATTCGATGAAAACCGCAACATTATTGTCTTTTAGAATCCTTCAATTCAATGCTGTAGTAGCTTCAAATGTTGGAGCAATCCACCTATATAACAAGCTCGGTTTTAAGCAATTGGGAACAATATCCGGTGGGTTTCATATGAATGATGGTTCTTATGCGGATATTATTCCGTTCTATATAACACTCATTTACTAATCAGCTAACACAGAAAACCAATGTCTAAAAGTTGTATCGTTAATATAATATACCCTTTGTATAGGAGAATTGACAAACCCCATGACAAAAAAATCAAAAATCGCATTGGTGACCGGGCTATTGCTCATTGGCGTGCTGACGCTTTTCCTCCTCCAGCCGGAACCAAGCGGCGATTCAGACGCCTCCCGGGAGCCGCCCGCCCCCACCTATTCCGTCTATGCCGCGCCGTCACCGCCCGCCCGGATTCACATCCGCAACACGGTGAGTGCTTTCAACATAGAGGCCGCCGGGCAGGAGGACGCCTACCGCGTGGCGGAGTTTGACGCCTCCATCCCCCTCAACGCCACCCTGCTCTCCTCTGTGGGCAGAAATGCTGCTTCCCTGACCGCTACCCTGATGATCCAGGAGCCGCAGGAGCCCCTTTCCTCCTATGGGCTGGAGCATCCTGTGGAGGTTGTCCTGGACTTCGGGGATAGTAAGACCACCCTGTATCTCGGCGGCCTGGCCCCCGACGGCTCCACCGTCTACCTCCAGGCGGCGGGAGATCATCTGGCGGAAACCGGCCCGGGGATTATCTACGGCGTCAGCCTGGAATCGGTGAAAAGCTATTTTCTGGGGGCGCTGGATTTCATCCACCCCACCATCTCCCAGATATCCATGTCCGGGTTGCTCTTTGACACCGCCCTCTTTTCCGGCGCACTCCGCCCAGAGCCTATCTCCCTGGAGCGCGTCCCCCCCGCCTCCGACGAGCTGCCCAGCACCTATCGGCTCACCGCTCCTGTCCGGCGGGATGTAGATCCCTCCGGCGGACTGCTGGCCCTCCGCTCCCTCATGGGCATCATCGCCTCAGACGCGGTGGCGGTTCATCCTGATGAGGAAACCCTCCGCCGCTACGGCCTGGAAACCCCTTATTCCACCGTCCGGCTTACCGGCACCGAGGAGGGGGATTTCACCCTGTCCGCCAGCGAGCCCGACGGCACGGGAAGGCTATACCTTATCCGGGAGGGCGTGCCGGTGATTTACAGCCTGTCCGCCTCCTCCCTGGGCTGGCTTTCCCTGGATGTGGACGACCTTATGGATAAGACCATTTTCAATCCCACCCTCAGCGAAATCTCCAGCCTGGTGCTGGAGACTCCCGCCGCCTCCTACACCCTGGGGCTGGAGGGTGGGGAGAACAGCCTGTCGGTCACCCTCGGGGGAGAGCCGCTGGATACCGGACGCTTCCGCACCTTCTTCCAGGCATTGACGGCCGGGGCCTTGACAGGGTATACTGCTACAGAGACAGGGGAGGGGGGCGCGTTCTTGCTGCGGATCACCTGCGGCTACCGGGACGGCAGCCCGCCGGAGATCATTACCTTCTACCCCGGCCCCGCCCGGGAAGCCTATGTGTCCTTTGGGGAAGGCCCCGCCGCCTTCCGCACCTCCTCCACCTATGTGGATCGGGCGCTGGCGGAGCTTAAGGCCCTCGCCTGATACGGGAAGGCTGCCACAATAAATTCAGAGGTGATAAATTGGAAATACAAGAACAGCTGGCCAAGGAACTGAACATTGCCCCATGGCAGGTAAAAAACACGGTGGAGCTCATTGAGGGCGGCGCTACCATTCCCTTTATTGCCCGTTACCGGAAGGAGGTAACCGGCAGCCTGGACGATAATGTGCTCCGGGAGCTCTCCACCCGGCTCACCTACCTCCAGAATCTCGCCGCCCGGAAGGAGGAGGTGCTTGCCGCCATCCAGGCCCAGGAGCAGCTCACCGACGAGCTCCGCGCCCAGATTCTCGCCGCCGAAACCCTGGTGGCGGTGGAGGATCTCTACCGCCCCTATAAGCCCAAGCGGAAAACCCGCGCCTCGGTGGCCCGCGCCCGGGGGCTGGAGCCTCTGGCCCAGGCCCTGATGGATCAGGATCCCCACATGGCTCCCCCTCTGGAGTTGGCGGAGGCTTACGCGGATCCCGAGGGCGAGGTTCCCACGCCCCAGGACGCTTTGAACGGGGCCATGGACATCATTGCCGAAATCCTGTCGGACAACGCCGATATCCGGGGGGCCCTCCGTTCCTATCTGGAGCGGGAGGGGATCATTCACACAACAGCAAGTAATAACGAAGACAGCGTGTACTCATTGTATTACGATTATAGCCAACCCTACCGCCTTTTGCCGGGACACCGGATCCTCGCCATCAACCGGGGCGAGCGGGAGGGCTTCCTGAAGGTGGGGCTGGAGGCGGACAGCCAGCACTGTGTGGGCATCCTATGCGACCGGCTTATCAAGGGGGACAGCTCCGCCCGGCAGGTGCTGGCGGGCGCGGCGGAGGACGCCTTCTCCCGCCTGATCTTTCCCTCGCTGGAAAATGAGCTCCGGGGGGCGCTGACCCTCCGGGCCAGTGAAAGCGCCGTCAAGGTGTTCTCGAAAAACCTGCATCAGCTGCTGATGCAGCCCCCGGTGAAGGATCGGGTGGTGCTGGGCCTGGATCCCGCCTACCGCACCGGCTGCAAGATCGCGGTGGTGGACGGAACCGGCAAGGTGCTGGACACCACGGTGGTTTACCCCACCCCGCCCCAAAGCAAGGTTCAGGAGGCCAAGCGGACGCTGCGGGGCCTCATCCAAAAGCACGGCGTGTCCGTCATCTCCATCGGCAACGGCACCGCCTCCCGGGAGTCGGAGATCTTCGTGGCGGAGATGATCGGTGAAATGGACAAGCCTGACTTAAGCTATATGGTGGTGAGCGAGGCGGGGGCCTCGGTGTATTCCGCCTCCAAGCTGGCGGCCCTGGAGTTTCCCGAGTTTGACGTATCCCTCCGCAGCGCCATCTCCATCGCCCGGCGGATTCAGGATCCCCTGGCGGAGCTTGTAAAGATAGACCCCAAGGCCATCGGCGTGGGCCAGTATCAGCACGACATGCCCCCCGCCATGCTGGACGCCTCCCTGGGGGGCGTGGTGGAAAGCTGCGTCAACTCGGTGGGGGTGGATCTGAACACCGCCTCTCACGCGCTGCTGTCCCATGTGGCGGGCGTTAACGCCACGGTGGCCAGGAATATTGTGGCCTGGCGGGAGGAAAACGGCAAATTTGGCAACCGGGCGCAGCTTTTGAAGGTGCCCAAGCTGGGGAAGAAATCCTACGAACAATGCGCCGGGTTTCTCCGGGTAAAGGATTCCGCCTCGGTGCTGGACAATACCGCCGTCCACCCGGAAAGCTACAAGGCGGCAAAGGGGCTGCTGGAGGCCTGCGGCTTCTCACTGGCCGACCTGAAAAACGGCGGTATATCCGACCTGAAAAACCGGGTGAGGGAAAAAGGCGCAAAGCCACTGGCCGAGGCCCTGGGCGTTGGCGTTCCCACCCTCCAGGACATTGTGGAGGAGCTGCTCAAGCCCGGCCGGGATCCCCGGGACTCGCTGCCCCCTCCCCTCCTCCGAACCGACGTCCTCTCCATGTCCGACCTGAAGCCGGATATGGTTCTCAAGGGCACGGTGCGGAACGTCATCGACTTCGGCGCTTTTGTGGATATCGGCGTACATCAGGACGGGCTGGTACATATCTCCCAGCTGGCGGATAAGTTCGTCAAGCACCCCCTGGACGCGGTGAGCGTGGGGGATGTGGTGACGGTAAAGGTTCTGTCGGTGGATGAAAAGAAAAAAAGAATTTCTCTCACAATGCGCGGTCTTTTTTCTAATTAATGTGTATACTATACTGGATAACCCATGAATTTATGGTATACTTAAGTTAAGGCAGGGAGAACGGTAATGATAAAGCCACAACCCGGAATACTGACCATCTGGCGGCTGCTGCTGGTTTTCGCCGCCATTCCCCCCAGCTTTCTGTTTTCACTCTTTCTGCGGGTGGGCGGGCTTTGGTGGTGGGTTTGCGCCGCGCTGTGGACGGTGGCGTTTCTGTTTTTCTACCTCTTTTATTTTCCCGTCCGCTTCCGGAAGCTCTCCTTCACCCTGGAAAAAGACCGGCTCACCGTTACCAGCGGTGTTTTCCAAACCAATACCCGCGTTATGCCCCTGGCCAATGTCCAGTATGTGGGCCTGGTGATCTCCCCCTTTGACGCGGTCTGGGGGCTGTGCACCCTGCTTGTTACCGCGCCCGGCGGGCGGCTGCACCTTCCCGGCCTGCGGCAGCAGGACGCGCGGAATCTGGCGGCGCTGATGCCCCGGTAGAGGCCCGCCCCAACGCCTGAAGGAGGAACCTGTCCATTGTCTCCACAACACGCCCATCCCCTCACCATCCTCACCCACCTTTGGCGGGTGTTCTATCTCACCATTATTCCGGTGATCCGCGGCTTTATGGGCGCGGTTCGCGGGGATTTCTCCGCTTGGCTGCGAGGCGCCTGGATTGATATCGGCATCCTGCTGATTATGGTGGCAGGCGCTGTCTGGAGCTGGCGCAGGGTTACCTATACCCTGGAGGATGAGGGTATCCGCATTGCCTCCGGCCTGCTGCGGCGGCACGACACCCGGATCCCCTGGGATAAAATTGTAACCCTGTCGGTGGCCCACCCCTTCTTTTTGCGCCCCCTTCGCGGCGCTTACCTCCGGGCGGACACCCTGGGGGGCAGCTTTAAGGACGCGGACTTTACCATCCTCCTCACCCCCCGGCAGGCCGCCCAGGTGTGGGAGCGGCTGGAGGAGCGGGATGCCTCCGTCTCGGGGAAGGTTTATACCCCCTCCACCTCCTCCATCGTCGCCTTGGCGCTCCTGACCTCCAACGCCTTTGCCGGGGTTGTTTTTATCGCCACCCTGGTTTCCCAGTCGGGCAAGCTGCTGGGCCAGGAGTTTTCCGAAAGGATCCTGGGCACCATGGAAACCTTAACCCGCCAGCTGGCCTTCGGGATTCCCTATTCCGCCGCCATGCTGGCTTACCTGCTTCTTTTCGGCTGGTTGTATGCCTTTGTCCAGTCCTTCCTTAACTACAAGAATATGCGCGTTTTCCGCCGCCGCCACACCCTGCTTATCCGGGGCGGCCTCCTCACCCGGAGGGAATACTGCATAGACGCCGGGGACATCAACTTCCTGGACATTCGCCAAAGCGTTTCCACCAAGCTGCTGCACTTATACTCACTGTATATTTCAGCCGTGGGATACGGAAAGCAAAAGGATGATATCTCCTGCGTAATACCCACCGCCAAGGGCGAGGTGTTCAACACCCACCACCACCAGCTCTTCCCCGGCTTTGACGCCTCCCCCCGCCAGCTGACCCCCAAGAAGACCATCTTTCGCTTTATCGGCCAGCCTTTATCCTGGTGCCTGGGGAGTCCCGCCGCGACGGCGCTGCTGTGCTGGCTGTTTCCCGGCTGGAGAAGCTTTATCCTTTTTTTGGGCCTTATGCTTTTAGTCCCCGGACTGGTGCTCATGGTGGTGCGCTTGTTGGATTATAGAACCTCCGGGGTGTCCTGTGACGGCATTTCGTATACACTGCGTTATTCGAAAGGTTTTTATATACACACTGTAATTGTCCCCAAGGGCAAGGTGGTTCTGGTACAGCTGCGGCAAAGCCCTTTTCAAAGGCGCAACGGCAGCTGCGACCTGCTGGTATACACCCAGGCCGAGGGCAGATCCGTCCACACCTGCCGGGGACTGCCCCTCCATGAGCTACGGGATTTTTTTCACATACACAATGAATAGTGCCTATAAATTACAGAAAGGGTGTTGGCAATGATTAACGGTTTTGAAATTGTAATTGACAGGGAGCGGGTGGTTTTAGAGCATGTGCTTTTGGCGGAGCCCTCCCTGCCCCAGGCCGTAAAATATATAAATACCTGCATCCCCCTTGCCGGAATCTATGAAGGGCAGTCGGTGGGGGCTTGCCTCATGCAGCAGAAGGATTCCGTTTATGACATTGTGAGCTTAGCGGTTGCCCCTTCTTATCAGGGCAAGGGTTTCAGTAAGGAAATGCTGCTGTATGCCTTGGACTATGCCCGGGTGCAGGGCGGTAAATATGTGGAAATCGGCTGCGGCAACTCGGATGTAATGCTCTATTCCCTCTTTCAGAAGGCGGGGTTCCGGGTGGTGGGAGTCTGGCCCGACCATTACTCGGAGGATTCCAAAAGCATGGTGGTGGAAAACGGCATTATCAAACGGGATATGATTCGCTTTCGCGCCGATCTCCGGGATTTTGACCGGCTTAAAATCACGACCCTGGGCTAATGGGAATCCGGCAAGGAGACAGGGTGGAATGGCGCGGCTGTTCCACCAAAGTATTTTCTTGACAAAGACCTATGAATAAGCTATAATGTAAGTCGTCCGGTGAAAAATAGGTTCTCATGCGGCGGTATAGCTCAGTTGGCTAGAGCATTCGGTTCATACCCGGAGTGTCGTTGGTTCGAATCCGACTACCGCTACCACTATTTCCCAAAGAAGCGGAGATGGCAGATGAGCGGATTCGCCGCAGTTTAGGCTGATGGCTCTGTCTTCCAAGCTTCTTTCCGGCCCGTTGGTCAAGCGGTTAAGACACCGCCCTTTCACGGCGGTAACACGGGTTCGATTCCCGTACGGGTCACCATTTTATATGCTGTTATAGGCTATGTTGTTTACGAAAAGCGTAGCCTATAGCGCACTTTAATTAGTTGTTTTTCTGCTCATCCTTAGCGGCCACACTTTCAAGGTTTGTTCCTGCCCCATCTCAGCGGCGTATTTCATAACTTTGCGTCATCGCGGATCCAGCAACTAGAAGGATCGCTCGGCATTATGTATCTGTCCTCAT
>Ga0153947_1001201_pt1 | contig 12358 bp, 20 predicted proteins | sample TSNJ031MetaG_FD_104697 | JGI IMG/M metagenome (GOLD analysis project Ga0153947, IMG submission 104697) | Attine ant fungus gardens microbial communities from New Jersey, USA - TSNJ031 MetaG | ecosystem: Host-associated > Fungi > Mycelium > Unclassified | place: USA: New Jersey, Wharton State...
ATATTAAGGAGGGTCTGTTCTACGCAGTATAGAATCTTGTGCCGCATATGGAAAACGGTTGAATGAGATAAATCGAGAGCTTCGGCGGTTTTGTCTATGGAAATACCGTCAATGGTGGGGGGAACCTTCGCTCCCCTTTACGGATGGTGATTTGACTATCCCGGATTTTCCTGTTGATTTGACGGAAGGTTATCCCGATCTTCCCGGCGGCTCCGACATGGCGGAGAGCTACCCCGATCCATACGCACCTTCCGGGACATGGCCTCCATCTATGCCCGGGCCGGGATCATAACCAGAAAGGAGGCGCGAACATGTTTTTCTTAACAACCTATGTGCCATACAATCCAGCGGTATGGAAAGAATTTTGGAACTCCATTATGACAACCATCGGTTCTACTACCGCCGTGGGATTTATTGTTTTTGGCGCGTTGTTCTGCATCGTTCTCTTTAAGGCCGTTATTCGCATGTTCTTGTAATACGAAGGGTTCTATTTATATGCGTTGACTGGTGGTGATTTAAATATTCCGCAATCTGTTAAAGCTTCTCAATGCCTTTTTGGAGGCTTTACTTGACGGCATTAAGTACCTGTTTATTCCCGATTCCGATTATTTCATCAGGCTATGGGAGGTATTGCATGATGGCTTCTCGGCAAAATTCGGCGGTATCTTTTCCATAGTAACCTATTTGGGTGAACGGTTTACTTCAATGCGGGCTTACAATGGCTTGGAAAGCCTTTTTACCCTTCGATTCCCCAAAGGTTCCTTATTTGGCGGTATCAGTATCAATTTAATTGGTGACAGCCTAAATGTCCTTACCATGATTCGTGGCGCTTTCTCCGGTTTTATCGTACTGTTAACCGTTGCATTTTGCTATCGTAAAATCACATCCATGATTAACACATAGGGAAGGGGAGGGGCCTTTTTTGATTGTCGAAACCATTTTGAATTTTCTGGTTGGTATTGTTTTAGGCATTATTAAGCTCTTTCCCACAATCCCGAAAATGAATCTTGACTTTCTAAATTGGATTATCCGCATGTTTTCCCTGGTGGATCTGTTTGTCAGCCTGCGGGTGCTCTCGACCTGTCTGGTGGTGATCTTTGTTGTGATGAACGCCCGGCTGATCTGGTCGGTCATTATGTGGGTGGTTCGTAAAATTCCGTTTTTGAAGTAGGTGGTAAAAATGGTATTGGTAGAGGCGGCTCTTTGTTTGCCGGTTCCTTCGCGGCAATTGCCATACTGGATAAATTTTGAAGTTGGTGTGATTCTATGTCAAGTCTTAATCTGGTGTCCGTGCTGTTTGACAAGCTGATTTTTCCTGCCCTTATGTTTGTTTCCGGGATTCTGGTAAAATGCGGTATCATTCTACTGGCATTTGTGATCTATTGTTTGATGAAATACCAGTTTAACCCCTTCCGGATTACCAAGGCAAATTTGCTTGCTATGCGTATACGCTTGAAACCCGCCAACTTTATCCGCTGGGTGCTGATTGATCTAAAGGACGCTCCCGGCCACCGCCATGAGTTCCAGGAGTTTGGCTTAACCCTGTATTGTGGACACCAGGGTTCCGGGAAAACAGTTAGCATGGTGGAGTACCTAAATCGTATGCACCACCGATACCCAAACGCTTTGATCGTTACCAACTTTGATTATATTTACGCTGATAAGCGGATGGAAAGCTGGAATGATTTTTTGACCATCCGCAACGGCATCGAGGGCGTTATCTTCGCTATTGATGAAATTCACAGCGAATACAGCACCGCCAGCTCCAAGAATTTTCCTGAATCCCTGTTGTCGGAGATCTCCCAGCAACGCAAGCAACGAATTAAGATTGTCGCTACCGCCCAGGTGTTTACCCGTGTGGCAAAGCCGCTCCGGGAGCAATGCTTTACCGTCAAGCTTTGTTCCACCTTCCTGAAACGCTGGACATCTTCCCGGGAATACAAGGCCCAGGCCTATGAGCTGTACTGTGAAAGTATCAGCCGGGACAAAAAACTGAAAGCAATTGGTAAGCATTCTTTTGTACAAAGTGATTTCCTGCGCAGCTGCTACGATACCTATTCCAAAATTGAGCGGATGCAGCAAGTGGAATTTATACCCCGTAACGAAAGAACGTAAGCTCAAGCCTATTGAGGGAGTCCTTCCTTCGCGAAACGGAAGCGGAGGCGTCGCCTTGCCGACCGCCGGGCCGTCCGCGCCAGCACACGTGCGCGCGGCGGTCGGCGGCGGCAACGACGCGCCGGGCTGTGCTGGACACTTGAAAAAGGCTTGGGGGACGTATTTGTAACACGTCCCATGAAACACCAGGTTTGAAAGTCTGATTCTGCTGATAGTGATGCGTGTTTGATAGTGATTTTTGGGCTGCGTCAATCCGGGTAATTGACGCAAAGGGGAGGGAGCGTATTTTTGAAGATGGCCACTATTAAAGAAAGTATGATTTACAGGGAAATGGAGCCGGAAAAATCGGCGGAATGGTTCCATTACACCCGTGACAAATTCATATCCCATGTAGATACTATGTACTACAATGTGAAAGCGGTGGGGGATTGGGGGTTAAATCTTGGCAGCCGTACCCTGATACAAACCTTAAAAACGGCAAAGGAGGAAGCCGGGAAAAGCGGGGGGCCTGTTCCCTTCATGCAGGAGGATGATTTGTGCAACGATACGGAGGTCACAACCTACGGTTCCCGCATGTACCGTTACTGCATCTCAAAACCCGATTGCTTTGACATCTTTGTCGCTGAAACGTTGCCGAATTTGGAAACCCCTGAAATACATGTGCAGCTCCGCTCCCAATTTATCTGGTTGAACGGTCTGCGGGATGCCTTTTACGAATCACTGGTGTATCTGGAAATTCTCCTCGATCGCTACGGCATACAGATTGCAAATATCAAGGAAAACCGCCTTGATATCGCATGGCACACCAATTACATACAGGATATGCTGCTATTTTTCAAGGATGAATACTTGGGACAAATGCAGGTATCCAGCTTTAAGCGCTGGGGCAAGGAGGGAAATTTCCTTGGCGATGAAATCTATACGGACTATATCTCCCTGGGCCGTCGGAAGTCGGACAGCTCCTTTGTCCGTATCTACAACAAAAGCAAAGAGGTGGTGGAAATGGGATACAAGCAATTTTTTGTACCCATTTGGCGGGGAAAGGGCCTTATCTCCGCATTCGACCAATATGTATTCAACCAGATATTTGAGCATGGGAAATGCTCATGGAATTACAAGGAAACGGCCCGCTGCCTGTTTTATCTGGAGTATGGGCGGGATGATGAAATCAAGACGGATATCCGGCAGCTGCTGCAATTTGAAGATAGCTCGGTGGATGATTACAAAAGGATTGCCGACAAATGTGTCCCCGATCTGACCGATGTGGTGAATATCGAAATCCAGGTGATGCGTAAATACACCAAAAGCTTTTTGTTTCCTCCGGTTGAGTATCCGGACTGGGTGCCAGTCTACGAGCGCCGCATGTACAAGATACTGCACATGCTCCAGTCCATCCGGGACTTTATCACCTATGACACCATTCGCTTTGTAAAGTTTAAGGGAGAGTTTGCGAAGCTTCGCCGGGAGCGGCGGCCCACCGCCGACTGGTGGAACCGGCTGTCTGCTTGCAGCGAGCTGGATGGAATCCATGTGGAGAAATCGCCAATCTTTTCGACTTATGCCAGTCCTGAACCGGAGCAGCTCCTGGAGCTGGCGGAGGCTAGGCTCCGGCTGGATCAGCATGGGTACCGTTACCACACACCGGAACAAATTATACATGAGTTTAACCGGGGGCGCACGATCGCCAGCATTGCCCGGGAGGTTTTTCGGTCGGGGCGGTATACGAAGATGCGGTATGCTACGGATTATGTGCAAAAGATTGTTTATGATTTAACAAAAGGGGAGAGGGCAAGTGGTAAAACAGATTTGTGAGACATGCGAGTTTTATCAAGGTGTTTGTTGTGGCAATAGTGAGCTTTATGGAAAGAAAGTTAAACCTACTTTTTCTTGTGAAGAATGGGAACTTAGTTTTGAGGTATTTCAGATATGTCAGACGATGAAGCAAAAAATGCTGTGTTTGGAAGGTGATTATTGATGTACAAAGAGAATTTTCCGGAAAGAATTAAAAAAGCACGTATTGATGCAGGATACACCCAGCCACAAGTTGCGGAGGAATTAAAGATTCCTAAAAGCACAATATCAAAATATGAAACAGGAAACCTAGAACCTGATTTAGAAAAACTGGGTGCTTTAGCAGATTTTTATTGTGTCTCGACTGATTGGCTGCTCGGTCTTGGACAAAAGAGCTCTTCTTTTAATGTGTCGCGCCTAAACGTGTCCCCTAAATTACGCTAAATTTTTATTTAGTGAAATTGCCTTGGTTTCTTTCTACCATCAATTGAACTTACCGCCGTTGTCACAGAACTCACTAAATGATATCTCCCAATTATCACAAATAAAATCAGGCGCAACATATTTACCATAAAATTCATCATTTCCAGCACAAACCATACCATCACTAGATGACATATAAAATTCACAGGTAGAACATTCTTTTTTAACAGGCATTAATAACAATCCTTTCTATCCACTTTTATTAATTATAAATTTATCACAACACGCCTATCCTTTCAAGCAATGCCCGAGCATTTTCATCATAAGTACTGTAATCCCCCAATTCCATGTACTTGTACCCGGTGCCGAATTTTGTATACTCTTTTTCATTGAGTTCTGTATAGGGTATCTGATATAATTGTGTGGGCGGTTTGCGTTCTAAGCCATGCCCCCCGGCATAATAGAAATTGCCAAATATTTTGCGAAATTCCTTAGAAACGTATTTAGCAATATAACGGCTAATGGCCTGGACATTGCCATCAAGCTCTATTGCAGTAGAGCTTCCCAGCGTCCATTGGGGCATGTTGTAAACAGTTTTCAGAGCCGCCCAACTCATTTGTTCAGCCAGTTCCTTGCGGACTGGCTTTTTTCTTTCCTTCACAATCACAGTCCCGGAATCCACCATTTCCAGATCACCGGAAATTAAGCCATGCATATGTATTGCACCGTCCTTGTGATGCTCTGGAATAATTAAATATTTTAGGTCATTGCGCTGTACCTTGTGATCTAAAAACTTTTTCAATTTTTTGGATATCTCCGCAGGATTATAACGATCTATTTTTTCTTTGTCCAGTGTCCAGGTGATAAAATAATCAAAAGAATTTAACCTGGAGATATCGAAAACCGTTTGCTGCGCCCTTCTCACATTATCCATTCTAACTTCCCCTCCCATGTTTTTTGGCTTCGGAACCTTTTCTCTAAACTCTGGCTTTTCCCATCCCTCCTCTTTGAATATAGGCTTGCTGGCAACCAGCAGCTTGTGCCGACCGTCTGGATAAAAACTAACCTTTGCGTTGTGCTCCACATCCATGTGGGGTGCGTGAATCCGGGCTTTTGACAATGCTTCACCACCTTAGTGGGGATAATCTGTGGCTAGTATCAAGTAAGAGGAGCCGCCGTACCCTACAGCAGGCGCTATAGGGCCTCTGCCTTTTCTGGCCTCTGCGACAAGGCCACTTGCTAGACAAAGGGAGGAGTATTGCAAAGCGAACACCCAGCAGCCCATGGAAGCCCCCTAGAAGCCCCTAGAAGGTGCTGCAAGGGCATATAAGGAATTTGGATTGCTAGACACAGGGAAGGAGCCATAGCGCCCCCACGCAGCCCCTACACCCTGTACCCGCTTAGTTTTTAACGTCCTCCCTTTTATTCCATTCTTTGTTCTGATACTCCTGATACAAATGAATCTGTTGCTTTTGTGATAAACTCTTAAATTTTTCATCTTGTAGAAATCGGCTATATTTCATTTGACCAGAAAAAAACACCTTCATTTCCTCATTAGATAAGCTTGCTAATAATGAAAGCACAAATGCCCCGGATGCAATTTCATCTATAACTAATTGTTCTACTTTATGCGGTAATTCCCTTTGCCCTTGACCAAACAACCAATCTATAGACACTTCATAAAATTCCATCAATTGCCCCACTGTCTCAATGTCCGGTTTACGCAATCCTGCTTCCATTTTGCCAATAAGTGATCTGTCTAAACCTATAAGGTCAGCTAGTTGTGCTTGTGAATACCCTGCTCTTTTCCGTTCCTCTATAAGCCTATTTCGCATTATATAACTATACATAATCAATCACCCTCCATTTTTTACCATCAGTTAACGGATACACCGCCTTGAAAATCAGTCCAGCACGGAACGGGATACCGATGCCACCGCCAGCCGCCGCGCGTGCGTGCACTAGCGCGGCGGGCTGGGCGGTCGGCAAGCGGTATTCTCGTTACCGCTTCGCTAAAGAAGGACTTTTTTGTCAGGCCGTTATTGCCGCTCATTGCGGGGTATAAAATCTGTTGTGCGCATACGCTCAATTTTTGAGTATGTATCATAACAGTTACGCAAATAATCACTTTGGACAAAAGAATGTTTACCAAGGGTTTTAAGCTTCTTATCCCGGTTTGTGCTCTCACAATACATTTCATATGCTTGTGCATGGTATTCGCGGGTAAACGTCCAACGCTTAAAAAATGTAGAACAAAGATTCACGCTAAAACATTGCTCTCGTAGGGGTTTTGCGACCCGATTAAATACCTGGGCTGTAGCCACAATCTTTACCCGCTGCTTTCTCTGCTGAGATATCTCCGACAACAAGGATTCCGGGAAATTCTTAGAGCTTGCACTACTGTATTCGCTGTGTATTTCATCAATGGCGAATATAACACCGTCCTCTCCGTTTCTGATATCCATAAAATCCTGCCAACTTTCCATCCTGCGGGTAGCGTGAATATAATCAAAATTGGTAACGATCAATGCCTTTGGATACCGATAATGCGCCCGGTTAAGGTATTCCACCATGCTGATAGTCTTGCCAGCACCTTGACGGCCACAATACAAGGTTAATCCAAACTCCTGAAATTCATCCCGGTGATCTGGAGCGTCCATCATATCTATTAACGCCCATCGCATAAAGTTTGCTGGTTTTAAGCGAATACGCATATTCAAAAGTTTTACCTTGGTAAGTCTAAATGGGTTTAATTGGTACTTCATAACGCAATATACCAAAAAAGCCAACGTTACAATAAAGACTTTTCCCAAAATACCGGAGACAAAAGAAAGCACAGGGTAAACAAGCAATCTTAAAAACGTTCCTACCAGATCATAACTTTTCATAGTCGTTTACACCAATCTAAATAATTTGTCCAAGATAGCGATCACGCCAAGAGCACCAGCAAACCATAATCCATATTCAACAAAAAACATTATCAATCACCTACTTTAAAATGGGAAGCTTGCGAACTATCCACATGATAACCGACCATATCAACTTGGCGTTCATCACAATGAAGATCACCACCAAGCATGCAGAGAGCACCCGCAGACTGATAAACATATCTATCAAAGAAAATATACGGATAATCCAATTAAAAAAATCAAGATTTATTTGTGGGATTGTAGGAAAAAGCTTGATAATGCCTAAGACAATTGCGACTAGAAAATTTAATATGATTTCAATTATCAAAAAAAGCCCCTCCCCTTCCCTATGTATTAATCATTGATGTAATTTTACGGTAGCAATACGCAACGGTTAACAAAACTATAAAACCGGAAAAGGCACCACGAATCATAGTTAGGACATTTAGACCGCCCTCAATTAGATCAATACTGATACCACCAAGCAAGGAACCTTTGGGAAATCGAAGGGTAAAAAGGCTTTCCAGTCCGTTATAAGTTTTCATTGACGCAAAGCGATCACCCAAATAATTTACAATGGAAGTTATGCCGCCGAACTTTTCAGAGAAACCACTATGCAATACCTTCCAAAGCCTAGTAAAATAGTCTGAATGAGGAATAAACAGATACTTAATGCCATCCAATAAAGCCCCCAAAAAGTCATTAAGCAGCTTAAAAAGATTACGGAATATGGAAATCACCACCAATCAATACAAATGAGTTGCCGCGCATCACAAAAAATAGCGAAAAACGGTACGAAACAGGCCAATAACGAATATGACACCAAAAACAATGAATCCAAGACCAGCCGCCGAACCGATTGTTTTCATAATAGAATTCCATAAGCTTTGCAATATAGCCGGATCATATGGCACATAACTAGCCAAAAAATACAAGTTCGCTCCTCCTTTCTTTCCCTGGGGAAACCTTACTTAATTCCACCGGGGGATACCTTACTTTAATTCCGCTCTACGCTATGGCGCTGGGGTAGGCATATCAGGAGGCCATGCTCCCGAAGGAAACACAAGATCAGGGTAGCCCTCCTGCATATTTCCCGGAAAATCTGGATAACCCTCCTGTATATCCACCGGAAAATCCGGTACATTCAAATCACCAGTGCCGAAGGGCAAACCGTCCGGTAAATTCCACTCCGGTAGTGACCACGTGTCCCCGTTTTCCCCTTCCCCGTCCTCTCCGTTATTCACATACGGCGGAGAACTGATATTGCCGTCAAGGTCGGGGGTGTTGCTATCATCCTCCCATGGATAGGATGAATCAGAAGATTCACCGTCGGCCGGGACGGAAAATTCCCAATCGTCGGGAATATCGTCATCCACTATAGATACCTCTATCCGGGATGAACTTCCCCCGGAGGAGCCGCCACCGGATGAACTCCCCCCAGAACTATCACCACCGGAACCAGTGGAGCTGCTACCAGCTTGGCTACCTCCCCCATTACCGCTTAGGTCGGTACATGTGAGGATATATGGATACGGCACATCCGTAATATTACGCAAACCGTTAATAGACAGGGTGCCGCAACACTGATAATAGAAATCGAAATCAAAATATTTACGCCCGACTACGCTGGGGTAGGTAGACTGACTATAAAGGGGAACCGTTTCACTCCCAGCAGTAACCCCGGTACGTGACCAAGACATAATTAACCAGTCTTTATCCCGACCCATGGTGTCCCAGCCGTCCGCATAGTCAGCGCGGATATATCCGGTCTGATTAGATGTTTTTGTACCCGGCATGTATGTAAAGCTGAAAAAATCCAATGTTGGCGTTTTAGAGTACACCACATAAATTACACAATCATGATCTTGAGTGCCATTATTACTTGTGGGCCTAGCCCCCAGCAGGAAAGCGCGGTATGGAAAATCTGCTTGCCATGTGGGATACTCTGTAGGCGTCGCGCTGGGGCTTCCGTGTTCGTCCATATAGTCATAGGTGATAACGTCCAAACGGCTAGGTGGCTTGTAGTCCTCAAAGTCTGTTATCTCCACAGAATTTAACGCAGGAAGGACAGCAGCCGACACACCAACAGCGCTTGCAATAAGGACAGCGGCAACCCCAATGTTAAATTTTGTACTCATAATTGCATCCCCTTCAATATTTAAAACTTATCCTCTCCCGGTTCTTCCTTCAACTTGGGAAGTGGCCTGTAATGCCTACTTTTATTACTTGGATAATTCAAATCCACGTACTTGGATTCAAAGTCAAAACCAACAGCAGCACGTAAAATGCGCGGGGTAAGATAGATTAGAAGTAACACGCCAAACAATATTTTGCCGTTACTGATAGCCCACTCTACATTTTCCATAATTGCATCCTGCGCCGGAATCAAATCCGCGAATCGGATGCCGTCACGCAAATATCTATGCCCCTCCGCATCCGGCTGCATGGGGGGGACTTCGGGGAACACATACGGAGGATTGACAACAGCCGCATTCTTTTTAAGGCCGTTAATATATTTTTGAAGGTTGTTAACCATTGCGTCCACGGATGCTTGGGTGTATCCCCCATAATCCAAAATGTCTTGGCTTGATCTTATTGCGTTTTGGAGGGCGCTCCACGATTCATCAGTATAGTTATCGTTCTGGATTGCCTTGGCGGTGCTTATGAGAGACACAAGACGGCTGGTATCTATTGCAACAACTAATGCGCTCATTGCGCTATTGAGCCGTCCCAACATGCCGTCCACGGCTTCTTGGGTGTAGCTGCCAGAGCTTAGGAGGGTTTCCGCTTCCTGTATGGCTGCTTGCAGAGCTTGCCATGAAGCAGCGGTATAGTTGTCGTTGACAACAGATTTTGCATTGCTTAAAGCAGTTTCTAAACCATAAGTATTTATTGTTCCAACTATATTTTTTGCTAATTCTTCATTCTCATACATTCCATCAAATCTAGCGGTAGAATAATCTTCATAATAATAACCGGAAATAATATTTTGCCACTTTGAAGACGCATCCGTAGCAGTTTGAGAAAATTTAAAATAATTTGAAGAAATACCACGGTAATACCTATACGCATAACACATAGGATTAAACCATAACAAATTAGTTTGATCGACCTGTGCCCGAGTTATGAAACATACATCCCCTGCACTAACTATAGGTTTAGATGATATTAAAAAATAGGCATAATACATATAACCAACGCCGTAACCGCTTGGCTCTCGTTCAAGAAACAACATATAATAAGGATACTTACTGCGAGAACCTAAACCATATGCAGTTAACCCCGTAGAAATATACTTGTCAACTTCTGCATCATTTAAAAAATAATATAAAGTTTGTTCCGGGGTTATCAGCAATTCAAAGTAAGGGCTAGACACTACAGCCGAAGCCGGAACCGCCAACCCTACCACCAGCACCGCCACCAGAGTTACTATAAACATTCGCTTCAAGATCATCACCACGCATTCTTTTTGATATGCAAACGGCCTCATATTTCTATGAGGCCGCATGATGCCGGGGACTGATTAGGAATTGGTGAACTTGCCAAGAATCCGGGGTACGAGGCCGATGCTAATGAGGATACCCATGATCGCAATGCCTATGGGCAAGATCACGCCCACATGTGCAACAATGGTGTCAACAATCGGCTCCAACTGTTCTGTGGTAATGGCTACAGTAACCGCCATTGGAAGAATGTTCGCTCCCATTTTTTCTTTCCTCCTATTAATATATTTTTCAGCGCTTTCACGCTTGAAAACTGTTACAATCCGGTATACCGGGTAAATCCTTTCAATGATACATTTACGATCACCCGAACGATCAAACAGGCAACCCCTATAATGAAAAGCGCCAAGAACAATGAAAGTATATCCCGGATATCCTGTAAAACTGTTAGCTCGTTCTCCGGAGGTTCAAAGCCTTCCAAATCAAAGTTGCCAGAATAACCCAACGGAATATCATATTCCTGCGAATCCTCAACAATGGAAGGGGGCGCAACCTCCTCATACTCATATTCATCCGATTCAGCCGCGCCCTGTATGTATACGTCCTCCGGGCTGGACGTTTCAGGTAAGTCTTCGGGGATCACCGCCGCCGATGCATTTGCCGCGAGTATCACTACTGACAAAAGCGTTGCAATTAGCGTTGAAATCAGCGACAAGCAAATCCACAAATAATAACGCATAGCCGCCCCCCCCTCACTTCTCCCCTAGTTGTGCTTTTGCGGAGAGTAAATCACATCTACACAAACAGGGTTTTTGACATTTGGGATGATATCATACCGGAAATCGCATTCCACCGGAGCCTCACCTACCGGGAGCGCCAACAGCTTGTTATACACATCGGTGCCAGCTGCGACGGAGAACTTTTCAGTCATGTACCCCCGGCCTGCGTTGCCGTCTTTGTTCTCCAGCGCCTTGTGGTAAAAGACGCTCATACCCTTCACTTGACGGTTGTTTTCCTTGTCCAAGAAATCATAAGTCCGGATACCTGTTACCATTAATTTTGCCATTTTCTTTTCCTCTTTTCTCCCCTGTGCTGGGGTGGTTTTAATTAGATGCAATATTTACGGCATCTTTTGGACACTTCTATTATAGCGGTTTCACTTCACTTTTGGAAGTGTGGGTAGTTACAAAAATTCTTCTAAATCAGAAGTTTGATTTGTGAAAAATATGCTAAAATGGAAGTGCAAAGGGGGCGTTATAAATGTACAGCGAAATTATTCGTCTAAGGCTCACAGAAGAACGAAAAACAGCAGGTTACACTCAACAACAATTAGCAGATTTAACAGGCATTGACGATTCATTAATAGCCAAAATTGAAGTAGGAAAAAGGAAACCTGATGTTGAGACTGTAGGCAAGCTCGCAGCATTCTACGGTGTGAGCACAGATTTCTTTTATGGCCTGGGACAAAAACACCCTCCTACCAATACCCCCAAAAGTTAAGAATTTGTCCTAAAACAGGAAAAAGGCAATTATCACTAAATAACCATTTAACAAAATTGAGAAGCCGACCTATGCAGCCTCCGCCCCGTGGGGGGCGGGTCTCCAGCTGCGTTGGTCGGCTTCGTTGTCCGTCTCCGAAGGAGCGGACGCAATTGTCGCTAAACTATGTACTATTTA
>Ga0153947_1001202_pt1 | contig 12352 bp, 10 predicted proteins | sample TSNJ031MetaG_FD_104697 | JGI IMG/M metagenome (GOLD analysis project Ga0153947, IMG submission 104697) | Attine ant fungus gardens microbial communities from New Jersey, USA - TSNJ031 MetaG | ecosystem: Host-associated > Fungi > Mycelium > Unclassified | place: USA: New Jersey, Wharton State...
CCCACCGTCATCACCATGATTCTTTTGCAGGTGGGAAGAATCCTTCGCGGCGATTTTGAAATGTTTTACCAGATCGTCGGCAACAACGGCCAGCTGTACGACGCCACCGACGTAATCGACACCTATGTATTCCGGTCGCTGCTGACAAACGCCAACCTCGGCATGACCGCAGCCGCCACATTTTACCAGTCGGTGCTCTGCTTTGCCATCATCATGCTTGTGAATTTTATCGTGAAAAAGATCGAACCGGAATACGCTTTGTTTTAACCGGGAATGAAGAGGATGGAGGTCGTCTGTGATGCAACCAGCAGCAAGGGCACGCGCCGGGAATAGGATCAGGAACAGCGCGTCAAGGAAGGTGTTTAACGGGCTGTCCTATGTGATCATAGGCTTACTATCCCTTTTATGCCTTATTCCCTTTGTCACGTTAATTTCCGGCTCCTTTACGTCGGAGCAGGTGATCCGGTTTGAGGGCTACAGCCTTTTCCCAAAGGAATTCACCCTGGAAGCCTATGAGATCGTGTTTAAGAATCCCCAAAAAATCCTCAACGCCTATGGCATAAGTATTTTTGTCGCGGTGACAGGGACATTTTTCGGCCTGTTTCTCAACGCCATGACCGCATATGTCCTGAGCCGCCAGGATTTCAAATACAGAAATTTCTTTTCCTTCTTCTATTACTTTACCACCCTGTTCAATGGCGGCATGGTGAGCACCTATATCTTTTACATCCGGTATCTGAATTTAAAGGACAGCTTGCTTGCCCTGATCCTGCCCGGCATGCTCAATGTGTTTTATCTCCTCATCATGAGAAGCTTTGTAAAAACCATACCGCCGGCGCTGATTGAATCCGCCAAAATTGACGGGGCCGGCGAGCTTAGAATCTTCTTTAAGATTATCCTGCCCCTCTTAAAGTCCGGCCTGGCCACCATCGGCCTGTTTCTCGCGCTGCATTACTGGAACGACTGGTATAACGCTATGCTTTACATTGATTCGGAAAATAAATATCCGCTTCAGTACATGCTGTACGCCATGATCCAGCAGCAAAAGGCGCTGGCCAGCATAGCCAGCCAGGTGGGCATAAGGGTGGAAAACCTCCCCACAAACGCCCTGAAGCTGGCCATGGCGGTGGTGACCACAGGGCCGATTATCCTGGTGTACCCCTTTGTCCAAAAATACTTTGTCAAGGGCATAACCATCGGGTCGGTAAAGGGCTGATGGGATCCGGGAGTATACAGCTTAAAAATGGCGCAACCCTATAAGGTGAGATATAAAACGGCCGCTGACACGTGATCGCGGCAAAGGAGGGGAAACTACTTATAGACTAAAAGTACGCGCATTTACAGCAATTGGGCTAAAACGAATCTGCACGAAGGAGTATGTGAGTATGAAAAAGATTTCTAAAATAATAGCCTTTCTAATGATGGTATGCCTGCTGTCCGGTTTGCTTGCCGGCTGCGGCTCAGACACTGCGGCCCCGGCGTCTTCCTCCAGCGCTTCCAGCGGCGGCGGTGACGCCGACGGCGATGACAGCGGCGATAATGGCAGTTCCGGTGAGGCGGACACCGGCCTTGACCTGTCGGAGGAAGTGGAAATTATCCTCTACCTTGTCAGCGACAGGCCCGCCAAGCAGGACGAAATCGACGCCAATTTCAACGCGCTGATCAAGGAAAAGCTCAACTGCACCCTCAAGACCAACTGGATCGGGTGGGCGGAATACGCCAATAAATATCCCCTGCTGTTTTCATCGGGCGAAAAGTTCGACATGGCCGAGACCGGCACATGGCTGAACTTCTCCTCCCTGGCGCAAAAGGGCGCCTTCATGGCCCTGGATGAGCTGTGGCCCACATATGCCCCCATCAACTTCTCCAAGCAGTCCGAGGTCGCCAAGCAACAAGCCACAGTGGACGGCCATTACTACACGGTGCCCACCCTGCTCTCCACCTACAACGCCCGAGGCATCCTTTACCGCACCGACATTCTGGAGGGAACGGATTGGGACGGCAAGCTTGAAACCATGAGCGACTACGAGGTGTATCTCAGTTATGTGAAGGAATACGCACCGGAGTATGAGTCCACCGATATCTACCAATCCGGCTCCATGCTGGACGACCTGTTTATGTACGAGCGGAAGATGCATCCCATCAAGGGATCCACCAATGACTTCCTGTGGATTGATCCCTTTGAGGAGAGCCCCCAGCTGTTCACCTATTACGAGTATGAACATACCCCCGAGTTTTTGGAAATGATGACCCGTTGGAATGAGAACGGCTATTTCACAAAGTCGGCGCTTTCCGATACGGATTCCCAGAAATTCCAGAATGGCAAGGCGGCGTCCCTGGCGCAGAATATTGACGCCTATGAGAACCAGTATATCCTTAATCCTGACCGGGGCATCGGGTTTGCCAATATGGTCACCGACATCTCCAAAAAGGCGTTTACCCAAGACGCGATGGTCGTCTCCAACACCTCCCAAAACCCGGAGAGGGCGCTGGCCCTTTATGACCTGCTGACCAGCGACGAGGAGACTTTCCGCACCTATTACTACGGCATAGAGGGCACATCCTATGAGGTCATTGACAACCAGGTGAAGGTGCTGGATACGGACAACTACGCCTTATCCTCCTTCTGGGCAATCCGCACGGACGACCTGTACCTCAGCGCCTACGGCTCGCCCGCGGACCTGATCGGGATCAAAGAGGGCTTTAACCAGTATATCGCTGAGGTAAACGGCGAAGGCAGCCAGAAATACAGGGGCTTCGTCTTCTCCACCGAATCCATTGAAACGGAATACGCGGCTTGCCAGAACGTGCACCAGCAATACTGGTGGCCGTTGGAGCTGGGGTATACCGACGCTGTGTCAGGCCTGGCGGAATACCAATCTAAGATGGAGGCGGCCGGCGTCGAAAAGGTCCGGGCGGAGATTCAACGGCAGCTTGACGAATATATCGCAAGCCTTGGATAACGGCAATCCCAAATACAAAGCAGAGGCCCAATCATGGGCCCCTGCTTTTCCTGCTTTTCCGCGAAGTAAAATAAAAGGATTTCATACGAATCTTCAATTTTAGACGAAGAGTAGTATCAATTGCACATATATGTGAATTGTGCTATAATCAGAGGGATGTAACGGCTGTCGTTTTGTTAAATTTTCCCTATAGGTGAAGAGAATGATTAAATTATTGCTTGTAGATGATTCATCGTCTACAAGGAACGGCTTGATGAAGCATGTGGATTGGGCGGAGCTGGGCATTGACAGGGTCCAGACGGCGGGCAGCGCGCAGGAGGGCCTCTCCATCTGCAAGCATTTTCAGCCGGATATTGTGTTGTCCGACATTCGTATGCGGGGAATGACCGGTATTGAGATGTGCGCAGAGATTCACCGGAGCTTGCCCGACTGCCAAATCATCTTTATCAGCGGCTACTCCAATAAAGAATACTACAAGGCGGCTATCAAGATTGGGGCTGTAAATTATATTGAAAAGCCGGTAAACCTGGAGGAGCTGCGAGAAGCGGTCCGCAACGCGGTCTGCCTGCTGCGCGCGGGCCGGGAAAGAAAAGCGCAGGACAAAGCGTTTATGGAGAGCGTCGCTTACATTAAGGAAAAGGTCTTTTATTCCATTATCAACGGCGGGCTTGGGGAGGATGGATATGACAGCTTGGGGGCCTGTGGCATGTTTGAGGACGCCTATCCCCTGTTCAGGGCCTGCGTTTTGCGGACGTCCGCGCCGGTAACGGACATGCTTTCCTTTATTGAAAAAGAGCTTATGGCAATCCCCCGCACGCTCCCGGAGGCCGGTTTTCATTTGGAATATCAGCTTGACAGCAACCGCCGCGTCATTCTGCTTCTCAACGGCACCGGGGAGGCCTTGTGCGGCACAGGCCCCCTCGCCGCCGCCATGCAGGCCATGGCTTTAAGCCCCCGGGAAGGGCCGGAATTATTCCTGGCTATGGGCAAACCGGCCCAGGGGATCCTGGGGGTGGCCGAATCCTACATACACGCGTGCGAAATTGAAAAGTCGGTTTTCTACAGGGGGTATCCCTGCGCCGCTGAAAGCGCCGGTCAAAACGGCCAAGCGGATTTGCCGGACGGCATCTTCGAGGATTTTGCCCGGGCGCTGGAAGCCTGGGACGAAAGCGGGGCGAAAGCCGTGATAAGCGGCCTGTCCCAAACCGTCAAACACGCCCGGATGCTTCCCGGCACCAAGCTGAGAACCCTGATTTTGCGGCTGGACCACAAAATAAGCCAGGAGAGGGACAAATGTACCAGTACCGGGATCGGGATTGGGATCAGGATTGGTATTCACAAGCACGCAAGCAGCAAAGACGGAGAAAAAGAATACAGCCAGCTGCTGGAGATGGACACCATAGATGCCGTTTGCGGCTATCTAACGGGGAGCATTGAGGCCCTCTTTGCGGAAAAAAGAAAAAACGAGCTGAACAATTCCACCGTGACCCAGGTATTGCGCATCATTGAGGAGGAATTTGGGCGCATGGACATTTCGGTAAGGTACCTTGCGGAAAAGGTGTATTTAACACCGACATACCTCTCGGGCCTGTTTAAACGCACCACTGGGAAGACCATAGGCGAAACCATAACGGATACCCGGATCGAGCAGTCAAAAACCCTGTTGCGGGATAAAAAGCTAAAGCTATATCATATCGCCAATATGGTGGGGTTTGAGGACCCCAATTATTTCGCCAAGATATTCAAGAAGAAAACAAGGCTGACGCCCTCCGAATACCGGGAACGGGTCTAAGGGAATCCAACCAAGCATAAAATCCCCCATCCGGGCGGGATTGGGATTGGGATTGATATCCGGAGCACAGCTTCGCGGCGGCAAGGCCCGGCAGCGCGGGAGGTCAATATGAACAAGTTGCACACTTATATTACCCGGTGGTTTTTTAAGAAAAACATGCGCAGCAAGCTCACCCTATCCTTTTCAATGGCCTTTATAGCCGTGTTTTTATTGTTTATCACACTGCTCAACCAATTGATCCGGAACTCCTACAGGGAAAAGATACTGACCTCCGCGGACCAATCCTACGAGCAGGCGTATTCCTTTTTTGACAGCTATATAGAAAACATGTTTTTCGCCTCGGAGCTTATCTATTACAACGGCGACCTGCAGCGGATTGTGGGTTCTAAAAGCTATGACGCGGAGAGGGACTACGGGGAGCAGTTCCGGGAATTTTTGACCCTGGAAAAGGTTTTCACGACGGTAGAAAATATGGAGAGCATTTATATTGCCAGGATTTTTATCCCCGACAATATTTTCTATTCCGAGAATCAAGTTCATTATGCGGGTATCTCGCAGCTGGAGGCCATGGGGAACTACAGCGGTATTATGGAGAAGGTGGGCACAACCCAGATATATTTTTCAGCGCCTGAAGCCTTGTCCTTTCCCGATACGAGAAAAAACAATACCCTGGTCTCCATGTTCCGGCAAATCAAAACGACAGACGGCACAAACCAGGCCATCACCGTTCTGCAGATTGGGATTGAGGCCGCCCTATTGCAGAGCGTCATTGATAAATCCAACATCACATCCTCAGGGCTGGTATATATTATAAACGAACACGGCCAGGTCATCTGCGCGTCCTCCATCGGCGAAAGCCTCCTGGAGGCCCTGCTGGCGGAGGATGCCGGTTCCCTGCCCAATTATACCGACGGCGCCAGCTGGAGGGATGCGCAATTTCTCGGTGAAGCCTACATTATGAACCAGAAAAAGCTGGACAGGGCTGGCTGGACCCTAATCGCCCTGTTGCCTGAAAAGGAAATTGACGCCCAGGTTATGCAAATCACGTTTATCATGGTGCTTTTATCCCTATTCGCCGTCATCATTATCGCCCTTGTGGCCTATAAGATTTCCGAGTACTATACCAACAGGCTTCAGACCCTGATGGTTACCATGAACCAGGTGCGGGACGGGAATTTGGACGTGGTGCTTGAAGCGAAGGAGGAGGATGAAATTGGCATTATCTTTAACAACTTCAACGATATGACCGGCCAGCTAAAAAACCTGATGGATCGGCAGTTTAAAATGGGCAAGGAGGTTAAGGCGGCCCAGCTGCGGTCGTTGCAGGCCCAGATCAATCCGCATTTTCTCTACAACACCTTAGACCTGATCAACTGGCAGGCTATGGACAACGGCGCCGCGGAGATCACGGAGATCGCCCAGAGCCTGGCGAAGTTTTACCGGATAAGCCTCAGCAAGGGGCGGCAGGTCATCTCGGTGGCGGAGGAGCTGGAGCATGTCAAGGCCTATGTGAGCATCGAAAATAAGCACTTCGACGGCGCCATTCACTTACACATCTCCGTGCCGGAAGAGATCCTGGAGCTGGCCTGCATCAATATTATCCTGCAGCCGTTTGTGGAAAATTCCATTATGCATGGGATCGCCGAGGATATCAATATCCAGACGTGCAATATTTCGATCAGCGCCGCGAAGGCCGGCGGCGACGTATACTTTACCATACAGGATGACGGGAAGGGCATGACCCAAGCGCAAATTGAGCATCTCTTTACCACCGGGACCGGGACAAGCAACAACGGGTACGGCGTAAAGAATGTGGATTCGAGAATAAAGCTGTGTTACGGCGAAAAATACGGCCTCTCCTATGAAAGCCAGCCGGGAAAGGGCACATCCGTCAAAATTCACATCCCCGCCCTCACCGTGGCCGACGCCAAAAGGATGATCGCCGATTAAAGCATGCGCTGTTGAGGATGTGATTTAGAATGCTAATAAGAGTGGGCATAACAGGGATTGTTCGTCTTTTCAGTGTTTTAATGAAACGCGCCGGCCGTACCGAAGCTGAAAGATGAAGCCTGCGGTGTGGAAACTATTAAGCGGAATGTGCGACAGGCTATCCCCAGGGATGAGCCGGGCGCGGAGGTCAAACGGACGCATGAAGCAAAGTGGTAGACTTATAAGCCGGATAAACCGCAGCTTATCCGGCTTATTTTCTTTGTGAATTTTTTCACATAATGGTTTTTTATCTTGTAGTTCTTCGGCAAAGGAGGTATAATTAAGCGATAGAGTTTTTATCGGTGCTTCATTTATTTGATGACGGTCTGTCGGACATAATGCCGATGAACATTCATCTCTATACCAATTATAAAAATTTTTGGAGTGACACTACTTATGGATAACAAGTCCACACAAATCAACGCGATAGAAAACGGGGTAGGCTTACAACAGCTCTTGGATGAAGCCTACAACATACTCGGCAATCCCATGCTAATATTTGATATGGATTATAGGCTTGTTGCTTACACGGATGTAAAAAACGACGATCTTATTTGGAATGAGTTCATAGAAACTGGCAGGCTTTCTCCTAAAACAATAGAATTTAGCATGACTGAGGGCTTTATTGAGGTTGCGGCAAACTGCGAGGGCCACGCTTACCTTTTAATTAGTGAAAAACTAAAATACAATAGAATTATCGGGCAGCTTTACAACAACAAAAATGAACCTGTGGCCGATTTGGCTGTGGTGGCATGTAAAAAACCATTTGAGGATAATGACCAGTTTCTAATTAAAAAAATTTGCGACAAGATTTCAAAAGAGATTGGAAATGACAAGTACTATCTAAATTATGGGCAAGCATATATAGAAAATATGATAATCAGATTGATTGAGGACGATTTTGAGGATAGAGGTCTATATACAGATCACATAGCAAATATATATAGGGGTTTTAAAAAGTACGTCTATGTAGCGATAGCCGGTTCTCAACACGGCCCTACCGGCAGCAATCTTGATTATTTCAAAGATTTAATGCGGCAGGCGCGACCTGATTTTAAATATACCCTCTATCACAACCAAATAGTTATTCTTTTTAGCTCCAGTTACAAGAAATTCAAGGCGGAAAGAGAATTGCAAAAAATTGATAACCTTTTTGAACAGAACGACATGTTTGTGGGCATAAGCACAAGCTTTGAAAACCTTTTTGAATTACCGAAGTATTATGCCGAAGCTATTACAGCGTTACATGGACAAGAACGCAGTAGCAATGAATGGTGTCGTGTTTATAAATTTCTTGCTGAATGAAAGGAAGCGGGAGGAGCCCTATCAAAAATACAATAATGAGCGCAAGGCAGGGCAATTCGCGCCCCGCCTTATTTTTTGTCCAAAGAATCATTGTACCCCTTATCCAACCGTTCGGGGTAAGCCACGGCGACGGCGCGCCGGAACCCCTGGCCTACAATATGCCCAGACGTTTACCGCGGCATTTCAGCCAGCCCTTCTTTTCTTTCCCTCATTTTTATGGTATACTATTTTCTATCATTATCAATACACAACAGGTACCCTATACATAAGGAGCACAATATGTCGAAAATTATATCCGTAGCCAACCAAAAAGGCGGCGTGGGCAAGAGCACCACGGCCCACGCCCTGGGCATCGGCCTCAAGGGCCGGGGCAGCAAGGTCCTGTTCGTCGACCTGGACCCCCAGGGAAACCTCTCCTATACCATGGAGGCCCAGGCCGGCCTCCCCTCCGCCTATGAAATGATGACCCACCGGGCCGAGCCGGCGGACTGCGTCCAGCACCTCCCCCAGGGGGACCTGATCGCCGGCGGCGGCATGCTCAGCAGCGCCGACATGGAGCTGAATCAAACGGGAAAGGAATTCCGCCTGCGGGAGGGCCTCACCCAGCTGCGGGACAGCTATGACTACATCGTCATCGACACCCCCCCTGCCCTGGGGGTGCTGACTGTCAACGCCCTGGCCGCCAGCGACTGGCTGCTGATCCCCGCCCAGGCCGACATCTACAGCCTCCAGGGCATCGGCCAGCTCTACGCCACCATCGACGCTGTCCGGACCTACTGCAATCCGGAGTTAAAGATCAGCGGCATCCTATTGACCCGCCACAACAACCGGGCTGTGCTCAGCCGGGACATGACCGACCTGATCATCGACACCGCCCGGCAATTTGACGCCCGGGTTTACAGCACCGTGATCCGGGAATGTATCGCCCTCAAAGAGGCCCAGGCCTCCTGCACCGACATTTTTAGCTATGGCCCCAAAAGCAACGCGGCAATTGACTATGAAGAATTTCTGGACGAGTTTCTGAGAGGAGTGAGCTAAATGGCCAAGAAAAGCTTTAAGAAAAATAACCCCGCTATGCAATTTATCACCGCCCTTGAACCGGATACACAGGCAGAACAGCAAGCGCAGGAGGTACAGGAGGCGCCTGTTGCTTACGAAGCCCCTCCCCAGCCATCGCCGGCAGCCGGTATCCCACCGGCAGATCCGGAGATACAGGAGGTTCCTCTTGAGTATACCACACAAGATGTACAGCCTGCTCAGGCCTTGATGAAGGGCACCCAGGGCCGCAAGGGCCAAAAATTTCCCCGCATCAATATGGCTTTTAAGGATGAAAATTTAGAATACCTCCAATTGATCAGCCGGATCGAAGGGGTTTCCATCACCGAGTATGTCAACCGGTTGGTGGCGCTGGACCGCCAAAAGCAGGCTGATGTGATCGAAAAAGCAAAATCCCTGCTGCTGCTTCGCAGGTAAGGACTTATACCTTGCACACAAGAAGCTTATGAAGTACAATAGGAACAGGAATTATAATAAGGTGAGAATATGTCAAATTTGGACAACCCAACACCGAATTTCCCGGCCTCGGACACACAGGAACAGCTGAACCTGGTTGTTTCCAAATGGGGCGCGGTCTATCTCCAGGAAAAGCTGCTGGAGTTCCGGGAACGGCTGGACGCCGTTCGGGAAACGAATAACCGCTTCTCCCAGCACACCGAAAGCGGCGGCGATCCCTCGGCCTACGACGTGTTGATCAAAGAAATTATGGCCGCAACCCAGGCCTATTACTCCTTCATCAGCGCCCTTCCGGAGGATGTCCGCAAATTATTGACTTCTTTGCTGGAAAATAAAATAGACCCCGAAGATATGGGGGGCTTGGAAGGGGAATACGGCGCCGACCTTCATGAGCTGCGCCGGCTGATCAGCAGCACGCCCCTTCTGTCGGTCCAATCCATTCGACCCAGAAACTACACCATCCAGATGGACGCCATCACAGGCCACCTGGCTACCCTGAACCGGGAGGCCCATCTCCGTGTGGGGGGCAAGGGCAGCCACCCCATTCAAACCACCGTGACCCTGGACATCCCGGAGCACCTGCGGATCGAGGGGGGCGGCGCGCTCTCCACCTACGACAAATCCATTATCAACGGCGTTACCACCCTCATTGAGAGCGGAAACACCGTCTTTTCCATCCCCATGCTCTACCACGCCATGACCGGCAAGCAAAACCCCACCGTGGACGAACAGCTCTATGACGAGCTCTCCGGCAAGCTGGAAAAAATGCGCCGGCTGATCCTCTCCATCGACCTGACCGAGGAGAACGAGGCCCAGTTCCTGCGGGATGAGAACGGGGAGCTGCTCAAGATAGAGGACGTGATCCTGGAGGGCTACCTGCTGCCCCTCAACAAGGTTTCCGGCATGGTCAACGGCCGGAAGACCGAGCTTTACCAAATTATCCAGCATCCGCCCCTCTACACCTACTCCAAAATGAAGCGCCAGCTGGCCACCGTCAGAATTGCCCTGCTGGACGCCCCCATCAACAACAACTCCACCACCATTCCCCTGAAAACCTACCTACTCCAGCGGATTGAGATGATGAAAAACAAACGCAATACCATTGTCTCCACCTCCATCCTTTACGACAGCGTCTACAGCGAGCTGGGGCTTATGGAGGCCAACAAAACCCGCAAAGCCCGGATCCGCACCTACACCACCACCATCCTCCAGCACTTTATGGAACAGGGGTATATTCAGGGGTTTGAGGAGTATAAAAAAGGCCGGAGCATCGCCGGCGTGGAATTGGAGCTATAGAAAAGGAGCCTGTAGATCAGGCTCCTTTTGTGCTTCATGTGCACCGTGTGTATGTTATACCTATTGTACATTGACGCCGGCCGCGGCCACCACCAAATGACCGCCCGTTTCCTCAAAGAAGCGCCAACATTCCCCGCCGGACGCGTTGATAAAGACCTCCAAAACGGTATTGTCACTAAATATAATGGTTAAATCACCAAAATCACCCACATTGACATCGCTGACGATTAAACTTTTTTTATCCACCTGCGCCATCCATTGGTCATACAGGTTACAGCCCTGCACATCCCAATTATAGGTGTCCCAGTCGAAGTCCGGGCTGGTTTCTATAGCCTCGGTCGGCTCAAACATATCCAGGTTGGCAATCAGTACCTCCTGACCCGTCCGAAAGCGGAAGCTTGTCGATATCCGCAGCCAATATTCCTTTTTATCTGTGGACAAAAAGCTAAAATTCCCCGTGGCGGCAAGCCGCCCCGCTGTGCATATTGTCTTGCCCTTTAAATTCTCCATTTGTTTTAAAATAACAGCTTTGTCCTTTTGATTCATTATATTCACCTCTAATTAGTATATAGTAAACCATTCCCGTGCAAACCTCAACAATCACAAAGGGATTAGAGGATCTCCCCGCAAGGTTGTACAGGCAGGCGTGGAATCGGCATTGTAAAAGGACGGGCCTGCTATTCATCAATTCCTTGCCCAGTGACCACCAAATGAGACTTACCGTGCCTCTCAAAGAAACGCCAACTCTCCTCTTTACTGGATGTATCTATCAGTACTTGCAGTACGTAATTGTTATTAAAATAGAGGGTTAAATCCCCCAACACACTCACCTCCACCTGTTTTACCGCAACCTTCATTTCATTAAACCGTTCCGCCCAATAGTCAAAACGGTTGTTTCCCTTTTGATCCCAATTAAATTCACTCCATGAAAATCCCTGTACATCCAGTACTTCCTGTGTAGGCAGGAATATATCCGCCTTGCCAACAATAACTTTATTCCCCTCAACAATGCGAAACCATCCGTCAATGTGAAGCGCGTAGCTCTTTTCCCCTGGAAAACTCAACCACACCATACCAGCTCCACGGCCTATTTTCACCTCGTCCACCCCTATAATAGCATCCAACCGTCCCTCTATATAGCGAATATCTTTTTGATCCATACTTGCTCCTCCCTTGGCTAAAGCCCAAACCATTCCTTGGCCAATTTCAAAATATCCTGATAATTATAATCCATTCCGTGAATTAAGTCATGCAGCTCTCTGCGTTGATTCTTGTTCAGTTTTAACTTTTTGACCACATCGTCCACTTGTTTGTTCTGAACCCGATGATCTTTTGGCATTCCCTTGCGCTGATTCCCGCCCCCTGCCGAGCCATACCCCATCTGCCGGTAGGCGACCACCATGCCGCTTACCCGCTTGAGATAAGCCTGTTCCTCCCGCATCATCCGGCGGATCGCGGCTTTGTCGCCGGTTTCCAATCCCAGGCGGTTGGTGGC
>Ga0153947_1001208_pt1 | contig 12313 bp, 8 predicted proteins | sample TSNJ031MetaG_FD_104697 | JGI IMG/M metagenome (GOLD analysis project Ga0153947, IMG submission 104697) | Attine ant fungus gardens microbial communities from New Jersey, USA - TSNJ031 MetaG | ecosystem: Host-associated > Fungi > Mycelium > Unclassified | place: USA: New Jersey, Wharton State...
ATCAAAAATTTCTATGGCGGGCAAAATGATACCATTGCCCGTATGTTTGCTGATGAGAAAAATCGAATTATGTACGGCAAGCTTGAACCGGGCGCTTCCATTGGAATACACAGGCATGAAACAAGCAGTGAAATTGTTTATCTCATTCAAGGAACGGGGAAAGCGGTATTTGACGATACACAAGAAGAATTAAAACCCGGCGTATGTCATTACTGTCCCAAAGGTCATTCTCATAGCCTTATCAATGATGGCAGCTGTAATCTGGTTTTCTTCGCGGTTGTTCCGCAGCAGTAAATCGTGATTTCACTTTGGTTTCATAGATAAACTTGGCAGGAATGTGAGGTAAATATGAAAAATATATTAGTGATTGTAGGTGGAGGAAGAGCAAACGGCAACACTGCCCAATTAGTAAATGCATTCATCAAGGGTTCCGAGGAAGCCGGTCATAAAGTTGAAAAAATTTCTCTGCTGAAAACGGAAGTGAAAGGTTGTCTGGGCTGTAACGCTTGCCGTTACGGAAAGCCTTGTGTACAAAGGGATGCCTTTAATGACCTTGTTCCCGGAATCAAGAATGCCGACCTGATTGTTTTCGCGTCCCCACTATACTTTTGGACAATCTCATCAAGCTTGAAAGCGTTTATTGAACGATTTTACTGTATCGCGGAAGAAGATCCCAATCCACCATTCGGCCGATACGAAAAATACCCCATTAATGACTGCGCTTTACTTATGACCGCGGCGGATAATTTCTTTTGGACTTTTGAACAAGCAGCGTCTTATTACAAGTTTGCTATAGTCAATTACATTGGATTTCGTGATAAAGGTATGGTGCTTGCCGGCGGGTGTGGAGATACAAATGGAAAACCCCAAATTGATAAGACAACCCATTTAACAGAAGCATATGAATTTGGTAAATTACTATACCAAAACTGATTCGGAGGTATTAGCGTTATGGATGATGAACTGAAAATCAAAATGTACTCATTTACGGTGGATTGCAAAGACCCGTATGAATTAGCGAAGTTCTATGCGGCGTTGCTGGGGTGGGAGATCGCCTTTTTCAATGAAGAATATGCGATTGTAGGCGCTCCGGGAACGCAGCAGGGAGCATATCCCGGCATAACCTTTCAACTCAATCCCGATTATATACCACCTGTGTGGCCGGATGCGCCTGAAGCGCAGCAACAAATGGCGCATTTAGACTTCGCCGTTAATGATGTGGAAAAAGCAGTCGGACACGCAATCCATTGTGGAGCAACAATCGCAGATAAGCAGTTTTCTGATCAATGGAGAGTTATGCTTGACCCCGCTGGACACCCTTTTTGCTTATGTCAAATGAAATCCGTTATCGAAAGTGCCCATTTTGCATTGTTATAGAAAGTCACGAAGCTGAGAAGACTATCTTCACCTTTTTTATGGCTAAAACCATCATGACGGAATTTATTCTGTAACAAAATTGCAAAATTACATACCGTACAACCCATAGCCCATACACTAATACCAGACGCCGGCCGTCTGGTATTTTTTATGTCCAAATTTAATCGGAAGGAGGCTTGTCCAGTGGCGCAGGGACTTTTCGAGCTTATAGACGCCAAGAAACCCGAATCATACCCGCCGGAATTCATCCACAATTTCCAGATCGCGCTGCTTTTATCGCTGCTGGAAAGAGGCCTCCTGACACAGGGGCAATTTGAGCGCTGTGCGGAAGAACTACAGAAGCGGTCCGGATAAATCTGCTTTTGTGGACATTGGAAAGAAAACTATTTATAATATTGTTATTGCCATTTTATCGGGAAAGGTGGATATTCGATTGATTCCGTATTCTGAAAAACCGCAGCGCGTGGCGGCTTATTGCCGGGTATCCACCGACAAGGACGATCAGGTCAATTCGCTGGCGAGCCAGAAGAAGTATTTCCGCGAATACATAGAGCGCAACCCCTTCTGGACTCTTACCGAGGTCTACGTGGATGAAGGCATCACCGGAACCTCCACGAAAAAGCGCCACGCCTTTAACCGCATGATGGCCGATGCCCAAAACCATGCCTTTGATTTCATCGTAACAAAGGAGATCAGCCGCTTCGCCCGCAACACGCTGGACAGTATCCTCTACACGCGAAAGCTGAAAGAGCTTGGTATCGGCGTAATCTTCATGAACGACAATATCAACACGCTGGACGCCGACGCCGAGCTCCGGCTGACCATCATGTCCTCCATCGCGCAGGAGGAGAGCCGCAAAACCTCCGACCGGGTAAAGTGGGGCCAAAAACGCCGCATGGAGCAGGGCGTGGTGTTCGGCCGGGATATGCTGGGCTATGATGTTCGTGATGGAAAGCTGCACTTCAACGAAGAAGGCGCGGAGATCGTCCGGCTGATCTACCACAAGTTTGTCAATGAGGACAAGGGTACGCACGTCATCGCGCGGGAGCTGCGGGAAACCGGTATCAAAACCGCCACTTACATGAAGCAGTGGTCGAATACCGTTATATTGCGGGTGCTGCGCAACGAGAAATACTGCGGAGACCTGATCCAGAAGAAAACCTTTACGCCAAACTATCTGAGTCACGAAAAGAAGCTGAACCGTGGCGAAGAAGAGTTCGTTGTCCTGCGGGATCACCATGAGCCGATCATCAGCCGGGAGCTGTTTGAAAATGCACAGGCCGAGCTGGCCCGGCGTTCCCCATCGCAAGAGATGAAGGCCAAGCACTCCAACCGCTATTGCTTCTCAGGCAAGATCAAGTGCGGCGTGTGCGGCGGCTCCTTTGTTTCCCGAAGCAGAAAGCGCAAGGACAAAAGTGTTTATAAGGCGTGGCGGTGTCTGGAAAATTCGCGGCACGGCTCTTTTCATATCAATCAAATGGGTGACCAGGTCGGCTGCTCCGGTATGTCGCTCAATGATGAGGACGCCAAATGGATGATGCAGGCGGTTGTGTCCAATCTCCAATTGGATATGCCGAAAGTCATCGGCAATCTGACCGGAGTTATCAAAGACGTTTTGGATTACGGCGGAAAAGAGGATAAAACCGCCCGGCTGCAAGCTCAAATCGCAAGCTTATCCGAGAAAAAGCAGCGGTTGCTGGAGTTGTACATGGACAAGAGCATTACAAAGCAGGATTTTCAGAGCATGAGCGCCAAATATGACGCGGAAATCGCGGCGTTGAACAAAGAAATGCAAGCCTGTGAGGCGCAGCAGCAGATCCGGCAAAATCAGGACGCCTTGCTGTCGGAGATAACAGCCACCCTGCATACAGTATCAAGCGGCAGGGAATGGGATGATATCTTCTACCGGCATCTTCTCGATAAGATCACCGTTTATGACGACAGCAGAATCGAAGTCTACCTGAATCTCCTGCCCGCAAAATGGCGGTTTGCCCGCGCCGGAAGCGGCAGGTGCAATTTCGGCACGTCGGTATCCCACAAAAATCCAAGCCCTCAAACCCGCATGATAAAAGGAAATTCAGGGCCTATGTGCAATTTTGGCACTTCACTACCCACATCCGTTAAAACTCCGGTGACCTTGTCAAAGGGGCAGGCATAACGCTGGCTCAGGTAGCGCATGGCCGCGCCGGTCTCGCCGTCCGGCCCGCCCAGCTGGGTCATAATAACGCCGGCCATCCTGGGATCCGTATGCTTTATATTAACCGGATATTGCAGCTTTTTACTATAACTCCACATTTATTTCTCCTCCTGTTTCTGCCAGGGCCATGGGCCGTCAACCCATTTCCAGCTGCCCTCGCCGGAATAATCGGCACGGGTCAGCGGGCCATATTTTGCGACAAACATGTTTGCGGCCTCGTTGCGCATGGCGCTGTATTTTTTAAAATACTCCAAGGCGGTTTGGTCGTCGGGGTTGATATCCAGATAGAGGGCCGCGTCGTTCAGGGCGAAGTCGCACACCTGGATGCGGTTGAGAAGCACGGTGCGTTCATCGGCCATGATTCATACCTCCTTCCGGGACGAAGGGAAGATCCAGCTCGGGGAAAATGGTGCCCCTGTGGAAGCCCTGCTCGGACTCGTAGGTTTCGCCCCATTTTTGCATGGGGGTGTAGCTCATAGCAGGGGTTAGGCAGAAGCCGCAGGGATTCTCCTCCGGCGGCATGCTGCCGGTGGGAGGGAGAATCTCCATAGGGGGGAATGTACCGATGGGGGGGACGCTTGGGACAGAGGGGATTTCCACCGAGGGAATGTCTAGGGGCTGGATGCTTATGTTCGGCGTGGCGTTGTTTTCCATGGCGGACGGGGGAATTGCGGCGGGCTCCGCCACGATCCCTGCCGGAGGCTCCATGGTGGGGGCGGCCATCCTCCGCTCTCCGGACATAGATGGGCTGACCTGCTTCCAGCCGCCCTGCGCTTGGCCGGCCATCTGGTAGAGATCCTGCTTTTTATAGTCCAAAATCATCACTCCAATATTATAAGATAAACGTTAAGAATGCTTTCCGCATCCTTTACGCCTACAGTCCAGCATATGCCGGGCCGGACTGGACGGTGTCCTTATCCTGGCGGCGCTGTGGCCGCTTTTCACCTGTATTGATAAGGAAAACCGGCAATATACCCCCGGATTCCGCAAATCCCGGGTTCTGTTTCGGTCAAATTTGAATTTTTGTCTATCATTTGGCAACAATATAGGTAAAATTTCATTTTGGACGGGAGCGTGCCCGATGACAGAACATACAGGGAAGAACGAGCAGATTACTTTGGTGGCCAGGGCCGCGTTTGCCGGTCAGGCTCCGGCGTCTCCCGATAAGCTATGCGGCCGCCTGCGTCAAAAAACCAGGGATTTGAGGCAGCTGTACCTGCACGCCGGCGGGGTGAGCCGCCACACCCCCTGGGAGGAATGGCTCTGCGATAATTATTATGTGCTGGAAAAGGAGAGCAAGCAGGCGGTAAAGGATATGCGGCTGCTGTCAAGGAACGCGGTTCCCGGCGAGCTGTCCCGTTTTTACGCGCTGTTTTACCAGGTGCTCGGCCAGGAGCGGCTGCCGGTTTGCGACGAAACCATTGTCCGCATCCTTCAGGCGGCGGCGGAAGAGGCTCCCATAAGCGAAAAGCAATTCTCCTTTGTACCCGCCGCCATCAAGGGGGTGCTGGTGGAGCTTGCCCACCGGGCCTGCTTCCAAGAAAAATCAGGCGAGCTTATGGGCTATGCCATCTCGGGGCTGGGGCTGTTGAGCGCGGTGGATATGGAGGGGATTATACACCGGTGCAGCGGCATTGAGGCGGTGCTGCTTCAGGATCCTGCCGGGGTTTACGCCGCCATGAGCAGCGAAAGCCGCAGGCATTACCGGGGCCTTATTGCCCGGATCGCCGCCAAAACAGAGGAAAGCGAGGCCAGGGTAGCGGAAAACATGCTGGAAAGCTGCCGGGGCCGGGAGGGCGTTCAGCGTCACATAGGATATCCCATCCTCTCCTCCCGGCATGTTACCCAGCCCCGCCGCTTCCGGGGGAAGCTGGCGGTGGGGGCGGGGATTTTGCTGCCCCTGGCGGTGGCGGCGGGACTGGGGTGGTTTTGCGGCAGCGCTTGGATTACGATTCTCACCTATCTGCCTGTGTGGGAGATTTTGCGCACCATTATCCAGCAGGTGGCGCTGGCGGGGGTGGATGTGGATTTCATCCCCCGGATGAACCTGAAAAAGGTAAAGGACAAGCCCAAAACGGTGGTGCTGGTCTCCACCCTCCTGCCCAAGGCGGGGGAGGTGCCCCAGCTTAAAAAACGGCTGGAGCAGCTGTATTTTTCCAACTCCGACCCGGATATGTACTATTGCATTCTGGCGGACATGGGGGAGTGGCCCTACCCCACCGACGAAAAGGACGAGAGCCAGATTTCGGCTACCCGCAGGATTATCGAAAACCTCAACCGGGCGCATGGGGAACGGTTTATGCTGTTTCTCCGGGCCAGAACCTACAACAAAACCCAGAACCGGTACTGCGGCTGGGAGCGGAAGCGGGGCGCGGTCACCGAGTTCATCCGCTTTCTCAAGGGGGAGAGGGTATCCCTCCACACATTTGTGGGGGACAAGGGAATCCTCTCCGATATCCGGTTTATAGTGGCCCTGGACTCGGACACCAGCCTGCTGTACGAAAGCGCCCAGACACTGGTGGCCGCGGCCATCCACCCTCTCAACCGGCCGGTAGTGGGGGAGCATGGCGTGGTGACCGCGGGCTACGGCATTATCTGCCCTAAGATCAGCGCCGACCTGGACAGCGCCCGGCAGACCCCTTTTTCCCGGGTGATGACCGGCTGCGGCGGTGTAACCGCCTACGACACCAAGGACAAGGATTTTTACCAGGATCTGTTTGCCGAGAGCATCTTCGCGGGCAAGGCGCTCATTGATGTGAATTGCTTTTATCAGCTCCTCAACGACCGGTTTCCCGACAACCAGGTACTTAGCCACGATATCCTGGAGGGCGCCTACCTGCGGGCGGGCTTTGTGTCCGACGCGGAGATGACCGACGGTGCGCCCCGGAGCATGGTTTCCTGGCTTGCCCGGCTTCACCGGTGGATTCGGGGGGACTGGCAGAACCTGCGGTTCATCGGCAGCCGGTACAAGGCGGAGGGAAGGGCCTGGGAAAACCCCATCAGCACCTTAAACAAATACAAGCTTTTTGACAACCTGCGCCGTTCCCTCACGCCGGTGGCGGCGTTTATCTGCATTGTGGCCGCGCTGTTCACCAGTCCCCTGGAGGCTCTGGTGCTGGCCCTCTGCGGCGTGCTGGCGGTGACGTTCGCGTCCCTGTGGGCCGCCTTTTGGGCACTGCTCGGCGGGGGGATTTTTACATTGTCCCGGAAGTTTTTTACCCGGACGCTCCCCCACACCCTGGAGCTGTTTGCCCAAGGCGCCTTTCACCTGATTATGCTGCCCGCCCAGGCGCTGGTAACGGTGGATGCCGCTGCCAGGGCGCTGTGGCGCGCCTTTGTATCCCATAAAAAGCTGCTGGAATGGCAGACCGCCGCCCAAAGCGACGGCCGGGGCTCGGATTTCAGGTCTGTGCTGAAGCGGTTCTGGTTGCCGGAGCTGTTGGGAATCTGCTATTTTTTTTATGCCCTCCCCTCGGCAACCTGCCTGCTGGGGGCCGTGTTTCTGCTGGTTATGCCGGTGGCCTGGTACTCCGCCCGGCAGTCCACCGACGTGAGGGGGACGCTCACCGGGGCCGACCGGGATACCCTCCTCAGCTACAACGCGGCCATGTGGCGGTATTATGAGGAATTTGCGGACGCCGAGAACCACTTCCTCCCCCCGGACAACATCCAGCAGTCCCCGGTATACCGGGTGGCGGCCCGCACGTCCCCCACCAATATCGGCATGATGCTTCTGTCAGTGCTGACGGCGCGGGATTTCGATTTTATCGACACCTCCGGGCTTTACACCCGGGTGGAGCGGACTATTTCCACGGTGGAAAAACTGAAAAAGTGGAACGGCAACCTATATAACTGGTACGACAATTTAACGCTGGATACCCTGAAGCCGGAGTTTGTTTCCACGGTGGATTCGGGGAATTTTATCTGCTGCCTGGTGGCGCTGTCCCAGGGGCTGGAGGAATTTGTGGTGGAGAAGCCGGAGTTTAAGCCTCTCATCGCCCGGATTGCCGCCATCATCGAGGCCACCGACCTTACTGTGTTCTACAACAAGAAAAAACATCTGTTTTCCATCGGCCAGGAGATGGAGAGCGGGGAGCTGGTGGGCTCCCACTACGATTTCCTCATGAGCGAGGCGCGGCTCACCAGCTACTACGCCGTGGCGAGAAAGACGGTGGGAAAGCGCCACTGGGGAACCCTGAACCGCACCATGTCCCGGAACGGCTCCTATGCGGGGGCGGTGTCCTGGACCGGCACCATGTTTGAATATTTCATGCCCCACCTTCTCCTGCCCATATACGAGGGCTCCCTCCTCAGCGAGGCGCTGACCTACGCGCTTTATTGCCAAAAGCGGAGGGTAAAGGGGCTGGATGTGCCCTGGGGCATCAGCGAAAGCGCCTTCTATGCCTTTGACAACAACCTGAATTACCAGTACAAGGCCCACGGCGTCCAGAAGCTGGGGGTAAAGCGGGATCTGGACAAGGAGCTGGTGATTTCCCCCTATTCCACCTTTATTACCATTGCCTACAACCCCATCTCCTCCATGGAGAACTTAAGGCGGCTCCAGGAGCTGGGGGTGTATGGCCGGTATGGTTTTTTTGAGGCGGTGGACTTTACCGAGCGGCGGGTGGGGGCCCGCGCCCTGGCGGTTACAAGGAGCTATATGGCCCATCACATCGGCATGAGCATGGTGGCCTCCTGCAACGCCCTGTTTAACAACCGAATGCAAAAACGCTTTATGAGGGATAACTATATGCGATCAGCAAAGGAATTTCTACAGGAAAAAATTGCGAAAAACACCGTGATCTACGACGAGCTTCCCCCGGCGGGCACCCGGGGGGAACGGCATGAACGGCCCAAGGCGGTGAAGGATCAAAGCGCTGCCATCCATCCCCAGGCTCCCAGGTGCGTGGTGCTGACCAACGGCGAAATCACCGACATCCTCACCGACACCGGCGTGGGATACCTTAAGTTCGGGGACATCGACCTCACCCGGCGGGACGGGGATATCCTCCGCAGGGGGCAGGGGGTTCTCACCGTGGTGCGGCTGGGGGATAAAATAATACCCGCCGCAATGGCCCCCTTTTACAGCCCGGACGTCAGCTATTCGGTGGAGTATCAGGAGCAGAGCGTCACCTATCACGCCCGGCGGAAGGATATTGAGGTGGGGGTGCGGTGCATGATTCATCCCACCATCTCCTGCGAGCAGCGGCAGATTGTGGTGAAAAGCGCCTCCTCTGGAAAGCAGGCGGCCCAGGTGCTGGTCTACCTGGAGCCCATCCTCTGCCGGTATCAGGATTACGCCGCCCACCCGGCCTACTCAAAGCTCTTTGTGGGGGCGGATTACGACAAGCAGGCCAAGACCATCACCTTTTCCCGGAGGAACCGGGACAGCTCGGTGGATATGTACCTTACCGTGGGCTTCTTGCAGGACACCGACTTTACGTTTGAAACCCGGCGGGAAGCCCTCCAGGCCGCGCCCTATGGCCTGCATGATCTGCTGGGGTTTGCGGGAAGGCCCTTCTCCTGCGGCGGCGGGGGCGTGCCCGACGCCTGCTGCGCCCTGAAATTCGACCTGACGGTGGGGGGCGGCTCCCAGGGACAGGCCACGCTCCTCCTCTGCGCCTCCCGCACCCGGGCGGAGGGGGTGGCGGGCATTATCTCCATGCGCTCCATCGGCCTGATGGATCAGAAGTCCGCCGCCAAATCCCCGCTGCTGGGGGATTCGCTGGAGGGCCGGCTGGGCTGCGCCCTTTTGGGGCAGCTCCTCTACCCCCGGTTGTGGGGAGGGGACGCGGGCGCGCGGCTGGCCAACCGGCTGGGCCAGAGCTCCCTGTGGGCTACCGGAATCTCCGGGGATCTGCCCATTGTGCTGCTGGAGCTGGACGAGGACTTTGACCCGGCGGTGGTAGGCTGCCACCTCCGCCTCCACCGGTCACTCCGGGGGCTTCAGGTGGGGTATGACGTCTGCATCCTCTATGACGGCGAATCCACGCGGGAGGGTGTTATGTCGCTGGTGCACCGTGACAGCGTAGGCGGCATCCTGAATAACCGGGGCGGCATCTTTGTTTTGGAAAAGGCGGCGCTGGTTCCCGAGCTGCTCACCCTGCTCCGGGCGGTGGCCCGGCATATTGCCACAGGGGCGCTGGCAGGGCCGGAGCCTCCCCTTCCCCCCGCGTTTTTGCCGGTGGCGTGGCAGCCGGTTTCCCCCGAACCCATGCCGGAAAATCCCCGGCTCCAGGTGGAGGGGGGCGCGTTTCTGGACGGGCGGTTCTACGTGGACAAAAAAAGCCCCCTGCCCTATTGCCACCCTCTGGCAAACCCGGACTTCGGCACGCTGGTGTCGGACAAGGCGCTGGGCTTTACCTGGGCCGTCAATTCCCGGGAGAACAAGCTCACCCCCTGGTATAACGACATCTGCACCGACAACCGGGGGGAGATGCTCCTGCTCCGGGACGGGGAGGGCTACTGGGATCTGATCCACGGCTCCCGGGCCTCCTTTGGTGTGGAAAACGCCCGGTATGACGGCAATACCCCGGGGCTGCGCAGCCGGGTGACGGTGAGCGTGGGAGCCACCGGCCACGCCAAATATGTAGATGTGACCCTTTGGAACCTGACCCCCAAAAGCCGGGAGCTCCAGTGCGCCTACTACACCGAGCCGGTGCTGGGGGTGAACCGGGACACCGCCGGGTATATCTGCCCCGAAAGCAGGGAGCACGGCAGGGTGCTGGTGCTGGCCAATCCCTTTAACACCGCGGTGCGCTGTTGCGCGGCCATCACCGCCAGAGAGGCGGAGGAGCTGGAATTCATGACCGACCGGGCCGCCTTTCTCCGGGGGGACTGGGTGGGGGACGGCATCCGCCCGGCGGATGACCTTTGCGCCGCCGCCATCGCCTCCCTGACCCTCCCCGCCGGGGAAAGGGCGGAGCTGCGGTTTGTGCTTAGCTATGGCGACACCCCCGAGGCAGCCGCCTCCATGGCCGGGATGGACATCGCCTCCTGGACAGGACCGGCAAACAGCATCACCATCCACACTCCCCACGAGGGACTCAATCAGTTTATCAGCCACTTTGCTCCCCACCAGATTTTAGCGTCCCGCATTTGGGGGAGAACCGCCTTTTACCAATGCGGCGGAGCCTACGGCTTCCGGGATCAGCTCCAGGACTGCTGCGCCTACCTGATACTGGACAGGGATGTGACCCGGCGGCAGATCATCCGCTGCTGCGGAGTCCAGTTTGAGGAGGGGGACGTGCTCCACTGGTGGCACGACCTGCCAATTGACGCCGGAGGGCTCCGGGGCGTCCGCACCCGGTTTAGCGACGACCTCCTCTGGCTGCCCCTGGCCGCCGCCGAGTATGTGGAGAAAACCGGGGACAGCGAGCTGTTAAGCGTGCGGTCCGCTTACCTCAGCGCCCCCGAGCTTGGGCCCCGGGAGCATGAGAAGTATATCGCGCCGGGCCGCAGCGGGCTGCAGGAGGATGTGTACGGCCACTGTGTCCGGGCATTGGAGAGGGCCTACCGGCTGGACAGCCGGGGGATTCCCCTCATCGGCTGCGGCGACTGGTGCGACGGCTTTAGCGCCGTGGGGCTTCAGGGGAAGGGCGGCTCGGTGTTTGTGGCCATGTTCCTGGCCCTGGTGCTGGACAGGTTTGTTCCCCTGTGCGAAGGGCGCGGGGAGTGGGAGCTGGCGGCGGAGTACCGCCGCCGGGCCGGGGAGCTTCGCCGGGCGGTGGACGAGCACTGCTGGGACGGGGAGTGGTATCTCCGGGCCTTCTTTGACGACGGCGAGCCTATGGGCAGCGCTCAAAACGCCGAGTGCGCCATCGACCTGCTGCCCCAGGTTTTTGCGGTTCTGGGAGGAATGCCCGACCAGAACCGGGTAAACAAGGGGCTGGACAGCGCCTATGAGAGGCTGTTTGACAAAAAGCTGCGGCTGGTCAAGCTCTTTACCCCGCCCTTTCAGAACTCCCACCAGCAGCCCGGTTATGTGAAGGCTTATCCGGGCGGCATCCGGGAAAACGGCGGGCAGTACACCCACGCGGCCGTTTGGTTTGCCCTGGCGCTGCTGGAGGCGGGGCGGGTTGCCCAGGGCGCGGAGATACTCCTGATGCTTTGCCCCACCGACCGGGCCGCCCATAAGAGCCTGGCGGATCAGTACAAGCTGGAGCCCTATTATATGAGCGCGGATATCTACACCAATCCGGGGGCCCCCGGGCGGGGGGGCTGGAGCATGTATACCGGAGCCGCCTCCTGGCATTACCGGGTTGTTATTGAAAATCTTCTGGGGATTCAGCTTCAGGGGGGGCGAGTGGCTTTTTCGCCCAAGCTGCCCCCGGATTGGGACGAGGCTCGGGTGAGTATGGTGCTGGAGGGAACCTCGCTGGAGGTTTCCATGACCCGGGGCGGGGATGCCGGGGTTTTCTGTGACGGGGTGCCGGTGGGGAGTGTGGTTTTGGACGGCGGCAGCCATCTGGTGGAGGTGAGGCTTCCCGCGGAGGGGTAGTTTTTTGCTGACGCCTTGGAGGTTGAGCAACTCTCATTCCCCTCCTTGGAGGGGTGCTGTCCGCAGACGGCGGGGTGGTTATTTTGTGTTACGCCTGCGGCCGTCTATTGGCGCTGTGCGCTTGGCGTTGCCACTGTGCGCTTGGCGTTGCCGCTGTGCCACGGGCTGGCATGTCGCTCATGCCGCGACGGGCAGTTACTTTTGGAGGAACAAAAGTAACCAAAATTCCCACGGGGGAG
>Ga0153947_1001210_pt1 | contig 12311 bp, 11 predicted proteins | sample TSNJ031MetaG_FD_104697 | JGI IMG/M metagenome (GOLD analysis project Ga0153947, IMG submission 104697) | Attine ant fungus gardens microbial communities from New Jersey, USA - TSNJ031 MetaG | ecosystem: Host-associated > Fungi > Mycelium > Unclassified | place: USA: New Jersey, Wharton State...
CGTAATTGTTTCATGCTCCGAAATGCTTTTTGTTCGTTTCGGGACAAGTTTTATCCTGGATGCCGGGCCGCTGTTGTGGTAAGAATGAACGCCACAAAAGTTCGCACGCACGGCAGGTCGATGTTTGTCTTCCTCATCCCCCTCTATCGAGTTGTTTATTGGAGACATCTGCAACTATGCTCGTGCAATGGAGATTTTTGTAAAACATGGGAGGGGGCAGGGGATTGCTGCGTGCAAGAGAGAGAGATCTCACAATCGGGTCTTGTCCCTCAGGGTCGCAACACACAGCCGTCAGCGACATTTTTCCGCGCTTATAAGGCTTGCTAGACCGAAAGCAGGCACCAAACGCTTCTTGGTTCCCGCCCTCTCACTCCTCTTCTCCTGTTTTGGGTATACCATATACTATGCTTTATGCAGTGGCGGACCTCGTACTCCACCGAACCGCTACTTGAGGACGCCAAGAAAAAATGACCTTAATGTTGGATAAAGCTGAGGCAACACAAACGCGCGGGACTTGGCTAGTCATAAATCAAGCCTTTGCTCGCTGTCGCTGAATACTGCCCGTTGTTGTCGTTGAAACCGCCGTCGTCGTTGCCGCTCCGATTGTACCCATTGTTGCCCCAAGCGAGGCTGAATTCGCTCGTCGTTCTTGTCGTTGTTGTTGATCGTACCCGAACTGCCTGGAGTGAGGCCGAAGTTACTTATCGTTATCATTATCGCCGTCGTTATCGTTGTCGTACCTGCTCCAAGCAAGGCTGAAATTGCTTATCGTCGTCATTGTTGCCAAACCCATTGATTGTTCCACTCCCATCATGCCATCTGACAAAGATTCCCACATCAAGCTCAATAACAAGAACTACGAGATATGGGTTGTGATTATGCGTGCCATACTCACTCGTAAAGGCTTTGCTGAAGTTGCCACTGGAGAGTTACCTAAGCCAACCACTGGGCCAAACTCGGTTGCTGGCAAAGCTTGGACCCGAAAATGCTGAAGCCTGTGCCGAGATGATCCTTGCTGTTGAAACTGATCAACTTGCTCACATGACTGCTGAAACCGCTGCCGAAATTTGGACTGAACTTGAACGTGTTCATCGTGCCCGAGGTCTCGCTACCCGACTCGCCCTGTGCCGGAAGTTCTCGGTGATGAAGAAGAAGAAAGGCCGGCCAATGTCCCAATGGATTGCTGATGTCCGAAATGTTGCATTCCGTCTCCGTGCGATTGAAGTTAAAATTGATGATGAAGACCTTGTCCTGATCCTCAGCTTGATCCAACACTTAATACTGGAAAAAAAATACAAGGACACAAATCAAAGAATTGAAGGGTCAAGACATGAGTATAGTCCTGGACGAATCCAAGGGGAGGAGGAGGGTCAAGATATCAAGATAGTCCTGGATTCGTCCGGCAGAAATCAAGTATAGTATTGAATTCATCCAAGTAGGAAGGTGGAGGGTCAAGGCACATTAAGCATCAAGATAGTCCTGGACGAATTCGAGGGGAGGTGGAGGGTCAAGCACCAAGATATTCCTGGGCGAATTCAGGGGAGGAGGCGGGTCAAAATATCAAGATAGACTGGGTTCGCTTGGGGGGAAATCAAAACAATTATAGTATTGAATTCGTCTAGGGGGGAAGGTGGAGGGTCAAGATTTCGAACGTTCCTGGACGAATTCAAGGGGAGGCGGAGGGTCAAGACATCAAGCGTCAAGATATTCCTAGGCGAATCCAGGGGAGGAGGCGGGCCAAAAATCAAGATAGTCTGGATTCGTCCGGGAGAAATCAAGTATAATACTGAATTCGTCCAGGGGGGAAGGTGGAGGGTCAAGATTTCTGAATGTTCCTGGACAAATTCAAGGGGAGCTGGAGGGTCAAGGCATCAAGCTTCAAGATAGTCCCAGGCGAATCCAAGGGGAGGAGGTGGGTCAAGAAATCAAGATAGTCTTGGATTCGTCTGGAGGTCAAGACTCAAAATACTCGAGGGATCAAATACGGTGAGTTCATTTCTCTTGTGTGATCTTGTGTGCGGTCGTCATTCAACTGGCGCGGCAATTGGATGACGCAGTTCATCCTGCCATCCCACCGCATTCAGATTAAAGGCACGCTAGCTTTACAACGAGCACCATATTATATTATATGGATTTGCACATCGGGCAGCGTGCTACATCCCCACTTCTTTTCTGAAGTGGCCCTGATACCATCTAGTTTTATGTCTTCGGCCAGGCTTCTGCCTGGTTCGTACTGCCATTTGTAATTGATATTTAATTTATACAAGTAATCACTGTGATATCAGAATGTGATTGATACTTTAGCAGCTTCTGTCGATAACTGCATGTCAGGATCCTGTATGCATTGAGGATATGGCTTTCCTGGCGGATTGGTGTACTCTCATTGATCGCTTTCCGAATTGGCCGCAAAGATATTTATGTTCCAAGAATAAAGTAGCTGTATCGAGGTATTATGACCCCAGTACTACCCACTTGACAGAAGACCCTAAAGCATTCTCTTGCCTCATCCTGATCAAACCTCAGATAGATTGGTTACTCAGCATACCTTGCATTGTGTTTCTCTCGACATTCCGAATTTTTTGACTAGCTTATATTTTGAGGTCATTCGGCAATGCTAATGAGCAAATGGCGTCTTTCTCGCATTTCCAGACCCTCTACTTTTCGAGGTCAAACCTGATACCAGGTCGACGGATAAGGGTCAAGTGCCTAGATGACGAAAGTACATTTATTTTTGACTCTGCTCATACAACAGATTTGTTATTCTGAGTTGTATAAACCTCGTATAGTTATTGTACATCATTCCGAGAAACGCTTTACACAAACCAGTCGTCAATCGATCAGAGTAGATTGATCAATTGAGTCTCTACGGTTATGGACTTCTAAAAATACTCATTGGAGGTCATCAAACCATGCTCAAATCAACCTACATGATCAGATGGCTCCTACGAGGGACGTACGCTAATGCAGGCCCTGCTATAGCGCAAAGATGTGCTAGAACTATCCTCCACACAGAATTTGGACGTCCGAAATTCAGGTTCGTCGGAGAGAGGAATTTCACTCGTTCTTACCAATTTCCAGGTCCCATTGAAATTTATAGGTAAGGTGGGATATTCATAAAAAGAGGATACATTCACTGGGTTTCGTTTCTGACCTTCGAAGATGTTCATGATGATTCTGATGATGATCCTGACCCTTACAATGAGTCCAACTGAGATCACGCTCCGCCTACACCTCCTGGTATGGTTGCATGCCTTCTGTAGACACACCACCTAACGTTGGACCCTGCTTAGGCCCTCCACGTCTTGGCACTAGCTTGCTTGTTGCGGAATAATAAATGCTGGATCAAAAAAAACGATCACGTGTAAACAGAGTGAATACCACTCGGGCCGGTGAATTTGCGAGCTGAGACTTATCCCTTCTGCTTCTCAATGCAGAATCATATTCCTCAACCACCACACACCGCTGGGCTCGGGTATAAAGGTTTGTGCTTTTTGAAAGCGATTGTTTAGCAATCGAGTGTCAAAGTGCTGGTGTTGAATAGGTCTGCGACCTCGCATTGAACTCAGTCAGGTTCCTTCTCCTATCGAAGGAATTGAGATAGATTCTCAAGTATGGGAGGACAAGTTCTATCCAACCCTTCCTGGCGCTTATGCACCTCTTTCGACATCAGATTTTGCTGCTGTCGATCAAGGTAATTGTCCAGTTCGACCTGCACTTTCTTGCCCTGACCATCTTCTGTGTTATCTATCTTCTCAGGCAACTCGTCTCCTAGATACATCCGAGTAACAACCTGGAATCTTCCTTCAAGCTCTCGACTTGCAGATGACTGTGCAATGCCTCTTTCTGTCCTTGTACAACCTTTTGCAGAGCCAGATCCACGGGAGGATGCTATTCCTGTCGTCGATTTTAGTGCAACAGGTCCACCCCGGTGCGGCGAGTGCAGGAGTTATGTTAATCCGTGGTGTGTATGGTTGGCAGGTGGGATGCGGTGGAAGTGCAATTTGTGTAGCCATGAAACCGTTGGTGTGTCCGTTTCAACTTAATTTCACTCTGCAACCTGGCTAATAGTACGTTCAGTATCTACGGAGTATTTTTCCAATCTTGACGCCAATATGTTACGATTAGATCATGCTCAAAGACCAGAACTCAACCGGGGAACCTATGAATTTAAAGTACCCGAAGAATACTGGGCTCAACATCCTCCAGCCAAATTAAACCCTTCTTATTGTTCTGTCATTCCCCATGCTATAGGCTCCAAGCTACCTCTCCCCATGAACTTTATTTTTGCACTCGATGTATCGAACGATGCCACAGAAACAGGCTTCTTGAAAGTATCGTGTGACCTGCTGAAAACCGTGCTATATGGTGGAACTACTTTGGATGGACAACAAATGGATTCTTCTTTCCCTCCTGGATGTCAACTCATGATACTAACCTATGGCCAGAACTTGCAATTCTATGATTTAAATGTGGGAGTATCCTTTTTCTATGTTGCCTGCAGGTGCTGACCTATTCATTCTTTAGTCAGACATTACGCATATGCTGGTTGTTGCTGATCTAGAGGAGGTGTTTGTACCTATGCAAGGACTCTTCGTGGACCCAATTGCCCGAAGGTGTAGTATCTCCTTGACCAATTCTTTGATACACCAACTGAGACCAGTTCAGACATGTAATCGAAGCTCTGCTGACTTCAATACCCCAACGGTTCACACAATCTCCTTCACCCGATTCATGTCTAGGTTCGACCCTTCGAGGAGGCCTAGCTGCATTAGTAAGCTTCGTGACTTCCCACCTGACCCCTAATCTCATGATGAGATAGGCTGGGCGCGGTGGGAATGCTATCTTCTTCCACTCAACTCTTTCCAACTTTGGCATAGGCGCCCTTCCAGGTGCCCCTGTAGAACCTGATCTTTATGATACGGACAAAGAAAGATCGTTATTCAAACCTCGGGATGTGTCCTGGTTAGACATTGGCGAAGAATTGGCTGAACAAGGAGTTGGTGTGAGCATGTTTCTTGCTCCCAGCAAGTACGTGGACATTGGTTCCATCAGTGCTGTGGTGAGCCAAACAGGAGGCGAGCTGTTCTTTCATCCGAGATTCGATGTCGCTCGAGACGGAGTTGCTATGGAGTCCCAATTGCAAAGATTGATGAGGCGGAGTCAAGGTTATAATGCCACCATGCGATTGCGACTTTCATCTGGTATGGGCTACCCATATGTTCTGCTAATGGTCTTACGAAAATTGTAGGTCTCAGAATCTCGCAGTACTATGGGAATTTTACGCGCACCAACCTAACAGATCTTACTTTCGGTACTTTGAACGCCGATGGGGCAATCATGGCCGACTTTGAGCACTCAAGTAGCCTTGATCCCCGAAGTTATGCCTATATTCAATGTGCTACACTTTATACTACTGTATGGGGTGAGCGGAGAGTGCGGGTAGTAAATCTCGCTCTACAGGTTGTCCAGCTTGCTGGGAATGTGTTCCAGTACGCCGATTTAGATACTTTGATTTGTAGACTGACGCGTGAAGGTGGGCAAAGGACTTTCTACCTCCCGTTGTTTTTAGTAATGAGATGATTACTCAGCTATCTTGAACATGAGGAAGCAGAAACTCAGTATAACAAGAGAAGAGCTTACCGAGAAATGTTCCGCTATCCTATTAGGATATAGAACGAAGTGTGCCTCTGCATCCCGGAATTCTCAGGTCTGTACCCTCAATCTCAAATTGTAGTTGACTCGATGTAACAACTCTACCATAGCTTATTATTCCGGAAGCATTCAAAGCTCTTCCCGCTTTTCTTCTTGCTCTTCTTAAATCAAAGCCGCTCAAAGGCAGGTGTCCTCTCAACTTCTCGCAACTTAGCTCTCATTCCTATTTGAAGGTCGTCACGTAGCTTCAGATGTCCGGAACTACACAGCTCATCGATTCCTTTCACTTCCTACTCGTGACCTCATACACACTCTTTATCCACGACTCCTTGCTATTCACGACTTAGATGATCAAATCGCTCTTCCACGGCTCGTCACCGTAAATACGCAAGACCTGAACAGGGGAGAAAAGGACACATCACCCTATCCAGAGAGGATACGGATGCCGTCATTGATGAGAAATAGCTACTTCTTCATGGAGGCAGGAGGGATTTATATGATTGGTGAGTTTTGCCCTTTCCTTTCGCTTTGCATTGAGTGCTGATCTTTTGCTGGTGGCAATTTGAGATAACGACGAAATAGTGGTTTTTTGGATTGGATCGGGCGCATCGCCACAGCTGTTACAGGATCTCTTTGGCGTGGATGACTTTATGTCGATTGATACGCGAATGGTCTGGAATCCTCTCACAACCCATTGACTCTTGCCTGACGTGCTATACACAGCATCATCTACCTCGTCTTCCGACCACGCTCTCTACTCAGGTACATAACATCATGATCAATCGGACCCTAAGCAGAGGAGGTCGGAAACCGAAGATATTTATTGCAAGGCAAAATCAGGATGCTACTGAGATTGAATTTAGTGACATGTTGGTAGAGGATCAAAATAATGGAGCAATGTCCTACATTGATTGTGAGTGTGATCGCGTATGTGGATCAATTGGTGGCTCTTTGCTGATAAAAATCCCAAGATTTAGCGCTCGTGCATAAGCAGATTTCGAACATCGTGAGTATTAGCTTTCAGATACCAGATATCTGACAATAAAATTCTCGTAGCTCAACCACGGAAGTACGATTGGCGGTGCTGCGAGTATTCGAGGTTCTCCTTGGTAACTTGAAGTCACCAGTTGGACTCGACGGGTGTTGGTTGTCCTTCGGGACAAATAGAATCTATGGCCGAGTTGTGTTCGTATGATTTATGTTGTATCTTTGACATTGCGAAGCAATTTCTTGTATAATTTTCTAATATTCTAGAATTTGAGGGACTTCCTATGGAATTTTGTAGTTTCTTGCTGAAGAAATACTCTTCGATTAACGCAAATTTTGCAGACGACACAAATGATGGTCGTCGCTGGTTGTTTGCTAGCATGATACATGAGACGATCATATAAATTGGAGTTCACTTTCAACATTGGCCATTCTATAAATAAATCCTTGCTTCAAACATTGGATGACTTCTCGTAGGAATCTACTGGATAGTGAACTTTTTTCTTACCTGTCAATATGTCTTATGATGAGATACCTCACCTACAACTTCACTCGAAGCTTCTCGCGTTTGATAGGAACAATTGAAGGACAAACTCAATAGTTCAGACTCCCACTGTCTTGTTGGGATGTCGAGCGTCACACTCAAAATAGAAAGTGAATGATATTGGTAGCTACGTTACATGATGAAGAATAGGTATATAACTAGTGTAGTCAGTTTGTACTTACCATCCGTTTGTTACCAATTGCTTAACTACCCTCCCCCGTTCGTATTTCAACATGTCTTTGACTTGCATTTCTTGGGGAAAAACTTCATTGTAAGGCCTTTAATAGCTCGTAGTAGAGGAGAAAATGTATTGTAAGCCTACTTCCATTCCACAGTAGATGCCATCAGGAGAAATTCTGTATGTAACTTTGATCCGTGTATCCATAAAAGGCTAGGGAAGTCTGGGAAATTTGAAACTCGGCATCTGGGCGTAGAGCAGAATCTGTGTACATGGATTTCCCTAGACTGCCTACAGGAAGTCATCCATTATCAGAACACTATTCAATTGGCGAACGTCAAACAATGTCAAATGATGCCTTAGTTTGAGCATGTGATTTTAGGAGCAAACCTGAGTAGATCAGAAACCTGTGTCTGATGAGAATCGAAAATAGTTTGCCAAGAAAAATAGTGTTTTAATAATAATATCTGAAGAATTTGATTTTTCCTCAGATACCATAATGCACTCCTAATGCACAGGGTTCACAGAAACTGAATAGCCAGTTTTCATATAATCGACAATCATAACCTGGTAATCGCTGAAAAATGCGTTGGGATCATCATCCGTGAGTAGGTGCTTGCGCTGAACCGAGTGGAAGAATAGCTCGAATTCTCCCGGAATAATTTTAGCGACAGAGTTCGGCTCTATCTGGAAGACATGTGTGAGTGGATACATAGTATGTGAGAAACATATAAAATATGTATGTGTAGTGTAGCGCAGAAGAATTATTGAAATGAAGTTGCTCGCTGTTCTCGCACTCGCCTTGCCCAGCTTCGTCTCCGCTGCTTCTCCCTTGGGTATTGATGTTTCTAGTCATCAAGGTAATGTTAATTGGAAGGCCGTGAAAGCCAAGGGTGGCACATTCGCTTTCATCAAGGCCACTGAGGGCACGGGTGTGTGACATCTCGACTGTGTTACTGACCAATGAAATTCCACTGTAAGGTTACAGGAACCCCTACTTCAGTTCCCAGTACACGTGAGTGCACTCATCGGACATGACGATCAATTGCTAATGGCTGAGATAGTGGGGCAACCAATGCTGGCCTAATTCGCGGAGGCTATCACTTTGCTCGTCCGGATATCTCCTCTGGTTCTACACAGGCCACATATTTCTTAGCACACGGAGGTGGCTGGAGCCCCGATGGTATTACTCTCCCTGGTGCTCTCGACATTGAGTGTATGTCTTGTTGTGCTTTTAGTATTGATAGGAATATTAACCTCTTGATCCGATACAAGACAATCCCTATGGTGCCACTTGCTATGGATTGTCCCGATCCGCCATGGTTGCTTGGGTCAAGGACTTCTCGAACACCTACCATTCTAAGACTGGTCGTTTTCCTATCATCTATACCACCACTGACTGGTGGACACAATGCACTGGTAATGCCAAGGGTTTTCAGAACGACAATCCACTCTGGATTGCCCATTACTCATCCAGCATCGGAGCTTTGCCAGCCGGTTATTCGTAAGTGATTCAGCGCATTTTTTTCAAGAACTCTGGATAAGTCGGCTTCCGAAGCTACACGACCTTCTGGCAGTATGCAGACTCTGGTTCCACTGGTCCTGGTGATCAGAATCTCTTCAATGGAAATAGCGCCGGCCTTGCGCGGTATGTTATCTGATCTGGTTTGACTAGAACAGATACGATGACAATGGAAACTTATAGCATGGCTAAGGGCTCATAAATCATTGACCAAACGACCAGGGCTTCTCGAGTTGACCTGCTTCAGGAAAAGACGCTTGACTGTAGTTATTGATTTGTGCAATGTTGAGAAAAAAATCAAACACGTTTCCCTTAATTTTGTAAATTGTCAATGTGTCGGGTTGTCCTGGATGAGGAGAGACGGATGATTACAGCCCCGAGTGGCGTGGAGGCAGACACGGATTTTTCACCTCTGTTGAATCAGGATCATATCTTTCTCTTGAGCTCAAACTCTACTAATCAGAGTACCAGGATCGCTTTGAATGTGATTATTGTCAGTAATCTCAGCCAGTGTATCAATTGTTTCTGTCAACTGCTGACTTTATTTTTTCGCTAATTCTTACCGGAATATTATTTGCGCTGGTCTAGTGGTATATCACCTGTCTCACCTCGGATGCAGAGCAAGCCAGCTTCCAGCCAATGTTGCCTCAATGGTCTGTCACGGCAGATGTCTGATCAACCACCTGTAGGACATTACTGACAAGGGCAACTCTAATTTTCGAATTGACCCATTTGGCTTGTAGTGGTGCTGAAGTTGTCGGATCGCTTCTTTCAATCAAAATACCGCAGTAGCGATTGCTATGTTTTCACAGGAGTTCAATAATTTTATCAAGTTGCACTTCGAGCTTGAAGTTGTATTGTGCCGTGATGACTTGAGCACGTTTGCCTGAATCCGAAAGACACCGTCAAGAAGCTGACCATCATCTCATCACCTAAACTACCATCTATCGGTGGAGAACTCACACTGGAAATACGGAAGGTTCCTAAAGTGATAACTTCCTTCGAATTGCTCGGGTGTGTCTTGATTAAACTGAGCTGAATAAAATACTATTGGCCATGAGCGAATAGACGTCCCTAGAACATGAGATTGAGAGATTTAGAGGGGCACAGGAGAGTGTAGTATGATGGGTTGTGTAATCCTCTATTTGTGTATTTCTCGATTAGTATGTCTTTACTGTAATGACATCGAGACTACGACGAAGTAGTTACTCCATAATGCATCGAGGCTTGTACAGGCGACAATTAGCAGGGCTGAACCCCATTCGGAACATTACTCCACAGTATGATGAAGAGAAGCCAGCTGTCGTGTGCAAACAACACCCAAGAATCTTTTGTAAGACTCCGTACACCAGCATCACTCTACTATGATGAACGAAGTTATACCCGGCCTTTGGATCGGGGACCTCCCCAGCGCTCTGAACGTTGAGAAACTTAAGGCAAACAATATCTTCAGCATTCTTTCGGCAATGCGAGGACGGATTACGGTGAATGAGGTAAGAACGTCCTTTGGAGCATGCGAGTTATGTCGATCGCGGCTTTCTTGATTCTACCAACAAATTCCATCTTCTAGACCTTCATTCGACACCAAATTTTGATCGATGACACTGAGGACGCGGATATACTCTCTCATCTTTTACCGTCGATCCACTTCATACAAGCAGAGCTTAACAAGGGACGAGGTGTGCTTGTGCATTGCCAAGCAGGTGTCAGTATGTGATACCTCTGTTTTTCAAACTAATTCTGAAGGCTCAGAGTTTGAAATCCAGGTAGAAGCGCAACCATTATCGCGGCATATTTGATGTATAGCAAAGATCTTGATCCAGAACAAGCGCTTGAGCTGATCCGCAAAACTCGTCCTTATATTGAGTATGCCTTTATGTATGACTCAAAATCGTGACTGAGGCTTTTGAATAGCCCTAACCCCAACTTCGTGCAGCAACTCGAGCTCTTTCACAAAGCGCACTACCACATATCAAAGAAAGAGAAGGACATACGTCTCTACTATCTAGGGCGAACCGTTGAAGAAGTGATGAGTAAGTTCTGTTGTCATATCGCCCCAGAATTAGACGATCAATGTTTCCTTTTTGACCTGACCTTCCATCGCACGACAGACGGCGATGGAACAATCTCAGATCTTGGGATGTTCGCAAGCTATCCGCGCACTCCGGCCACGGACTCGAACCCCTCTACACCAGTATCAATACCGCATCGACGCATCCGATGCAAGATGTGCCGTCAGGGGCTGGCAGCACGGGAACACATGCTCGACCATGGCCAGCTGGGAGCCGCAACACCCGCATCTATGACACCAGCTGCATCTAGGAGACCTTCAGAGCCTTCTTTTGCACAGCCTACCCAAGTAGTCGCTGGAAATGGAGTTAGACAGCGGAGAACATCACGACCACGACTGTCGTTTGGAAATGGTGTACTCGGAGATTCGCTAGCAATGTCGACCATCGAACATACTGTTAGCGAGAAGAGGATAGTCGAAGAGCCTCAAAGAGATGAATCGCGGAACATCTCCGGAGCTGATAGGCTGAGAAATTTCAGGAATGTTTCGAGGGGGCTGATCGATACGTCCTTAACGATGTCGTCAGCAGTTGCTGATGACGATGAGGAGGAAGATGAGAAACCGCTAGATCATATCCACGCAGAGGCAGCTAAACTCTTGGGCAGAAGACTCTCAGATGCGGTTATTACTCCTGCGTCAGAGTCTATCAAAGATGCTCCCGCAATACTGACTGGGAATGTACAAAATATAGGGATATCAGAGTCATCGGCAACAGATACCGATACCACAAAGGCAATCAGTCAAGAACCGATGACAACCCACCTCATCAGTCCTGCTAATCTCGCTGCTCAGTTGTTCACCAATCCAAAGCTTGCAGCTCTGCGTTCTCCATCATTCGGCTCATCCTCCATCCCAGTCTCGTCTTCACCTGCCGCAACACAATCCAAGCCGCTTGTCAGTGTACCCATCATCGTAAACCCCAAATGCTCGGGTTATTTTGTTGAACCTGTAAGTCAATTCGTTCGTGTCTATCGGGCAATAGTATGAGAGGTGATTGCAGATGAAATGGATGGAACCGTTCTTATCAGAGGGCCATTTATCAGGAAAGATCGTTTGTCCTAACAAGAAATGCGGGGCGAAGCTCGGTAATTACGATTGGGCAGGCGTTTGTTGCGGCTGCAGACAGTGGGTTGTACCGGTGTGTTGGCTGATTTTTGTCATCGAAGCTGGCTTGACTCACGCTTGTATCGCAGGGTTTCTGTATAAGCCGGTCGAAAGTTGATGAAATAGTGATTTAACCAGATTTGCCCAGTCCTTGTGTGGTTTATTGAATGTTGTATCAATTATTTTTCTTTCTCCCATAGGAGAAAACCGTCAGGAAAACTGGATCAGTGTTGGTTAGGCCTTTCTCGTGGTA
>Ga0153947_1001213_pt1 | contig 12282 bp, 9 predicted proteins | sample TSNJ031MetaG_FD_104697 | JGI IMG/M metagenome (GOLD analysis project Ga0153947, IMG submission 104697) | Attine ant fungus gardens microbial communities from New Jersey, USA - TSNJ031 MetaG | ecosystem: Host-associated > Fungi > Mycelium > Unclassified | place: USA: New Jersey, Wharton State...
ACTCAACGACCATGCTCATTCTATCCGCCGTTAAATATTGACTTATATTAATGGTGAAGCATGGGATAAATATTCCCTATAGCTGGTTAACTTAAAAACGCGAAAGCGTTTTTAAGTCGCGGCGAACGCCGCGCGCCGCCCATAGGGCGGCGTTAACCTTGCTGCATAGTCAGTTAATTTGAAAACGCTAAAGCGTTTTCAAATTAACTGACTATATAAATAGTATGGGGGTTTGGCATGTACTATGTAATCCCATAACAGAAACTAAACAGTAAGGCTTTTTTGTCAGCAAGCACCGTTTCCGGATAGGAAACCGCAACCGACTCCCTTGCATTTTTACCTGCGGTATGGTATTCTTAAGCAAGAAGGTAATGAAAAACAATTTGTTCTTTGCCCCATGAAATGGCAGCCTTTGCTGCCATTTCTATAAAGACAAGCCACGGCAGGGGAGAACCCGGTTCGCCCCTGCCGCTTAAAGTTTGTAAGAAGTATGCCGACGGGGTTTCCCCTTTTGCGGGAGGCCCCGTTTGCGGCGCACTTTCATAGTGCCACGTGACCTGTGGTATGTATCCCCAAGGCTGTCCTTTCCTTATGCTAATAAAATATTAACCGGCTGCCGTCCTGTGAGGGAGGGGTTACCGTTCACTGGCCCGGGGCTCCTCCCCATAGTAGATAAAGTCATCCAGATCCCCCGACACATGAAGCCACTGGGCAAGCTCCGGCGCCTGTGGGGCCGGGCGGGAGGTGACGTTTTCCTGACTGGCGGCGTACTCTTGCATATCATCACCCTCTTTTCAAAATATATCGCAATCCGCACCAGGCAGATTGCGGCCGCGCCTTAGGCGGCTTAGATTAATCAGATTATATCAGTATATGCGGAAATATAATTTTAATGACAATTAATTTCCCTAAATTTAGCAGGTTTCACCATTGACAAACTGCTACAATGGTATTACACTATTAGTGCACACCTACACAACATGTAGTGTGAATGCGTGTCCAAAATACAGCATATATGCAAGGAGCAAAGCGGGAGGAACGGCATGATTACCACTATTATTAAACGGGACGGTCGCACCACACTCTATGATATTGAAAAAATTGCCAGCGCCATCTACAAGGCGGCCAATTCTTTAGGCGGCACCAACTATGAAACCTCCCTTCAGCTTGCCAGACAGGTGGAGAAATACCTGAACGAATCGGACATCCCCGACGGATGCCCAACTGTGGAGATGGTTCAAGACGCGGTGGAAAATGTACTGATTGACAACGGCCACGCGCGCACCGCCAAGGAATACATCCTCTACCGGGCGGAACGCTCCCGGGTGCGGGAGATGAACACCAAGCTCATGCGGGTGTTTGAGGATTTAACCTTCAAGGATGCCTCTGAAAATGATATCAAGCGCGAAAATGCCAACATTGACGGTGACACCGCCATGGGCACCATGCTGAAATACGGCTCCGAAGGGGCCAAGCAGTTTTATGAGATGTTTATTCTGGATCCCCGTTATTCCAAAGCCCACATGGGCGGGGATATCCATATCCATGACATGGACTTCCTCACCCTGACCACCACCTGCTGCCAGATCAACATAGAGAAGCTGTTCCGGGGCGGATTTTCCACCGGCCACGGCTTTATCCGGGAGCCCCAGGACATCGGCAGCTATTCGGCGCTGGCCTGCATTGCCATCCAGTCCAACCAAAACGACCAGCACGGCGGCCAAAGCATCCCCAATTTTGATTACGCCATGGCTGAGGGGGTGGCCAAAACCTACCGGAAGCTGTATCTCCAAAATTTGGAAAAGGCGTTGGAATACCAAGGCCTTCCCGACGACAACGCCCTGGTGGCCCGGGGGATTCTGGACGCCATTCAAAGCGAAACCGGCGCTGTCCCCAATATGGCCGACAAGGGAGGCTACCTGACACAGGAGCTGATGCTACTGGAGGAGCTGCTGGGCTCCGAGGGGGAGGCCATTCAGGAAACGGTTTGCCGGTTTACCCGGCGGGAAATTGAACGAGCAACCTATCAGGCCATGGAGGCCTTTGTGCACAACCTGAACACCATGCATTCCCGGGCGGGGGCGCAGATTCCCTTTAGCTCGGTGAACTACGGCACTGATACCTCCCCCGAGGGCCGCCTGGTCACCCGGAGCGTTCTGGAGGCCACCCGTTCCGGGCTGGGCAACGGCGAAACCGCAATTTTCCCCATCCATATCTTTAAGGTGAAGGAGGGGATCAACTATAACCCCGGTGACCCTAACTACGACCTGTTCCACCTGGCCTGCGAGGTTTCGGCGCAGCGCCTTTTTCCCAACTTCTCCTTCTTGGACGCTCCCTTTAACATCAAGTATTACCGGGCGGGACGGCCTGAAACCGAGGCGGCCTATATGGGCTGCCGCACCCGTGTGGTGGCCAATGTCCACGACGCCAGCCGCGAAATTGTGGACGGCCGGGGAAATCTGAGCTTCACCTCGGTGAACCTGCCCCGCCTTGCCATCAAGGCCAACGGCAGCATTGACCTGTTCTTTGAGGAGCTGGAGCGGACATTGGAGCTGGTGGCCGAGCAGCTTATGGATCGTTACCGGATTATCGCGGAAAAGACGGTGCGCAACTTTCCCTTCCTCATGGGGCAGGGTGTGTGGATAGACAGCGAAAAGCTGGGCCCCGACGACCAGATCGGTGAGGTGCTTAAGCACGGCACGCTGACCATCGGCTTTATCGGGTTGGCGGAATGCCTCACCGCCCTCATCGGGCAGCATCATGGCCAGTGTCAGGAGGCCCAGAACCTGGGCCTGGATATTGTGGGCTTTATGCGCAGCTTCTCCGACCGCAAGAGCCGGGAAACCGGCTTCAACTACTCCCTCATCGCCACCCCCGCCGAGGGCCTTTCCGGCCGCTTTGTGGGCATTGACCGGAAACGTTTCGGCTCCATCCCCGGTGTTACCGACCGGGAGTACTACACCAACTCCTTCCATATTCCGGTTCACTTTGAGATCCCCGCCTGGGACAAGATCCGCCGGGAGGCCCCCTACCACTCCCTGACCAACGGCGGCCACATCACCTATGTGGAGCTGGACGGCGATCCCGTCCACAATGTGGAGGCTTTTGAGCGCATTGTCCGCCATATGAAGGAGAGCGGCGTGGGTTACGGCTCCATCAACCACCCGGTGGACAGGGATCCCGCCTGCGGCTACAACGGCATCATCGGCAACGAGTGCCCCCGCTGCGGGCGCACCGAGGAGGAGGGCCCCCGCTTTGAGCGGATCCGCCGGATTACCGGCTATCTGGTGGGCACCCTGGATCGTTTCAACAACGCGAAACGGGCGGAGGAGAGCCAGAGGGTCAAGCATTCCGTCTCCAGCGTAATGGAGGAGATTTAAACATGGGTTCTCTGCGCATTGCCGGCATGGCAAAGCAGTCCATCGTGGATGGCGCCGGCCTCCGCTTTACCCTGTTTACCCAGGGCTGCCCCCACGGCTGTCCCGGATGCCACAACCCCGCCACCCATGATTTTTCCGGCGGGTACGATTGCAGCGTGGAAAAAATCCTTCGGGAGCTGGACTCAAACCCCCTGCTGCAAGGGGTTACCCTTTCGGGGGGAGAGCCCTTGTGCCAGGCGGCGGGGCTGTTGCCCCTGGCCCTGGCCCTTCCCGTGCGCGGCCTGGATATCTGGTGCTATACCGGCTATACTCTGGAGGAGCTTCTGGAGATGGCGGTCAGGGACAAGCCCCTGGCGGAGCTGCTCACCCTGATAGATGTGTTGGTGGACGGCCGCTACGAGGCGTTGCAGCGAGACCTTACGCTGCGCTTCCGGGGCAGCCGCAACCAGCGGATTCTGGATCTCCCCCTCTCACTTTCCCAAGGGAGGGCGGTGGCATGGCGGGAGCCCAGCTACGCCTAGCCCCTCCGGATACTCCATGGCAGAAAGCGGGAATTAGATGGAACTGGTAAGCCTTAGCTTTTTTTATATATTCCTGCCGGTTTGCATATCGGTGTATTTCTTGGCGCCCCGGCGGCTTCGCCTGGCGGCGCTTCTTTTCGTTTCTTTGATTTATTACCTTTTCGCCCAGCCCAAAAGCGTTCCCCTTATGGCCATCACCGTCCTGCTGGACTTTGTATCCCTGCGGATTATGAGCCGGGAAAAAGCCTCCGCCCCGCTACGGAGAGGCTGCCTTTGGTTTTCGGTGGTGAAGAACCTGCTGGTTCTCTTTTGGGCCGCGGCTTCCGTGCAGATCCGTCCGGCGGAAGCGGTGCTGGGGGTGGCCGTATACTGCCTGTCCGGCATCGACTGCGCTGCGTCCGTTTACCGCCGGGAGGCCCCGGCGGTTACAAGCCCCGTCCGCTTCGGCCTGTACTGCCTTTTTTTCCCCCGCCTCTATCAAGGCCCCCTGCTGCCCTACGGGGAATTTGACGCCCAACTGGATGCCGGGCCGCGGCCCGGGCCCCTTCAGATTCTGGACGGCCTCTGCCGCATGCTGCTGGGCGCGGTGAAGATTCTCCTGCCCGGGCGATATCTGTCGCTCCTCTATGTTACGCTGCGCGCCTATGGCGCGGACGCCAGCATCCTTTCCCGTTGGTGCATGGTGCTTGTGCTTGCCCTGACCACCTTTTACCGCTTATCCGGCTACTGCGATATGGCCGTTGGCCTGGGGGGCGTATTCGGCCTCCGCCTCCCCCAAAACTTCTACTATCCTTATCAGTCCCGGAGCGTCCAGGATTTTTTTCAGCGGTTTCTGGTGACTGTCAGCAGCTTTTACCGCCGTTTGTTCTATGGCGGGCAGCAGGACGCACCTATGACCCCCGCCGCCGATGCCAACCAGATCATAGTGGTTGGCATGCTATTGGGGCTGTGGTTTGGCATGAGCGCTCCCCATATGATGTGGGGCATCTTTCTTGCCGCCTTTGCCGTGATGGAGCGGCGGCTGTATCCCAACGCCTTGGAACGGATACCCACCCTGTTTCGCAGGATGTACACCCTGCTGGTGGTGCTGGTTTCCTTCGCGCTGCTGGCCGGGGATTCGCCTACCCAGTCGCTGAGGTTTGCAGTCGACCTGACGGGGCTTACCGGCCTTGCGCCCTGGAATAATCAGATTCTCTATCTGTTGTCCACCAACTGGCTGCTCCTCCTCATCGGCTGTTTTTTTGCAACCAATATCTGTAGCCTGCTCATCACCACCCTGCGCAGAGCTGTCCCCAACTGGATGCCCGCCCTGCTGGCTGCCGCCGATGGGGCGTTGCTGCTGCTGGTAACCGGCCTGCTCATCGGCTAGAGAAAGGAGTGACCCCTTGACCGGATTCTTTAAGCTGCTTGCCTGCGTCATGCTGCTGCTTGTTCCCTATCCCCTGATCCTGGCCCAAGGGGATTCCTTCGAGCCCCCCTCCCGGGAGTCCATCGAGGATCGCACCTTCTTCAGTCGTCTGGACGACAGCTTGGCGGAAGCCCTTCCCTTCCAAACCCGGCTGCGGCAGCTGGGCCTCCGTCTGGGCCTTCTGGGAGGGCAGCGGGAGCAAAATGATATATTTATCAGTGATAATGGCCTTATTAAAAATATAGACGCTACCAGCGAGGTGCGCATCTCGCAAAATGTAGGCGCTATCCTCCGGCTGGCGGAACGGATTCAGATCCCCACCTACCTGATGCTGCTGCCCACCGCCAGCGCGATTTTACAGGAGCAGCTCCCCCCCTACGCCAATATCTACAACAACCAGCGGCAAACCATCGAGGACATCTACAGTCAAATGTCGGGACAGGTGACGGTAGCCGACGTCTATCCCCTCCTCTATAATCTTCGGGACGAGTACCTGTACTACCGCACCGAAAATAATTTGACCCCCCAGGGTGGATATTACGTCTACACGGTACTGGGAGCCAAGCTGGTGGGCCGCCGGGAGCTGGTGGAGCTGGATCAATTGGATATCCAATATCTGTCCGAACCTTATTACGGCGACCTATATCAGAAATCACCCTATCAAAATGTGCGCCCGGATACCCTGTCCCTCTTTCGGTATCAGGCATACCCCCGGGAATATCTGGTGACGCATTACGGCGATGAAGGCGTCAAAACCTATCACACCCTGTACCCCACCCACTTGGCCGGTCTGGGGCAGGGGCCGGATGTGTACCTGGGCGGCATATCCGCCATAACCACCATCCGCACCACAAATGCCCCGCCCCGTTCCCTTCTGATTTTTGGCGATAAGACCGCCTTGGCCTATCTGCCCTTTCTGGCCAACAATTATCAGGATATCACCCTGGTGGATCTCTTTCAACTCACCCCCACCTTGTCCAACCGTATCCAGCCCGATCAATATCACCAGGTGTTGTTCGCCTACAGCCTGGAAACCTTCGACAGTGATATCCCCCTCCGGGCGGAGCGGCTGCTGGATTAGGCGCGCGGCGGGTATTTGTATTAAGCTGACGGTGGAAGACAGAACGCTGTAGGTTTTGGTTTGCGCCATGCGCAAAGTTAAAGTACCCCACCGCTTCACTTGCGGCGGGGTACTTATGTGGGCACAAAAGGACGAACACCCCGGGCCTACAACTCCCAGGTTTCATAATTGGAGAAATCCGGCCCTTCAGTTTCAAAGACCGACTGATAGGGAAATACATTGTGGAAATTATTGACATGCTGCCCAAATTCATTGTATATACCGGTAATCAGCAGAAGCGCCACCACCGCGCTCCAATAGTACTTTTTGTGGTCGCTGATGCTTTGCCGGAGCTGCCGCACCTGGTTTAGTTCAGCCTTACCCTTGGATTTTCCGCCCTTGCCGTCCTGCTTTTCCTTGGCCTCCAGCTCGGCCAGCAGGGCGTAATCCTCCTTGGGGGACTGGAGGCAGGACAGCGCGGACGGTATTGCCACCAGCGCCAGCAAATAGGCGTAATGGGAAAACCGCTCGATAATAAAATGGCGTGTGATAAACAACCACATAATGGAGCTGAACAGCATCATATTAAGAAGCATATTGGCGTCCGGATCCCTTTTTTCCCATATGGGCCTTAAGGCCAGGCAGGCCCCGAATGTGACAAAAGGCACAATCAAAAACGTTAGCGGAAAACCGTATGCGGGGTCGATGTAGATGCTGTCCTTATAGCTTTGGAATATTTGAAATATTTCGTGCTTGAATGGATAGCTGGTAATAAAATTCAGAATCGCAGTGGAGGTCAGATACCCGATTAAAGTGGCGCAGGCATAAAAAATTCCGGTTTTCTTGCCAAGGCGGAGATGTGACAGGAAATAGATAGGGATCATAATCAGGGCGGTTTTGTGGAAGCAAGCGCCCAGCAGCACAATGCAGAGGTAGGGAACCGGCTTTTTCTCCCGCAAGAATTTATATCCCAGCAGCAAAATACCACAGGCAATATTCTGGCGGATAAAGTTCATGCTGCTGTAAAAGTAGCTGAGCGTCATATACATCCAGGTGGAAAGCCATACGTCCCTGGAATAACAAAAGATGAAAACAGCTACCGGAATAAAGATAACCGCGGAGTACACGCCGTACATCATGACAGGGGATGTGACAAACCTGGTCATTACCCAGGTCAGCAGCTCAAAACCCGGCTCATACATCATGTCAAGCACAGCGGCTAAATCGGGCGCCGCCTTAATCTTCACGAAAATATCAATATAGGAGAGATAGTCAAACCCGATGCCAACCCGAAAGGTGGCCAAAAACCACATATATCCGAATGTTACGGCGAGATAGGCCGCTTTTTTTATTTTATTTGGCTTATACAGGCAAAGAGGGAATGCCAATCCCAAAATCAAAAGCTGGTTGATATAATATACAGTCATATTTACCTCAATATCCTTAAAATGGTCTGCAGGTATACCCATACAAAAGTTATTGTACCATAAATGGCGTGTGAATGCAAGGAAATACCGCATTGTAATCAGCATAAATTGAGTTCTTTCATCTTTTTTATACGCTTTTCCAAGTCGTTTACGTCAATGCCCCAAACCTTAAACGCAATCACGGTATTAACCTTATTAGCACCATATGACAGTATACCCTTTGCATTCATTTCGTCTTTAACTATTTTTTTTAGACGGGATATTGTTGCGGATAAACGCCGCCCGAATAAAGCGGTTATTTCCTATCACCTTTGACGCACCATATGAGATCGCGGAGAAATCCGCGCGCGATGTTAAGTACGCAAGCGCCGACGCATTGAAAGCCGCGATCATTAAGAAATATCCGACAATGGCGAAACCGTCGAAACAGGAGCCCGTGCCGCCGATGAAACCAAAACAGGCGGAGGAAAAACCGCCTGTGCGCGTGGTTTGATTCGTATGGGATATTTTGATTCCGTGTACGCCGCCGATCTGCCTCACAGGGCTGTGACGGTTTTCATGTATCTGAAGAACCGCGCCAGTAAAGACGGACAATGCTTTCCGGCAATCGGAACCATTGCCACCGATCTGAGCCTTTCCAAACGGACAGTGGAGCGCGCGCTGGCCGATCTGGAAGAGGCGGGTTTTTTGTTGCAGGAGCATCGCTTCCGAAAGAAAGGCGGCAAAAGTTCCAACTTGTACCGACTCCTCGATGATCCATAGTTTTCTGAAAAGGGATACATGCGCCATCCTTTTGCCGTATAGCATGTGACAGGGTGACGCATGTAGTGACTTATCCCCTGCGGGAGAGGTTAATGCAGAAAAAGAAAAGTTCTACTACACGTGATGAATAAATCCGCTGCTGTGTCAATAATATACCCCATACCTTTTTTGTCTGTAATTTTTGTGTACTCTTAATCCGAAAAAAGCAAATCAAGCGCGCCCCATCCTAATCGTCATACCGCTATCCTTATCAAACAGCAGTATTCTGGCTGGACTCAGGGAGATGGAAAGCGCGTCCTCCGGCGTATCCATTTCTGGCACGCGGCAAACCAGCTTCTGCCCCGCGACTTTGAGATGCAGATAGCTTTCCGCCCCCATTATCTCGCGCAGGACAACCTCTGCCCGAAAAGCGCCGGGGCCATCGCCAGGCTTGATATGCTCCGGGCGAATACCGAGAACAACCTCCTGTCCCACGTAATCAGTATATACCCCTTGATCCGGTAGGGCGATCCTGATTCCGCACGCCTCCGCATAACAGGCACCGCCGGATTCGTGAACGATTGCCGGTAAAAAGTTCATCTGCGGCATTCCAATAAATCCCGCCACAAAGCGGTTGACTGGATACCGGTACAGGTTTTGCGGCGTGTCGATCTGCTGGATGAGGCCATCTTTCATGATGACAATCCGGTCGGCCATCGTCATTGCCTCGGTTTGATCGTGGGTCACATAGATAAATGTGGTTTGTAGCCGCTTGTGCAGCTCCATAATCTCCACGCGCATTGAAGCGCGCAGCTTGGCGTCCAAATTGGAGAGCGGCTCGTCCAGCAAGAATACGGCAGGATTGCGCACCATCGCCCGCCCAAGCGCCACCCGCTGCCGTTGTCCACCCGACATCGCCTTGGGCTTGCGGTTTAGGTACTCGGTGATCTCAAGCTGCTCCGCCACCTCATAGACGCGCCGCTTGATTTCCTCCTTGGGAGTGTGTCGGATTTTCAGCGCATAGGCGATGTTGTCGTACACTGTCATGTGCGGGTAGAGGGCGTAGTTTTGAAACACCATCGCGATATCTCGGTTCTTGGGCGACACTTTGTTGACCAGCCGGTCTCCGATATACAGCTTTCCCCCGGAGATGGATTCCAGACCCGCAATCATCCGTAGCGTGGTGCTTTTCCCGCAGCCGGATGGTCCGACGAATACAATAAACTCCCGATCCGCGATCTCCAAATTAAAATCCTTGACAGCTTGCGCACCACCGGGATAAATTTTCTGTATATTATCAAGTTTCAGACATGCCATAAATCTATTATCCTTTCTGATATATTCAGCCCTCACTCCTGCACCACCTGCGGAAGCATCGCCGTAGCATCGCCGCCGCCAAGCAGCGGCCGTTCGGGAACGACCCGATAGGACAATACCGCCGCAGGCCTCCCATGATGAATGCGGAACAGATTGTACAGGCACAATACAAAATGCGCGCCCAAAATTCCAAGCGCGGACTTTAGCACCTCATATAACCATATGAAGTCTGGCCGGTACTTCGCGGCGGAGATGAAATTGGTCGCATCCCGCATAAAATCCCTGCCAGCCGTTTCCCAAAACTCGAAATCCGACCACTGTGAGGGGATTAGGGATTCCGGGATCATCGTGAACAGCAGCAGTAACCCCGCCGTTCCCATTGCCAGCATAATGACCGATATGGAAAGACGCCGCACAGGATACTCCTCCCAATAGCCGCGCAGCAGGGCAAGAAGCATGAGAGCGCACAGGATTGTCATCAGAACCGGCAACAGCGAAAGCGTCCGGGTTAGGGAAACATATAGACTACTCTTTACCGTAACGGCAGCGAACAGGCTGTGGCGCATCAAAAAGGCTTCGGTATCCCGTGTCCCCGATACGGTGATGTTGGTAAGCGGCAGTTCAGCCTCCGGTCGTGTGACGATTGTACGGTCGGGGCCGCCAATCACACCCCGCACGACATACTCGATTCCGTTCATTTTCACAGTGCCGCCAACGGCGTTTGCGTCCTGGAACAGCGTTTCCGATGTGGCGCGGTCAATCAGGCAGCCGCCGGTATCCCCGTCGTCGAGCGTTTCCATGACAGGCAGAAGCAGCCGGGTGTCGCCCTTAACGGCAAGCCACGCCACATCCCCGGTGCGCCCGGTTCCCAAACCCTCCAGCCGTTGGCCGTCTGCCTGTGACCAGAGGGCAAAGGTCAGAGGCTCTTTCGCTTGCCCCTCGGAACGGAGCATCGGCTCGTAGACAGGAGCAGACAAATTGCCCACATTTTGGAAAGTGGTGACGGGCAGGAGCTTCTGCAATCGCTCGTGCGCGGCGGCGCTGGGCAGCCAGCAGGATATCGCAAGGCAAAACAGCAGCAGGAACGAAATGCGATAATTCCATGGGGAGCGTGTCATGCGGCTCACTCCTCTTCACGTAAGCGTACTTTGTCGCCGTCCGTGATGCTGCTGCCAGCGGAACTGATGATTTCATCGTCATTGCTCAGCGCACCGGTAACGGCGGCGTAGGTTTCGTTCTTTTCCTGCAAGGTCACATCGACGCGCTCCGCGAAGCATTCCATTCCGAGCGAGGTTTCGGTCTCAATCACTCGCAGAACATAGTATTGGCTTCCATCCGCGTGTAGCGCCGACAAGGGAACAACGGTGTCATAGGTCTTGGACTTCTGCTTGATCTCCACCGTCCCGCTTGTACCCGGCAGATAATCGGCGGGCATTTCGATGGTGACTCGATAAGCGTTTGGCGTGGAGGACGGCTGCACTGAAGTGATGGAAAGTCCCTGGATGTCCTTAGTCTCTCCGACCATCCGCATGGTAACGGTGTTGCCGGCGTTGACGTATTTCTTCTCTTCCTTAGATACCTCCGCGATAAAATCCATCGCCTCGGCATTATTGATAAACAGAGCCGCCTCGCTGGTGGTGCGCTTTCCCGCGCCCGCCTCTACTCTGGTGACAATACCATCGATGGGAGCGTATACCTCGCCATTGTTGGCAACCGCCTCGTACAATACCGCCAGCTTCAGGTTGATAGACTGAGCTTCCAGCCGCGCCAGATCAATACTGGAATCCGGCGCGTCGGGACGCCCGGCGTCCTCGATGGTGCGTTCCGCGTCTAAAATCGCCTTTTCTTTCTCTGCCAGCACCTTTTCCTTCTCGATGACTGCCTCGTCATAAGCGATTTGCGCTTGGCGCAGTTCGGAGCGGAAAGCGTTGTACTCCGCCTCGGTATATTCCCCATCGTCATAATCGTCGTACTCGGAGCGGCGGATACCGTCATATTTATCCATATTATCCCTTGCCGAACGAACCTGCGCGGCGGCGGCACGAACTCTTTCCTCCGCAATCTGTATGTCCAGATCGCCGGCCCAGCCGGTTGTTTCCAAATCCTCCAAAGCGCGTTTGATAGCAATCTCACGGTTTTCCCCATCGAGCGTCCGCTGTGCCTGATACGAACTAATGCGGGTGTTAATCTGCGCAAGCTCGTTTTGATACTCGGAAATCTGCCGATTAAAGTCCTTGGTATCGTAGGTGAATAGCAAATCGCCGGCGGCGACGGTGTCGCCCTCCTTAACATTTACTGTCTGCACAACCGCGTCCGCCGCCACTACCACGCCAGTATCGCGGGCGGTTTCCAACACGCCGTCTACCGTAACCGTATGGGTGATGCTGCCTCGACTCGGATTATCCGTTTCCACGATGGGAACTGTCAT
>Ga0153947_1001217_pt1 | contig 12261 bp, 9 predicted proteins | sample TSNJ031MetaG_FD_104697 | JGI IMG/M metagenome (GOLD analysis project Ga0153947, IMG submission 104697) | Attine ant fungus gardens microbial communities from New Jersey, USA - TSNJ031 MetaG | ecosystem: Host-associated > Fungi > Mycelium > Unclassified | place: USA: New Jersey, Wharton State...
GCTTACTTTTGGTGATTTTATGGCGATATATACGGCTTACTTGATGATACGCCCTTCACTCCTTACATGCAGGTGGATTGAATCAGCGACCATTTTGATGCCAGATTGCATCAAAATGAAATGTGCATCACCAATTAAATCATCACGCAAATTAAAACATTACGAAAACATAGCATTACCATTACATTTTATGAAGTATGCTATTGGCATAATAATTGCAATTCATTAAAACACAGGAAGATTTGCATTATGTAATTGAAACTATCAATATGTGTAAGAAAGGAGGTTCTAATATAGCAGTGTAGTTGACAGGGAAGGCGCATAGTCTTACGCTTTACTGTGAATTTATATTATTAATTTTAACTAAGCTTCTTTCGGTGCAGACGATCAATAGATATGATAAAATTAAAGCATAAATGAAAATCTTCCAAAGAAGCACAGGCATATTTCGGATCTTTAGATAAATAATTGTAGAAAGGAGATTTCATATGACAATGAAATCAAATAATGAAACATCCACTGGTTCAAAAAGTGGATTTAATCTTACTGGATCAGCAGTAAACCCAAGAAAGCCGTCTGAACGAACACTTGGTCCGTCAGGACTTGTAGCAATTTGGTTTTCGATGGCAGTATGCATATCACTATTTGTACAGTCGGCACAGCTTTATGAATCTTTAAAGGTATATCAAATTATAATTGCATTATTTGTAGCGCATACATTACTTTGTGTATTAATGTCATTTACTCAAGATTTAGGAATTCGCTACGGCATTCCATTTGCAGTTGCATTAAGGACATCTTTTGGTTATGCCGGCTATATAATCCCAGCCTTTTGTCGTGCCATTCCGGGTATGTTTTGGTTTGGATTTCAAACATGGCTTGGTGCAGATGCATTGAATGCTATTACACAAAATGTATGGGGTTATTCAAACCTCACGCTTTACTTAATAATTTTGGCAATATTGCAAATAGCACACACTTGTCTAGGTATTAAGGCGGTTACCCGTTTAAGCAAGTTTGCAAGCCCATTACTGCTATTTGTTGGAATCTATCTGTTGTACATGATGTTTAGCGGAAGTGATTTAACATTCACATCTGTTCTAATTATGAAGGGTACAGGCGGCGGAACCTTTACATTAATTGGCGCCATACTTATGTATATTGGAGGTTGGGCAACATTAGCTGTAAGTATTTCTGATATTACTCGTGAATGCAAGGTAGATGATGCTAATGCAGATAGCTGGTGGAAATCAACTAAAAAATATATTTTTGCTCAATGGCTAGGTTTAGTACCGGCAACTGTTATATTTGGTACTATTGGAGCAGTCGGTGTTGCTTTAACAGGTGAATGGAATCCAATTCGAATAATGATTAATGTTATTGGACCGAATAATTATGTGATGTTAATAATTTGTTTGGTGTTCGTACTATTGGCAACATGGTCTACTAATGATACAGGTAACTTGTATCCTTCGGCTTATACTGTTGCTGCAGCATGGCCAGCAAAAATAACTTTTGCTAAAGGTGTAATTATTGCAGGGACTATAGGAATGTTAATGCAACCTTGGAGAGTGGCTGACAATTTGACTAATCTGACAGTTGCAATTGGTTGTATGCTGGCGCCTGTTGTTGGTGTTATGTTAACAGATTATTACATTTTGCGTAAACGTAAGATTAATATGGATGATTTGTATAATTCAAATGGTCAGTATAAGTATTGGAAAAATGTTAATCCTGCAGCAATTATCGCTTGTGTAGTTGGCGTTTTAGTATCGATACCATTCTGGAACTTTGTATTCTTTGTTGGACTAGTTGTTGCTGGTGTAGTTTATTACATTCTAATGAAAGTTTGGATATTGAAGAAATATCCACAATTAGAAATACCTATGAAGGATTAAAGCCAGGCAATTAAGATAAAAGATTAATATAAAAATTAAGATGTCCATAGCGTAAAATATAAAGAAATTTGAAAGGAGATAAAAAATGTTAGATCTCATTATTAAAGATGGAAAGGTAGTATCACCTGAAGCAATCATGGATATCGATATTGGTATAAAGGATCAAAAAATTGTTATGATTGGATATGCGTCAGATATGCCCAAAGCAAAACGAACTATAGATGCTAATGGCAAATATGTGGTTCCTGGAGGCATTGACACACATACTCACTACGACAATCCACCATTTAATGGTGTTAAGGCAGTAGCTGGATTTTATGAAGGTACACGTGCTGCAGCACTTGGTGGAACAACATCATGCATTGATTTTGCAATTCAGGGTCAATATAACACTAGTTTACCGATGGAAATTATTGAGCTTCGACTGAAATCTGCAGAAGAATCTGTTATAGATTACGGGCTACATTCTTCAATTACAAAAGCAACACCAGAAGCGATGGCACAAATAGAGGAAATAATTAATTTTGGAATACCTACATTTAAATGTTTTACCATTTACAGAAAAGATGGTATAATGGCCGATGATGCAGTTGTTCTTTCTACATTGGAAATGACTAAAAAATACAATGGAATGTTTGGCGCACATACTGAAAATGATGCTATTACAGATTACAACATTAAAAAAGCACTACAAGAAGGTCATAATGAACCAATTTGGCATGCCCTTACAAAACCAGTTCTTGTAGAAGCGGAAGCAATCAATAGAATGCTTTACTTGGCCAATGCTGCAGATGCCGCTTTCTTTGATTTTCATTTGTCGTGTAAGGATGGACTTGAGATGATTAAAGCGCAACGTAACCAAGGGAAACCAGTTTACGCTGAAACGACGACACATTACCTCAGCTTAACAAAAGATAAATTAGAAGGTCCAGATGGCATCAACTATATATGCAGTCCACCACTACGAAGTCAAGAAGACGTTGAAGCTTTGTGGAAAGGTATTGCTGATGGACATGTACATACACTTGGCTCAGACGATGTATCCTTTACGAACAAACAAAAGTTGTCGATGGGAACGAGTTTTAATGTAGTCCCTAATGGGATGCCGGGTTCGGAATTTAGAATGCCAATTGCATTCAGTGAAGGCGTTTCCAAAGGTAGAATTGACATCAACAAATTTGTTGCACTGACAAGTGCAAATGCTGCAAAGATTATGGGAATGTATCCACAGAAAGGTGTAATTCAAGTTGGTAGCGATGCGGATATCACAATCATCGATCCTGAAATAGAAAAAGTGCTTTCTGTTGAAGATAGCAAGCTGGAGGTTGGTTGGAATCCTTATGAAGGCATGTGTGTAAAAGGTTGGCCAGTTGTAACCGTTGCAAGGGGCAAAGTAATTGTTGAAGATGGCGAATTTAAGGGAACTAAAGGAGCGGGCAAGTTCATAAAGAGAAAATTACATTCAGATATTAATAGTCGCTTGATTGTCTAATAGAATGAAAGGTATATGGGTTTAGGTTATTACTAGATTATTGAAAAGAGAGTGTAGCAGATGGTGGTAAATGGTGCTCGCGTGCAGGAGCGATTACAAAAATTAGGCGAGTTTGGGCGTGATTCTAATGGCGGTTGGAGTAGATTTTCTTTTACTGAGTCATATATGCAAGCAAGAAATCTTATGGAGCAGTGGATGAAAGAAGCTGGTATGGAATTGCGAATTGATAATGCTGGAAATCTCATAGCTCGCAAAGAGGGGAGTGATGCTTCTCTCCCTGCAGTTGCCTCTGGTTCCCATATAGACACAGTGCGAACAGGCGGCTTGTTGGATGGGAATCTAGGAGCTGTAGCTGCTGTTGAAGTTGCACAGGTGCTTTATGAAAATCAAATAAAACATAGACATCCTTTCGAAGTTATTGTGTTTTCTGATGAAGAAGGAGCGCGTTTTGGAGCAGGTACTATTGGTAGTCGTGCCATGGCAGGTAAAATTGACCGAGACACGCTATATCGTTTGAAAGACGAAGATGGAATTTCTCTAGCTGAGGCATTGAAATCTGTTGGGGTAAATCCAGATAGGGTCGAGGATGCATATGTACCCAAAGGATATTATAAGGCCTTTTTTGAAATGCATATAGAGCAAGGTAGAGTTCTTGAAGAGTTGGGAATTGATGTCGGGATAGTTGAAGGAATTGCTGCACCAATTTGGCTTGCAGCCGAAATTGTTGGTCGTGCTGATCATGCCGGAGCTACTCCAATGAATGCTAGACAAGATGCATTAGTTGCCGCAGCAGAGATTGTATTAGAAATGGAAAGACTTGCAAGTAAAAGCAGTCCTGCAACAGTGGGAACTGTAGGCAAGCTTGTTGTGAAGCCAGGCACTCCAAATGTTGTTCCTGGTGGAGTGGATATGGTATTTGATATTCGGGATATTTCAGCTGAAAACCGTACCAACGTTTTGAATCAACTCAAGGAAATTATAAAGGAAATCTGCAATTGCAGGCGGCTTCAGTTTAACTTGGAATTATTGCAGGAACTTACTCCTATTTTGCTTTCAACAACAGTTACTGAAATTATTGAAGAAAGTACCAATGAGCTTGGATTTCCATACCATCGCATGAACAGTGGAGCAGCACATGATGCTCAGGCGATGGCAGAAATAACGGATACTGGAATGATATTTACTCCAAGTAAAGATGGTAAAAGTCATTGTCCAGAAGAGTATACTGAGCCGGCTCAAATTGAAAAGTGTTTGCAAGTATTATATCAATCTATAAAAAAACTAATTATTTAACCGGAGGATACATCGTGAATAAAAATATTCTGATTACGCTTACATCTCCCGAATCAAAGAGATTAATAGCCAAGGCGGTTGCAGCATTACCTGAGGTTAAGGATGCCTTCCGAAATGGTATTGTCAGCCTACAGCTTTCTACAAGTTGTGCATATATTTATGAGGAATTGGCTGGAAAATCTATTAATCGATCCAATTATGTATGCGGCTACATCCATGAAGGGGGAGGTTGTGGTGCTTATTTGCCAGGAATAATCAAGCGAGAAGTATATTTCGAAAAAGGCGAAGAAAAGTATATCAATTTCCCTTTAGGAGATTTTGATGCCCTTTATAGTCGAATGAAAGATACAGACATTTTGATTAAAAGTGGGAATGTTCTGGGAAATGATGGAAAGGTTGGTGTATTTGTAGGAGAACCAGGAGGTGGAGGAGGAGAATATGGTAAAGCATATCCTTATCTGCAGAAACACAGATTTCGTTTGATTGCACCAATGACACTTAATAAATCTGCGCATGTTAATCTAGATGATGTTATTGATGATGTAGAAATTGAAAAAATTGATTTTAATCGTACCCATGTTATTACTGGGATGTTACCACTTCCAGGATTGGTAATTACAGAGATTGACGCGCTAAAATCTTTAGCTGATGTTGACGCTAAACCAGTTGCCATGAATGGAGTGGGTTCTGGAGGTGAAGGAACAGTAACTCTGTTACTAAAGGGCACAAAGCGGGCATTGGTGGACGCATGGGAACTAACTTTATCCATAAAAGGAGAACCTCAACTTGAGGTAATGCAGCGATGTGGAAAATGTTTAGCTGTGGATAATCGTGGTATCTGTATGGCACAAGTAAGAACGCATAAATGAGGTGACAAGATGAACTATGATGATAAAAATAAAGTGATGATTGGCGATAAAGGTCAGCACTTATTGGAAGCGTTAATACTGGCGCAACATGATTCGGGTGATAATTCACTTTCTGAAGGAAAACTAGAGGATATTTCTGGACAACTTGATATTCCGTTGAGCAGAGTACTTGAGGTCACAACTTTTTATTCTCTACTTTCAACGACCCCACGAGGGCATAACATAATTCAACTTTGTGACAGTCCAATATGTATAACCTCAGGAAAACATAATATAACAGAACTCTTTGAAGAAGCATTGGGAATACAGGTTGGAGAAACCACACCGGACGGTATGTTTACGCTGGAACAAACCAGTTGCATCGGCGCTTGTGATGTTTCTCCCGCGGCATTGATTAATGGAGTTGCAATCGGGAATCTAGACAAGTCAAAAATTGATGCAATATTGTGCAAATACCGTGAGGAGGCTGAAAACGATGGTTAAATATATTACAAAATATCTCGATTGTGTGAATCCACTGTCCTTACAAGAGTATATGGATAAAGGTGGGTTTGCTGGATTGTATAATGTGTTAGCATCGCAGCCCAAGCAGGTCGTTGATATAGTGATAAAAGCCGGACTTACAGGAAGAGGAGGGGCATGTTTTCCTACGGGTCGTAAATGGGAGGCAGTTTCACAGCAGCTTGACAGTCAGAAATATGTGATTTGCAATGCAGATGAAGGCGAACCAGGGACTTTTAAAGATAAAAAACTGCTACAAAACTGTCCGTTTCAAATATTGGAAGGAATGGTGATATCTGCATATGCAGTAGGTGCGACACGTGGAATTATTTATGTGCGCGGAGAATATTCACAAGAGGCTGAATTGTTGAAGGAGGCTTCTTGCATATTGAGAAAGGCAAATTTACTAGGAAATTGTATTTTGCAGACAAAATTCTCTTTTGATATTGAGGTGTACACAGGTGCGGGAGCATATATATGCGGCGAAGAAACCGCTTTGCTAGAATCGATTGAAGGGAAACGAGGAATTCCTCGCTTGAAGCCGCCATTTCCAGGAGAAGTTGGGCTGTGGGGACACCCTACATTAATTAATAATGTCGAAACGCTTTGCAATGTTCCGCTTATTTTTGAACTTGGAGCGGAAAAATACTTAAATTATGGTTCCAAGGCATATCCAGGAACAAAATTGATTTCTTTGTCTGGCGCAGTTACAAATCCGGGAATCTATGAGGTGCCATTTGGAGCACCACTAAGTGAGATAATTTTTTCTCTGGGGAAAATTTCGAATAAGGAAGTAATAAAATTTGTTCAACTTGGAGGATTATCAGGTGCTTGTTTTTCTCCAAACAGGATAGATGAGATTTACATGGAGCCCAATTTATTAAGAGAAATAGGTCTTACCTTGGGATCGGGTGCTGTATACGTGGCTAGCAATGAAGTGGATATAAAGCACTATCTAAATGCTGCTATGCACTTTTTCATGCATGAATCATGTGGTAGATGTGCACCCTGCCGAGAGGGGAGTAGACATATTGCAGCAATTACTAAGAGCATGAAGGAAGGGAAGATTACAGCAAAAGAGCAGGCGGATTTGGATATAATCTCACAAGTAATGAAAGATACTGCTGCTTGCGGGCTTGGACAGACTGCAACCACATCGTTGAGAAGTCTAATGGAACTGTTTTCTGAAGAGTTTGTTGAGGTTGTGGAGGCGTAGAGGAATATGAAGCAGATAAATTTGACAATTAATAACCAGTTAGTTGTAGCTGAGCCAGGAGAGACTATCTTGCAAGCTGCAAAGCGAATTGGGATTGCAATTCCAACATTATGTAACAGAGAAGATCTAATAACAAAAGGAAACTGTAGAGTATGTTCAGTTGAAGTTGAAGGTGAAGCTCGATTGATGGCGGCTTGTGAAACTTCTGTAATTGATGGTATGCGTGTACATACTGATTCTAAGCGAGTATTGACTGCAAGAAAAACAATAGTTGAAATGCTTTTAAGTGCACATAACAGAGAATGTACCTGTTGTGAAAAGACCAAAGCCTGCCAATTGCAAAAAATTGCTGATGATTTGGAAATACTTGATGAAAGATATCCATTGGTTTACATAGAGGACTTTCGTAAGGAGTATAATGCATTATTAGTGCGTGAACCAGACAAATGCATTAAGTGTGGTCGCTGCGTTGATGTATGCAGTTATATGCAATATACTTACGCTTTAGGTATGTTGGGTCGTGGATACAATACATGTGCTGATTTTTCAAAAAAAGACGATATAGACGCATCAGGTTGCATCGGGTGTGGAAAATGCGCAGAGGCATGCCCGACAGGTGCGATTTATCCAAACAAGCACCTAACTTCATTGTGGTTGGCTATAGATGATCCTAATAAATTTGTGGTAATGTACATGTTAAGAGAAGCGCCATTTGATTTGGGTGATACAGCTGGATTAAAAGAAGAAATTTCTTTGCCTATCAATAAAGCAATTGGATTTTTTAAAGATATTGGAATCGATGTAGTTTTGGATGCTACTAGAGCCGTTTGCCTATGTGCCAAACAACGAGAGGAAGAATTCTACACTATACAAGAAAGCGATGATGGAGAAATTCCGCTTTTGACTTCTGATAATCCGAGTGTTTTTCGCTTTTTAGAGAAACATAAGAATAAACTCCGAGGGCAATTATCAATGACTCCAACACCAATGCAGTTAATGGGTACATATATCAAGACTTACTATTCCCAAAAACTTGGATTAGAGCCAGAAAACATAATTACTGTTGCAATTACTGATGATCTCTCTAATAAACTGGAAGTGGATAGACCAGTTACTGAAAAGAGCATGGATATCGTACTGTTCAATGATGAAATTCCAGTCTTGGTTGCACAAACAATGGTAGATTTAAATACGATAAAGCCTAAGGAATTTGACCAAATATTTATGCAAATCCCTGAAAGTAATAATAAGAAATCTAATATAATCGTATTTAACGATCCAGAAGAAGTTTGTGCATGGATTACCTTGTCAACCGAAGGTAATGATAATTAAGAGGCTATAATATATCGATAATAAAACTGAAGACCAGACTTCTCTCCCAAAACAAAAGAGATTCTATTGTGGAAGTCTATCATCTTCCTTGTTTAATTTTGTAGTTGAATATCAAAAGATTAAATATACAGCGTGATAATGAACGTAGTACCTCCACCGGGAGTATCCGAAATTTGGATACTCCCTTTGTGAAGCTCAATGATTTCTTTTGCGACACTGAGTCCAAGCCCATAATGTCCTTTTTCCGAGTGGGATGAATCAGCCCTATAAAATCGATCAAATACCTTCTCTTTTTCCTGCTCGGGGATACCGATTCCGTTATCAGAGATGGAAATAGAGAGGGTGTTTTTAAGTCTAAAAACTTCCATGCGAATTTGTCCGCCTTCAGGCGTGTAGAAGGTTGCGTTCTCTAGCAAAATAGAAATTGCTTGCCAAAGGCGTTGTTTGTCCCCGCGTAGAGTCGGCAGCAGCTCATCAGGTAAGATGAGAGACAATTTCTGTTTATTACCGGAGACAATGGGTTCATAACTTTCATAAAGCTCTGTCAGGAATGTATCAACTTCAATCGCTTCTGATTGAATGGACCACGTTAAGGCATCTGCACTGGCTAAAAATAACAAGTCGTCTATTAGGTGTGACATGCGCATGCATTCTCTGTTCGCGGTAGCGGTGTACTTTTGAATCATCTCTGGACAGCAATCTGCATCAATAACCGACAAGCTGGCACAAATGACAGATAGTGGCGAACGCAATTCATGAGATGCAGCTGCTATAAATTCTACCTGCTTTTGATTGATAATCTCAATTGGCTCGATTGCTTTTTTCGAAAACCACCAACTAAAAAGAAATAATAAAATCAATGCAACTATAATGATGACGAAAGAGATAATCCGTAGCATCCATCGTTCCTGAATGTCTTGATTTATATCGCGCAGCAGCGTCAAGCTTTGCCAGCCGTAACTTGAAGGAATTGTAACGACTGCAGCTTGATAATGATCGCCGTAGTCTCCGTCAAGTTCAAAGGTCAAAGTTTCCGTATTGATAACAGAATAAGGTTTTATCTTGACATCAAATTGATATTTTGAAAGTGCTTTCTCCTGCGCTGCGTCAATCAATTCCGTTCGGCTTGTAGCAGGCGTCCAAGATCCCTGAAACAGAATCGGGACAGCATTGTCTTCTATATGAACGATTAAATGATTGCCAGCTTCCAGTTGAGAGAGCCATGCATCATCAATGACGCGGCTGCTTTGGATTCGATAAACAATCGAATTAATACTATTTTGAAACGTGATTTCTCTCTGATTATCCATTTGTATTCCAGACATCCAAAGTAAAAGCACAGCCATCGCGTTGAGCAGGATTCCAGTCGTGATGACACAGATCAACGTTAGCCGGACTTGCAATTTATGAAACATTCCATTCACAGGTTTGCCAAACATAGTGTATAACCCTCACTTCATTTTTTAGATTTAAGTGCATATCCAATGCCGCGAGCCGTTCTGATCGTTACAGTGCTGCCAATGGTCTTTAATCTGCGCCTTAAAAAATGAATATAGTTGTCTAGATTTCCATCCTCAACAGGGGCATCGGCACCCCAAACACGTGCAAACAAGGTATTACGAGGCAAAACTCTCTGAGGATTTTGAATCATTACTTCCAAAAGGTCCGCTTCTCGTCTGGACAGCACATGAGAAGCTGTAGGTCCTGTCAATGTATCGTTCATCAAATCAAGTGAAATATCTCCAAATGAAATATTTCGGCTTTCAATCTGAACAGGTCTTCTGCTGACTGCTCTAATGCGTGCAAGAAGTTCATCCATGGCGTAAGGTTTTACCAGATAATCGTCGGCGCCCGAATCAAGACCTGTAATGCGATCACCAAGACCGTTTAAAGCAGTCGTAATAATGACAGGAGTCTGAATACCAGAGGCTCGCATTCTTGATAAAATTTCAATACCACTTTGTTCCGGAAGCATACGATCCAGAAGAATTAGCTGATAGGCATTTTGTTCAATATAATAAAGCGCATCTCCGCCATTGTGACAGACATCCGCAGAATATCCATCTCGTTCCAAATGATAGAGAATCGCGTTGCATAAGTCCTTGTCATCTTCTACGATTAAAATCCTCATAAAATTACCTCATAAAATTCCACTTAAAATAATCTTACGACCGCCTCTGTAAGACCGCCACTGTAAGACGGTCATAGATTATTATAGCACGCCTATCTCTAAAAAGTCTCTAAAGCCTTTGAGGATTTTTAGAGATAAGACCTATATAATAAATATTATGAACAGGCGTTGAGACGACTGAGTAAAACAAAGGAGTGAAAACGGCTAAACAAAGCAAAGGCGTTGAAACAGCTAAACAAAACAAAGGCGTGAAAATCACTGCGCAAAACAAAAGGGTGTATTAAAATAAACAAAAGGAGTCATCAAATGAAACATGCAATGAAAAAATTAATGATTTTCACTTTGACTATCTGCATACTGTTTAGCACGGCATGTGGCAATAGGTCGGGTGATGCAGGGGATGTAGCGATGGGGCGCTATGTAGAAGATATTTTAGATTATCCGGATGGGGCAATAAATATTTTTGCACAATTGCAGCGTATGGACGGCAGTATAGATGTTTATTATTCAAATCTGGAAGGGAATGGCATTCGATTATATAATACAAAAGATGGAGAAACATGGAAAGAAAAGGAGGTGAAGTGGGAATTCCCGCAAGGATTAGTCATGCAAGCAATTAAATATGGCGCAAATGATCAGCCGATTTTATTGGGTCTGGATTATGCCGAAGATGAAGTGATACCACATATCTATAAAGAAGAAGATGGCAGTCTTATAGAATTAACTATGAAGTGGAATACTGAAAGAACCGGTGAGTTTGCACTTTATCCAACAGGGCTTGCCGTGCTCCAAAATGGAGATATTTTAGTCGAGCAAGCGGGGGATGGAATCGTTCAATATAGCAGCGAGGGTGACTACAAACATCGATATGATTGTGATGCAACATTTATGACAGTTGAAGACAAAATATGCATTACGGATATAGAGGCAAGCGCGCTGCTGGTTTATGATGCTATGACATATGAACTAATCAACAGTATCGCTTTTGACGGGCTTACAACCCAATCTGACATTGCTAAGGGACAAGACGGGGCAATCTACATATATAACTCCAACGGTGTCTTTAGAATATTAGCGGGGGGAAATATGGCCGAAAAAATCATCGATGGGGAGTTGACTTCTTTGTCCATGCCAACCATATATGCTAGCAGCTTTGTTGAAAAAGACGGGGTGTTTTATATGATTGGTGTAGATTCGCAGTCGCAGAGCTGTAATTTATTGCGATATCGCTATGATACAAATATGGCGTCAAGACCGGGAAATGAACTAGTCGTATATACGTTGTATGAAAATCAAACACTTAGGCAGGCTGCAGGCTCATTTCACAGGAAAAATCCAGATACAAAAGTGAACATCCAAGTTGGCGTGGGGGATGATGCAGCAACAGAATCTGACCAAATCCGTACGCTCAATACAGAACTGCTAGCGGGGAAAGGACCGGACATCATACTTTTAGACGGAATGAATCCAGAGAATTATATTGAGAAAGAAATTCTGATGGATCTGACTAAATTGATGCAAGAAATTAA
>Ga0153947_1001225_pt1 | contig 12221 bp, 16 predicted proteins | sample TSNJ031MetaG_FD_104697 | JGI IMG/M metagenome (GOLD analysis project Ga0153947, IMG submission 104697) | Attine ant fungus gardens microbial communities from New Jersey, USA - TSNJ031 MetaG | ecosystem: Host-associated > Fungi > Mycelium > Unclassified | place: USA: New Jersey, Wharton State...
ATGATAGAATAACATTGTGCAAAGTGGATTTTGCCTGCTGATTGTGTTCTTCAGCATCTACTAATTGTGCACTGCCAGAATAGAGGAAGGGTAATGTTTTTGTTTGATGAAAGAACATTATTCATGATTTCTTACTAGGAAGGCTTTCATTGTGCTCTTCCAAAATGCAATCAGCACTTTCACCCAAGTTATACAACATTTATTGAGCATCTTGACACGGCTCACTTAATACATCTCAAAATTTCCTGCCCATTTTCTGGTATGCTCCTTAATTGGAACATCATGATATCTGTTGATAGTTCATATTTAATTTAGAATGTCCATTCAAGTCCCTTCGAGGCATTGAAACTCTCCAAAAGCATCTTGAAACTCATGATGAGGGTTCATCATCTTGTAGTATCTCTAGTATGACATGGCTACCTATTTCATGGCAGCAGTCCCTGGCAAATGTTCCTGGATCCGCAACAGATCTAAACAAATCAAACAGCTTTGCAACAACCCATTTACCAAAAGTAAATCTTGGAGCTGTTTTCGTGAAGGTTCAGAGGTCACAGATAGCAGAATTGAAGTGGGAAAGGAGGGAGCAATTGTTGGTCAATCCACCCATATGTCAAACTCAAAATCTTGTGGATAGCCAATCATGGTCACGTTCAAGGAAGAGATGGGCGAAGCAGCTCAGAGTGAAAGAGATCAAGAAAAATAATGAAGACGATAACGAGGGGACAACAAATGTCACTTTAGATAATTTCACTAGATTTGTTAGTGATCAACAGTCCAGGCTCATGGATCAAAGGCAGTCGACATTGGTGGGCGTTCGTCGACAGGAAGGGTGCAGAGACATCCAGATGGTGGTTGGGCAAGCAATGAAGGCACTCAGGGTCGATTTATCTCGGCCCCAGCCCATGCAGAAGTCGACTCAGGGTGGTAGTGAGTCGGCGAAGGCACCAAAATGCATCACGTTTGGAGTTATGCAGAAGAAAATGGACAACTTGAGTTTTGTCGGCATTGATACCGACCTCCTGCATGACCCCAGTCTGTAATGTAACCACTCCGAATATTCGTGTCATAAAAGCATTCAATGCACGACATCCGGATTCTCAATTAGCACCAGATCGCATCAGAACTAGGGACATGCCTCAGGCTTACAAGTTATACAAACTTCTTTCCAAGCACAAGATATGTCTACTGTTGCAAAAATTCAAGAGCAAGGAGAAATTCTCAAGTCTTTCAATGATTGCAACAGTCATCTAGAAATATGACAATCTCATCATCTGACATGTGTGCTTGATAGGATACAAGAACACTCAGTCTCTTGGAGGCAATTAAAACTATCTATGCATTTCTATCTCTGATAGAATGCAACAATACTGGATCTACAGTCATCATAGATTTCTCATCATCCCCATTGATACTTTGTTCCATCCCTCCACTTCCATGGTCATCGAAATTTCCTTTCGCAACGAGTCAATACACGTCACTGGGTCAGGGAGGATACACATTTCAAGCCTTGTAAGGCAGATTAAATCTGAATCACGAGCATTCAACTCGACAACCTGTTGAATTCTGGATCTCATGCCAGCCTGCGTGATGCACACGATGATTTTATTGTTTCATATTGGTGGCTACGTTACATGATGAAGATACAGGTATATAAGTAGTGTAATTTGTTTATATTCACTATCCAACGATCATATTTCAACACAACCCACAGTTGAAATGGCCATGATAGAAGCGATATTGAGCCAGACCGATCAAATGATGATATCATAAGCTGCAATGTCAATTACCATCTGAGGTAAGACTCTTGTAATCCCTTTCCTTATGAGTGTGTTATTACTTACAGCTAATTAGATTATGAAATGGAATTTCAACCATCAAGGAAAACCCATATGCATCAGTTTCCCCTCTTGAGCTGTATAGCTCTCTTTTTTCAAAAAAATCAACAATTTATTACACGGGGCTCGATGGTAGACTGAGCTGTATAACTCTCAAGGACCTTGGGTAAAAAGTTCATAGAGCAGTTAAAACAGCACAGTGATTAACACCTGTGAGGTTATCAACTCAGCCCAAATGATTAATAAATACCTGTCAAAATGTCATTTAGGTACAATCAGTATCAAGCCAAATAAGAGGAATATTCACCTCGGCCCTAGTAGTGCAGAACTGAGGTGTGAAAAGCTATTTTTTTTGTTCAACAATATTACACAGCGCTCGATCACGGTCCGTGGTAGGTAACAAGCCACATTACTTAAATAAGAGACAGAAACGAGAAGAAGGAAACGAGAAATAGGGATCATGAGATACGGGAGATGGTATGCGAAAGAGTACACAATGTTGCTCTGCTAAGAGATTTGATCAGGGAAACAGAAAGCGGGTTCTCTAGAAGGAACTTGATTGCGGACTGCCACCGAGCCCCGCGTTACAAATCGACGATTCAAAAAGAAAAAAAAAAAAGAAGGAACTTGATGACATGGGACAGGTGATTTCCCACGAGAGAAGTCACAGCATCTTCTGCACTCCGCAAGGATGTAGTATCTGGTTTTAATTTCAGCAAGGCCACAAGGGCACCTGAATGGTTCTTGAAGGAAGAGCCTGTGTCTGTACTCTCCAATGGGGGCATGATTGGTGATGATTGGTGATAAGGCAGGTGTGGAAAGCTACACTAGGAGGCAAAAACCTTTAGCTTACTGAGCTCATCAGCGATAAGAATAATGAGAGATATTGGACAAATGTAGTAGATAAATAAAATAAAATGTTACAAATCATAAAACGTAAGGGAGGTTTCTCCAAACAATCAATGGATAAGAAAGGGTATTATTTTAGAGAGGAACAAGCAACTTATGCACCTGTCGAATAGAGAGAGTAAATAGAGGTTTGCATTTGAAAAGTTTGATAAGTGACCAGGGCAATCGAGACTGATGTGTAACCAAGGCCCATCTTGTGTCAGATATCTGCTCACGAATTCCTTCGACCTCATAGACTTAAATATGTTAGACATAATTTCTGATAAATATCTTCCCACAGAAGGTTGGTCAGATACCTCAGTCTTTGCGGGAAATTGCATTTCGTGACATAGGAACTCTGAAGCTTGGGATAAGACGGGACCAACCGACCGGAAAATCCAGAGGCGATAGGTGTTCTTGGATGAGGATTTGCCCAAAAACAGCTCGTCCTATAAAGTAGCAGGAACACATATCAAACAAGACGGCGTCGCATATCTACATTGTGCTTCATAGCTAACTTGCAAAACCATAATGCGGGTCAGAGAAATCAATATCGCAGTCGAATTTCAAGAATCATAATCAAGATGAACGCCACAACTGACCTAGCTTAGCCTCACAAGCGGCGCAAATTTCTTCGATAAAAAACTCGTTCTCGCGCTCATCAATCTTCTCGAGGTCAAGAACGAGGGCTGAAGGGACGGATCACTCATTAAGAGTGAAGGGCAGAGACATGCAATGCATTTATAAGAAGGTATTTATTCATTACCGAAGAGCTTTCAGGCGAGCTTCTGCTGCCCTTGCTCGGCGCTCTCTTTCAACCCTTGCTCTCATCTCCGGTGTGAGCCCAGCGGTACCTTCAGTAGCACCGGAAACACCTCCCAACTTCTGTGGACCGGTCTTATTTTCTGGTTTTGAAGCAGGCGGAGGCTCTGGTATTGACTCAACCATTCCAACAGCAACTTTCTTTGTGGTCGCCTCCCGTTCTCGTTCCTTAAACTTTTCTTTCAAGCCTTTCCTTCGCGCCTTTTTTCTCTCATCCCTCTCATCTTCCATTTGCTTGCTCAAACCACTCGGAACTCGACCCGCTACGAACCAGTCCCATTTGTCTGGATACGTTGCGGCACATCGCCGGAAGATATCACGCACGACTTTCGTCCTGGAGAGATCGTACGCAGTTCGGTAGCCGCCAGGTTTTAAAGGGACGGATTCTCCATCGGGTTCTTGCAGGTCATCTGGGATATCCTGATCGTCATCGCGACAAACCGCAGGAACCGGTACGGTGGGATCCGCGTTTCCGTCTGTCAACAACCACTGAAGAATATCTTCACTTCCGGCAGCTGCAGCAGCTTGTAGAAACGTCGCTGCCCTTTTCAGATTTCCATTTACATCGGCGTAAGCATACTCGGGTATGAGTGCATTTATTCCACCTAATGCATCTGCCTCACGGTCCCAGAACGCTTTAAACGCCTCGAGGCGATCTCGAGATATCATGTCAAATGCACGAATCCACTTGTTTTTGAGTATCTCATCATCTTTCGTAAGCTTCGGTTTTGGTAATGGAAGAGGCTGGGACTGCTGGGACGGTGGCTGAGGAGCAGGCTTAGGAGGCTTCGGTTTAATGGAGGCAAGGTAGGCTTCGTCCTGCTCGCGAAGTTCTTCTTCCGTTAAGTGAGAAACTTTGGGCTTGATGAGTTCGAGAAGACAGCGTGCAAGTTCAGATTGTGTCTAGCCCGATATATTGGACCTCAATCCAATAAAGGCATTTTGCAAAACTCACCGGCCGACGTGTTGGGAAAGGAAACGTTCGGAGGCGAACATCTCCTTTGGTTATAAGTCCTTCAAAATCAAGGAATATTCGGCGATTTGAAGTGCTAGCGCGAATCCAGATTCGTTCACATGCGTCGATATCCTCGGCCCAATCGAGGAGCAGATTGCGGATATCCTGTCTAGAAAATCAATATATATATGCTGGAAGTAATCAACTGCATTTCTACATCTCGTAAAGCCTGCTCGCCATAACGACGTAAAAGAGCACCGGCACTTTTTGCAGGACCTTTCGCATTATCGTTCAATGATTGTGAGCCACCCTGCTTTCTTCTTGCTAAGTCGGATATCAATATGACTGGTTACAAAGAATTCTTGATGAAGTACTCACTCGTATAGCGATGGAAGGTCTTATGCCGCAGCACTTCTGTCTCCGAAATGGGCTTCTTGGTTTTCTTCTTCCTTCCATTAGCAGCCTCCTCCTCCTCTTTCTTTCTTTCTTCATCTGATCTTCCTACTTTGACAATGGCTCCAGCAAAGTGGCCTCCTGCAACCATAAACATGGCCCAGGTTCTTCCATCGGGACCGCCCGACTGTATCTCTCTGAGTTCATCGAGATACATATTTGATTCAATGTATGAGGGAAAGATGGTTCGATAGATACCCAGTTGAGTATGATGTTCCGGAGAGTTGAACCATACAATTGGCGATTGTGGTACTTTGTTTTGCCGAGATGCTTCATCATCTGCTTCTGAGTTGACCTGCGGGCCGAGACGCTTAGTTTTCTTAATGAGGGTGGTCACCGCATCCGAGGAATCTTCCTCTGAAGATCCTTCCTCTGATGACGATGCAGAGCCAGATAACGAGTCATCCAAAGCTATACAAAATGGGTGCATTGATTTAGATCTGCAAGCAGCTACAAAACATACCTTCTACGAGCCGACTAAATGCCTCCTCAGATACGGCTTGTCTGCCCGAAAGTCGCGTCTTTACATTATATCGATGCCAATCCGAGCGAAAATGTATCCTTTGTTCGTCTACATCTATGAAAGTGACGCCCAAGCAGATATTACATGCACGAGCATCGATATTCGCTCCAGGATTTACAGCACCATCGGTGGAGTCGGCATTGGGAGCATGTTTGTAATCCGGTGGTGGCGGTTTGTCCAAACGTAAACTTTTCAGGGTCAGTGTGTCCAACAGCTCTCGCGGGATGTTATGAACCGACTGCATTCGTTGCTGGAAAAGCAGTATTTAGCTAAAACAATCATATCACTGTCTCGGCGATCTCCGACTGACTGACCACATATTGACCTGTCATTAGATCTTGCATAATCAATCACTATGTCCAAGAACTTCAGAGACAGACCACGCAACGCTGTTTGCCTTTTTGATGTAGATGGGACACTTACGCCTGCGCGTCAAGTATGTTTTCTCATCTGAGCGAGTGTACACCCTAACGGTGTTCGTCAATCATCCACGTTGGCAGGCAGCGTCCGCAGAGATGATTGAGACTCTGAAGAAGTTACGCAAGAAGGTTGCTGTCGGATTTGTTAGCGGCTCTGATCTTCCTAAAATCAAGGAACAACTGGAACTACCCGGAACTGACTGTAAGTTCATACTTGTCCCACTAAAATTACTCTCCGGAATATAAGTATAGTGCTTGCCGACATGGACTATTGTTTCTTCGAAAATGGCCTGACTGCATATAAATTGGGACAAGCCCTACCTTCCGAATCGTTCATTAACTTTATTGGAGAAGAGCGTTACAAAACTCTAGTGAACTTCATTCTCCACTACATTGCCGACTTGGACATTCCCATTAAACGGTAAGTATCATTACCTACACATACTAGATCTTAATACCTCACTAGTGGAACCTTTGTTGAGTTTCGTCAAGGCATGATCAATGTTAGTCCAATCGGCCGTAACGCGAGGTCAGGTCATATCTATGGTGATTCTTCATGACTGACGAAGGATGGTAGTGCCCAGGAAAGAGTCGAATTCGAACGAGTTGATAAGGTACGATTCGTAAACCCGCTTTCTCGTGGCACTCACTCTGAGACATAGCAAAATGGTTATCGAACAAAATTCGTTCAAGTCCTCAGGGAAAAATTCTCTGATTATGGATTGACTTTTGCTATCGGTGGCCAACTCTCATTTGATATTTTCCCTAGTGGTTGGGACAAGACGTACGCTCTTCGTAGACTTGAAGACGAAAATTTCAACGAGATTCACTTCTTCGGTGACAAATGCCACCCAGTTAGTACCTTGCACAATACCACATGCAATTTCTGACATACTTCTCTAGGGTGGCAATGACTACGAGATATTTTCAGATCCTCGTACGATCGGACATTCAGTCTCAAGTCCTGCTGATACCATGCGTCGTGTCAATGAGCTCTTTTTCAGCTGAGCGGCTTGTGGGATGACGTTGATCCATACTCCATGTTGAAGTATTCCAACACTTGATAGAGTCGTACTCATAATACACACGGATGACCGTAAGAAAATGCATGAATAGATAAGACCCATCAAATATAAGCCTAGGCAGCATTACCCTCAGCGAAGTTAAGAAGGTCTGAATCTCCAGGGTCGGTGACAGTCATGACACTACATCGATAAATTTTCAATCGAACCATATACACAACAATGACATACCTAACACGGAAGAGTTTTCCAGCAGCAGTACCAAGACTGACATTGTTTCCAGCAAAGTGATGGACACTAGTCTTGGAGAGCATGGCGTAATACTCCAACTCAGATTTACGCAGAGGAGGGCAGTTGCCAGCAATCAACACGAGTTTGGCTGACCACCAGAAACCAGAACAACCAAGTAAAGCCAAGAGAAGAAATCAAGACCATCCAGAGGAGCGGGGGAAAAAAGTATTTTATCAGCTCAAGGGACCTTCTCAGCCTCACGCTCCAGCCCCCGAAAAGATAGGGAACGAAGCACACACACCTTTACCGTTCGTCATCGCCTTGAGGGAAGACTTGTAACCAAGGGTATACTTGCCCGATTTCACGGTGAGAGCAAGCCTGGCATTGATTGATTCAGTGCTTTTTGTTGCCTTGGATTTTTTTGTTGGGGCCATTGCTGACTAGTGTGATAGTTGTCGGTAATATCTCGAGGATTGATATCGGTATGTTATGGTTGATGAAACTATACAGTTCTTAATGCCCAATTGGGTGCTGATCTATCACGGTGAATGCCGATCAGATTATCGTTTTAGTTCAACAATCTATTATTAAATCCATGGTAGTCTATCGACAACTTTCAGGCCCTACCCAGCAGGCAGTAATGGCTGTTGCTTGTCACTGAGAGGACAAGGGAATGCTGGCATCAGTTTCACATACAACCTGCGACGTATCGTAGGCTGTTCCCTGGCGCACTTTGGTTCTGAATTGGTTGTCGACTTCTTGTTTTTTTAAAAAAAATTGCCGTTGAATGATGTTTCTGAGAATGTATTCTAATAACTTGTTCATTCAAGGATTCATAAATCAATCTCATGCACTCCCTTTGATGCTATTCGCATCTGATGGTGTGGAAATTCACCTCATGGTCTACACTCACCTAAAATGGATTGGAAGATAGGTTGAACATGCTCATTTACCAAATCCGCAACTGTCTTGGGCGTACCAGAGATGATACATACCTTACAACTTCTCAGCTCGCAACACAAACGATGGACAGACTCATGACACTCGCGGTATATCAAATAGTGTATCAATCCAAGCGGGATTATATATACGAAGCCAAGTCATAAACACGTCAATGTCACCACATCTCTTCATCAAAACGCTCCAGTACTCCATTCGCGTCTTCAACATCCTTCTGGGCCTTTTTTCGCATGTAGTATATAGGACAATCCTTACTCGTACACAAGACATCCTTCAGTTTCTCCTCAGAAACCAAATGTCTCAGAGAAACAGTAATTCGTACCTGATGTAAGGAACCTTGACATCTCTGGCATTGTGTCCATAGTCGAGCGAATCGTACTTGCAATTCGGAAGTCATCGTCACTTGTTTTTGATATAATTCGGATATCTTGGGACGGCAGTTGTTGCAAACGGCACCATCTGACACACGCCAACTCAGTCTGACATTCCAAGGAAGGAGTAAAAAGACACACTCTGGACACTGTTATTTGACCGCAATGCCGTCTTGCACCCAAGGCAGGTAACGGTCTTCACAGCAAACTTCATGAGACCTCCTACGGTCGGAGTAGCTATCTGTATCGATCTGGTATGGTCACCAGACACTACAGAAGATTTTTTTATATGGCTCTGATTCGTTGGAAAGGAAGGAGAAGAGACGTACGCAAGGAAGTCGCTTTCTCTCCGAGGATAGGCTCAAAGATTCGCATTAGTGGTTTCGACAGCTGATTTTCCAGGTAGTATTTTGTGTCAATAGGAATGCTGTTTTCGAGCACGTAAAGAGGATCCTCCGACTTCTCATATGCCGCAGCCCCTGGGATAGGTGGCTCAGCAATGATCTGGTGTCCGAAAAAGCGACTGCGATACCTTTGATTCCCTTGACGATGACGTACGCAACACGGTCTCCCAAAGCAGGAGCAGAACCAGCATCCCTCTGCTTCATCCTTTCCGCAAGTTCCACGTGTGCTTGCTTCCCAGTGTAGTCTATGGCATGGAGTCAGATCTAGTCGATCATTACTCGAGATAATGTTTATTGACCCGTCTTAGCCAATGCTTTGGTGATCACAAGCTGAGACATATCAATCTTATTCTGTAAGAGGTCCGAGATTACTTGCTTGACGTAACTGCGACAAAGAATAAGTTGAAGAATATGGAACACGATTACATTTATAAACCTCTCTGCAGCCTTGGCATCTCTGTCAATCAGGAGCTTATGTAGGCTGGTCTCAATGACGGTGGAAACAAGTCTACAGTTATCTCTTCGCACAGTCTATCTGGTGGTCAGCCAAAAAACTAGCTGTACAACAGACATCACACCTCAATACCCTTGGAATCCATCTTGTCATACTTTTCCACTTTGGTCCAATACAAACCGGCATACCGTTTCTTGCTGATGAGCAAATACGGCCAGTAGACCTTTTCGAATTCAAGTTTGATAGGTTTGATGAATTTTGCAGTAACGAATTCAGCGGCTTCACTTCCTGCAAAGCGAGTCACAAATAATCGCGTACATTCAACCGAGTTTACGCACCAAGGGCCATTACTTTAGCGAGATCAGTTGGCCCAAACTTCACCATCACAGAATCGGTGTCACCGTAAATAACATGAGCATCATGAGTGTGCCCATTGGCTATGCAGTATTCAGCTTCTACTTGCTGCAGTTCATGAATATTTATCGAGATCAAAGAAGGGAAAGTCTGACTTGTTTGGTCTTCTCAATCATTTGCCGGCCGTACGCCGTTACACTGGATGAGATAGCTAAACACGGGAGCTTGCCAACAGTAGCTCCTGTAAAACCGTATACCGAATTAGCACTGATCTAAGGAAAGACTGTCGGTCTGAAATTGAGGAATTACGTGGATGAAATAAATACCTTGAGGGCAAGCTGTCGACCATCCAATACAGCTTTCTTAAACGGGTCCTTTTCCTTCTTGAGGTCGGCCTTGGCCCGTTTTCGGGCAGAAATGAGGTCTTCAAGAATCGTTGGCAATAAGCCTTTCCGCTTTGCAGTTGTAGCGAAAAAGTCTGATGAAGTTAAGCATGCACGCTATAGGTCTCAATGAGACATACCGTTGTTGGGAGTCTGGATATAGTCGACATCCTTGACAAGATTCAACTTGTGGATGGTAATGTTATCCAACAAAGTGGTATAGCACAAATTATGAGCCATCATAATGGAAGGGTAAAGCGAGCTGAAATCAAGCGTTGCGATCGGCGCGTCGTAGTAGCCTTTCTGAGGCTCAATGACAGTTGCTCCTTCATAGGCTTCATCAGAACCTGGTAGAACCAGTCTTAGTACGCACACCATCAAGACCGTGATTAACTCACCTTTTTCCTTGAGTGCAGGTATAACATATCCCTCGGAATTCGCCTTTCTGAATAGCTGCGAGAGCACTTTGATACTTTGACCACGAGATAGGAGGTAGTTGAATGGTACGCCTGTTACACGTGCCATCTCCGTATAGTTGACGAAACACATCAACTTATCCAGCAGTCGTTGCGGCAGGTAAGCATCCTTTGGAGAAGATGAGAACTATATATCAGAAAAAGATCGAAGTTTTCACCTTTAAGCAATACACGGCTAGACGTCGGCGAGACTCTGATGTTCCATTCTGCAGCTCCGTGATAACAGAATGGTGTACGTCTTCCTTCTGTTCGCCAAGGAACTGGGCACAAACTGAGTTGAGGGTATAGCTGCGAAGTTTGTGTTCTCGCTGCATGAATTGTAAAAGGTCCATCTGAAGACGGCCATCAAGAGGAGTTTCCTTCGAGTCTCGTTGACCATAAGCCCTCGAAGAGAAGTGAGTATTCTTGATCTCAGTTCTCACACCTATCCACGTTCAAACACAAAACCAAGAGAGCTGTATGTCCAACACGAACCTCTCAATCGTCCTAGGTAAGGGAAATCGTTCGCCTTCAGGGCCTTCGCTCGATCCATCAAGTAAGGAAAGTCGAAATTGGCAACGTTATACCCAATGACAACATCAGGATCAACTTGCGCAACAAATTCTCGCCATTGCTCAAGCATCGCCTTTTCATCCTGAAAAGACAGGACCTGAGATCCAACAATGTGCGAGCAAGAACTAAGCGTAAATATATTCCGAATGAATGGTTTATCCTCTCCTGATATGAGTTCAGGGTGAGGGCGTATGGAGTACACTTTAGAATTACTCACCATTCTGTGTTACCATGTTGGCAATTTGAATAACTGGATCTTGTTCTGCCTCGGGGAAGATGCCCTTTCTGCCCGCACATTCAATATCGAAGCTTAGAATGCGAAGAGGTGCCATTTTCTGCCAGGAACCTTCTGGCGAATGCGAGGTGAAAGCATCATATCTAGCGATAGTGAGCATTAGCGTGTATGACGACGGAAAAGATCTTCAATACCTCATGTGAAGCTCAATCTGACAATGAGAACGCTTGTGTTGGTCTTGGATTAATTTGTACTTGCCTGCCGGAACCTCAATCCAGTTCATACCAACGACCTAGTAGTTCATGAGAATACGCCTAGAGTACCGTGAAGAGACGATACCTTGGTGTCGATCATGAATCTCAGAGTGAAAACTAGGTTACTCTCGAACGTAGGGACCGGATCAGGAGGAAATAGATCTCTAAATTGGCACTCTGCGCGCTCAAAGAGACGTGCAGAAGGAAGGAAGTGAGATCAACAAACTAAAAAGCTGGGGATACATCGACTTATCTCGAATCTTTGGGAGACTTTTGGGATCTGATATTGTCAACTTGAGGAAGGGTATCCAGTCGTCTCCTTTATAACCCCACAGAGTACGCTTAGGCACTTTTTCCACTCGTTTCACTAAATTACTTCCAGCCAGATGCTTTGGCATGATTAGCATTCAGAAAACGGAGAGGATACACTGCTGCCTACGTTCAGATGTTCCTTAAAAGCACTGAGGTCATCATCCCGAAAGCCTCGCGGCATTCCGATGTAGAAATAAGGTAGAAAATCGGTGATATATGTCATGACACTGTACCCCTCCTACAAAACTGTAAAACAAGAGGCTAAACTTTGAGCCACAAGTCCACTCACCTCTGTGACACCATACATCCGGATTCCAA
>Ga0153947_1001226_pt1 | contig 12219 bp, 7 predicted proteins | sample TSNJ031MetaG_FD_104697 | JGI IMG/M metagenome (GOLD analysis project Ga0153947, IMG submission 104697) | Attine ant fungus gardens microbial communities from New Jersey, USA - TSNJ031 MetaG | ecosystem: Host-associated > Fungi > Mycelium > Unclassified | place: USA: New Jersey, Wharton State...
CCCCAGCGGCGATTTGGCAGTGAATTTCGCCATCGCCATCCTGACTTCTTTTCTTCCGTTTATCCGCATGGGGACGATATCGCCGTTTCGCATCAGAAAATCGCTTGCCCACATGTCGTCCACATAGTTCATGTTGATGATATAGCTGCGGTGGCAGCGCAAAAACGGGGTTCCACCAAGGCGCGCTTCCAGTTCGCCTAGTGGCAGCCGGGCCGTCAGCTTGCCTCTTTGCATATGGAATACCGCTTTCTTATCGTAAACCTCCGCGTACAGCAGGTCGGCGATGGAAACCATAATGTTTTCACCGCATATCGGGATTTCAATCAGTCGGCTGTTGCTATCAAAATCACGGCGCAATGCGTGCATTACGTCGTCCATTTTTTTCTGATCGAGCGGCTTTACTACATAACCTTTGGCCTGTACGAGAAAGCCGTCCATCGAGTAATCCTCGCTGACCGTGACAAAAACCAGCGAACAATCCCGGTCGGTTTCCCGGATTTTCTGTGCGACGTCCATGCCGGAAAGCCCCGGCATTATGATATCTAGAAAAATAAGGTCAAACGCGCCGGGCGAAAAAGCATCCAAAAGAGCCTCACCCGTTTCAAAGGCGACGATTTGACCGTCGTAGCAATGCTGTTTGCAATAGTCGTCTATGTAAGCGTAGAGTTTGGCGCTGTCGGACGCCATATCCTCGCAAACCGCGATTTTCATAAAAACCTCCATTTTGCCACTACCGCTGGCGACACAAATAGGAATGAAAAATAGAATGAACATGCTCATATAAATTAATTATACCACATGTTTCGACAACACGCGAACATAAAAAGTATTCATTGTCAAGTAAAAAATCCAGAAAAAATCCATCAAATTTTACACGTTCACGCTATACAGCCACATTCACGTCAAACTTATTGTTTTTTCGGGCGGTCCGATTCCAGAGTCGCTTTCACAACAGCCTTTAGTGGAAAGAAAATATGCATCTGCTCAACGTAAGATGGTTAAAGCAGTAATGACAATTCGGTCTCCTTGTCAAAAAGGTGAAACTTGCTCAAATCAAATGTAATCTGTATATTTTTATCCGTGCTTGAGGTTGTTCCGGCGCTGACTCTGGCGATCATTTTTTGATTGCGATAGTTGATATAAAGGTATACTTCGTAGCCCATATGCTCAGTAGCGTCAATTATCGCTTCTACAAAGGGCTGACCCGGATTAATTTGATCGTATACATCTTCAGGTCTAATCCCCATGATGATGGTCTTGCCGATATAAGTATTTAAATTGTTTCCCTCGATAATGTCTTTTGCAGGTCGAAATGCAGTGCCGTCTAAAGACAAGTAATATCCCTTGTCATCTTTCTCAAGTGTTACATCTAAAAAATTCATTTGAGGTGAACCGATGAAACCTGCCACAAAGGTATTAGCGGGGCGGTTATAGAGATCTTGCGGCTTTGCAACCTGCTGAATAAACCCATCTTTCATAACAACGATTCGGTCACCCATAGTCATCGCTTCTGTTTGATCATGTGTTACATAGACAAATGTCGTTTCAAGACCCTTATGAAGTTTTGAAATTTCTGTTCGCATTGAAGCGCGAAGTTTTGCATCCAGATTTGACAAAGGCTCATCTAAAAGAAAGACTGCAGGATTGCGCACCATTGCACGCCCCAAGGCGACACGCTGCCTTTGCCCGCCCGAAAGTGCTCTTGGCTTTCGATCTAAAAGATATTCAATATCCAGGATTTTTGCAGCCTCACGGACTTTTTGATCGATTTCGGACTTTGGCATCTTTCTCAGTTCCAATGCGAAAGCCATATTTTTGTATACCGTCATATGTGGGTACAGGGCATAATTTTGAAATACCATTGCGATGTCTCTGTCTTTAGGCGGTACACCGTTGACAAATCTGTCCCCGATATATAGTTCGCCTTCAGTGATCTCTTCAAGACCGGCAATCATACGTAATGTTGTGGACTTTCCGCACCCAGAAGGACCGACTAAAACGATAAACTCCTTATCTTCAATATCCAATGTAAAATCTTGAACGGCCACCACGCCACCCGGATATTCCTTTGCAATCTTTTTTAAAGTGATACCTGCCATAAAATTTCCTCCAACTAAAACGTGTATGCTCTTGTTAACTGAGAGTATGATAATATATTAATATTAAATCTGCAAAGAGTATGGTAATATATTGATATTATATTGACATTATATTAAATCTGTAGAGAGTATGATAATATATTGATATTATGCTAAATGTGTAGTAGTATGATAGTATTAGTATGATATAGCATCTAATAGTCACTTTTAAGTAATGCTTTGGATATTATATATTCTAGTATAGAAGTAAAATGATTTAAGTGCAATAGCAAAATATTGATGTTGGATATGGATGCTGAATATTGATGCATGGGAGACGAAGATGCAAAGTCAATTGGTGGAGGATGCCAGCAAGATTATGAAGGAGCAGCCAGAAATGATTTCAGGTGTTGAAGAGCTTGCAGAACGTTTGGGAGTTAGCAAATCTCATTTGATACGAGCTTTTAAAAGTAAGTACGACGTCAGTCCGGGTAAATTTTTGGAGCATGAAAAAATAAACAGGGCAAAACTGATTTTGTGTAATTCAGATTACAATATAGAGACGACTGCGTATATGTGCGGGTACTCCTGTGCAAATTATTTTTGTAAAGTATTTAAAAAAGCGGTGGGTCAGACACCGGCGGTCTATCGGAAGAAGCAAGCATCTTATGTAGATGAAACGACCAGAAAAAAGATTACTGAAATTGAAGGTCGATTTCACGTATAATACCTTCGGTTGACAAGGTACAACATTGTACTTTGTCAACCGAAAGTAACCATGCATAATAATCTTTGACGACCTAACGAAGACAGATCAGGTTAAACTTAGATTGCAGTATAATTTAAAAAAATAGATGAACAATGGAGGGCGCGATGCGCAGCAGTGGAATACTATTACCAATCAGCAGTCTACCATCACCTTATGGTATCGGAAACCTGGGTGATGCAGCTTATAAATTTGTAGATTTTCTTGTAGACAGTGGGCAGCAATATTGGCAGATACTGCCGATTGGTCCTACTAGTTTTGGAGACAGTCCTTATCAAAGTTTTTCCGCGTTTGCTTGTAACCCATATTTCATAGACCTTGACAGGTTGGTCGGACAGTGTCTTTTGACAGAGGAAGAAGTGAAACAGGCAGCAGAAGACAATTTGGAAGGAACAATTAATTACCTTGACCTGTTTGAGAATAGGATGGATGTTTTATACAAAGCCGTGGACAGAATGGATTTGACAGAGGATGGATATCAAAAATTCAAGGCGGAAAATGCACACTGGCTGGGAGATTATGCGCTATTTATGGCGATTAAGTCAGAATACGGGCATGAATCGTTTCAATTGTGGCCGGATTGTCTCAGATTGAGAGAAGCGCAGGCAATTGAAGAGACCAGAGAACGGCTTGCAATAGAAATCGTACGCTGGACAGCGGTGCAATATTTGTTCTTTGCTCAATGGAACGATTTGAAGCGATATGCAAACAATAGAGGCATCGAATTTATAGGAGATATTCCGATTTATGTGTCGCCGGATTCTGCGGATTTATGGGTAAATGGTGCTTTGTTTCAGGTTGATGAGGATAAGCATATGATCGCTGTTGCAGGATGCCCTCCGGATGCATTTTGTGAAACGGGGCAACTTTGGGGGAATCCGCTTTATGCATGGCAGCATCACAAAGAAACGGGATACGATTGGTGGATTAGAAGGTTGCAACATGCGGGGACGATTTATGATATCGTTCGGATTGATCATTTCAGGGGACTTGCAGGATATTATTCCATTCCGGCGCAGCATATTGACGCGACTTTAGGTAGTTGGGAGAAAGGACCCGGGATCGATTTTATAAAAGCCTTGAAAGAAAGGCTTCCAAATCTTCGGATTATAGCGGAAGACTTGGGCGTTTTAACGCCTGATGTGCGAGAGCTACTTACCGAAAGCGGGTTTCCAGGTATGAAGGTACTGCAGTTCGCCTTTGATTCTGGGGAGAATAGTGATTATCTGCCGCATAAATACGAGCGTAATAGTGTGGTTTATACTGGAACGCATGACAATACGACATCGGCAGACTGGCAACTTACGACATCGCCCGCAGATGTGAAGTTTGCCAAAGAGTATATTGGCATCGAAAATGTTACTCAAAGCGAAAATCAATTTGTGATTGCACTGATTAGAACAGCTATGGCAAGTGTCTGTGACACATCGATTATTCCGCTTGCAGATTGGCTGGCGCTTGGAGCGGAAGCCAGGATTAATGTGCCGTCTACTTTGGGTGGAAACTGGCTGTGGCGCTTTGACGAGGAGATGCTAACATCGGAGCTTGCTGCTTTTATCAAACGATACACTACAATATATGGCAGACTGATTTAGAACCACGTAACGCCCGAACCATATGGCGGACTGGCTTAGTACGTTTAGAAGCGGCTATAATTCCAATCTGCATTGTCAAAGAACCATCAGCAATAACGACGCCAACTATTAGATGTTATATGGTAATAGCAACTTGTTGCAGACACATATGTTAAAAAATATAACGATAATGCAGTCGAGCGCCCAATAAGATGAGTGCAGACAAAATAGAGCAAAATGACTGCTCCGTTTTTGAACAATCTTCATAGGTTACCATGAAATAAATAGGTGGTAGAATATTTTAACGGATGATATGCACACGAATATATTACATATATTTTTTTTATATAAATAGGAATGATATTTCCTATTATATAAAATAGGGGTGTGCAGAGGGGAGCTCCCCTCGCCGACCTCAGGAGGGTGCTCAGACTGCGTAGCAGTCGCCGAAGGGAACCTAGGGGTTCCCTAGCGGAAGTGGCGTCAGGCACTTTTTTATAGTGGAATTTGCACAGCTTATTTCTTCACACTGCCTTATTTCTAAGAAAGAACAAAGATTCTTCGTGTAAGTTTTAAGAAAACTTATCATTTCATTAATTGCAGTTGGCATGCCTCTTGCTTAGTTTAATTTAGAAATCAATAAAATCAAAATAAGATTCTAAATGTATGAGGGAGGTATAACAAATGGGTGAAAAGATGAGCGGTTGTGATTATATTGCACAGACGATTAAGGGATACGACGTATCGCATGTATTTTATGTGGAAGCAATGCTGCGGATGGCAATGCGAGAGTTGGGGGAGTTAGGCGTAAAAAGAGTCATGGCACATTCGGAAAATGCGGCGGCTTATATGGCTGATGGATATGCAAGAATGTCTGGAAAACCTGGAATTTGTTTAGCGCAATCGATTGGCGCAGGCAACTTGGCGGGTGGTATCCATGAAGCATGGCTTGCGAATTCTCCGGTCATCGCTTTTACAGGCAAGAAAACACCGACATATCAATACAGGGGTGCATATCAAGAGGCTGACCACAGACTCCTTTACGAGGGAATTACAAAATTTAATGCAGATGTTTCGCAGGCAGAACAGCTTTCGACTGTATTGAGGCAATGCTTTAGGGCAGCCGCCACAGGAAAACCCAGACCGGTTCATGTGGATCTGGCAAACCATACCGGTAGAGTTGTTGAGGTCGGATCTGTCAGCGAACCTGTATATGTAGAGAGTGTTTACAAACAATATCCTGCGTTTAGACCTGCTGCAGATGTCGCTATGATAAAAGCGGCAGTACAGGAAATTGCAAAAGCAAAGAAGCCGGTCATTGTAATTGGAAGAGGCGCCGCTATCTCAGGTGCAGGGGAAGAAATATATGAGTTAGCGAAGAAGGCTGATATTCCTGTTGTAACTTCGCCTGACGGAAAAGGGCTGATCGATGAATTGGATGCATTGTGGTGCGGTATCGTCGGGAGCTATGGCATGGACTGTGCAAATAAGGTTGTATTGGCAGCAGATCTTGTCATTTTTATCGGTACCCAGACGGGAGATCAGACGACATTTGACTGGAAAGTACCTGCCATTGCAACGAAAGTAATCCAAATCGATATTGATCCTGAAGAACTCGGGAAAAATTATCCCAATAGTATCGCTCTATTAGGAGATGCTAAGGTCGTCACAAGTCAGCTTCTTGAAAAGGTTTGGGCAGCAAAACATGAAGCATGGCGGATGGAGGCTCGAAATTATGTGGATAATACGCTGGCGGAATATGATTTGCAGCAAAACAGTCAAGAAATACCAATGAGACCAGAAAGGCTGTGCGCGGAAATAAGTAAAGCGTTGCCGGACAACGCAGTTTTAGTAGCGGACACAGGATACTCAGCCGTATGGACTGCAACGATGCTGCGGATGAAGACAAGCCAAAAATATTTTCGGGCAGCGGGCTCGCTTGGCTGGAGTTTTCCTGCCTCATTAGGTATAAAGTGCGGAGCACCCGACAGACCAGTGATTTGTTTTACAGGTGATGGCGCATTTTATTATCACTTAAATGAAATGGAGACAGCAGCAAGAAACAACATCAATACAGTAACCATTATCAATAATAATAAAGCATTGGTACAGTGCCGCTCTGATTTAAGTCTCGTGTATAAAGATGCGATGGAGAAAATGCCACGAAGATTTCATTATTTAGATGTAGACTTTTGCAAAATTGCAGAAGCCTATGGATGTTGGGCAAAGCGTGTGGATGATCCAAATGAAATCGGCGAGGCAATCAAAGAGGCGTTGGCAGTAGGAAAGCCGGCATTGATTGATGCTAGAACGCAAAGGGATGCCGAGGTACCTGAAGCGCTAAAATATGTATGATAGAAAGATTACATATAAAAAAATATAAGTAAAAACTAAAAATATGTAAAAAATGACAACATATAAAAAATGATAGCATATAAAAATATGTGAAAATACATGTGAAAGCATAGCGCGGATTGCCAATTAATCTTCGCTATACTTTTATAAAAAGGTACGATATAATAGTTCATAATAATTCATAATAATTCACAAATAGTTTATTCGTACACACTGCCTTACGTGCAAGGAGATGGCAAATATGGTAATGTATCGCTGGAATGGAGATGTTTTAACAGAATGGAAGCAGCTTCAAGATAAAATGGATATTCTTAAAAAAGAGTGGAATACCTTTATGCAATCAGGGAAATTGAGCTTAGAAGGCAATGTAGCCCCTGAAATTTTCAGTTCATGGCAGAGATGCCGCGACCGTGGTATGAATCCATATGATGAAGCAATACCTGTTCTGCCAGCCAAAGAGCTGAAGAAAAGGCTGGAAGCAAATAAAAGGTTAATTGAAACGATTAGACCGATCGTACAAGAAACAGCGGGTAGTATTAAAGATACAGGCTATCGCATTGATTTATATGATAAAAATTTATATTTACTGATGCGGTTTGGAAAGAAAATACAGGCGGGTGATAATGAACGGCGTGAAGTTGTTCTCGGGGAGAGCCATCAGGAAAAAGATGTTGGAACGACTGCAACAAATCTTGCGGCCTTGCTGGAAAAACCGGTTCAGATTATGTCTTTTGAGCATTATCGGGCTGCCCTGCATGATTTGACCTGCATTTCAGTTCCGCTGATGAATCAGGCAGGAAAATTAATCGCAGTGCTGACAGTTGAGGGTTACTGTTGGCCGATGCATAAACATACGATGGGACTTTTAATCGCCTTGAAATACAGCATTGAATACAGGCTTTCACAAAATATAAGCAGAGATTTACAATTGCCGACAAAAATAAATGAAGAGATTATCGAAATGATCGATAATGCAGTTACAGTAGTAGATGGAAGCGGGAAGATTTTACTTTCGAACAAAAAGGCTGATAGAATGATGAATATTGGCTGGAAAAATGTGATTGGATTTTCCTGTGAAAATGTGTGGGGACCAAGAAACCCGTTTTTAGAAGTATTGCAAAGCAAAAAGCAGATTACAGGCAGGGAGACAATTTTTGAGGTGGATTCAAAGCCACAGCACTTTATTGGGGATGTAAAGCCTATCTTTGGAGATGACGGCAAGTTGGAAGGTGCTATAGGTGTATTTAGAGATGCGAACAATGGAAGTATCACCGTGTCACAAAATAAATTCAGAGCACATTATACGTTCGAAAATTTGGTTGGGGAAAGTGAAGAGTTAAAGAAGGCAATTCGGTTGGCTAAAGAAACGGCTGATATGCATAACAATGTGCTGATTCAAGGGGAGAGCGGTACGGGAAAGGAACTCTTTGCACAATCCATTCATAATGAAAGCCAGTATAGCAACGGTCCGTTTGTTGCGGTAAATTGCTCGGCCATTCCACACTCCCTTTTGGAAAGCGAATTGTTTGGGTATGAACCAGGTTCTTTCACAGGAGCTAAAAAAGAAGGTGGTGTCGGAAAATTTGAACAGGCTGTGGGCGGGACGATTTTTTTGGATGAAATTAATTCCATGTCCCTTGATATGCAGGCTAAGATTTTAAGAGTGATACAGAACAAGACCATAACTCGAATAGGTGGGGCAGGTGAGATTCCAGTCAATGTGAGAATTATTGCTGCAACGAATGTGGATTTATGGCAGATGGTTAAAAAGGAAGAGTTTAGAGAAGATCTATATTATAGGATTAATGTCATTTCCATTCATATACCACCCTTGAGGGAGAGAGCTGGAGATGTAGAACTCTTGATTGAATACCTATTGTTTAAATTGTCTAACCAACTGAAGCGGCAAATCGAAATTGATGATGCGGCAGTACAGATTTTGAAGAACTACGATTGGCCCGGAAATGTCAGAGAACTTGAAAATGTGCTTGAACGAAGTTGGGTGTTGGCGAAGACAAATAATTCCAGGGTGATTACGTTGAAAGAAGTATGTAGTTATCGTGGAATAGAAGAAATATTAAATGAGCAAGAAGCGTGGGCGACCAAAGAAATCACGCAAGAACCTGTACATGAAGGAGGGACGAGCCTTAATATGATGGAAAGCGAGATTATCAGAAATGCGCTCACAAAAAATAAAGGGAATATTTATGCGACTGCACAGCAACTCGGTATTGCGAGAAATACACTTTACAGGAAAATAAAGAGATATCAAATAAATGTGAAATGAGAAACTGTTTCAAAATGGAACTTATGAATAACTATGATTCAAAATGGAACTATAAATAACTATGCTCCAAAATGGAACTCTTAAATAGAATATACAAGAACATTTTTTCATTGGAAGGATGGCTATGAGATTTGACAGGAATGTTGAAAAAAAGAGTGATTTGCATATATAAATCATTCTTTTTTATTGAAATAAGGAAATGATACAATTTCATCATACAATTGGCATGATACTTGCCATATTATTGAGCATATGAAATCTCAGAAACACACACTGCCTAATCAAGCTTGGGGTTGTAAGAAAGATTATATAACCCCAATTTAGAATAGCAGGAGAAAGGGGCGATATTCGGTGAAAGGTGTTGTTAAGTTTAAGGACGGAAAAGGCGGTTGGGAAATTAGGGAAATAGAGCGACCGGATCCAGCAGAAAATGAAGTGGAAATAGAAGTGGTCGCGGCAGGGATTTGTGGCAGTGAGGTACATTTGTATCACGATAATCACGTATATGATCCGCCCGTGGTGGTCGGACATGAATTTTGTGGTGTAGTTTCACGCGTTGGAAAGAATATAACGAAGTGGAAGGTCGGCGATAGAGTTGTCAGTGAAAATAATAAACAAGTATGCGGTGTATGTGAATTTTGCAGGACAGGCAGACCGATTTTGTGCTTGGAAAGACGTTCGGTTGGTTATAAAGTAAATGGGGGTTGGACAAGTTATTTTTGTACACCGGAAAATCTTTTGCTCAAGATACCAGATAACGTGTCGTTTGATGAAGCTGCAATGACAGAACCCGTCAGCGTTGCAACGCAAGCACTGATGGTAAGAGGGACTGTAAAATTCGGCGATGTTGTATTGGTGCAGGGTTGTGGGACAATCGGACTGATCAATGCTATGGTAGCAAAAGCGATAGGAGCGAAGACCGTGATTCTAACAGGCGCCAATGTTGATAAAGAGAACAGATTGCCGATTGCAAACAAATTAGGTCTTGATCGCATTGTCAACGTACAGGAAGAAGATTTGGAGGCAATCATCATGGAATTAACTGATGGAAAAGGCGTTGACACCATTGTAGAGGCTTCGGGTTCGGACATGGCTATCTATCAAATGACAGATTTGATTAAAAAAACGGGCACAATCGTGGCAATCGGAGAAACAGCAAAGCCTGACATTAATTTCCGATGGACTGCCGCAGTTTTTAAAGCATGCACCATAGTCTTTTCCTTTGGTGCAGGGTATGAAGCTTGGAAATATGCACTTGGGCTAATGGAATCCCATAAACTAAATTTACAAGCGTTGATTACGCATCATATAAGTATTGAACAGTTTAGGGAAGGGTTTGACCTGCTGGATGAGCGGAAAGCACTGAAAGTAATTATGACACCGATAAAAGACGAATAATTTTGCAAGTATTTCTCACCTTAAATGTTTATCAAGTAAATCTATAAATGTATCGAGGTACTCTCGATTCGGAAAAAGCGCGCGGGCACTTTCTTGGTTTCCGCCGCCTTTTCCGTTATAAATAGAAGCATTTTCCTTTACCAGTTTCCCGCAATTTACAGATTTGCCGTTTGAAAACAGCAGTAGGGTGTTATCGTGCGGTGAAACAATCAAAAGTAGTTTCTTGATTTTATCTATGAGTGCACGTCCAATGTTTAAAAGGTCATCAACCTTCATATCGGCATATTCGACTGTTAAAATCTCGTTACCGATTAAGAGAAGCTCCTGTTCAAGTGCATCGACTCTCTCTTTCGTAACGGATTGCTTTAAAACGAACAATTCATTTTTCGAAGCCTTTGTTTTTTCGTCCTGAATTGCGATTTTCTCAAATAGATTATTAGTAGAAGACGAATATTTATTGTTCAGTTTCGTCAATACTTCATGGTAATTCTCAAAGAGCAGGAAAGCTCTTTTTCCTGCCTCGCAGTATATGCGCGTCATGCCTTTGTAATTTTCAAGCTTCAGAATCTTAATAAGACCTACCTGCCCGGCTGTGCTCGGGTGTGTACCACAGCATGCCACACAATCTGAAGCATTGTTGATATCACCGACACAAACGATGATGATATCCTCGTCTACGGTCAGTTTTTTTCGCAGAGGCAATTGTTCGGTTTCTTCTTTCGTATTAAAATATCTTGTAATGACGGGGACGCCTGCCCATATAGCTTCGTTGGCGCAGCGTTCTACGTGCATAGCCATATCCCAGGTTAGTTCAGTGAATTCCGAATCTTCCTCCAGATTGATGTCGATGGTCATATATTCATCACCCATGTGAAACCCTCGATTTACGCCTCCGTATTCTCGGAAAAACATACCTGACAGGATGTGTTCTCCGCAGTGCCGTTGCATATTATCAAATCGTCTATCCCAGTCGATGCAGCAGTTGACAGTATCGCCTACGTGAAGCGATTTAGCTGCAGTTTCATCTACGGTGTGGTACACCAGACCATCTCTTTCATTTACTGCAAAAACAGTAAATTCGTTGATATACCCAAAATCGCAGGGTTGCCCCCCGCCTTCAGGGAAGAAAATTGTCTGATTGAGTACGACCTCCAAGGTATGATTGCTCTTGTCGGTAATGTCGTCAACTACTGAAAGATCAATAATTTCAGAATTGCATTGCTTCAGATATACATCCTGTTGATACAATTTTATCGTTTCCATGGCATTTCTCCTTGCATTTCATGAAAATATTATACCACAAATGCGAGAATTTGTTGTATAATAAAAGCGAAATTGTACTAACTTGCGCTACCTTGTCAATCGAAGTGACAGCCAAATCGTTGCTTAGAAGCGGCTATAATTCCAATCTGCATTGCCAAAGAGTCACCGACAATAACGCTGTGTCAGCCATTAGATGTCACTTGGTGCTAGAATAGGACAAAGCCTTCAGACATATATTTAGTCGTAACCGCCGAATGCGGTGATTAGACTTGATGGGAGAGGTGTCATGAGGGGAAAGCAAGTTACGCAGATTAAAAAAAGAGTACAAATTGGTCTTTATTTACTGTTAATCTGTTTGGTCGTAGCAGCTGTGCCCATGTATGGGGATATCACGGCGAGAGTAGGGAAAATTACAGCGTCTGATGTGATCCTGATAGATCCGGGTCACGGCGGGATGGATGGAGGTGCGCAGAGCGCAGATGGGACGCCGGAAAAAGA
>Ga0153947_1001233_pt1 | contig 12186 bp, 9 predicted proteins | sample TSNJ031MetaG_FD_104697 | JGI IMG/M metagenome (GOLD analysis project Ga0153947, IMG submission 104697) | Attine ant fungus gardens microbial communities from New Jersey, USA - TSNJ031 MetaG | ecosystem: Host-associated > Fungi > Mycelium > Unclassified | place: USA: New Jersey, Wharton State...
AAGGGAGCTCTTTGCGGATTTTTGGGAACGATCTCAGGAGTGATTGTAATGATTATCGGGGTGACCTTATTTGGAGTACCATTTGAAGGGAGTAAGGCGACCGCATTTCTTCTTGCTTTCCTATATTTGACCTCCATCGCCAGTCTTGGAATCTTCTTTAGAGTGGTAAAAAAGGATAAAGGTAGTGCTATAGACATGATCTCAATTGTTATGATGATGATGTTGTTATCCGGGTACTCTTATCCGCTGATATCAATGCCTGCGATTATGCAGACCATCGCTCCATTCATTCCTTTTTCACACTATGGGATGCCCCTGCGTGATATTATGCTCATGGGTTACGGTATCAAAGAAGTATTGTCGGATATCCATTGGAACGTTGGTTTCATTATTTTGTTATGGGGTGGATTCTTTGTCTTAAGCGTATTCCCAAGTAAACCAGCATTTATCGAAAATAAAGATAGACTCATGAAGATAAAAACCATGATAAAACCTAATAAAGATAAAAACTTAGTAAGATAAAACTTCATAAAGATAAAACTCATGAAGATGAAACCTAATAAAGATAAAACACCTATGAGAATAAAGTCTTATGAAGATAAAAGCCCAGTAAACCCATGAATATAAAATGTCATGAAGATAAAGACCCTTTGAAACTGTTAGACGCAAATACTCATAAAACCAAATAAGGAGATTGAAAAATGCTCAAGCAATGGTTGAAAAAAGATAAAGAGATGATCGGGAGAATGATAGCTGCGCCCTTTGTGGCGACTATAATCATCTGCTTTGTAACATCAGGTCTTTACGTGGAGAACATTTCTTTGGCGATTGCCAACCTGGATGATTCCTCTTTATCCGGAGAAATCGTTGCTGCATTTGAAAATCATTCTGGATTTGATGTAACCCTCTACGTTGATTCCGAAGAAGCTTTGCAGGAGGCAGTATACTCGAAAGAAGCTACTGCCGGTCTGATTTTACCTGCTGGTTTCGGAAAGGAAGTAACTGAGATGAAGAGTCCAAATGCGTTGCTTATTCTTGACGGAACAAATACAACTATATCCGGCGCAGCCCAAGGATATGCGTCTGGCATCTTTAAAACGCTGAATGCGGGTATTCAGACGCAAGCATTGCAAAAGAGCGGTGTTCCTTCGCAAAGCATTGCTCAGATGATGGGGAACTTTACATTTGTTGAGCGAAGCATGTACGATCCGTACTCCAGCTTTATATACAACATGATTTATATGGTAATGGCCTATATGATTCAAATGCAGTTCTTATGTTTCTTCCTCATGCCTCTATTGTGGGAAGAGCGGGAGAACAATCGCTTAACATTGGGCAACAAGATGATGTACAAGCGAATTGGTTTAATGTGTATATTGACCGGATGTTCAACCTATGCAGCAATGTTTTTGGGCTCGAAGCTGTTTCATTTCCCAATAGCATCAAATTTCCTGTGTCATCTTGTGATAATGCTTGCTTACATGTTCGCCTTGTGTGCCGTATGCTTTGTTATCTCACTCTTTACTTGCAGTAGGCATAAGCGATACTTTTTTGAAATATTCTGTATTGCGGGACCTATAATCTTGCTGACATCCGGAGGAGTTTGGCCTGAGTTTGTGACACCGAATGCTTTAACAACCATAGTAAAATGGTTGTGGCCATTTTCCCGTGTTGTTATGCCATTCAAAACACTGCATTTGAAAGATACTGGTTGGACCGCGGTGTTGCCAGCTGTAGGGGATTGTTTGCAATTTGGAATACTCTGGGTTATGATTGGCATTGCCATCTGTGCATGGAGAAAGCGTAAAGGAAACGGATATCGCTTGATGGTTGTTTCAGAACATACAGAAAATTAGTAGTTCCCTGTTACGGACACATAAATGTGTGGTTAAAATGTATAACAACGAAATGGATATCGCCTGATGATTGCTTCAAAACATACAGAAAATTAATAATTCCCCCATTGCCGACACATAAACGTGCAGCTAAATGTATAACAATGTAAAGAATCAGAAACGGTTATACAAGGAGGCACTTTATGGCAGGGGGTAGAATAAAAAACATTGGGTTGGTCGATTGTATGAAAATCAGCGGCGCTTTTTGTGCGCTATGTATTGGTGCAGGATTTGCGACAGGGCAAGAAATAATGCAGTTCTTTGCATCGTATGGCTACTATGGGTTGGCAGGTATATTGCTGTCATTTTTTCCGTTTCTATTTATGGCATCAGAATTCTTACAGGTGGGAAAGCGTTTAACACAAGAACAACAGGGGCATATCATGGCTTATTATTTTGGGTCAAAGGCGGGGTTTGTATTGGATTGGTTTTGCGTCGCGTTTCTCTACTGTGTATATATTGTAATGCTGGCAGGCAGCGCTGCAATCTTATCCGAATACTTTGGAATGGCAGGGATGATTGGATCAGCAGGAATGGCAATATGCTGCCTTGTTGTGGTACTGACGGGTCTTCAAAAAATCGTAGATATTCTGGGGCTTGTCGGACCTGTAATCGTCATACTCACCTTAGCTGTTGCAATTTTTAACTTCTCGGTCAGTTATGAAAATTTATCCGACGTAGGCAGACTGATTCCAACGGTGGCATTTACATCAGCAAGCCCGTTTTGGTGGTTGTCTGCAATCTTATATCCATCGTTCATGTTTTTTACATTGGCTCCCGTCCTACCTAGAATCGGATCTACTGCCAAAAACAAAAATGGAGCTGCGCTGGGCGGCGTGCTAGGATGTGTGGCATATCATGTTGCAATTGCTGCTGTGGTGCTCGCAATGCTGGCAAATCTGACAGTCTTGCAGGGCAAACAAGTCCCCATGCTGACACTGGCTGCGCAACTGTCGCCTGCAGTTGCTATCTCTTTTGCATTCATCATATTGGCAGGCGTTTTTACAACGGCAATGCCTCTTTTATATAGCACCTGCGCACGTTTTACAAAAGAAAAAACAAGAGCATATAATGCCCTTGCTATTTTATTGTCCATTTTTGCAGTTTTTCTTGGAAGCGTCCTTCCTTTTAACACGCTTGTCAGCACCGTATATGCCTATGCAGGATATGCTGGCGCAGTTTTGATTGCAATTCTTATTTTACGTACACTTTCGGCAGCCTTTGACCAAAGGCACAGACGATTTCATAGTTGATGGTACCTGTTGCATCTGCAATGTCATCGGCGAGAATTGTATTTTTGCCGTCGCTTCCCATTATGATGACCTCATCGCCTGTTTTTACGTTCGGAACGTCAGTTACATCAATCATGCATTGATCCATACAAATATTGCCTGCGATTGGTGCAAATACGCCGTTAATAATGACTTTTGCGTGTGCTGAATACGGTCTTGGGTATCCATCCGCATAGCCCAAAGTGATTGTCGCAATCAAGCTTTCGCGCTGCGTGGTAAATTTTCTGCCATAGCTGATATCGGTTCCCACAGGAACCTTTTTAAGCTGAACGATATTTGCCTTTACGGACATGACCGGTTTAATCGATAATTGATTTTTATTCACCTCATGAGATGGGTAGCAGCCATAAAGAACGATACCTGGGCGAACAGCATCATAATGTACGGATGGAAGTTCCATGATGGAGGCGCTGTTGGCGAATGTGCGCATTGGCACTTCTACGCCTGCGGTCTTGAGCCTTGCGTAAAATTCCAAATATCTCTGCTCCTGGAGCTTGGAATAAGCCTTATCGGTGGCATCGGCAGTAGCCATATGGGAGAATAACCCCTTAATTTTAAAGTTGGACAAGCCCGCAATATTTTTGATATCGGCTACCGCACTCTTATCGTTCGGCAAGTAGCCGATTCTGCCCATTCCCGTATCTACAGCGAGAAAACCTGAAACGATTTTATTTTCCTTCCTTGCCGCATCAGACAAAGCCAGAGCATTGCTGTAAGAGCAGGTGACGGGGGTTAGGTTATATTTTATAATGACATCTGCATATAGATCCGGCGTAAGACCAAGGACTATAATTTCCTCTTGAACGTCGGCATTTCTCAGTGTAATTGCCTCCTGTAGCGTTGCAATTCCAAATGTTTTTACACCATTTTCGCGCAGGATATTTGCCACAGCGACAGCGCCGTGCCCGTAGCCGTCAGCCTTGATGATGCCGATAATTTCTTTTTGTGTGCCAACTTTTATTTTAATGTTTTTAATATTGTATGAAAGGTTGGACAAATTAATTTCCGCCCATACAGGTCGAATCGCTTCTTGATACATATTTTCCTCCCAGCATTTTCACGACTGCATTATAATTACATTGATTTTTATTACATAGAGGACATCGCTTGCAGTTATCCTATGTGACATGATGTACAAACTTCATTATAGTTTTGGTGTGCGCATGATTAAATCCTCTCTGCCAGGACCATTTGAAACCATGGTAATCGGAAAGTTAATCAATCTTTCGACTTCATCAACATAGTTCTGCGCTTCCTTTGGAAGCTTCTCAAACGATCTAATGCCGCGAATATCGCAATTCCACCCAGGCATCTTTTTTAATACAGGGTTTGCTTTATATAGAAAGGAAGTATTTGGGAAATCTGTTGTAACCTCGTTATCAATCTCGTAACCGATACATATTGGTATTTCATTTAGATAACCCAGCGGATCCAAAACGGTTAAAGCGACTTCCGTCGCACCTTGTATACGGCAACCGTATTTTGTGGCGACAGCGTCAAACCAGCCCACTCGTCTAGGGCGACCTGTAGTTGCGCCATATTCACCGCCGTCACCTCCGTGTTTTCGTAGCGCGTCGGCTTCATCGTTAAATAGTTCGCTTATAAATGGACCTGCCCCGACAGTGCTCGAGTATGCCTTTACGACTGTGATGATGTCCGTGATTTCATAAGGAGGGATGCCTGCCCCGATTGCGCCGTAAGCTGCAAGGGTTGAGGAAGATGTAACCATGGGGTAGATGCCGTGATCTGTATCTTTCAATGCACCGAGTTGTCCTTCTAATAAAATCCGCTTTCCATCCTTAATCGCATTTGAGAGATATGCAGAAACGTCGCAGATGTAAGGTTTGATCATATTTTGATACTCCACCAGGGTATTATATAATTCCTCCTTATCTATCGGTTGTTCATGATATAGATTCTCCAAAACAGCATTTTTCAGACAGCAGACTTGCTCGATTTTTTCTTTTAACACCGATTCGCCTGCAAACAATTCATTAACTTGAAAGCCGATTTTTGCATATTTATCAGAATAGCAAGGAGCGATGCCAGATCTGGTAGAGCCAAAAGATTTAACACCCAGCCGTTCTTCTTCGTAAGTATCAAATAAAATATGATATGGCATGAGAAGTTGTGCCCTGTCAGATACCAGCACCTTTGGTGCAGGGACACCTCTTTCGACTAAGTTGTTAATTTCCTCTATCAGATAAGGAATATTCAAAGCGACGCCATTGCCAATGACGCTAGTCGTATGATCATAAAGAACACCGGAAGGAAGTAAGTGCAGTGCGAATTTTCCATACTTATTTACGATGGTATGTCCGGCATTGCTCCCACCCTGAAACCGGACAATAATATCCGATGTTTGCGCTAACGTATCTGTAATCTTACCTTTTCCTTCATCGCCCCAATTGGCGCCTACGATTGCTTTAACCATTATGCCTTGTGCTCCCTTCTTTATACGGTAATTTTTGCATTTATACCTAGATACTTTTTATACAGTAATTTTTGCTTTTATGCCTAGATACTCTTTATACGGTAATTTTTGCTTTTATGCCTAGATACTTCTTGTTGTTCATTAATATTGGCTGAATAATCTCTTCTAAAAATACAGCTGTCTGTTGCGGTGCACAGCCCACAAAGTTTTCGGGGCTCATAAGCGCTTCTAATTGCTGTAAGCTCATGCCGAAAGCAGGGTCATCGGCAATTCGGATCAGCAAATCATTTGCCGCGCCTTCCTCCTTCACTTGTTTGGCCGCCGCCATGGAATGTATGCGAATTCGCTCATGCAATTCCTGCCTGTCGCCACCCGCTTTGACTGCATCCATAAGAATATTTTCCGTTGCCATAAATGGCAGCTCGGACATGAGTCTCGCATGAATTACATTTGGGTATACAACAAGACCGTCTGCTACATTTAAGTAGAGTTCCAAAATCCCATCTGTTGCAAGAAACGCTTCTGACACACTGATTCGCTTGTTTGCGGAATCATCTAGGGTTCGCTCAAACCACTGTGTTGCAGCAGTAATGGCGGGGTTGACGGTATTGACAATTACATAGTTAGCAAGTGCGGCAATCCGCTCGCTTCGCATAGGGTTTCTTTTATATGCCATTGCAGAAGAACCGATTTGGTTTTTTTCAAAAGGTTCTTCAATTTCTTTTAAATGTTGCAATAGACGAATATCATTTGAAAATTTATGGGCGCTCTGCGCAATGCCCGATAAGATATTGAGGACCCTGCTGTCTATTTTTCTCGAATATGTTTGCCCTGAAACGGCATAACAGTCATCAAATCCCATCTTTTCAGCAATCAGTGTGTCTAACTGCTTTACTTTATCATGATCACCGCCAAACAGTTCCAAAAAACTAGCCTGAGTTCCCGTTGTTCCTTTAGAGCCGAGCAGCTTCAAACTTCCCAATACATAATCAAGATCCTCCAGGTCATGAATCAATTCCTGCATCCATAGCGCTGCACGCTTCCCGACTGTTGTTGGCTGAGCCGGTTGAAAATGTGTGAAACCCAACGTTGGCATCGCTTTATATCGATCTGCAAAATCCGAAAGTGCAGACAAAACATTTACAAGTTTTGTTTTCAGGAGCAGCAGACCTTCTTTCATAATGATTAAATCCGTATTGTCGCCTACATAGCAAGAGGTCGCCCCTAGATGGATAATACCTTTTGCAGATGGACATTGCACACCATAGGCATAAACGTGAGACATAACATCGTGTCTTACCTCGGCTTCTCGTGCTTTTGCTACGTCATAATTAATGTCATCTGCATAAGCCCTCAATTCATCAATTTGTGCTTCAGAAATATCAAGACCTAATTCAGCCTCAGCTTCTGCAAGTGCGATCCAAAGTCTTCTCCATGTTCGAAACTTTTTTTCAGGCGAAAACAGATATTTCATTTCCACGCTCGGATATCGCTCCGAGAGAGGGCTTGTGTAATTGTTGTTCATTTCAGACTCCTTTTATCTTTGTAAGTTCATCAAATACTATTATATCATTTATTTGCATGTTAATCAAAAAAAATCAGAGGTTAAAATCAAAGGTTATTATCATAAGGATTTCTTGGCTTGAGTATTTTGAAGTCATTGACCACATATTCAGCTTTTTCTTATTGTATATTCAAAACTAACGGGGTAAAATGGAAGGGATATATGGGAAAAATATGAAGGGAACGGTGGGTATTATGGCGATATATGAATGCAGTGTTTGTGGATGTGTATTTGATGAGGTCAAAGAGGGGAAGGGTTTTCAGGAATTGGAAGTCTGCCCTGTCTGCAAAGTTGGCGCAGGTAAATTCACGAAGGTTAGTGATGGCGGAGGCATTTCAGAAGCGACAGAGCCGGTACCTGTTCAGGCACAGCCGGAAGACAGGGGATTGGATTACGATACGGCGTTTATGCGAAATGACAAAGATGAACGATATATGGGTGATATTCATATGATGGCGGTCAGCGGACAATCGATTATTGAAGCGATGGGAATCAAGGGCGTTAAACCATCTTGGGATGATATTTTAGTACTAGGTGCGCAGCTGAACCCCCCTCCGCTGGAAGAACATGCGGAAGTGAATATCCAGACTGTAATCGGTAAAAAAGCCAAAAAACCGATGATACTTGAAAACCCTGTATATATTTCTCACATGTCTTTTGGTGCGCTTTCCAAAGAAGTGAAGACTGCGTTGTCCATGGGAAGTGCCATGGCGAAAACTGCAATGTGCAGCGGCGAAGGCGGCATTTTGCCAGAGGAAAAAGCGGCGGCATATAAATACATATTTGAATATGTTCCGAATTTATACAGTGTTACAGATCAGAACTTAAAAGAAGCAGATGCAATTGAAATCAAAATAGGACAGGGCACAAAACCAGGCATGGGTGGTCACCTTCCGGGAGAAAAAGTGACAGAGGAAATTTCCAAAATTCGAAATAAGCCAATGGGTCAGGATGTTATCAGCCCTTCCTGTTTTCCGGAACTTCATTCTAGGGAAGATCTGAAGAAGATGGTCACAGAGCTTCGGACGCGTTCTGAAGGAAGACCGATTGGAATCAAAATTGCAGCCGGAAAGATTGAAAAAGATTTGGAATTTGTCGTATTTGCAGAACCGGACTTTATAACCATTGATGGCAGAGGCGGTGCCACAGGAGCAAGCCCAAAAATCATCAGAAATGCGACTTCAGTACCGACAATTTATGCACTTTACAGAGCCAGAAAATTTTTGGATGACTGTAAATCGGATATTGATTTAGTTATTACTGGGGGGATTCGGGTGTCGGCCGACGTTGCAAAAGCGATCGCAATGGGTGCCGATGCAGTTGCAGTGGCTTCCGCAGGTCTGATCGCTGCCGCTTGCCAGCAGTACCGAATTTGTAATACAGGTACTTGTCCTGTCGGTGTCGCGACGCAGGATCCTGAATTGAGAAAGCGTTTAAATATAGAAAAAAGCGCACAAAGAGTAGCCAATTATCTAAATGTGACAGCCGAAGAGCTCAAGACATTTGCGCGGATTACGGGACATAAGGATTTACATGATTTAAACTTAGAAGATCTTTGTACCGTTAGCAGTGAAATCTCTGATAACACCGATATTTTGCATGCTTGATGATAAAAAAATAAGAGAAAGAGAGATACATTTGTACCGTTTAGCTTAACGGAAGTTTTATAAGGATATACAGAAAAATGGAGAGAACGACGATCGATATTGAAAGAGGGCGAATTTTAATAAATCAAAACTCGTTATCTTATAATTGAAATATGGCGTTGTTTAGAGTAAAATATAGATATAAATAGGTGCAAAGAAAAAAACATAGTTCTGGTTGGTAGTCCAGACGCAGCGTTCCAACTGTCAGTAACCTGCCTCCTTGGTTGTCCGTTCTTTGTCGTTAGAACAAGGGGGTATTTGTAATGCATAAGATTGAGAGTAGATTCACTGTATTTTTTGATGATCCATTTTGGGTAGGTGTTTATGAGAGAGTTTCAGATGGTAAACTGGAAGTCTGCAAAATTACATTCGGCTCAGAACCTAAAGACTATGATGTTTACGACTTCTTTTTGCACAATTGGAATACGCTACGGTTTAGTGCTCCGATCAAGGTTGATACTAGATGGGATGTGAAAATCAATCCGAAACGGATGCAAAGGGCAATTAAGAAGCAGCTTGATATGCGAGGGGTTGGTACAAAATCACAACAGGCATTAAAGCTACAGCACGAGGAAACAAAGATTATCAACAAGGAAAAGACTCGAAAACAAAAGCAAGAAGAAAAACAGTTCCAATTTGAGTTGCGGCAGCAAAAGCGTAAAAATAAACACAGGGGCAAATGATATGATTGCTCCCTGTGCTTTTGGAAATGATTGCTCCCCGTGTGTTTGTAACTTGCTTTTACAGTTTATTTTGATTATAAAATGCTTTTAGATCTTCCTTGACTTCTTTTGGAAGAGAATGCCAACGCACACCATACAATGCGCCCTCCAATCCGCAGAGTCTATTTATACAGGCGGAAGAATCGATTGCCTGAATCTTTAGCCAGGCTTCTTTGCTTCCAATTTCTTTTAATTCTTCAAAGGTATTTATTCCGACTTCAATCAATTGTTTTTCTACTACAGGTCCTATGTTAGGCAGTTTTGATAATTCACCCATTATTTTTTCCCTTTCGCGATTCGTTTTTGATGTGTTAGGCAGTTTGTTTCTTCACACTGCGTTATAATGAAGTTGCGTCTATATTGTAATAAGACAGCATTAAATCCACCATGCGCCCGTAACTGTGTACACCGTCAGCCTGCGCATTTGCCTTTAGATATTGATCGTTGGCACTTCTTGCGACCTGACTGAGTGCGCTTGCATGTGCTCGCCAATATGCCTGATTGGATTGCAAATCATGAATTGCCTGCTGTGGTACCCTACTCAACACTGCTTGATATTCTTCTTCGGTAGTGTGCCTATACAGGGCATTTAATGAATAGGAAAGTGCATTCACTGCAGCGCTGTAACGCAGTTGGGGCGTCGCTGATTGACTGCATGCCAAGTAAGCAATAAACCCGGCTTCATCCTCCGAAATATAGCCTTTTAAATGGGCAAGCTCATGACAAATCGTGTATGGTATTACATAGTCACAGACATCACCATTATAATTTGCTTCTATCGTATATGGAGAAAAGATTCCAGTCAAGTTTAAATTAGACATTTTAGAAGAAAGTAGAACTTGCTTCGGATTCGGATAATAACCGGACAATGTCGGATAAGTCTGACCGAGAAACTGCATCGCCTCTTTTGCAGCATCAGCCGTCTTTGAAAGAGCCTCTTTTTCATTTCCGGTATCAAAACTAGCTTGTAAAGAAAAATCACCAGATTCGTCTACCGAAATCTCATCTTCAAGAGCCGTTAAATCATCAATTAAAACATTACAAAGAACAGCAAGTGCTTCACTGGAGGAAGGCGTCGTAATGAGATTTGCATCTGTCGCAAAACCAGCGCGATTGTAATTGATGCTGCAGGTCAATGTCAGCATCAGAAGCAGCGTTGTACAAAAACATAAAAATCTCAAAATACTACTTGGGAGCATGGTTTTTAATTTTTTACGGCTATTTTTTCGCATCAATAAACTGAGGGCATAAAGAATAAAGCCAATTACAGCAAATATCAACAGGTAAATGCAGATTTCAAAAACAGAAAAAGGGATCGGTGAAAATAGCCTGCCCAAAGTATTTGAAAAAACCGGGAATACCTTGGATGCGTAAAATTCTCCGAAGCCCGAAACGTGGCGCGCAATCAGCAATAGCCCCCCCGAAACAGAAAGGCTGCAGATAATATATATTAATGACTTTTTATGTATTTTTATTAAACTTTTCATAACTTATTGTAACATAGAAAGAATGTCGATTATAGAGACAAAATATGGCGCAGGAAATTTTCGACAAAGACTGATGATGACCCCCCAAATCGGCCATCATCAGTCTTTGTTTTATAGAATAGATTTGTTTTTTCGGAGCATTGACAAATTTTACGGTTTCAGATAAATTTTCTACTTGTGAACTTATTTTTCTTCATAGTTTATAAAGATCGCATCAAAGTCACCAAGATTGCCATCGCCTTCTTGCGGCATGATTGGTTCAATCTCAAGTTCTTTGCGTGTAATATATCCCTGAGGATGATTCGCCGCTCTAAAGATATAGTTAAGTACAACCGTGCCAACAATGGCAAATACTAATGCCCAAAGCTCTTTTGGAATTACATCAGGGCAAGTTGTGTACTGCATAAGAATGCCGAATGCATAACCAAGAATTGCAGCCATATTGAAGTTTGGCATCTTATGAATGAGTTTAGGGTCCCACTTACCCTTGTTGATAATGAAATACTCTGCAATTACAGGTCCAGCCAATGCAGGTAAAATTGCACCCAAAACATTCAAGAATGCACCGTAATGTGCAAACAGTTCAAATACCGCTACTAATAACCCTAGTAGACCACAAATCACTACACCTCCCTTACGCGGCATCTTAACCATAAACGAGAATAAGGCAGATGGGAAGTACAGGTTCGTATCTAAAGAACTGAGTAGTGCAAATGTCATTGAAATTAATGCAATAACATATACGATTGTGCCAAGCTGGCTTAAGTAAATTGTAAAGTCGTAAGTTCCAAAAGAAACTTGACCGCAGTAACCGATTAGATTCAGGAAAACCTGACAGGCTGGTATTCCGATAATCATCATACTTGAAGCAACCACTCTTGTTTTTGCAAAACGTGTCAATTCTGCACATATGCAGGCTCCGGCAATCCATGCGCCAACAACCTTCGTGATCCCCTGCATAAGTGTGATTGAATTTCCTGATTCTTCAGCTACTTTATCTGCTAATGCGACGAATTGGCTATATCCACCTGCACCGTGTATACAATAATAGAGCGAGAAAGCCCCAATGATTACTAATATTATGGTCGCGACAATTGCGAATTTTTCGATAAATCCTATGCCGTAATAGGTCATCAGCAGTCCTAT